>Ga0308160_10001244_pt1 | contig 37514 bp, 30 predicted proteins | sample PhyFR1_FD_201036 | JGI IMG/M metagenome (GOLD analysis project Ga0308160, IMG submission 201036) | Phyllosphere microbial communities from UC Gill Tract Community Farm, Albany, California, United States - DLSLF.R1 | ecosystem: Host-associated > Plants > Phyllosphere > Unclassified | place: USA... | reverse complement strand
ATGCGAGGGATTCAAGGCAGGCGGAACAGAATGAGTGAGGTGAGGAGGAAGTGCAGGTTGCGATCGACTCGGGAGACGACGGAATCGAGGTGTAACAACATTCACATTCGACCACTTCGTTTGATTCGACGTTCTTTCCTTGATTCCTGTTGACGGTCAAAGGTGATTGTTCTTCTCGTTCGTCATCTCGACGAATCGAGAATAATCCTTTCCACCAACCCTTGCCCAATCCCTCCTCTTCCTCCCTCCTAAACCTCTCCAACTTTCCTCTCATTTCTTCCTCACTCCCTCCTTCAATGACAATGACCTCCTCAAAAACACTCGCTTCTCTTCCCTTCGATCTTATGCCGACAAGCGTCGGAAACTCTCTCTCAAACTTGCTCATCAACTCTTGATCCTCCTTCTTTGTCCTGAACAAATCGTCCGATCTCAAAATCGGTTCCTTCTCAGTCGGTCTCAGAGCGGATTCAGTAGGAGGTCGTGGGGAGAAGAATTGATTCAAGAAAGTCGAGAGTTTGAATTTGAGAGGAGGCTTGGAGGGATGGGGAGTAAGGGAGGAGGCGAGGAGTTGATCGACGGATTCGTGTAGGAATGAATGGGACAAGGAGAGGAGGAGTCGACGGATTTGAGGGATCGGAACGAGTGGGAACATTGAATGTAATCGAATTCTGTGAATCGTTTTCTCAAGAGTCAATACGCGAGTTCAATCGACTCGCTTTCAAGAGGAGAATGTCGAGCGTGTAGAAACTCACAGAGCGATATTCCTCCCTAATGTAACATCTATAACCTTCCGTCTCCTTCTCGTCTGAATCTCCTCGTCAGTGACTGCTTTCCCTTTTCCCTTGCCATGGTTTTTGGTACTATTCCATCTCCTCTTTACTTTATCCATACTCGCGATCCCATCCCTGTCTCCTCCCTCCTCACTCTTGATCCAGGCTACTTTTGGATATTCTCCCCATGAATGATCCAGTAACTTGTCTGATACTCTTTCTACGAGTGCTGCAGAGGTCCATGAGGATTGATTAAGGGGAGAAGAGCGAGAGTGGAAGTGAAGGCAAGTGAGAAGGAATGACGGATCAGCAGAAGGGAATAAGAGTTCGAGGTGAGCGAGTGCAGAGGATAGAGTCGAGTTCATCTTAGAGTGTAGTGGAGCATTCTAGAGTGAATGGAAGGAGGGGCAGACAGAGCAATGTTGTTTACCCCACGAACAAGTTTGATCTCTCTCTCCTTCTTACACTTGGACTACTCTCGCTCGTTAATCATGCTCGATCATTTCACCATACTGTAGGCTCTTCTCTTACCCCCTCGACTACTGAATACTGACTCTCCCCTCGTGGGTATAGTACTCAAGGTGGACTCGTTCTATTCTCTCGTTCCTTCACTCCCTCTCCCTCTCCCATCGACTCTCTCATCCGAGAAGCACTCATCGAGCAACGAACTTCTTCTTCCCTCACTTCCACCTCGTCCCAAGTATCGAAATGGGATAAAGATCAACACTCCCTCTCTTGGATAAACGAAAACTCTTTGGATTTGATCTTTGTCGTCGAGTATCAAAGGATCCTAAACTTGACTTATACGACAGAGTTGCTCGAGAAGACTAGGAAGAGTTTTGTGAGAGGTTGGGGGGAACAAGTTAAGGAATTGTTCGAGATGGGCAAAGGGAAAGAAACGATGACGAGATCAACTGGGAAGGGGGATTGGAATGATATGTGGAAAGGGTGGGATGAGACGTTCAATAAGATATTGAAGGAATTGGAAGGAGAAGCTGCAAAGGTGCTTAAGAGATCTGTCCTCCTACTACGCGTTCATTTGAAGCTGAGTACGACAATGTCTCTTCGTACAGAACAAACGAACGAAACCTAGAACGTCGACTTCAGCATCTCAAGTGATTGATACTTCACCAGATTCAACTCCTTCAGAAAGTGAGTTCACTCTCTTTGTTTCTCGTCAATTCACTTCCATTCCTACTTCTACTGACCTACTCAATCCTCCTCCTCGATTTCTATTACCAGCGCCCAATCCTGCCTCCGGGACCTCCACTTCGAAGGACTCTGAACCTTTAGACGCCTCGACAATAGCACGCAATATCGCCGCTCTCAAAGCTCGTCAAAAAGCAGCTGCACGACAGAAAGGAGCAAAGGGAGTAGGAGGAAAGAGTGGAACGGATACTGAAAGTAACGCTGGATCAGAGTAACGCTGTTTTTCCCCTTTACCTTTCCTCGCTTCAGACTTGACTGATCTTGAGTTCGTGTATCAGATCCGATGCTTCACCTGCTAAAGCGAAGAGACCTGCAAAGAGTGCTACTAAATGGGCCGACTCCTCTTTATCAGCCGCCGACTTAGCAGCTTACGACTATTCTTCCAACGATCCCTCCTCCTCATCCTCATCCAAAGCGATCGATACAGATTGGTTACTCTCGCAAGACGCGCTCGGTAAACGAGACAACCAAGGAATGTATGAAGTAGCGGATTACTCGATCAAATCCCAAGAATCCGACGATTCTGACGATGAAACCTCCTCCTCGCCTGTCGCTTCCACTTCTCAATCTACATTCTCATCCTTCTTCTCCCGCCTCTCACTCTCGACCTCGACCTCCCAAACTCTCACGAAAGAATCCCTCAAACCCGTTCTCGCCTCGATGCAATCCCACCTCATCTCGAAAAACGTCGCTTCCCCTATCGCTACCCAACTCGTCGAATCCGTCGGTCGATCATTGGAAGGAAAGAAAGTGAGTGGTTGGGGAGCGGTGAAAAAAGAAGTGAAGAAATCTGTCGAAGAAGCTTTAACTCGAGTTCTCACTCCCAAAACCTCGACCGATCTCCTCCTCGAAATCACTCGAAAACGTTCCCTCTCCTCCTCCGTCGGAAAATCAGAACCTTATGCAATTACATTCGTCGGAGTGAATGGAGTTGGGAAATCGACAAACTTGTCAAAAGTCGCTTTTTGGTTGTTACAGAATCGATTCAAAGTGTTGATTGCCGCGTGTGATACGTTTAGGAGTGGAGCGGTGGAGCAATTGAGGGTTCATACCAGGAATTTGGGCGAGTTGGGAGGAGAGGGATTGGGACGAGTCGAGTTGTTTGAGAAAGGGTATGGGAAAGACGCGGCGGGAATCGCGAAGGATGCGTTGAGTTATGGTGAGCTTTCACCTCTCTCGAGGTAGGATGAGTGGGGAGTAGTGCTGATACTGGAAGAGAACAGCGAAATCGAATGGATTCGATGTCGTGTTGATCGATACTGCAGGTAAGTTCTTACCGAGCTTTCACTCGACTCTCTCGAGCATGACTGACGTGAATCTTACTGGACCTGCAGGTCGTATGCAGGATAACGAGCCACTCATGCGAGCCTTATCTAAAGTACGTCTTTCTCTTTCTCTTTCTCTCTCCCTTTTTTTTTTCAAACGAACCCTTGCTAATCCAATCTCGGCACCCACAGTTGATCTCAGTGAATCAACCAGACAAGATCATTTTCGTTGGAGAAGCACTGGTAGGTAACGAAGCGGTAGATCAACTAGTCAAGTTCGATCGGAGTTTGAGGGATTTCTCTGCTTCCTCTGGAGGTGGAAGTGGAGGAGGGGGAAAGAAAGAGGCGAGAGGAATAGATGGAATGATCCTGACTAAGTAAGCTGTCTCTCTGTTTTTCTGAAGTGGATGGGCACTGATTGAGAGCGAAAACAGGTTCGATACGATTGATGATAAAGTAAACTCTCCCCTCTTTACTCCGCGAGATTGAGATTGGGACTGATGATTGAGTGTTTGTGGTTTGTAGGTCGGAGCAGCGTTATCGATGACTTATACGACGGGTCAACCGATTTATTTCGTTGGGTGTGGACAAACTTATTCGGATTTGAGAATGTTGAGAGTGGGTCATATAGTACAAGCTTTATTGCAGGATTAGGCGAGGGTCACGGAGGAGCTGTACTGAGAGAGTAGACAGAGACTGTACGGTTGTAGAGTTAATAGGGATTTCGCAGGTTGCGAAAATCCGAATATTATTCTACAATTTTCGGGTCGCTGTTTCGCGTTCATTGCCGTGTTCTGTACCGCCTACTAAGACTGTCACCGTTTTCATCTTGCGGGTTTGCGAGATGCGTCGGGACCAAGAGTCCGGCGGAATTCCTTTCCTTCCTTCTTTCCCTCCTCTTCCTTCCTTTCCATTCTCATAGGATCCCTCGCGGGTCGAGAGACCATGTCAGCAGCACTTCTGCTATCTCTTTATGTCACAGTCGATACTACACGAGCTCTACTAGTGTTCGGAGCTCTACATTCTGGAGTTTCTTTAGCTCCTTCCGCATTAACTTTTGGGTCAGTTACAATCACCTCTTCCTCACACTCTGAGCTAACACGATAGGAGTGAGTTAGATCCGAGGTATTGAAGTTGGTAGTAGCGGTAGTGGGAGTGTTGTGGTCTACTCCCCCGAATCAACCCAAATTCATCTTATCAACTAAATCTCCTCAAGAATCTTACTACAACTATTTGAAACCTTATGCGAGGTTCGCCATTCCCGCAGCATTGTACGGGACAAACAACGTGTTGTATTTCACTGGGTTGAAGATTACTAGTCCCGCTTTGTTGCAAGTTTGCGTTTTAACCAAAGTCAGTACTCTCTACCTGTATCCTTCTAAATGCATGATGAGCTGATAGAGTTGTCTCGAGTGTGTAGCTACCCCTCACAGCAATCTTGCATCATTTCGTCATTCGTCGAAGAAGATCAGAACCAATGTGGATATCTTTAGGAGTCTTGACGTTTGGTTTGATCTTAGCTGGATCACCAGAAGCATTATGGGATTCATCTCAGAGGGGGAATATCAGTTTTGGGGATTTGATCAGTGGGCCAGTGATTGGATTGACAGTGGGAATCGTTAGTGCTTGTTCGTCGGTTTATACGGAATTGGCTTTGAAAGAAGATATCGGGTTCTGGCAAGCTCAGGTGAGCACCCTCCTACTCTTCCGCTTTAATGACACGTGAGCTGACTGATAGGGACGACTTAGACGTATCTTTACCTATGGGGAGCGCTTTTCTCTGGAATCGCAGCGATCCTTTCCAACCTCAACGCACCCATCGAAGCCTCCTCGACCCTCGCCTCAATCCCAGCGTTCTCCCTTGTAGTCACCGTCACCGCCGCTACCGGACTCGTCGTAGCGTTGATCTTGAGGCAACGGGACAACTTGGTTAAATTGGTTGGAAGTTCGCTCTGCATCACGACAGTGTTCATGTTACAACACTTGTTCTTCCCTGTTACGGATGGATTGGATTTCAGAACGACTTTTGGGATTGGCGTATTGACTCTAGCTACTTGGAGTGAGTTCCGATTTCCTCTCCTCTCCTCAACTTTCTCAAGATTCAGTACCTAACCATGTTCCCGTCTCGATGTCAGCTTACAATCACTATAAAGAAGTAGGAGATGATAGTACTCGTTCGACGCCGCGAGTAGGAGGAAGAGATTACGTCGAACTTTCCACCTCTGAAGATTCCTCGCCCCTTACCTCGAAAGATTCCATTTCCGCCTCTCACCTTCCCGACACTCCCTCCTCTTCATTCTCCACCACGTCCCCCATCATGCCTCCCCCTTCTCAGCCAGATATGTATACGCCAACCCCATCGAAACTCGCCATCGCAACTGGATTATTAATTGTCCTTTCAAGTTTGACTCACTTGAGTAACGGGAAACTAGATAGAAGAGGTTTGAAGGATTTGAAAGATTATTTTGTGGGGAGGGGATTAGAGGCGAGTAGATGGGAGGTTCCGAGAGAGGATACGACTTGTGTTAGGAGGAGTTGGGAGAAGAGTCATGAAGAGGGGGAATGGAGGGAAGGTGAGTTATCTTCACTCTCTGTTTGTATGGGAGTGGGGGAAACGCTGATGTTGTGAGGGAAGGGAGGACAGATCCGGATTTACAGTTGACGAAGGAAGGTTGTCCAGTTTATCCATTACCTGATGAGGGATTGATCGTGCGTTTCTCTCTCTATCGCATCAGTCATCTCCATACGAGATCATTAATGTCATCTTTGAGACTCGCAGACGCATGTCTTTTGGTCCGGACGGAAATGGAGAACCCCTACTTTCTCCCTCACGACAGATTCCTGGCTCGCTACCCAATCCTCTTCTCCCACCTCGCTCAACCGCCTAATCTGGTGGTATGAAACCCCTCCCCCCTCAACATTCATCTCCCGCTACACCCCCTACGGTTCCCTCATCGAGTTCCGACAATTCAACGAATCCCTCTCTGTCGGAACATGTCTCGATGAGATGAAAGAATGGAAGGATTTAGAGTATAGGAGAGAGGTGGAGATGCCGAGTATGACGAGGAGGGATTTGATCAGATTGTTATTGTTGGCGAAGTTTGGAGGGGTGTTTGTCGATGTCGATACCGTGTTCTTGAGGGATTTGAGCGAGGTCGTGAGAGCTGGTCCAGGGGTGATAGTAGAAAAGGTGAGTGGCCACTTTTCTCTCGAACGGTGTGCGTTAGCTGATCGTTCGTTGGTTATGTTGCGACTCAGGAGTTCGTCGAGTAAGCCTTTTCATTCTCTTTCTTCACTTGCTTTCGCTTGCTGACCATTCGTGTTGTCGTGTGCAGTAAAAGTCTACTGATAGCAGGACCAGAGTGGGGTGGAGCAGGTCAGAGAATGTTAGAAACTGCATGTTCGATTCCGTTCGGACCGGCAGAACAACTCGAAAAGTTCCCTGGTTTGAGATTGAAAGGTACGCTCTCGTTCGTTCATCTACGTACTCTCCCTATGTAATTGACGATACCGTGTGTAAAGCTGGACCTGCTGCGATGTATAGCGAAGGGTAACCTCCCTCTCTCTTCTCTTTCAGCAGGACTATTGATCGAACTGATCAATAATCTCCTCTGTTTCCTCTAGCGTCATGCGACTCTGCGAGCAAGAAACTTGTGGCGTTTCCTCCTTCCCCTCTCGTTGGATCCTCGCTCAAACCACCTCTGGATCCTCCCTTCCTTCCTGCTCCCCCAACTCTTCCTCCTCAATTCCGCCAGAATTTGAAGATTCATATTTATGGTCGGCGGAGATGTTGAGTAGAGTGGATGAGGACGTTTGTTGGAATGAGGAGGAAGGGACATTGATTACGTTAGTGAGGAAACGAGTGGACGAGGTTTTGCGGGAGAAAATGAGCGGAGAAGGGGTATTCGTGAATGAGGGAGGGGATCTCTTTCCAACAACAACGAGAGGACGGATAGACGAGGTGGATATACCTCTATGAACGAACGGGGAGCAGGAATCTGTTGTATAACGCTTATTTAATCGGTCGCATTGCTTTCTTTTTGTCTCTCGTCGTTTGGTTGCACATAACTTCATAGAGTGGAATTGTACCTTTTCAACGATCATACTCCTCGCGGAATGGCGGCTAGACGTATTCGCTGGGCTTCAAATTGACTCGTTTGCGCACCAGCAGTTTGTCATCAGTCGGTTAGAGCGCGGTTGGAGTCGACTCGAAGCGTGTCGTTCGCACCCGGACTCGAACCCGATTCCACTTTCAAGTTCAAAAAAACTCGCCCGTCTTTTCTTCTTCTTCTTTTTTTCCACTTTCATTTCAATTCTCCACTCTGGCTTCTCACACATAACCCTTCAGCTGCTTCAATATCATATACATAGACGCGAACAATGTCTAGTCGACCACATCAAACTTCAAATGAAGAAGATCATCGACCAGGATTAGGAGAACTCGCATTGAAAGAGGAACGACAACGTAGAGTATCATTAACGGATGCTACTACTGTAATTGGAACCCCGGCGGAATCAGAGAAGCGAGAGAGGGAGAGGGATGGATCGATCGATTTCAATAGCGGGAAAGATCAAGTACCGAATAGTGGTGCTAAACCACTCACAGGGGTCAGGCTGGTATTGTTGATGATCGCTATGGTATGCTCTATCTCACATTGTACGTAGAGCTCGAGGCTAACAAGTGAGGTGAACCGTAGTTACTCGTCGAATTCTTGGTCGGACTGGAACAAACTATCGTCGTTTCTGCTACTCCCTCAATCTCGAATGACTTTCAAGCTTTACAAGATATCGGATGGTGTGAGTTCACCCACTCCTCTCCTCAACTTCCATAAAAGTCCCGAAATCCTCATTCAACGGTTCACTGACCTCTCCATTTCCCCATGTGATTCCTCCCGCACAGACGGTTCCGCCTACCTCCTCACCTGTTGTTCCTTCCAACCGCTCTATGGTCGGGCCTTCCAATTCTTCCCTCAAAAATGGTGCTTCACAACCGCATTCGTGACTTTCGAGATTGGGACTTTGATTTGTGCTGTCGCGCAAAACTCGGCTACGTTCATTGCGGGTAGAGCTATGCAAGGGTTGGGATACGCTGGATTGTTCATCGGAAGTGAGTCGGACGAGCTTATCTCGATTCATTTAGGAGACCGATGATCGTTTGTCCGTTTTTGATTAGTTCTCGCTATCGCTGCCAATACTCTACCTATGCGTGTACAGGCTATCTTTACTTCTCTCATGAACGCATGCTAGTACGTTTGCGCTCTCGCTACTCTCTCGGATGTGACTCTCGGCTGACTCTCGATTCTCACACTTTTCTAGCGGTTCGGGAACAGTAATCGGACCTCTCGTAAGCCTCTCTCTCTCTCTGTCCATACATCTCTTCACGACTCACTGACAGCTCTCGTATAGATCGGCGGATCCTTGACTTCGACAATCGGTTGGAGGTGGTGTTTCTGGATCTGTCTCATCCCGACTCCCTTCGTCCTAGCCGCCATTTTCCTCTTCTGCGATCCTCCCCGAATCCCTCAACAGTACACGGTGAAAGAACGATTGATGAGGATGGATTGGGGAGGAGCGGTGTTGTTGCTCAGTTCGACCGTTTGCCTCTTGCTCGCTTTACAGGTATGTAGTCCTCCTCATTCTCGCTCTGCACCGTATACTGACGCGTCTCAACGTCTACAGCGAGGAGGTATCCAAGATCCTTGGTCTTCGTCAACGATTATTGGACTTCTGGTCGGATTTGTCGTCATCTTTATGGTCTTTATTGGATTCGAGGCTTGGTTGGGAGATAGATCATCCATTTCGATTCGTTTGTTGACTTCTCGTAACCTCGGAGCTCTCGCACTTGGTCGTGAGTCATCTGTTCGTTCTCTCATCCAACTCTGGCGGATGCTGAGAGCTGGTGATCCTTGATTCAGCTCAATTCGCGTGCGGTGTCACATTCTACTCCCTTATCTACTTCATTCCTATCTGTACGTCAATACTCGCCTTCGAAGCAAACAGAACGATAGACTCATCCTTTCGACCCTTTTCTTTACAGACTTTCAAACCGTTCAAGGTTCATCGCCTCTCCGATCTGGTGTTCAAATGTTACCATTGATCTTGCTCAACATGGCGAGCGGCATTATCGCAGGATGGGTTTGCTCAAGGTGAGTTTCCCCACTCGATTCCGTTTCTGCCCTTCAAACGAGCTCACTCTTCTGGTCGTCTATAGATGGGGCAACTGGCATTACCCAATGGCTTATGGTCTTGTACTCACTTCGATCGGTGCTGGACTGTTCTCGACGATGACTGACACCACGTCAGTCGGAAAATGGGTAAGTCGTAATGGATTCTGATTTCGTGCATCAAGCTTACGATGGCTCGTTCTATATACAGACTGGATATCAGATGATCGCGGGTTCTGGTATGGGAGCTCTGTACATGCTCTCTTTCATCGCTTCCCAAGTTTGTGCGTTTCTATCTTTCTTCACCTCTCTCCTCTCGGAATGGCAGCTCATCCACTTTTATCTGCAGTGGCGAAACCTGAAGATCGACCAAAAGCGTCAGCACTCGTCTGTTTCTTCCAGATCTGGAGTGCGACAGTCTCGGTCTCTGCTTCAGAAGCGATCTACGCAAACTTCTTCAAGAACGGGGTTTCAAAGATCGCTGGAGTCAACGCTGCCGAGATTGTCGAGTCGGGTGTTAGTGAATTCAGGAATGTCGTCGAAGCTGAATACTTGCCTGCTGTCATGTGAGTCTCTCTCCTTCCCCTCCTCACCGGAGAGCTTCTCTTGACTGACCCCTCGCTTTTTAAACAGTCGAGTTGCGGAGGATTCACTCTTCAAAGTCTTCCTCGTCTCAGCAGTGATAGCAGCGTATGGATTCGTCGTCTTCTTCCTGATCGAGAAGAAGAAGATTGCGAAAGAACCAAAGAAGGACTCGCTGGAGAAGAAGAACGTCGACGAGGAATCGACAACAGTGTCGAATTAGAAGCAGTACTCTCCCTTATAGAACTTAACAATATCCACTTAATCACTCCCTCGTGTACTCTTGTATCTACTCTATCGTAACTCGCAGGGCTGCTCTTTTCGTTCAACTCGCTAAAATCTCACTGCGTCGAACAGGCTTTGGCTTGCTCGTCTTCGCTTGACCCAGCTCTGTCTCGCTTGACGCTAGTTTCGGGACGAATTGTGAGCCCGAGTGGCTTCTGGGGAGGAAGCAGCGACTGTGCCGGAGCTTTGAAGCGTGAGTCTTCTGATTCTTCACCTCAGTCCCTGCTAACTCAAACGTTTCCCTCGCTCCCAATGTTAGGATCTCGCCTTTTATCCCAGCCATGTCGCCCTCGCGTTCGCTCTTGTTCGTCGTCGTCGTCACTCACAGCTTGCTCCGGTCAATGCCTCGGACTTCTTGTTCGTGTCGCCTCTCTCCCTCCTTCACTTCACTTGCATTTGACCGAACTCACTCGTGATGAAGTCGCGATACCTCAACTTGACCCTCTTCACTCTCATCGCCGCCGAATTGAAGACTGTCGACCTCGCTCAGCTCTCCCTCACTTCCCGCACAGTCCGCTGGTTTATTCGCCCACTCCTTTTCGAGCACTTTGAGGTCGGAAGCAAGGAGTGTGTTCTTTCAACCAAGAGGCAAAGGAACAATATCAAGAGATACTTGAGGATCCTTGGAGAAGACAAGAAGCGATGTTTGCTGGTCAAAAAATTTACAGCTTGGAACGATTATGCTTGGGGAGGGACAGGAGAGTTGGATCTACTCTTGAGAGTTGTACAACACGCGAAAAACCTTGAAGAGTTCCGCTTCATTCAGGTTCGTGCAGTATTTCTTTTTGCCTCTTTGATTCCGAGCTAACAATTGCCTCTCACGATAGATCTGGGGACAATTCGTCGTGGGATTCGCATCTTCGTCGGGCAAAGACTGGTCGAAAGTTTGGGCTGCTCTTCAAGATTGCGGGCAGCTTCGCACTCTCAACGGAATGCCTTCGACGACTTTAGCCTGGAACTTCCAAAAGTTTAGAACCCTCAAGAGCCTCACCCTCACGTCCGGTCGTGTTCAACCCGAAGTTGATGGTCACTTGCCAGCTAGCCTGGTTGATCTGGTCCTCGAAGGACTATCTAGCTTTGACGAGGACTGGTTCCGATGGCAAGATCTTTCGAAGCTCGAAAATCTCACCTTGATTGACATCCACAAGGAGGAATTCAAGACCATCTGCAAAGCTTTCGAGGTAAGCTTTCTCAAGTCTGAAGCTCTTCTGCAGCTCCAGTCCATTGATGTTTCGTCAATTCGCAGCGATGTTCACTCAATCCCTCGAAGCTTTCGCTCACCACAGTCCACATCGACGTCTGCGCCCTCGAGCTCGGCACGTCCCATCCGGACGAAGAAGACCTCGTCAAATTCCTTCGAGTACTCGCCAAGCTCAAGTCGATCCACACAATTCGAATCTTGTCGGTACCGGAGTCGCTCGGTAAGGTCACGATGCTACCCGACTTCAGCTCGAGACCTGAAGAGCCACACGAACAAGCGGATGGGAAACTTGCGACAGCGCTTTCGGAGTTCCACGACCTCGAGCAGTTGACTCTCGTTTTTGGTTATCGCCCTGACAAGAGTATACCCGCGTTCTGGCGAAAGTTCTCCGGTAGACGTCTGGTGAGTGTAGTAGCTTCTTATTGCTGGCTAATTACTGAGTGAAGAGAAGTGCAATAGGATCGAATCGTCAATCTTCTCGGATCGTTGACCAAACTCAAGTCGCTTGAGACGTTGGTCCTTCCGCTTCTTCCGGTTCGGCAGCATTCACTGACTGCGCTGAGATTCGCTTACCATAGGAACATCTACTGCCCAAATGAAGAACCGCTCGACGATCTCAAGAAGTATGAAGACCTTCGTACAACTGAACCTGATGCAGATGACTTGAACGAATCCGCCCGTCTCCTCTTCAGGCGAGTCCCATCGATCGAACTTCTCGAGTTCGCTATGCACGGGAAAGGACGAAAGTACAGGAGAGGTTTCGAGAATTTGACGTCTACCAAGGAGAAACGTGTCCGGAAAGTAATCCATTTGAAGATCTGAGACGGTTTTGATTTTGCGCTATCCGTCAATGTATGAAAGAGCCGTTTATCAGTGTCACCACGAGAGGCGAATCGCCCCTTGAGAGGTCGAATTCTCGTCGACTGTTTTCAACCTCGCAGGACTGCGCACGGAATACTCCCATTCTTCATACCACTGTAATCTTCTCAGCGTGCAGATCGACCCTAGCACTAGCGGGAGGCAGCCGCCGATAGTACAGCCTCGACTACTTTCGAAAACGCGAACGGTTTCGAAAAAGATCAACTTTCGTGAGCGTGTATAGCGTACAAAAAGAGCAGTCATAGTAGTGGTAGTAGAGGTATAAAGCAGCACCGAAAAAAACTCAGGAGAGGACAGAAACCGAACGATAGTACAACCGAGTAAACCGAAATCCCTTCTCCTCTTCACCTCAAACTCAGGGTATGAACAGCCTCCTCCCTCCAAGCGCCTCGACGATCTCGCCTATAATGCCTTCCAGTCGGACGAGATAACGTTCGCCATTGATCTTTCCCCTAGAAGAAATCCCCTCTGATCCTTCGAACCAATTGCATATCCCTCTGCATGATAGTGACTCGTTTCGCATGTAGAGCACAGAGGTTTGAATCTTCAAAGAGATGCACGAGATACCTGTTCACTCGAATAACGATCAGCATGCGCTTTCGAGAGGGGATTGGAGAGGGATAAAATATACGCTTCTGTCGCTTCTTGCAGAGCTAGTAACGCAGAGGATTGCCATCGTAGCCCGACATGATTCCCTGAGTCGTCACCGTCGAAGAAGTCTGTTGCGATTTCACGTACCTGTACATAACGAGAGAGAGAGGTCAGTCGCGAATTTCCGATACTTGCGAATCCTGATCCTTCTCTCCCAAAATTTCCTTCTCCCGAGCAGTCCGTCAACATTGACTTGACAATGTCTTGTTCCGACGCCGCTCCCAGCCATCTTCACGCCTGTTGAATGTGCGAGAAACGAGAACGAAAGCAGAAACTCACCAATCTCGCGAATGGTAACCTCCTCAACAACAAATCTGTACTCTTCTGATAATGTCTGATCTCCCTCAACGCAACTGTCCCCGGTCTGAATCGATGAGGTTTCTTTTGAGGAGGAGCTTTAGCCGGAGCTAGCGTCGCCAACGTCTCTCCAAATCAGTACTCGCTTCCCACTCGAGAGCAAGAGAGTGTGTAGCTCACCTTTCCCTTTACCCTTGCCACCACCTCCTACTGCTTTGTGTCCAGTTGATTTCCTTCCTCCTGGCGCCTGAGCGGGTTGACCGGAGAGAGTTTGTTGAGCTAAGCGTTTCTGTACGGTGGTAGTCTTCTTTGCTACAACTGTTGTCTTCTTCCCTTTTGCTGGTGATTGTGCCATGGAGAGACTATGTCGGAGAGGAAGAAAGGTCGATCACAAATTAAAGAGATTCAGGGGGGAACGTGTGATGAAAGCCTTAAAGGGGTCGAGAAGGTACTGAAAAGCTTGCAGAGTGTTGTGAGAGTGGAAGAGAAGCGTGTAGAGCGAGTTGGAGCGAGGAAGAGGAGAAACAAGATGAAACAAAGATCTCAGTCAACGACTTCGACTTCTCGTTGAGCAGTAGTCGACAAGGTGTACGGAAGGACGCGAGGCTCTGACCCCAGATGAACGAGAAGCGAGATTTACGTAGTATTCAAAAGTTGCGAAAGAAATCTCTCGCAGAAGTCTTCGTGGGCCGCTCGTTGATACTGACACTAATTGATTTCGGTTTATCTACGGATGACAACAACCACAGAGAGAAGGTACAGAGAGGGCGACACATAGAGAGGGGTAGATAAAGAAGTAAACCAAGGGAACTGATCCAAAGAAGTAAAAGCGTGTAGTAGTATCATAATGGAATGGGATTCAACAGAATCATGAGAGCGAGCTTAAAGTAGATTTTGGAATTATGGTCGTGCCGAGGCGGGAACGAGGACGAGGAAATGGAGTGAACGACTTGGGCGAAAAAGGCGAAGAGCGAAGTCCGATGTTTTAGTGTAGCATGATAGGATTTGATAGACCTAATGATGAGAGACATTGTCGGTTTCAGCTCACAACTGTGGTTGATTCGAGTATCTGAGGAACTGACTCCAATCGACAGTTTCTCCAGTCGGAGTTCCTCCCGTTCCATAACCTTGAGGAGTAGTTGCCGATCCTCCACTACTATTACTCGACAAGTTCCCGTACTCCCAAAAGTTCTGACCACTCTCGACTCCGAAGAGAGGTTCGAAATCGCCTAGAACGGTTTGTAGCGCTTGATCCATTCCTGGTACGAAACCTTGAGATTGAGCGGGGCCGACATAACCAGCTCCACCGGCGTTCATCATTTGCTGCTGTTGATTGTGGTTTGGTGAGCCCCAGTTGAGAGGATTCGAATCGAGCTGGTTGGGAGAAGGTTGTGGTTGACTCGAGTATTGCACCGGGTTCTGAGGATACTGTTGAGGGAACGCTTGAGGAGGATGTTGCATTTGACCTGAAGGGGGAGGAGGTACTTTCGAACTCATAATCGTCGAAGCGTTCGAAGGTCCTGAAGAGGGAGGGATTTCTCCGGCAGTCATCGTAGGAGTCGGAATTCGACCTTTAACTCCGGTATCGAGAAGGGTACGGAGGACTTGAGCTTGCGATCGAGCGGGATGATGAGAGTTTGGAGCGATTGCATCGAGGAATGAGGAAGCGAGTTCGAGTAGTCGAGGAAGTTTTTGGGTGTAGAGCCAAGCTGGTTGAGGAGCGGTGTGACGGAGAAGTTTGAGGTTTGTTGTGAGTAGACCCTGCAGCTCCAGAATCGCATCAACAAAGAGAAGACAAGCTCTGGTGAAACGATTCGGACTCACCTCATTGACGAGTTTTGCGAGGAACACGAGGGGGAAGACGTAAGAAATGCAAGTCTACGTGAATGATAGATCAGCGAGTCCTCTCGAGACTGAGCAGTGAAAAGCATGCGGAGACTCACAATGGCATCCATCCCCCACCTCGATTGTTCGACAATCTGATCGTCGAGTACCAATTTCCTCCAACCATCACTCCTCTCTGCCTCTTCCCACTGTACTTTCCTCCACGCTCCAGGTATCCTACTCTCCTCACTCAACGAGAAGACGAGTGATTCTGCCGCCGCGACACATCGCGTCAATCCATCAAACTCCCAATCATGCAAGCCTCTTGGTAGTCCATCTCGCAGCATCTTCCTTGTCCTCTCGCTATGACTACTTCCGGGCCTTCCTCCATCACTACTCCTACTTCCCATCGGTCTAGAAGCGTCGCTTGTGTTTGAGGAGTAGAGCTTTGCGTCCTTCTTCCAATAGCAGTAGCAAGTTGCGTTGTACTGCATGACGATGAACTCTCGGAAGGGACAGACGACAGACATGGCGAGAGGGTCGACCGGGATTTGACGAATCAGAATCGGGATCCACGTTTCCTCGAACGATTTCATGCCAGAATTGAATCGTTCAAGGTCGGCTTTCGGAATCATTCGGGTCCGTTCGTAGTTGGCGGAGCGAAGGATCGGTCGCGCTACTTCAGTCATCTCGACAATGGCGGCGAGTCTATCGAGAGAGAGTATGTAAGGCTTTGAGCGGAAAAGAGAGAAGAGAGAAAGGGACTGACCGAACATCGTAAGGTTGAGCGTTGAGCGAGGAGAACAGCCTCGTTGTCGTCAAGGCTTGCGCTCCCTCCATGTTACATTTGCGTCCACTCTGGACGTTCCCTTGCACGTCTTGCCACAACAGACAATAGTACAATCTGTCACCTCGGAAAGAAGATCAACCTTTGTGCACCGAGAGGTCATTGAGGATTGTATTGACTGACCTTAGATCTCTCAGTAGAGCATGAGGTATCGGGGTTCCCGAAGCACTCGCCGAGTAAGCCCTTGAGAACTTCCCAACTGATCCAGCGAGTTGTAACCGATCTGAAGTTCTCGCCAGAATTCCTTGCAACATCCAACTCGCCATTCCGTTGACTTTGCTGACCCTGATCGCTTCGGCGTCATCTTTACCCTCAGCTCTTCTCGGACCGAGTTGAACAGGTTTGTACAAGTTGAGGAGGTTGAGAGCTCGAATGAAATCGGTCGTCAATTCGTGAGGCTGAGGGGAGAGGATCTGGGGAGCTAGGATGTTGTTCGTGAAGGTGACGAGAGTGAGGTGGAGCTGAGAGGGGAACGTCGAGGAGTAGGCGGTCGAGAGAAGGAGGATAACGTGGAAGAGGAGGGGACTTCGAGTTCGAACGGCGAGGGCATCTCGATCGGAATCGAGGGAGAAGTTCATGAGCCATGGGTGGATCGATAGGAAGAAGCTGTCATGAAGTCGAAGATGAGCTCGAGTAGTATCAGAGTGAGAGGGAGTTATTCGTACAAATCAAAAAGTTGTTGACATTCTTCCTGTCTCAACACTCCTCTTCTCAAGACATCTGGTGCTCCGTAATCTTCTGCTCCAGGTATTGGCGTGTACCCAGGTTCTCCAACGACAGAATCGATTGTCAAATTGATTTCGTTGATTGGATTTGAAGCGGCAGCACAAGCGATGTCTGTTGGCGAAGCGGTTCCAGCCGTATCGTTGTCGTCTCCAGCTTCTGATGAACCCATCGACATTGAGGCATGGTGAGAACTAGCGGATTCGACTTGCGTGTGTGCTGGATGAGAAGGGGAAGCGAAAGCAGCTGAATTTATGTGGAGTGCAGATTCGATTGATTGAAGTCGATTCGCAATCTCGTACAATCTATGGATCCGTTATTAGCATACGTTCGGGTGTAATGATGAGGCTACATGCAACTTACTTCTGAGTGACTGCAGGAGACGGTTCTCCTCCATTCGCAGATCCACCAGCTGCACCACCGTTCGAAGCTCCCTCTGTCGGTCTAGGTACAGTCTTGGTACCAGGAGGGAATTGACAATCGAGTTTGTACCTGTACAGAGGAAGTGACGACGCATTGTCAGCGATCAGAGTCGCGCAACGGTTGCAAGCGAGATTGTGCCGAAATCGGCTAGTTTCGTCGATATAAAGTAAAAAGAGGCACTTACAATTCGCATCTACGACATGGGACTGAAAGCGAGCGTGTAGAGAGACGTCGTCAGCTGAAGTTCGATCGCTTGTAGGCAGTAAGATAGAGGAAGAGGAGGCCTTACCATACGGAGGTCCTTCGCATCTGAGAAACGGCGACAATCGCAAGTCAGCTAAAGCCGCATCTCTTCCTCAGAGTATAGATAGGGTGTACTTTTGTTTGACGCTCTTACAACTCGAACAAGCAGCTTTACTCCTCGTCTTCTTCTTGTCTCCACTTCCTCCTCCTCCTCCTCCTCCTGCTCCACTTTTATCTTTACCTGCTTTCGTAGTTGATCCCGTTCCATTCCCTGCATTTGCTTTCTTGCTCTTGGGTCCAGGTCCGGGTACTGCTGAACTAGAAGTACTAGGTCTCTGTTGATCTTCCACTTGCATTCCTGAAGTTGAGTAAGCAGATTGAAGATCTTGAGTGGAATAGATTGAATGCTGAGGAGGTGGAGGGATCGGTAGAGGTTCTGCGAAATCTGTTGCTACAGGTGGTTGCATCTGAGAGAGAATCCTTTGATGTTGTTACAAATTGAGTGAGATGAGATGGGAGTGTGCGGCTAGTTCAACGGGACCGTGGGAAGCGTTTCGGATTCGAGTGTACAGTCGAGGTGTAGGTGTAGAATCCGATTCGATGGCAGGCGAGAAGTAGCGAAAAAGAACTTGGAAGTGGGGGAAGGAAAGAGAGAGGCGGAGGAGGAGCAGGAGAGGAAAGGGGATTTTCGATGTTGAAATTGTAAGGACGTTTGCGGAGAACAGAGCACTGCTGTTCACGTAGACTTTTATATGTGAGTGCTGAACAAGAGAGAGAGCTGAACTCGTGTCGGGGTCTTATCGTCGTCGATTTCTGCCTCTTTTCTTGCGAAGGACATTGAAAATATCGCCCTATCTTTGAGTCAACCCTCGTTAATTGCTTTTTGAGTTACCATCGATATAGAGTGTGCGTTGCTTGCCGAGAACCCCTTTTGCGCGACCGCCGAAGGAACGAGAGCTCAACGAAAACGGTCGAAAGAGGAAGAGAGTGAAAAAGAGCAAGAGACGAAGGCTACTCTCCTCCTCTTGGGTCTACTAGATTGCATACTCCAGGAAGATTGTCGAAAGTTCCGTCAAATTTGCCGGCGAAGAGAAAAACCCGGTTCGACGAGGTCCGACCGAAAAATGATGCCGCGCTTGAGTTCCGTAGATCTCTTTCTTCGCAGAGACCGATATGTACTTGCAGGTCGCAAGCGTCGATAGAAAGGAAGCGGAATGTAGTGTTTGCAACAAGTCGAGAGAATTCGAGAATTAGCTATTATGTCGCAGAAAATGGGTATGATAGTGGTGAAAACCGATGGGTTCAGATGAAAAGCAACACTGGACGACAACATGAGTGAGAAGGTGCATATGCAGAGAGAGAGAGAGAGCAAAGGGAAGAATTAGGGTGAAAAAAGTGGAGGAAGGGAAGGGAGAAGCGACAAAGCTTTATTCCCTTTTGACTGCAGCAAAGATGATGTCCCAACCTACGAAGCCAGTTCGTAGTTCGAGTAGGCGTCTCGCTTCTCTCCAACGTCGATGAGGGTCGATCGCAGTCAAGATAGCTTTCTCGACGACAGAATCAGTGACGGAGGGAGTCGAAACGGGATGATAGATAATGTAGTCCGCGGCTATTGCCCTCACAGAAGTCGTCAGTTATGTCATCAGGCGCAAGAGTAGAGCGGTGGTGACTGACGAGTGAGTAGAGAACGCAAGAAAGAACCTAATAAGAAAGCGATCATCGCGACCGCAAAGACGAATCCTAAGCTATAAGATCGCTTGCCGATTGTAGTGCCGGTGTTGGAAAGATTGTGCGCAGAGGGAGTCGTGGCGTTAACGATGCTGGAGCCGAGACGGGCGAGAGGGTAGGAACCGAGAATCGCAGAAAGAGGACCAGTCAGGGGAGTCGACTCTGAGCTGTTCGTTCCTCTCCGACTCGATGCCTGCAGATTGAGCGATCGTGGTCAGTACAGGCTCAGAAAGAGAGGAGGAAGAATGCTCACATTCTGCATCGAACCGGATTTTGACATGACTGGAGATCGACCTCCTTTCTCTTGAGCGGGAGTCATCATTCCTGGCGATTTAGGATCGGGGAACTCAAAGTCATCGACAACAGGGGTCGAGGGCTTTGGAGCGAGGAGGCTGACTGCGACAGCGAGGGGTTGTTGCAGCTCGAGCGGCAAAGGTGAGGTATTCGCTGAATCGGAATCAACAGGAGCAGTTGAGGCTTTACGTTTTCGACGTGGTACGCTACAGCGAGAGGGAAAGCACGTGAGTTGAATCGTTCGAAGAGTTGAGCAGAAACGTGAGAAAGTAGACTTACCGACTGATTTTCGCCCCTTGCAAAGGTGCGTCTTCGTCCTCGAATCTGGACAAAACTGCCCTACTCTCCTTCTGACTCATGACAACCACCTTTTCTCCATTGAACATGACAGTTCTGTTTGCCTGTCCCGTCACTTTCCCTAAACCAGTAGGTTCACTTCCGGCTCCTTGAGGTAACTTTGGTCTCTCTTTCTCGTTGGGAAGAGTGGCAGTAGGCGCAGGAAGCGGGACAATCTTGACCTCGACGAGAGCTCCGCCTCCGTCTATAAGGATCTTGTACCATTCAGGTTTCTCGATGCGAGTCTTCGAAGGTTCCCTCAGCGGGTCTTGGAGGGGATGAGTGATGGGAGAGGTAGGAGCGAGTATGCGAACGAGGTGGTTCGCTCGTTTCCAAGCGTCGAGGGAAGCAGTGAGGATAGAAGGAAGAGGTGCGTCGTGAGCGGTCAGTCGAAGAGGAAGAGTCGGAGTTGAGGAAGAGGAAGGAGCGAGAGATCGTGGAGGAAGGGGATCAAGAGATAAAGGGTCGGAAGAAGAGGATTGGTCTGGAAGAGTCAGAAGGGAAGAGCTGGTCAAGACCGAATAACCGTGAGGATATTGCTTGAGGTCGACGATAAGTTCAGCGACAACGAGATCATTCGAGCTGAGATCGTTCGATGTTGAGATGAGGGAGCTTGTCGCGGGTACAGTGGGAGAGGAAGAGGATGCGAGTGTAGCGCCACTGGCCACGGGAGGAGCGGCGGGAGATTTCGATCTCAGAGAGCTTCGACTTCGTTTGTGAGATAGTTCGGAAGTGATGGGAGGCTTGTGTAGAACCGGGGGTGCGACGGTGCCAAAGTTGAGGGAAGCGCTTCGAGGTAATTCGCTTTTGAGCAAGGTAGGTCCGACTGCGAGAGACTTGTTCGTTACGGTCGAATTCGAAGAACCTTTCTTGATGAGCTGTTCCTTCCTACTTTCAGTTACCTTCTCGAAGGTGACCTCCTCCTCCTTCACGATCTGAGTCTTCCCTCCGGCCTTGAACAGCGCTCTGAACGTGTTCTCCTCATCTCCGTAATTCGCTGAAACCACTTTACTATCTCCCGCTTCTCCTCCTCCTCCACTTGATTTCCCTACTCTCCCCAACTTCCATAAACAATCCCCTTCTCCGTCTTCGCTCAAAGGTCCTTCAATCTGAACTCCATTGCTCGGATTCCAGATCCTCGGTAGAGGTCCCTTCGTCTTGCCAAACGCCTCGACGTTCCCGATACTCTTCGCCAAATTCGCGTTGAGGACTTGATTGAGAGCGAGAGGGACGGATCCTTTTTGATCGATGTTGGCGAGGTAGGTGCAGCGAGTTGAGGGAATCGCGAGAACTGAAGAAGTGTAGGGGTCGAGAGTTTCGAGGATCCAACCTTCTAGGAGTACTTGTCCAGACAATAGTGAATTCGGATTTGCCTTGAGGGGATCAAAGTCGAGAGGTCCCGGAGGAGAAGAGGGTGTAGGAGTGTAAGATGCCGAGGCTACGAATAGAACAGTCGAAGTCGAGGAGGTCGAAGAGGCAGAGGGGACTTTGACGGAAGCGACGACTGTAGAGACGTAGAAGATCCTCCCTTTGAAAGGGAAAGCTGGTTTCGTCGAGATCGCCGTCGTAGTGATGCCATTCCCATAACTTGCGAGAGGAATCGCTTGGTCAACTCGTTCGTCCCAAACTTTCCTGCATCCCGGGCTAGTGACGACACTGGCGATCTCATCTGCCGTCAAGCCTTGCACGATTTTGTCTCCTCGATACACCGGGAAGACGTCAGAGATGCGAGAGATCATCTTCTTGCGAACGACGGTTCCTGCTCGCTCCGAAACGATTGACCATCCTGGCGCAGGATCGGTCAACTCAGGGCCTTGTTCTGCGTGAAATGATTGAAGGTAAGCGAGAGCTTCGAGTGCTGCTGCCGGAGGTTCGAGAGGAGGTTTGGCGAGAGAGGTCGGAGTGATCGGGTCTGGAGTAGTGGTCGATGGGTCGATGGTCACAGGAGAAGGGTCGATAGAGGAAGTGGATCCGTCGATAGAAACGATTGAAGGAGCCTTGTTTCCCTTCGAGGACGATTTCTCCTCCTTCCCATCGACAATCGCTCCTTTCTTTTGAAGGTCCCCATCAACGCCCTTCTTCTCCTCTCCCGATGCGCTATTCAGTACTGCTTTCTTGGTATCTCCACTGCTCGAACCTGAACCGTTGTTTCCCCAAACTCTCGCTCCCAACGTTTCATACTGATCCAACGGAACTGGACTGACTTTCCTCCTCTTCCTCCCTTCCAACTCTCTCACTTTCTCATCTTCGAGGACTTCCACATCGACTCGTACCTTCGCTCCATTGATACTGACTCCGCCGGGTGTCGCGTTGGTTCCTTTCGGTGCTTTTCGAACCGTGATCGCAACCTTTCCATCCGAGGATTCGACAATCAACAAAGGATGTTCGATCGTTAACCACAATCCTCCTCCAGTCGAACTCAAACGATGTCGAGATAAGCAAGAGACCGAGGATGGTGGTGGATCGATCATGATTTCCAACCCTTGAGGCGACCACACCGAAACATCACATCTCAATTCGAGTTCGATAGGTTGTGATTGTTGTTGTGCTTGTTGATGATCCGTAGGGTTCAGGTTGAACGGTTTCCTGGTTGAAGTAGTCGAAGTCGATTCGATTGATCCCCTCGGAGTCGAAGTTCCCTCAAACAGACTCGATACCTCACTCCCGCCTTCCTCGTTCGAATCCCGATCATACCCCATCCCTTCCGCTTCATATTCCACCCGGAAAACTCCTTTCTCGTGATCGTAACTAAGTTCCCTCTTCTTCGCTCCATTCAACCTCGTCACGACTGGAGGAGCACCATTCTTGATCGTGAAATCTCGAACGCCAGCTACATCGATCACGAGTTGGTTTGGAGTCCAACTAGATTTGTTACTCCATCCTTTCGGGTCGGATTGATCAAGCAGAGTAATGCTAGTTGTTGTTGGAGAAAGTGATTCGATTGACCACCCAGATAGATCGGTTTGGGTACGGATTGTAGGAGGAACGAGTGGTGGGATGTGCGGGAATAAGGAAGTGTCGTCGGTCGAAGAAGAGAAGATGTGAATCGAAGTAGGGGATTTGTAAGAGGTTCTTAAAGTGACGGAATCTCGAGGTCTACGAACACTCTATGAATCGATCAGCTCAATTCCGAACGAGCAACTGAGAGAGAGGGGGGAGTGAACATACGCTACAGGCCAATTCGCTTTCCTCTTCTCCCACCAAACTTCGCTCAACTCTCCCCCGATCCCTGTTCCCTCATTCCCATTCCCACCTCCCTGTCTGACCAGCTTGACCTCGTCCAATCCCCTATCCCAACTCTTCCTGACTCCCATCGTACTCACCGTCGCAAACACGTCCCACACTCCCACTCCGACGAAAACTGCTTCAGCCCTATAGATCGTCAAGGTCGGATCTGGACTGAGGAGCTGTGTGACGGTGACTCCAGAAGAAGAATCCGAGATATGTCTCCATTTCTGAGGGGGCTCTTGAAGGAGGGAAAGGAAGTAAATGTAGGATCGACGAACGAGAGTCGAGATCTGATGGGAAGTTTGCCGGGATTTCGAAGAAGCGGAATTGGTCGAACGGAGGGAAATAGCTGAGCTGTTGAGGAGGTTGATGGATGGAGGAAGCGAACGAGGTGATGTCGACAACAGGGAGAGTGAATCGGCGGGTTCTACAATATCGTCCTCCTCCTCCTTTTGTAATTGATCCAACACCTCGTTCAACTTCTTCCCATCCTCCTCCACGTATTCCTCTTCACCCTCCGGCTCATCTTCCGTCTCACTGATCGCTGTGAGTAATTCTCCGTTAACTCTAACTCCTTTCCCTCCTACCAACCTCATGATTCCACACTTGACGCTCACCCTCCCCAACTCGAACCCCTCTAAAGCTGAAATACTACTATCGTTTGAAGCTGGCGGTGGTGGTGCGTAAGGATGAATAATGACCAAGTCGAGTCTGGAGAATGTTCCTCCATCCTCGTGACTCTTGATCAACCTCACTTCAAACGGTTTACCCGCCGTACTGGAACTCGACGAGTTCACCATAATCCTCACATCCCATCCATCCTTCCCTCCCTCGATCCCACTCCCGGCAGGTACCGGTAATCCAACTCTCAGTTTCCTCTCCCTCTTCCCCTCGCCCCCAACCCTCGACGCAGGATTAACGACATTCCATTCCCCGTTCCACTTCAACTCGCTCCCATCCCATCCTTCACCTGTGAGTTCGATCCCCCCTTCCTCTGTTTCACTCGGTTGAATCCAACCCCTCAAACTCGGGATCCTACTACTCCCAGCACTCCTCACGAACCCGACTAAACTCGCGACGAGATGAGTCATATGATTTAAATGAGGTTGCGAGCTCAAAGTACCCCCAAAACTCCAACTCCAAAACAATGTGATTCGCAACTTCTTCCCTGGGAGGATTTGAAAGCACCATGAATAGATCCCGATTGTCGATCGAACGTAGGGTGGCGCAGGGCGGAGAAAGGCGGGTTCGTCTGCGAAACGAGGGAGAGAAGTCGATAGGTCGATCAGAGTGGTGGGGGTGGTGTAGGTTCGGGAGATAAGAATCGTATCTCTTGGTCTATCTCACAAGATTGAGCGGGTAGAAGAAGGAGAGGGAGGAGGGAGAGGACTTACGAAGCGGGCCAACCTAATCTGTAATCTGTTTTGCTCACCTTCGTTCGTGGATCTAGATACTCCAAGTCTGTTGATTGCTCCACTAGTTTATCCCCTATATTTCGTACCAAGTACCCCGACAATCAGTCGCTATCGCAACTGTATGTGAAAGAGAGGAGAACGGACAGGTTGGTCGGAGTTGAGGAGTTTTGAGAGCTACTTTGAACGCCTCTAGCAAATCTTTTGATCCTTGTTGTGAGAGGTTGGATGGTAGTGAAATCTCGACAGTTGCTCGAATGATATCCGCCGCAGAAGAAGTCGAGGAAGAGGAGGAGGAAGTAGGATTAATCGAAGGTCGTTTATGTAACTTGATCATACTCGGTTCGACCTGAGCCATGATCCCGTTCCCTCCATTCTCTGATGAGCTCGCAGTGGTCGATAGCCGTTCATTCGTGGAAGTGGATTGGGAGGACGAGGCGAGGTTAGTGTTGTTGTTGTTGTTGATTCGTTTCCATTGGTTTGAATGAGTCGAAGAGAGGAGGTGTTGTAGAGTAAGGCGGGCAGTGGATATTGTGGATTTATATCGCGCTGTGTGACTAGCGAGATAGAGAGGGAAAGAGGGAGATTAGAGAGGTTGTATGACGACTAAAGAGAGAGGGGGGGAACTCACTCTGTGTAAGATTCACCGGGTGGCATAGTCGGACCCTCTCCTGCCTAGATCACAGTCGAATTGAGTCAGATGCAGCGATGTCGTGAGAGGGAGAGGAGGATCTTTCGATCTTTGCGAGTTTCATTTTCATCAAACAAATTCATTTCTCTCCTCTTCCACTCATGCCAAGTCATGCTATCACTACTTCGAACACCGCAGCTACTCTCTAGATCAACCAGCACCTTGACTCGTCGATGCATCTCGTCTAAATCGTTTGAATCGAATCATTACGCAGGACTCTATTTCCACCCTTCCCCCTCCTCTTCCTCCTCCTCCAAGACCCCTAGCTACTCACTCTCCTTCCTCCCCACTCCTTCGCCCTCCCCCTCTTTCTCTCCCACAACAATTGGCCAGCTTCAAACACCCCCTTCGCACTCATCCTCAGAAGAGGAACCCCCAATCCTCCCTCGTTACTTCGAAGAGAACCCACAATTCTTGGATCTGGTGCATGAGGTGTTGAAAGAGAATGTAGGGACCGATATTTGGGTCGATAGTGCGGCTAAAGCAGTGTTGAATTCGATGGGTGGTAGTGATACTTTCATGTACGCTTCTCCCTTCTCTCTCTCCCGAGCTCTTGCACCTAGCAGCTGATTGACACTATGAGTAATTGCGTGCAGTCATATCGCAGATCAACGTAACCCAGCCGAAGCGCAAAGGACTGCTCAACCCCAAGATATTATCGCTTCTGTATTGGTCAACGGCGAGTCGGGCAAAGTTGTCAAAGAGAGTTATGAGCGGAACAAGGTTGCTTATAGGGTAGTGAGCGAGTTGGGATTGATGAGATTGCCGGATAGCCTGATGGAGAGGTTGAGGGAAGCTTGTAGGAATGTGAGAGAGGTAGAGAAGGAGGTTGCGAAGGAGAGAGGGGAACTGAATGAGGAATGAGAGAGAGGTAGATGGGATTCTGTACATATGGGTCGATCCAACGAAAACGAAAGAAGTCAATTCTTACTTCTACCTCCTCGTTCTCCTTGCTTTGCTTTGCTTTGCCTTGAGTGGTTGACTGGTGCGGTTCGCGTCGGCCGTCTAGTATGTAGACTCTTCCTCATGTCTCGTCGTACCCAGTGCTGTCTCGATCACTCGGACGGTCAAATTGACTCTCGCAGATTCCGATTCAGCGTTTCGAATTGTCGTTCCTCTTTCGTTCGAGCACGTCGCTTCGTCGTAATTGTTAGAAGCAACGGCCCTCAGGTCGTCGCTCTTTCGTCGATAACGAGACTCTGGCGTCTGTACCCGATCGACGACGTTGTTGTCGACTTCGCAACGATAATCCTTCCTTTTTTCTTTATCGTTCTTTCTCTTGTTTCCTCCCGCAGTTGCACTTACGTGATTATACCCCATGCAAAGATGAATCGGCCCAGTTTGTCAAGCAATTTCAAGAAAGTCTTCGTAGTCAACTTGGTGACGTCGACCAAACTTCTGTCGATCTCTTCATCTTTCTCTCCCTCTTCCTTCCACTCTACACGCTTTACATCCTTCTATACACGCCATCATGGTCCGTCCCGACTCTCCCTCTCCTCGATTCCAATGTTGACTGACCGCCCTCCTCCACTTTCCTAGAATTCTACTTCCTTTGTCCCTTCAATCTCCCGCACAGAGACCAAGATTCAAAACAATGGATCCAACCAACCATACCACGCGACCGGCGATTCAGTCCCTAGCGAGGAGAAGGCCGATGAGGCACAAATTGCTGGAGGAAATGGGGAACATGGTCATTTCAAGTGAGTTCTCCCTTCCCTTGACTTCATCAAGAGCTATAGACTGATACCGTGTGCTCGCTGTGCCCTCTAGCCAAAGTGAGCGAATCTGCCTCGAGACTGAACGTTCGAGAGTTCCCTACTGATCCTCTTCGTTTCGTTTCGCTAGTCACACAGAAGTGGGAGCCCAACGGCCAGCGTCAGGCTATCGAGACAAGTCAGGGCGCTTCTACCATGCCCGATGCGGATGGAGGACACGAGAACAAACCTGGATTCGGAGACAAAGTCGGAGGATTCGCCAAAAAGCTCAGTGGAAAGGCCACGGGTAAGGTTAGTCAGCACTTCTTTCTACTCTCGTGACTCAGCAGGACGGAGCTGATAAAGGAGTTGAGGGAAATAGGAGGAACAGGTAGCCGCCGGGGACGCGTTATTGCACGGAGCATCGAAACAAGAGGCTCAGAGGATCGCTGAACAAGTCAAGAGAAGCACCTGAAGGGAATAGAAAGGAATCGTCCAAGCTGTCCTTGTTGTTGAATATACTCACTCGAATGCAATCGCAAAATACGAATCAGTTGTTTCTTTCGAACCTTTTGCGTTGCTTTCCTCGGGAAGAATTCACTTTCGAGGCCTCGAAGAAAGCATTCAGAGCTGTCGGAGAATGCCGACGGCCTGACGCATCTTTGTCGAGCTTGCGTGCAACCGACGAGAAGCTTCGGAAATACGTAGTTGCAAAGATAGCGCGTCCAACGGTTTTGGGAGCCTTGCGAAAGAACAAAGGGGTTAGGCTATGGGTACGAAGATAGTAGGATTCAGGTAGGAAGATGGCGGACTACGTTAACTGGCGACGACGCTGAAGAAACAGTGCGAAACCCGTAGGAATTGATCCGAAGCTGAAAAAAAAAGAGTCAAAGTCATACCCTGCGAGCAACGACCTTTCTTCGTGCTCTAGTCTTGGACCGCTATTGAAGGTGATGTTTTGTTACACGAGGTCAGCAAGAAGCTCCGGCTCAAGCGGAAGTCCCATTTCTTTTTGCGAAAGGACCCTGCTTTGATAGAAGCTCTAGCTTCTCTCCCTCTCTTCCTTCTACGTACCACGCCGACACTCACTTTGCGCCCCATACTCTTCAAATAATGCTCTTCTCCGCTACCGTTGCTCTTGCACTCGTGGGAATCTTGGGAACAGGTAAGGCTTCTCGTTCTCAGCATCCTGTCCTCACGCTGACTCCCCCGTGCCCCACTCGTTCCCCACTCGTTCTCCCACAGTACTCGCCGCTCCAGCAGGCATCGAGCTAGATCGACGACACCCAGCACTGGCAGTCACCCAAGCGTTCCATCATTTCGAGAAACGACAATCTACCTCGTCAACTAATCAAGCTTTATCTTCCCTCCAAGATCTTCTTGGGAAAGCCGTCACTTCTACTTCGTCGGGAGGACAATGTTCCTCCGAGTGCTCGGGATGGGTGAACGCTGTCACTGTGAGTTGCACCGTCGGATGGGGTGAAGCGTTGCGAGGCGAGGAACTGAAGAACGCTGGCTTGTAGGATTGCACTGATCTAGGATCTTACACCCAAATCGGTTACTGCGCGTGTGGAGATACCCCTTTGTCAGCTATGAGTGTCTGTGGAGACTGTAAGCATTTCTCGAACTCTCCTACATCGAAAACAAAGATTCTACTCAATTAACCCCTTCCTCACGCTCCGATAGGCTACGGTGGATCCTCCGCAACCGACTCCGACAACTTCTCTTCTTTCTGTCGAGACGCCCTCGCCTCAACCGGAGGAGGTTCAGCTTCTGCAGCTGCCTCGTCTCGGACCTCGATCTCGTTCACTTCGGCATCTGCTCCTGGCGCTTCACAGAGCTCGTATAGTTCCCGCGCCTCACCGACTATGATCTTGGATACCGAGACCTATAGCGCCCGGTCAACCGCTTCGACTCCTCAGGAGAGTTCATCAAATGCGGGAAATCCCAGTCAAGCGCCGGGAAGTGATGCGGGATCGATCAAAATTCAACTTGGAATGATCGCTGGTGTCGTCGCATGTGCGGTGATGGCTCTCTTCGCCTGAGCGCGAAGAAGGAGAGTCGAGAGCAACAACAGTTTATAGGGTTCTTTTAAGTTTTGCGATGTTCTTTGCTTCTTGCGTACATATACAATATTTCTTTAGTCAATAACAAATCAGTGCTCCTGAAATCTGACGTGGGAACATCTTGACTCACGAACGCACTGCTCGAGAGAGATGAGAGGGAAAACCGAAACAGCGAAAGTCGGGATGTCGGGTCACATTTAATCGCGCCCTTGGACCTCGGCTCTACAGGAGCTGCCGTGGACCAAATCAAGCTGAAATCAAGCTGGGCTAGTAGCTATGTTGAGCTGAGAGCGAGAGACCGAATTCAAAGGGACGAAAGCCGTTGAACGAGCAATAGAAGCCAAGCGACTAGACCCCCGAGTCGTGCCGCAGGCGAAGACAAGCGCTAGGAGAGCCAAAGAAGCGACAGAATACGAGTGTGTGGTCGGGAAGAAAGAGAAGAATTCTCCTTGAACTTCTACACCTCACCACTTTGCCTCGAGAACATGTCTGCACCTCCGCCACCTCCAGCTGGATTCCCAATAGCTGGTCAAGCCTTCCTACCGCCATTGGCTCCCGGTTGGACAGAACACAGAGGTGAGAATTGTTTGATCTTTCTCAGCGACTAGGCATCAAGTGGAGACGAATACAGCTCGAAAGGCAAGATGATAGCTATAGGAGGTGATCAGAGTCTCGCAGCAATAGATAGGTGGAGATTATAGGAGGGGAGACGAGTCGATCCGACAATCAGATTGTTTCGCTGTCTCGCTCGGCGGCGAATCGCTCAGAGGGCGCGGCAAGAGGTCAAAGGCTATCGATAGCTATAGTAGATAAAGCGTACCCAGGGACAGCGAGTCGTGACCTTGTGATTTCGCAAACTCACCAATTGATCTTGTTTTTTTTTACAGCTCCAGGAGGACAACCTTATTGGTTCAACCCAGCTACGAACGTCTCCACCTACACTCGACCTCTCCCTCCGCCTCCTCCCGGCTTCCCCATCGCCGGCGCACCTCCACCACCAGCAGGATTCCCTCTCGCCCAACAACCTCCCTCCCGATTCGCCGCTCCTCTACACTTCACACCGACAAACGGAGCACAAGAGAAAGCCAAGAAAGAGAAAAAAGAGAAACCGAAAGAGAAGCTACCGATCGAAGGAACGAGTTGGATTCGAGTAACTACGAATAAAGGAAACGTCTTTTACAACAACAAGGATACGAAGGAGAGCTTATGGACTGTCCCCGAGGATATCAAGGAACAGGTCGAAGCGCTGGAGAAGAAGGAGCAGGAGGACAGGGAAAATGCTGACCTTGAGGAGAAGAAACGGGAAGAGGAAGAGAGAATTGTCGCGAGGAAAAGAAAGGCCGATGACGACAGCGGGAATGGGGCGAATGGGAACCAGAAGGAGACAGATACTGGGAGGGAGGAACTAATTGATGAAGCGGAGAATCGAGAGGATGAACAGGAAAAAGGAAATCTCGACATTGAAATCGAGGGAGCAGTTGAAGGAGCTTCGTCGGCTGTACCGACGGAATCGAGACCCGATTCAGCGACAACTCCAGCACCATCGAAGGATGAACCGCCAAAGAAGAAGAAACCCAAAAATCGAGTAGTCTCTTCGATCGAAGAACTCGAGACGGAGGATTGGCAACGACAGATGGCGGAACAGATGGCGAAGGAAGCGGAAGAATCAGAAGCGAGGGAGAAGAAAGAGATGGAGGAAGCTATGAAACCTGATGTCGTGGTGAAAGAGAGTGAAAAGGTCGAGAAATTGGAAGTGAATCAAGTCGAGGCGGCGGCGCTGTACAAGGTGAGCTACAACACAGATCGATCGATATCTTCATCTACTGATCAAGTCTGTGTGAGCAGGTATTGCTTGAAGAGAAAGACGTGAATCCCATGGCACCTTTCGAAAACGAGTTGCCGAAATTTGTCAATGATTCTCGCTACCATGGTCAGTCGAATCAGACTCTGGCTAGCTAGACGTTTCATGTTGACCTCTTTTGTCTCTGCAGCTGTCAAAACGCAACGAGATCGAAGGGATATCTTTGACGAATTCTGCAAAGACAAGATTCGAGAACGACGAGCTGCGAAAGCTAAACTGGCTCAAAGCGGGATCAAAGTCGATGTGAGCCACTCTCCTCATCTTTGCGGTTAGACTCGATTGATCCATTTCTTGTACTGCAGCCCCTCGTCGCTTTTCGAGCTCTGCTTACTGCAACCGTTACTTCGACTCGAACCCATTTCAGTGACTTCAAGAAGGCTCACGGCAAAGATGCACGTTTCAGGGAGTTTGGTAAGACGGAAGGTGAGAAGGAGAGGGAGTTCAAGAAATACTTGAGGGATCTAGGGGAGAAGAAGCGAGAGGCGGCAGAGAAAGCAGATAAGGAATTTAAGGAGATGCTGAGCGAAGATAGCGCGATTCGGCCAGGAGATTCGTGGACAGATGTAAGTTGGCTAGTTTCCACTTGTTTGAGATGGCATTCGCTGACGATCCGGACGTTTTCAGGTCAAGAAACGACATGCTTCCGATCCTCGCTATGCCGCTGTCAATTCCTCATCACTTCGAGAGCAGCTCTTCACCAAGCATCTCGCATCTTTGGACTCATCGTCTCGCTTAGCACCGACAGCGTCGACTTCTTCATCCTCAGCGACAAATCCGAAACCTGCGATCACGACGAAAGAAGACAGGGCTGCTCGTGCCGCGGCGTCACTTCGCGAACGGGAAGAACAGGTCAGGTTGGAGAAGAGCAAGTCAGAGCGTTCTGCGAATCAAGCGAGGGGCCACCTCGGAAAGGAGGAAGCTGAACGAGAGTTTGGACAACTTTTGATCGATGCTGTACGGGATCACACTGTGAGTTTTCCTTGAACGTGATCTGACGATTTAATTGCTGATAGTTTCGTCATACTCGCGCAGGCTCGCTTCGAAGACGTTTCCTCGAGTCTCTCACAGGATCCTCGTTTTGACCATCCTTCCCTCACTTCGCGCGACAAAAGACAGCTCTTCGACTCTCACATCTCATCACTACATCGCAAGCGAGTCGCATCAGTCGAATCGCTCTTCCTTGAATACTCCCCTGCTCTCGACACACCGTTCCACGACGTCCTCCCTCAGATCTCAACTTCTCCTCATGTTACACGATTGTTCGGCGACAACTTCAACAAACTCGAAGATCTGTACCACTCGTGGCAATCTCGAAGAGCGGTGCAAGCGAAGGAAGAGTTCTATCAGTTGCTGAGGGAAAGTCCGATTCTCGAACATTGGGGAAGGCTGAGAAAGATGGAGAAGCGAGATGATGTCAAGTTGATTGGCGAGGAAGGTACGAGGAACGATGAATCTGATGACGAGGAAACCGGTGTGAGGGAGATGGCGGATCAAATCGATCTCAAAGCCGTTCATGCTACTCTCAAGGTCAGTTCCCATCTTCTGTCGCCTCAATCACTGCTTGTGCTGAGCCTACCCTTTGGCGACAGAACGATAAGCGATACTTGATGTTTTCTCACCAACCGGAGAAGCGTGAACAATGGATCGAAGATTACCTCGAGAACAAGCTCAAAGCCCCAAAGACGACAGTACATCAGCGCGATTGACGATACACAACGATGAAGGAACGAACGACGTTGAGTAGTGAGTAGATTCTGCTCGACTTGGCCGAAAATTTAAGGAACTTCACCTTGTCTAGATGGTCCGTACTTTGAGATCTTTCCTCCCCCCCGTCAACTGTGTGCTGCTCGATTCTGCACCTGGTTCCCCAGTCTTCCGCCCGTAGGTCAAATGCAATCCGCATCAAGGCTGATCATTATCTGTCTCAAGCGACGAAATTGGAAAGCTCCGTTTCTCCGTTTCTCTGGAACAGATCGAAACAGTTCTCTCTTTCGCTTCTCGCTCTCGCAATTTCGACTCAGACAATGCCCAGTACGGCTCCTCACACGATTTCGGGAGTATCAGACAGGATCGTAGCTTCTTGTTGACGTCGGCGACTCGAATCTTCACCATCGCTTCCTTCACGTCTAAACCGATTCATCCAGCTTGTAGACACCGTTGGTAGGATCAACACCGCGTCGTGACTAGCCACGATGCCCAGTAAAGTAGATCAACTCCTCTTCGAGCTCACCAACCTTCCGCCAGAGGTCGACCCTTTCCTTTGGCTTTCGGCTTTTCTCAAGTCGACATTCGTTCCGAGATACAGTAGCTCGGCAAGAGCTCAACTCTACCTGGTCATCGTCATTCATGGCCTGTGTGTGCCGCTCATTCTCTGCTCTCTCTTCCTCCGATATAGAAAGGGTCAATTCTGGTTATTCCGGTGGACGCTCTCTCGACGACTCATTCAACCCAATCTAGCCATCATACCTGCGTGTGCAGCTATTGTCGAGATTGCCCGTAAGTCCTGCTTCTCATCTCCCATCTTCGGGAGGGATTGACGTTTTCTCTTCACCTACAGTCTTTGAAGTTCTCCTGATTGGAGTTCTGGACGTCATGGGAGGTACTTTCCCAGCGTACTATGGCTACTTCATCCTCCTCGTAGGGTAAGGCGGCCCCTGAAGATCGCAGTCTCGAAAAAGCAAGCTGACCGTTTATCTTCCAGACTCCTCCCGGCAGTTGTAGGCGAGCTGGTCACCTGGTCAATCGCCGCTGCGTTTATACTGCATCTACACGCGACTGTCGGTTCGACTCCAGCTCTCCGACGTTGGGCAATCGTCTGCAACATTGTCGGGACCACTTTTCCAATTCTGCATCTGGTCAGCTTCCTCCCTATCGACTACCTTGTCGGCCGAGCCTACGAGAACGCGGTTGGTCTCTACCATTTCGTGGACGACTACCTGCTGTCACAATCTGTGATTTGGGTGCCAGGTGAGCTGAGCTCATTTTTCGCGAGGCATTTAGACTGATCAGAGATCCCAATAAATAGGTTCCCCTTTCAACATCGCGTCGCTTCTTCCCATCATCTCAATCTCCGGCAAGCTCGAGAACAGCGTCGCGAACCTCAAATCAGTGTGGAGGATTGCCTACGCTTTCCACAGCGTCGCAGCGTCCCTCCTGATCATGTCCCTCAGTGCGATCGCAAGCCTATATCTCTTGTCGGTTGGTCGAATCATTCAGAGGGCGAAGCAAGAAGTTGGAGAAACGGGAAGAGGAGGGGAAACACTCGTAAGAGTCGGAAAAACTTGGGCAGTATGTTGATGTCCTTCTCTACAGCTCTTCATAAAACTGACCCCTGACTATTCTGGCAGCTCCTACTCGTCGTTCTCCTTATGTTCCTCCTTCTCGCAGGGTTCTCCCTCGGACTCTCCCTCTTTGCCGCAACTCATCCTCTGGTGACGTCTCAAAGCTACGTCTTCATCTCGTTTTGGAGCTCCGGCATTCTCTCCCTGATGTGCTCGACCCTCCTCCTCATACATACGTACCTCGGAGGTGGACACGCAGAAGAAGAAGTCGAAGAAGAGAAACCAGAGGGAGGGTTGCCCAAGATTGGATTCGCCGCAGAGCCTGAAGGTCGGACAAAGTGGTCAAAGATGATGAGGCAAAAGAAAAAGAGTGTGCGAGAGATACAGAGGGGACAATCGAGAGGGGTAACGAGTATTAGTGTCGTCGTTGAGGTGTTTTCACGGGTAGATTCGTTGGAGCCTGAAGATCTTGAGGAAGCTAAACCGAGATGGACAGATGGTCGAGTTGTGTTGTAAATTACTCTTATTTTGATTCCCTAGGTTGCGCGAGGTCAGAGAGGACGGTCGTCTCTCTTCAGGGTCTCCCTCGAGCAGAGAAGCTTAGAACTCGACAAGTCAGCTTGGCCCAAGTGCGGCGGCAAGAAAAACGACATTGCGAGTCCGAGTGAACCGAAAGAAACCTAATAGACAGTCCGACCTATCCCCTCCTATAGTGTCCAGATACCTAGCACTCCGACTATTCCAGCCAGGACTGCACCACTGACTGTCTTGACGCCATTCGCGGAATTGGCTGGAACTCTGCTCGCAGCGTTTTCGACAGCTGCTCTCGTGTTCGAGACGGTAGACGATGTCGAAAAGCTAGTGAGAACGGACGAAGGTGACGAGGGAGCGGGAGAGGAAGTGGGGGCCATGGAAGAGGAAGATCCTTCGATTTGCCGGAGGGCAGCGGCCGAAAAGTTACCGGACATACGATTCAACCTGCAATTGCTCGGTCAGCTCTACAGCGAGAGAAGAAGGGACGGAAGGTAAACAGACTGGAATCGAGCCGAAAAGGCTTGTACAGGTTGATTTGTCGCCGGATCTTTCGCAGAGTCCGACTCGAGGAGGATGAAATATTGATCGCTTTCAGGGCCCCATGATTCGTCGATCGTGATGGGAGTTTCGAGTTCCTGTCAACCGGGAAGAGGTCGTTCAGTCTTGTGCCTGAGCGAGCGGAAGGTCGATGAATTCTCACCAACCTTGGACGGATCCGAAATGTGAGCTAACGTAGCTAAGTTGGTGTGAGCCGTCGTCGAGCCTGTCGCGATATAGAGTGTCGACGGTCCCATCGCAGAGGCCGGGGGAGCTGTCTCACTCTGCAAATGCGTAAAACAGAAGATCGAATGTCGTTAGTTTCCCCGGAACCCAGCCCATGTAGCACGGTAGGACTTACATCTAGCCATGTGACAGTGATACGCTTCCCTCCATTGAAGCTGTCGTCGGGGTTCGAGCGAGAACAAAGGCAAGGAATGAACTTGAACTTGGAGTCAGCTGTGTGTAACCGTGTAACGAGGCAGAGGCAGCCGCAAACTGAGCAGAGAGACCTCCAGCTTACCTATCGGATCCATCAGGCTTGACAATGTAGACTGATGCGAATGCGCCGGCGAAGGAAGAACCCCAGAGGAAGAGAGATGAAGAGAAACGCATTGACGTGTGGAACGAGTGTGGTGGAGGCGCTGCCGTGTGTGATCGTCTGAGGAGCGGGAAGTGTATTATTGAGGAAGCCGAATGGAGCGAAGAAGAAGAACAAGAAGAAGAAGCGGGGAACCCTGAATCTTTGTTGAGCGATCAAAGCGAAAGCTTGGGGAACGCGACTACGCTACTCGCGCACTCACTACGAGCTCATCACGTTATAGTGACACAAAAGGGGTCGCGCAAAGAGAAACAACGCGGGAGAACAGCATCTTTCGAGCGAAAAAGAAAGAAAAAAATTCGAAACGTGATGATTATGAACAGTTAAAGCTACAAATCTGACCCAACTCAAGCCTTTACTTGCTGAAGATATTGCTCTCGATAGGGGTTCTTCTCGACTTCGGCAGAACGGTCATGGGGAACCCACTTGGGCTCGTCCTGTGAAGAGAGAGAGAGAGACGAGAAGAGGGATCAGTCTTTCCTCTCTCGAAAAGTAGCGCTGAATTCAAGGCTCACCTGGAATAATCGCATAGCCTTGATATGATTCTTGTCGTCGAGGGTGAAACGGTGAAAGATTCCCGGGGGAAGAACGATCAGATCTTTCGGTTCCATCGCAATTCTAACCCATCGAGCGTCACTCGAGTCCCGCACGTCAAAGTAACCTGATCCGTCGAGGATATACCGAATCTCCTCATCTTCGTGGAGGTGCTCCCTGAAGAAACCTTTGATCTTTTCTTCGTAAATCTCTCCCATTCCTTCTTTACTAACGTTGATTTCGTCCCGGTTCTTGTAGTTTCGTTCCTTCGCACTATTGACACAGATGTCAGCTCGCTACAAGCCTCCACAGAGCGAGAGCGGGGAGAGAACTTGCATCTTTTCGACTTGATCTAATTCGATGGAGGGATAAGGTAGAACTCCCAATCCCTTCAGTGTCTCGATCGATACATCTTCTCCAGAGTTGTGTGCCAATCGCTGATCGCCTTCGATATCGTCACTGTGGAGAGGTTGAAAGCGAGTACATGATGAGGAGAGATCAGTCTCAAAGTCGTCCCTCGAGCTGTACCGAGATGCTGCGTACTAGTAGTAGGATCTCATCCTGTATAATCGTTGGTCTGAGCAGAAAGTAGGTCAAAAGTAGGCGGAGAGAGGCCAGGAGAAGAATCGATCGCATTCCTCCTTTTCCTTGAACTACCCACTCGTCTCTTCAAAGCTAGCTTCGGTCGACTTGAACAGATTGTGATTGGGTGGAAGGGGCACTGGGTCAAGATTCCGAGGTCATTCAGCCTATCTACATCGTCCTTTCTTTGTTAACGTCGCTTGAAGATTTAGATTCAGTCAACATGATCTCGAACGACAGCTGGAACGGCAGAGCGCTTCAAAAAAGGATAGTGGAAACTGTCAGGTAGCTGCCGAGGTAAGCTCTAAGCAGCTCTGTACCGTCTGCGAGCTCTACTCAGCTTTTTTCGTTTCTTCTCAGACTCTTCCTCCTCCCTACGACCACATCTTCGACCTCGCTCCTCCTGGCGATGCACTTGGCACTAGCGCGCTGATTCCGACGATTCCTTCGTTTGCACATCACCGGAATTGATCGTTGAATCTATCCCACAACAATTGAACCCGATCAGTTCACTCGACACTGAACATCTCGAGGTCCACTGATTTGTGTCAACCGCCTTTACTCAAGGGAAGAGGAGCTTGTTGCGATTATTGAGGTTATAAAAAGGAGGAAGAGCAGTCGGTTCTTCCAATCTCTTTAACAATGTGGCTTGGTTCCGCTCAGTTTCCGGTACCGACGATTAGGGTCTATTCAACGTGGCTCCTTCTTTCCTGTCCCTGAAGCACTGCTCTGTCTCCATCTCTAATTCGACATATCAGAGTAGGCATCTGCT
>Ga0308160_10001243_pt1 | contig 37542 bp, 32 predicted proteins | sample PhyFR1_FD_201036 | JGI IMG/M metagenome (GOLD analysis project Ga0308160, IMG submission 201036) | Phyllosphere microbial communities from UC Gill Tract Community Farm, Albany, California, United States - DLSLF.R1 | ecosystem: Host-associated > Plants > Phyllosphere > Unclassified | place: USA... | reverse complement strand
GCGAGCACGTGCTTATCTTCTGCCGGAACGTCGAACGCGCTCCTGTCCAAGAGTCGTCAAACCGCTGAGATCCAAATACCCAACGAAAAATGCCAGTCAACTTAACTGACTGGCATAGCCATTGGCGGCCTTTTCAGGTGGATGACGCAAGGGTGCCTTTATTTCGTCACGCTCGAGTAACTGCACGACTTGGCGACACCATACACAGGGTCGCCGAACACGGCGTTCGAGCACGAAGCCGAACCCGTGAACGTCCGGGTCACGAAGCTGGAGCCGGCGCCGTAGCGAACGTCACGGGTACCACTGAACGAGCACGTGCCATTTTCTTGCGAGCACGCGGTCCAGGTGACCGGTGCAGGACTGGTCGATGCGTAGCTACACGACTTCGCCACATTCGGTGTCGGGTCGCCGAACACGGCGTTCGAGCAAGCGGTCGAGCCGGTCACTGTCTTGGTGACGAACGTAGTGCCTGAGCCGTAGCGCACTTCGTGGGTACCGCTGAAGGAGCAAGTCCCGCCTTCGCTGGCGCAGGCAGTCCAGTTGGTGCCGCTTGGCGGCGTCACACTGGTGCTCGAGCCTGCTTCATAGGCGCCGATATCAATCTGGCCGACGCCGGTGCGGGTTTCAGTTGCGGCGACATGCTTGTACTGCGAGGTCGCTGCCAGCGAAAAGCCGGAGGCCGCGTTGCCCGGCGCCGTACCAGCATTGATCATGGGCGAGTTCGGGGCCGGATGCAGGTCGTAGCCGGCGCGGTTCACAAAGGCCGGCGCGGCGCTACGGTAGTTGGTCCGGTCAGTGGCATTGGACTGGTTGGTCGCGTTGCCAACACCGCCGAAAATATTGTTCTGCAGCAGGACCGGCGTAGTGACATCGGAGCCGACCAGCACGAAAGTCCCGCCAGAACCAGAATCGTTCAGGAAGGTGTTATTGACCACGTACAGGTCCTTGCCAGGGTTGCTCGCACCTTCCTCGCCGTAGGCCAGCAGGTTCGGGTTGCTGTTCGCAGCCGGCTGTTCGATCACGTTACCGATGAGGTACGACGTGCCCGCGTTCGGCAGGTCGACCTCGTAGCTCGGGCTGCCCGAAGCCGTGCTGCCGCTCTGGCCCGGCGCGATGCTGGAAAAGCGGTTGCTGTAGATCGTGTTGACCCGGGCACGCGACTTCAGATTATGGCCGACGTTGGCATCGTGCGAATAGTTGTAGCGGAAGGTCAGGCTTTTGACGTTGCCGATGTAGAGGTTGTGGGTATAACCATCGCCCGCGCCGTTGTGGCCGAATTCGGAGTATTCGATCAGGACGTCGCTGGCAGTGTTTACGCCGCTTAATATACCGTTCTCGTTGTCATGCAGGAAGCTACCTCGCAGTGTAAAACCGGCCCCTTCCAGACGCAGTGCGGCGCCATTGCGATCCGGAACTCTGGCGCCATACATCTCGACGTTTTCGACGGTAACATTGTTACCACTGACTACCCAGGTACCTTTACCCAAGGCGTTCGCACCATTGGCGTCGATTTTGGGACGGCCATTAACGCCACGAATGGTCAGGTTATTACGTGCGATGCCACATACATCACTGGCGTACGTCGCATTACCGCTGATCTCAATGATATCGCCATCCTTGGCGGCATTGATTGCCGCGCATGGTTTGGCATATGGCTTCCCAGAACCAACCGACAGCGTTGCCGCACTGGCATGGCTCATCGTCGACATTGAAACGAGCACGGCAGCCGCGGACTGAAGCAGAATAAGGTGCTTGTTTTGAAACACCGGTTTTCGTTCTTTCATGACACTTCCTTTTAACAGAATCCCGATTAGAACTTGTTCTCACCGGAAAGTTCAAAAAAGAAATTGCCTAAAGAAACGAATTTGTAAGAAAGTGTAACTAATCAATTTATTGCAAGTAGATAATGTAATCGCGGGCTATCGCAATAATGAAAATATTTTTTCTTATTAAAACTTGACAGGAGAACGTTGAATCTAACGGCGCACTAGTCGAGGTTTGCCGTATCCCGTTGTTGTGCAAAAGAAAATTTTCTTAACAAAACGGTAGTCTTCCTGCTCACCGCCGTTTTTCGCAAGATGGTGTGGTTTCTAAGGTTCATTCATTTTCGATGCTCATATTCTCCTCACCAATAGTTGACAGGAATCCGAAATTTTCATCGATTTTGATCAACACTGCAGCAATCGACCTGCGTGTACGGGCGAGGCGGCTGCGTACCGTACCGATCGGGCACCCCATCCTGTCTGCGATCTGTTCGTAGGTCAAACCATCGACCTCCCGTAAAAAAAATGTAGTCTTGAACTCGTACGGGAGCTGTTCAATTGTCACGCTGATGATCTTCGCCAACTGCCGGGTCATCACGATGTCCTCCGGGGAGTCCAGATCGTGCTTGAGCAGTCCCTCATCCTTATCATCGTAGTCATTGAACTGATCAGGCAGGCTGATAGGCGATGTCAACCGCGCTGCATATTTCGTTTTAGCCAGATTGATCGCGATTTTGCACACCCAGGTATAAAACGACGATTCGTGGCGAAAGTTGCCAAGTCCACGATAAGCCCTGACGAATGCATCTTGCACGAGGTCTTCGGCATCCCAGGAATTGCGAGTGAAGCGAAGCATCAGTCGTGCCAGTCGTCCCCGGTAATGTGCGAACAGCGCGTTGAAAGCGCCCTGGTCACCCGCCTGTGCGCGCAGCACCAGATCCTCATTCTCGAAACAGAGTTCCATGGATTGATTTGAAAAGGGAAGTACCTGTCGGTATCCATCTATCTGGAGGGCATCATCAAACGCTGATCCATCGCTGGCTTTTCACATGGATACGCGTCGACAAAGGGTGCTTATCAGCAACTTAAAACACGTGGCTGCTCGGCTCTGCAATTTCTCAAGATTAGGCGAAGCGTTCCAGCAAGCGCTTGGCATACGTCAAGTTATTGCTCGGACTGAAGAGACGAAGCGCAAAAGTCGTTGTGCCAGATCGATGACAGGACCAGCAACACCCTATTTGCTACGCAAGGCGCATAGCGATTGCGCCCGGATCACGGTCAGGTAAGCGAGTGTCCACTTTCGCTGCTGTGAGGTTCACTGCCAGTTAGGTGGGAAACGAAGTGGTCCATCCTTAAGGCAGCGCGTACAGCATCGCTACCATCAGTGGAACTGCATGGAAGGAAGAAGATAATTCGTTGGCCGTGCACATTTGCTGAACGGGAACGAACCGCTGAGATGTCTTTACAAGTGCAGAGTGCACACCCTCGCATCGCAATGCGGCGAAAGGACGCTTAAGGGTATTCAGGCAAACCTTGCGGCGCAGTGGTCATCAAACTGCCGTTCGATCGGAGCAGATCATTAAGCGGTTGATATAAGGATCCAGTGTCAGATCCCCATGATACTGTACGGGATCGATGTTATAAATCAGCGCCGGGATCAGCGAATATTGGATGCAGAGCAAGAGTCGTGCGCGGCCGCGCGGCGCATCGCCTTTATGTATCCCAAGCGGGTCAATTACAAACGCCGTCCCCGGCAAGCCCGTTACAACGGTACCGACGCCATGCTTCATTAAGATTTCATGATCGGAATACGAGCGGAGTCGAAACGATCTGCGATCCTTGTGGCTTCCCAACAAATACACATGTGGCCCGGAATCAAGATCAACCTCGGTGAGGTAGACCATGACCTTCAGGCTGGCAGGTTCGCAATCACGGTGGTATTGCTGGATGTCGGCCGCTGCGACGTCCGTTGGAAACGACCAGCGCAGCGAAATATTCGTGATGGTCGGCTTGTACCCTAAATAATCTGCAGCCAGAGCCAAGATATCCGGACTGTTTGCAATCTTCATCACGTTAGGGCAATTGACGACTGCGTCGGTCGTAAAATTACCGAGTTTCACGCCGGCTGGCACCGTTCGGATATCAAACGTTTGCCCTGTTTCACGACGATCTATCATGACCCTGTTGGCCAGGTAGCGCTGCATCGCGCTACAGTCATCATCCGAAAGCAATCTGCCAAGCGCTGCGTATCCATGGCGTTCGAGATGTTTGACGCGAATCGTGTTGTCATGCACGAGTTTCGAAAAATTTCCGTAGCGCATCCTCAATACCATGATGAGGCCACGTTTGAAAACTCGCCTCAAAATCCTGCTTATCACGAGGCGCTGCACATAGTACGCGATCAGGTTCATGCGCACAGTCCAGGGCTCGCTCCACCAGTTTGCGTAGCTTTGCATGATTATATGTAAAGTGTTAACGCGGCATCGTGCTTTATCAGGTGCCACTTGATTTGTAAACCTGCCCTCTCACTCCGTTTGCGAGCCAATAACAGGCGGGAACATCATCCATGGTAGAGCCTGGCAGCTGGATTAATTTTGATTAAAATCAAACAAATGATTTTTATCAATACTGGATATGAAAGTCAAGCAATAGCCGTTAAAAAGCCCACTTCTTTACATCTGTAGCATGCCGGAAGGGTAAATCCACATTTATGTCGTGTGCCCCTGAAGATAATGACCCATTTGGCATACCAGTCACTGATGACCAGATATCAAGCCGGATGGTGAGCGAAACATCCCTAAGTTCACAATCACACTTGATAATTGTCATAAATATTTAACACGGAATAAACTCGTCGATCTAAGCAATGGTAATATCCGACAGCCTCCATAAAAACAAGGTCAGCTATGTCAGGTGTCGGAGACAGGGCCCTATTTGAGTGCACCAATGAGTGTGTTTTCTCTGCAACAAATCAGGACGAGAGCGTAAAAGGTGAGACGCACTTGGATGATGAGCAGCTGGCAGATCAGGCACCCAGCCGGGGGAACGATGCCTCGCATAGGACCAAGCCGGCGTCGCCAAGAGTTATCTTGGGCGAAGATATACGTTGCCTCATAGAACGTTTACTATTGCCTAATTATCCCTCGACGGCAGAGATCAAAGCATTGATTTCCATATTGCGACTCGATCCGCAACACATCCGATGCAAGTGCCAGATTCTCGATCATCTTTTCGAAAAATTAGCGAGGCCCGGTCTCGAAGCCGATTTGAGTATGTTGTTCTGTTACCAGGTTTATCATGACCTGACCAGTGGGTTGCAAAGCCCTACGGCGGTCAAGAACTCGAATGATCCCCTGATCCAGATGTTGGCAAAAAACTTCATGTATGATCGGGCGTCTGTCCGATCGATGAAACGATACACGCTCAGGGAACTTACAAGGTTTGGTTGCTGGATCGACGCGTCAGGCACCTTGCGGCATGGCGGAAGCCGACGCAGGCTTGCCTATCGCAGCGCTGCTGGGTTCCTTGTCCAGTTTGCCCGCTTCGAGGTGGACAATTTTGCATGGAAGCGAATTAAACGAGCAATCAAGGAAATGACGCTGGAATTAAGACATTGGGACTGGCGGTGGAGTAACACTGGTGCTCGCCAGCGGCAGGCCGATGGGTTGAGGTGGTCGAAAAAACGCAGGGCGTGGTTTGGGTCCGCCTTGATCGTGGTCGTTGTCTTGTTTGTCGCGCTGATCCTGGCGGGATGCCAGGCCAGGGTGGCACTCAACAGTAAAGGCACCGGCATGGTGCATTCGGACAATTAAGTCAGCTGGCATCGAGCTCAAGCCCGCTCCGGAAGGCAGGTATGGATATGCGCACGGATCGGGTAGGAAGTGGCTTGTCTGTCACGGCAGCGTTCGGCGCCTGGCCGAATAGGTTCTATCCAAAACGACCCTCTGCACGGCCGGGCAGGCATTCGATGTACCTCATTCAATAAAAGTCTGGGTGGGATCATCGTTGATACGGGGCCCTGTTCCCCGATGGAGGCCGACGATGACCCGATCATAGGTCGATGGCTGTATCGATGTTTTTACGAAGTAATTTCTGCCTTTGTTTCTTCCAAAGATCTTCATGAACATCAGTCCAACCTCGATGATGTCGGCGGTGGCAGTGTCAATTCTGCGTTCCGACATCCTTCTTGATCCCGGCTTGCCCGGGCTGCCGATCATGACATGTCCTACATCAGCGATTTGCCAGATAGCCTGAATAAGGTTTGCAAGCCTCTTTGAGACCTTGGACGTCATCGATATGGATCGTGTTTCCGTCGCACCGAATCAGCTTTTTCTCTTCGAGCCCGTTCAGGTGACGGCAGAAGGTTTCGTAGGCCATGCCGACATAAAGGGCAATATCCTTGCGCATCAACGTGAGACGCAACTCGGTCACGGGCTCGTGATATGTTCCCATCCGCGTTGCCAGGTTGAGCACAAAAAAAGCTGTCTTGACGGTCGCGCTGGCGCGTGCCAGCACTTCCATCAACACGGTCGCATCGAAAATTTGCTGGGCAAATGCCTTCAATATTGCATCTTCCAGGTCATTGTAGATTCTGCAGTATCCGATCAGTGCGCTATAGGGTACCCACAGGAGCAGGAGTTCAGAGACAGCTACTCCGGCGTTGGTGTGGGCGCCCCCGTCGATGCCTTCGAAACCGAGTATCTCGCCAGGCAGAAACAAGCCAGTAATGGTCTCGGCGGAGCCGTATTTCAGGGTCGTCTTTGCGCTGCCCGCAGCGACGATATAGATGCCCATGAAGGGGTCGTCAACCTGATAGATGAGGTCGCCGGCACCGTGCCTGACATAGTAGCCGGTGACGCTGAGCTCCGTCTTGTCGACATAGCTGACGTTTAACAGGTTACACAAATGCGACAGTGGAGCACATCGCCTGATAATAGGGCTGCTTCCAGGGCGCGTTGCCTTGGCGACCGGCTCGCCCGCCATCGGCGGCGTGACGGCAATATGGGGAACATGAATCTGCGAGTCGACGATATACATGATGACCTCAGTCGTGAGCACTGTCTTGCAAGCTGGCTCTTATTTTTTCAATCGCCTGGTCAGCCAGGCGCAATACGAGGGCCGAGTGCCGGACCCGGTATTCAGGATGCAGTATCAGGTCGAGCGCGATCGCCATGATCGCTGGGTGGTCAGAAGGTGCATCAAGCCAGTTACGAGTCATGTTCGTCCCCGATAGCGTTATGGCAGGCTGTACCGTATCAACAGTATCCGTGAAAAAGTTCAGTACATTGGGCTGTATCAATAGCTATGCTATTCCAGCGCTATCTGTTGCTCTTGTTTAATTCTCCCGGACAATGTACCTGGCTACATTATTTTTGGCTTGATCTAGCTCAACGTTTCTGCCAGCCTCTTTGCATAGTGCATCGGTAGTATGAATGCCTGACGCTTCTGGGCCGAGGCTGCCATGATCAAAATGTTGTTAGCAGAAACCTGCGAGATGATGCGCATCGGGTTCCGTTCAGTGATCACATCAAAGCAAATAGGTGCAGATATCGACGAAGCAGCGAGCGTGGCTGCGCTGATGACGCATTTGGCAACACGCGACTATGATGTTCTGGTCATTGAACCCTTGTTGCAGAAAGGTGCCGAAGAGACGCTGCTGCGGAAATTGCATGCTGCGTTTCCGGCCGTGAGGGTACTGGTCTTCACATCGATGAGCGAACGCTTCTTTGGCCGGCGGATGCTCAGATGCGGCGTGCGCGGGTACCTGACAAAGACATGTTCGGAGGATGAACTCGCTTTGGCTGTCGAGCGTGTTGCGCTTGGCGGCATGTACCTGAGCGATGCACTGATGGACTCGCTCATGGTGCAATTGCAGAGCAGTCAGCCCGTTTCGCTTCATGAAACGCTGGACGAGGTGGAACTGGAAATTTTCTCCATGATGATTTGTGGCCAGAAAGGAAGAGAAATTTCCGCCGCGCTTTGCATGAATGCGAAATCAGTTAGCATGCACAAGGATCGAATTTACAGGAAACTCCAGATACGTTCGTTCGCAGATGCAGTGCAATATGCTATTTCGCAAAACCTGATTAACGATTGCGAAGTAAAGTACATGTCCGCGCCATCAACACTCCAAGAGACAACTTGAAGTGTTGATGGCAGGATTAGCACAGGAGTGCTCTACCGGAGCCGGCGGTCGGGAAAAATACCGGCACCAATAGCTTTGCAACCGCTGCTGTCAATGTCAGCCTTTATGCGCGATGATTGAAGTCAGTCGGACTGTTTTAACTTGAAGCCATTCAGTAATCTCTTCGTCAGCAGGAAACTCTGCCGTCCGTATTCAGACTCGGTGTTCTTGTCCGCTGTGGCATGGTCGGACCGTTTCAGTTCCAATTCGTGCTCTACCCTTGCGACTCGTACAAGATTGCGCAATAACTCACGCAAAAAATATCGTTGTCGAAGCGCGCATTGCTGGCCACCGACCGTTTCGATGATTGTCTCTATTATTTGTTCCGTTGTGGCCATTGTTGTACCTATCTGGTTGGGTTTTAGTTCCGTAGAGATCGTTACTCCGGGCAACAAAATTATTTTAGTTAATGCTGAGTCAAGCTTCAATGTCGAACGGGATTTCGCTTGATGTGAATCAACGACGTTGTTCAAGACAGCCACCGGCTCTTCACCCTGCCAGCGCCATGTGAACCGCATCCGGATAGCCCGCAACATCGAGTCCGCAGGACCGGGGTCGACTGTTGACGCTTTCACCGCTGGATACTCGGGACCCAGGTCGGGCAAGTGGCGCGGTCCATAGCTGACATGACATCGATCACGGGTCTTCCGTGCCAATGTATTGGGCGACACAGCGCAAGACGAGATCGAATAACTCATCATCATTACTGGTTTTTACGACGTCTTCAGCCCAGATCGGGACGCGGCCGTAAGGACTTTTGACCAGCATGAACAGCGCGTTAGGGTCCTGGGCAAAGGTGCGTAACTCGGCTAGCAATTCGGGACGGACCGGGTCCATAGCTTGCTCCTTCGGAAAGTGCTGTGTAAACAGATCGTCAGTTTTCAGTTTGCGTTGTCCAATAATGAGCGTCGGTGCTGGGCGAGATTTAATCTGACACAAATTTTCCGGGAACCGCTCTCAAGCATGTTGAACTTTGTCGCAATAGCTGGAACGCCATTCAGTGCAATTCGAGAGAAGCGCCGAGGAGCCACAGGGTCAGCGGTTCACCTGACCAGATGCCTTCTTTGAACCCCTTATAGGTCACCCGATACGGTTGCGGATGCTCGACGAGGATACTCATCCTGTCCGTGATGACGAGCCATCCGGCACGCTCCAGTCGTTCGATACATGCGACGATGCTCAAGCCGATCAGAAGATCGTCAAGGCAATCGATCGCATCTTCCCGAGCCACTTCAAAAGACATTTCGGCAAAATAGGCCATCAACGCTGCATCGACCAAATCGACCACTTCAATATCCGACAGCGTTCCAAGAAAGCCATCCTGGCAGCAGTTCTGCGCATCTTCCTCAATGCGCTGCAATTCATGTGTATCGAGGGTCTGCAGCCAGTCGGACAGCTTGAAGTTCGGCGAGCTTGTCTGACGCGCAATGAAATCGGCAAGGTTGTCACGTCGCGACTGAATTCCAGCAGGACGTCTTTCATGATCTACAGTATTCATCGCGATTGCTCATCAAAAGTCGGGGTATCTGGCGTGATGTGCATCTACCATATCGGCTTAGGTGTCCCCGACTTTTGCTTAGATCAAAAATTCTTCAATCGATAGTTCTGGAACAAGTGGGTGCAAACTGCAGGTGAGGATCGATGGCCATCGGCCGACACCAGGCATACGCACGCCTACAACCGTGTCTGTCCGGTGCGGCGCCATGTCGATTCAGCAGCGCGTGCAGCCAGACTGTCGTGAACTGATGGCAATGCCACGTCTCGGGCAAGGGTTGGCACCCTTTTGCTGCGCCGGCAACCGGAATGCATCATGTCCTGCAGTACTGCCAGTTCAGCTTGCTACCAGGTAAAGCCAGCCCATCCGCCAGGTGGATACTGGCCCGGATAGCCTTTTACCGTTGATCGCTACAAATCGCACGCGGTGCAGGAAGACGCCGGCGCTCGGCCGGCAACGCCATCACGCGCGCCGCCACATCGATCGGTACACGGAGGGCAGCGAGCGCACAGGCTGCCTCCAGCCAACTGATGGCCGGTAAAAGTACCAGGACTTGGTCGACCCGGCTTGCGGTGAGCAGGTCTTTGCGTTGGGTCATGAATATATATTGTCACTGATACCAAGCTCGGCTCTTGATCCTGCTCAGCCCGTTATAGCGGTGAGCTCGGACATCGATGTCGCTGCGAACCTCATAAAGTCAGGGGCATCCTCACCATCATGGAAACGTCAGGGGTATCACGCGTCAACCCACCGCCAATCGAGACGTTGATGGTGCGCTTGTTGTCAATCCGGTAGGAAAAGCCCACCATGATCGTACCCAGTTGTGTGCGTACCGCGCCGGGCACTGGCTGCTTGTTCTGGCGCGCGCGACCAATCGTGTTGTGGTCGTAGCCAAGGCTGACCGAAGCCCTGTCGTTCAGGGCAAATCCCAGCCCGACATTGGCCTGGAAGGAATCGCCTGGCGCGATTTCCCCCAGCGGCTCGTGGATGCCATCGAGAACGGTCCGACTGATGTTACTGCGCTTGAAATTATGCATATAGCTGAAGGTGCCGAACAAGATGGCGGGATCGGATGGCATCACCCATATCAAGCCCGGCTCAAGGGCATAAAATCCGGAACCGGTTGGCAGGCTCATCTGCAGGCCGGTACCGCCGGCGTTGGGACCGACACAGCGCGCTATGCAATCGGTAACGACCTCGAACGGATCACGCCCGGTCCGTGACTTGAAACGCAAACTGCCGACGAAGTATGGTTTTGCATTGCCGCCTTCATTGAACTGGTAGCGAGTGGCCAGCTCGACATCTCCCAGGGATTTGCCACTGCCCTGGAATACCCGGTCGACCGGATTACTGCTGGACAGCTCGCGCGTCACGAAGTCGTCGCTTCGATAAACGTAGGGGACACGCAGCTCAAGCTCGAGACGGTCGGTAATGCCGCCGCGGACCGTGAGCGTCGCGGTGGTGCTGTTGCGCCTGACCTCGCGCACATCGAGCCGACCGGGAAACAAGGTCGGAATGATGGTATAGCCCATCACCGAGATCCTGTTGCTGGACGAATTGCTGAACTGGAGGATGGGCTCGAATACGAATTTTCCGCGCGGCGTCAGCACCCCGGGTTGCTCGAACAGCGGCGCGACCGCAGGCGGGGGGCTGCTGGTAGTGCGCGTTACTTGTGGTTGAACGAGATCTGCGCTGGCCTGCGCCGCGCCCGGTCGGTCGTCCTGGACCGGCGCAGTGCGTGCGTCGCGGGCGGCCTCGCCGGGCGGTACCGCACCGGGCCCGCGTACTGCCTGGTATGAAACCAGGCGGCGGAAGGCCTTGGTTGATCCAGTACTGACAGCGTCGCTCCAGGACGGCAGGATTGTAGCGTCCGGGTGTGGCGACATGGGTTCCGTTTCTGCTGGAGGCCGGTTCGAATCACGGAATGCCCGTGCGTGCGACGGCTGCGGGAACACTATCAGGAAGCCGCTGACGATAAATATCGTGGGGACTGCGTGATTTCGCATAAGCGTGCTTCCTCGTACAAAAACGATGAGTCAAGGATTTTGGTAGTGGCAGCTTTCTGATAAGAAATCAGAACCCTTGGATAAACAACATCTATCGGCGCTACCAAGCATGTTCGAACACATAAGCGGCCATTGAAATTTCAGCTTGGATCATTCCTGAACTCAAGCTTTGATTTTTGTCAGTTGATAGCAATATATTGGTTGATATACAGTGTGTCGAGATTGTATGCAGCGTGTGAGCACGGTGCGAGCGATCCTGTACGTCGTCACGTCCCAGCCACTTCTGTGCCATGGCTCGCGTTATATTGAAGACCTTGGCTGCTTCTCTGGAAGACAGGCCAGAATCCTTGATCTCTTGGCGGATCTTTGGTGTGGTACGGGCCTGCGGGTGAATGCGTGAACTCATGCTGCCAACTGTTCCTGGTGCGATTGAATGCCGGGACTGCTGAACCCAGCAATCATGTCCCCCAGCATAGCTTTTGCACGAAACAAAGGCCAGCTACGGCGAGGAATATGATCGCACGAAACTAAACACCTAGGGTCGTATCGTACAAGGTTCAGTCGCTCCAAAATAAGCACGAAATCACAATGGCCTGGCCGGCCTCAGAATTTAGCCGAGCTCAGTGTACGCTCCTCGATGCTCTGAGCAACATGTAAGGCAGCATCTACCGGATACGCACAATTGATCAGGATCAAATGGCTTACCGAACTGGTGAATCAGAATGCATGTGTTGACGGTTGGCTAAGTAGTCTAAGGCACCAGTTCCGATGCTTGAGTCCTGCCCTCGCTCTGGAACTAATAGAAGGCTTATTTAAGGAGGCGCCATCCTATTTGTCGCGCTTACCTTCTCATCCATTATGACTTACCAATCTGTAAGGAGATCACCATGAGCACGGCGCGAAACCTTCTCGTTACCGGCGTGATCATACTGTCCTTTGCCGCATGTAGCTCGACTGGCACAAGCGGCAGCAGTACCAGTGGCAGCTCGGCTATGGGTTCAACGGGAGCCGGATCCGCCATGAGCGGTACGACGCAAGGCAGCCCGACGGGTGCGACCGACAGCGGCAATACTGGTACCGCAGGTTCGACCGGCACCGGCAGCCCGGGCACAACGGGCGCATCAGGACAAGGTGCTGGGGCAACGTCGACAACGCCCCCGACGACTACGGGCCCAACGCCAACCGATCGACGTTAAGTTTGCCCCGCTTGTCGTGGCCGGCTGCTCTCGACTGGCGGATTATACCTCCTTAAAGGCCGCGATCGATTTTATCGCGGCAGGAGGCAAGGTGTTTTGCCGAGAAGTCCACGATCTGAGTGCGGTCCTGTTATCGCATCAATGGGCTAACGCTGATAATATACCCCCAACCTATCCTTACGGAGTATTCCGAGCTGACGGCGGCCATCATCCTTATCGGCGTGCTGGGCTACGCGCTGGACTGGCTGGCGCGCGAGGCGCATGCGCGCTGGACGCACAGGGAGCAGCGCGGATGAGCGAATTCAATCCGGCTAACGAACGTTTGGAGACCATGGCGGGCCGCATCTCGGACGTGATTGGATAATCGCCCGCCCAGATACGCGTGGCGTTGTAGACCGCGTTCGCGATCCTCACGCACCCGCTGATCCCTACCTCGCCGAAGCCTTTGGCTTGCAGCTGACCGGCAGTCGGGTCGACCTCGTCCAAGAAGGTCACCTCGTGGTGCGGGATGTCCACATGCACGGTACCTCGTAGCCAGCCAGGTCGTGCCTCACGAAGAAGCCAACGAGCTCGTCGACCACCAAGTCTTCGATCAGCGCGACGCTGGCGCCGGTGCCCATCGTCATGCCTCCAAGGAACTACTGATTACTATCCTGCTGTACCGCTGCGCCAGTTTTCTCCTTCTTTCTCAAGCTGTCTTCTTGACCAAGAGCAGCCCCGTTCGATGATTCTAGCGCTTCAAGCTTTCCACGCAGATGTGCGGCCTCTGCCGTTATTCTGATCATCAGATCTTCGTCAGCTCAGGACTTTGTTCTGGCGGAGACGGTGTCCGCCAGACTCTCCTATGAAAATTTCGATTTTTTCGGATTTACCCACGCTTTTACCCCCGCGCGTCGAACGCTTGAGACCAACAAGTTTTGCGCTACATGAGTCCGCTAAATGGAAACTGTACAACTGCATTGAGGCAATGCGGAGCCTTCTATGCGTAGGGGACATTACTTTTATAATGTCGAACTAAGAAGTCTGCCGCGTCTCTGAGTCTCTCGACGGCCTAAACTTTACGGCAGCGAAGTCTTTATGTGAGGTTTCCGGGGCCCGGACTAGATGCGCGATATGCGCGGCACGCCCCGAAAGTGTCTGAAGCGGGCTCTGCAGGCTAGCGACGGTGGTTGGGACTGCCCTGCCCTAGATTTGTGGAACAAGAGCATCAGCGATCACACGGTAATACCCCCAGCCGGACTTGCGCTGCGCTTGAGTTTTAGTCGTTGATTCTTGGCATGGCATGGAGCGCGGCGCGCTCCTCCTTACGGACGAAGCGATGGCAATTAAGCTGACCCAGCCCTTCCTCGGCATTTCGTGCGGATCGAGTTTCTCGACAATGTTCGGCGCCCCGCTCAGTGTCCCTGCATCCAGCAGCAGTCGTCGCTTCTTCGCGCTGTGTGAGTGCACCGTCAAGCGCACCGGCAACACAACGCGCGACCGGTCCCGTCCGGGCGGCTTTGGCCGCGCGGCGGTGCTCGACAACGTAAAGCAGCCCGACCGGTGGTCGAACTGCATCTGGAAGCACTGCTGTTTGAAACCGGAGCTGGCGAGCTTCCCCAACCGCTCTACAGCACTGTGACGTTGAGGCGATCAGGCGGTGAGCCCAGTTCGTAATCCACGGCAAATTTTATGTAGCGCAAACAGGCAAAGTTTGTTGATAATAGGAAAAATTTTCGTTTTCTGTGCCATGGCCGCCATTATCCCCAGCATTCTCCCGCCCCTTCGCATGGACGCGGGCCGCTACCGCGAACTCGAGGTACTCGAACGCCTGCGCGACTACCTGCCCGCAGGCTTCGAGGTCTTCCACAACATCGCGCTGCACACGCTTCGCGGCGGGCGGGATAACTACGGCGAGATCGACGTCGCCGTCCTCTCGCCGGACGGCTGCCTGCTGCTGATGGAAGTGAAGGCCGGCCCGGTCATCCTGCGCAACGGCGAAATCTTCAAGCTCTACGGCGATGGCGAATGCGACGTCGCACGCCAGGGACGGCTGCAGCGTGTCGCCATGCAGAACCGGCTGCAGGAAGCTCGGCTCGATACAGTGTTGATGAGCTGCCTGGTCCTTCCCGACTACGACCTCAGAGACAGTCATGTCGTATCGATTCCGCGCGACCGCGTCATTGATGCCGCGCGCTATGACGAGATGGTGTCGACGGTCCAGGGCTGGCTCGGGGGTGTGCAGGGCAAGGCCGACCGGACGGCCTTGCGACAACTCCTGCTCAACCAGTTCCAGGCTACTCCCGACCTGGAAGTATTGCGCGACCAGCTGCAGGGTACGGTGCGGCGGCTGTCGGATGGGCTGGCGACCTGGGTGCCGCGCATCGATGCGCCGTCCGGCGTGTTCCGCATCCAGGCCACCGCAGGCTCCGGCAAGACCCAGCTTGCACTGCAGCTGCTCGAGGGCGCAGCCGCCGGAGGGCTGAGCGCCTGCTATGTCTGCTTCAACCGCAGCCTTGCCGACCACGTGCGCCGGCTGGCGTCGCCAAAGGTACAGGTCGTGAACTACCATGAGCTTTGCGTCGAGCACTACCGGCGGGAGCACGGCGAGCCGGATTTTTCGCCGCAGGCTTTCCAGCGCATGGCCGAGGCCTATCTCGCTGCCAGCGCCGGTTTCACGCAAGGCCTGGATCTCCTGGTCATCGATGAGGCCCAGGATTTCGATTCGGGATGGGTGGAAAGCCTCTGCAGCCGCCTCAAGCCCGACGGCAGGCTGTATGTGCTGGAGGACGAGGCCCAGCGCCTGTACCAGCAGGAAGGATTCGAGCTGGGCGACGCGGTCACCGTCCGCTGCAGCGACAATTTCCGCAGCCCGCGCGTAATCTGCGATGTGATCAACGCGCTCTCGCTGGTGCGCCCGCCTGTACGCGGCCTGAATCCCTACCCCGGGGATGTGCCCGAAATCCGTACCTATGCATCCGACGAAGAACTGCTGGCCCAGACCGAAGCCGCCGTGGCCGCGCTGGTCGCGCGCGGATTTGTCCTGGCCGACATCGCGGTCGTCTGCGGACGGGGACGCGAGAGGTCGGTGCTGTTGAACCGTGTCGCAATCGGGCCCTGGCTCACCCGCCGCTTTACCGGGGAATATGACCGCAACGGCGAGCCGCGCTGGAGCAAGGGCGAACTGCTGGTCGAATCGGTCTACCGCTACAAGGGCCAGAGCGCGCCGGCCGTGGTCGTGGCCGAGTTCGACTTTGCCGAACTCGACGACGCTTCGCGGCGCCGCCTGTTCGTGGCCCTGACCCGGGCGCAGATGGCGGCCGAGCTGGTGCTGTCGCCACAGGCCGAACGCTGTCTGGCTGCGGTGCTGGGGTAAAAACTCCCTCGTCCAGGTCAGCGCCAAAAACAATTCTGAGAGGCGGCCCATCCGTTGACGTGGTCGACGAGCCGGGCGCGCAGAACTTCGTCGCCGCGGCACAGGGCACAAGCTTCCGCATACGCACGGCACAGCGCCGCGAAAGCGGCATCCATGCCGATGCTTGTCTTCGGTCGCCTGTCCGTGCGCCGGGCTTGCGCCCAGGCGTCAACAAAGGAAACCAGGTAACGCATGCCCTGCTCGTCCGGCCACGCGACGAAGCCCCCAAGCACGAACTCGAATTCCTGCGTATCGATGCCCGGCGCGGGGCGCCCGGACGGACCGTGAAGATGGATACCAGAGGGGCCAGAATCAGGCATACGCTGCGGCCATCCGCCGCGCAATGCCCGCGAGCTCATCGCGCAAGCTCGCCGGTTCCTCGACCAACACCCCGTCGCCCAACCCGAGCAGCCACCAGACCAGCGAACGGGTATTCGGCACGGTAGCGGCCAGGTGCAGGCGACCCTCGGCGTCGGCTGTCAGCACCTGGTCGGCGCTCAGAGGCGTTTCGTGGAGATGCTCGCCTGCCACGCGTGTGAACACGGCACGCAAGGTCATCGGTTCGCCGGCGATGACGCCGAACTGCCAGGAGGCGATGTAGGCGTCGATGTCGAATCGAGGCTTCCCGCGGGCCGGTTCGTACAGGGCCTCGGCGTGCTGCACCCGGTGCAGGGCGATGGTGCGCACGTCGTCGTAGGCGGCGAACATGCAAACCAGGTAGATCATGCCGCCGCGCTGGACCACGGCCAGGGGATGCACGGCGCCGTAGACGGTCGGCGCCTCGGCGTCGCGCTTGCGGTAGTGCAGCCTGAGCTGGCGGTCCTGCATGAGCGCCAGGTAGACGATGCGCTGGCATTCCTCGTCCATGCGGGGCGGGAGCAAGGGCTGCTGGGGCGGCACGCTGCGGACCTTGTCCAGCCAGGCCCGCGAGGGCGTCGACTCGTCGACCGTCGACAGCGTCCGCGCGGCAGACCGGAAGTGCGGGCGCAGCGCATCGGCCGCACTGGGCGGCAGATGGTGGCGCAGGTGCTGCTCGACCAGGGTCAGCGTCAGCGCCTCGGGCAGGGTCAGGCCGGGCAGGTCGAAGCTCGACGCGTCGCGCAGCCAGCTCCAGCCGTACGGCTTGTCACGGCTGTCGACCTCGATCGGGAAAACCCCGGACAATTCGTTCAGGTCGCGCTGGACGGTGCGCTTGTCCACCTGGAAGTCGGCAGCGCAAAGGCGTTCGCACAATTCGTTTGCCGTGATCCTTGCCGGGGAGCGCGGCACCATGCGCAGCATGTGCCACTGGCGCAGCAGCGATTGCTGGTTGGTCGCCATCAGAAGTCCTCCGCCCAGCGTTCCCAGAAGCCGGGTTCGTCATGCTCGGCATTGCGCATCGCGTAGTCGAGCGGCATGACATGGAAACGCACGCCGTCATGGCGCATGGTCCCGTCCGGGTTTTCCAGGTAGTCGCGCAGAAGACGATACTCCGGCAGCGACTCGTCGTAGGGCACGTCGAGGTAGACCTGTCCCAGGTACGGAGCCATCACGCGCGGATCGGCGAACGGGCCGCATTCGCGCCACGGCACCCCATGCGCCTCCAGCCACGCGAGCACGGCGGCGCGCCTCGGATCTTCTTCGAAACGGTAAGCGCGCGGCTCGCCGTGCGGCTGCGGATGGAACTCGAGGTAAAGCGCCGCGCGCCCCTGCTTGCGCGCGATCGCGTCGATGTGTTCGATCAGTCCAGGCATGTCTGTTCAAGCCGCGCCCGATTGGTCCGGCCGCGTCGGTTCAAAATATCATCTTACCAAAAATGATTGCAGCGAGGAAATATTGCGACTCATGGCGGCGTTGCCCCGTACATGACGGTACGTGCGCCGGCGGGATGGCCGGCACGAACCAGTTCCCCGATCGCCGCCGCGATCTTTTGTCCCCCCTGCTCCGAGGGCTCGATCGGCGACACGGCGGCGTAGTCGGCGGCTTCGGTACACACCAGGCGCAGATCGAGCACCGGCAGGCCGCGTTGCGCCGCTTCGCGCAGGATCACGTCGTTGAACGGCGCGATCGCGGTGCGCAAGCCGGGCGCGAGGCCGGGGACCGCGTCATAGATCGTCGCCACGGCAACCGGCTTCCCCCTGGACAGCACGATGTTCAGCATCCGCCGGTAGTCGCGCCGGAAAGTCGCCTGCCACGATGCCAGGAGGTCGGCCGCCTCCAGCATCGATCGCACGGGCGACTGCATTGCAGCGGCCAGCCCCAGTACATCGTTGCCGCCGCAGCTCACCACAAGATGAGTGGCCGGTTCCCGCAGGTCCTGCAGGCGCGCCACCTGCGCCACCATGTCTGCCAGGACGCTGCCGTCCCGGGCGAGCAGCGAGACCCGGTGCTCACCGCCGAGCACTGCCTGCAGCCGGGCCGACATTTCCGTCCCCGCCTTGACGTAAGGGGCGTTATCGAAAATCGAATCCCCCAGCAGTACGATATGTTCCATGAGCACCACCTTCAGTGAAAGACAGCTCGATCATGACACGTGGCGCGACAACCGGCGTCGCAGCGTTGCCGCTTGCCTTCCCTGCCATGCGCCACCTCCCGCACCGGCCCCTGCGACAGCGCCTGTCGCAAGTGGACGTAGAGTGGATGGGATCTCGAGCAAAAAGGAGGACCACCATGAGCAGGCAGACCATGACACGCGCGCGTTACCGCACGATCGGGCCGCTGAAGGAGAAAGGAAGAAACCGCCGATGACACAAGGACTGATCCACTTCATGCATGGCAAGGAGAGCGGCCCGGGCGGCAGCAAGATCGCCGCACTCGCCAGCGTCGCGCGGGCGCGCGGCTGGGACGTCGCATGCCTCGACTATTCGCACACGACCGATCCGGCGCTGCGGCTGGAGCAATTGCTGCGCGCCTGCGCCGGGGTACGCCAGCCCCTGCTGCTGGTGGGTTCGAGCATGGGGGGTTGGGTTGCGGCGGAGGCGGCTGCGCGGCTTGGGGCGCACGGGGTGTTCCTGTTGGCGCCTGCGCTCTGCATGCCGGGCTATCCGAGCCAGGAACCGATGGTGCCGGCCCTTCGCACCGAGATCGTGCACGGGTGGGGCGACGAGGTCATTCCTTACGAAAACGCGGTCCGCTTCGCGCGCCTGCGCCAGTGCACCCTGCACTTGGTGCAGGGCGACCACCGCCTGAACGCCTGCATACCCCTGCTGCGCGAACTGTTCGACGCCTTCCTGGCACGCTGCGTGGCTTGATACCTCATGCCATGAGAACTGATTTCTTTTCGGAAACAATAATGCAATAATCCGTCGTCGACCTTCCTTGCCCATCCATGCCGATCCGCCTGTCAAAATCCAGACTGCTGGCCTACCGCCAGTGCGAACGCCGCCTGTGGCTCGAACTGCATCCCCCCGAACTGCGCCAGGACAACGACGCCAGCCTTGCCGCCTTCTCGGTCGGGCACGAGGTCGGCGACCTCGCGCGCCGACAGGCGCTGCTCTCCACGTCGCAGCCGATCTTCGAAGCCGGATTCGCCGGCGCCGGCGCCCTCGCCTTCGCGGACATCCTGCTGCCAGTGCGCAGGCAGAGGCAGCGCCGCTGGCGCATGGTCGAAGTGAAGTCCTCGACCTCGGTCAAGGACTGCCAGCGAGACGACGCTCCCATCCAATCGTACGTGGCGATGGCGGCCGGCGTGCCGTTCGCCGGCGTTGCGGTCGCCCACATCGACAGCAACTGGGTGTACCCGGGCGCCGGCGACTACCGGGGCCTGCTGGTCGAAGAAGACCTAACGGAAGGCGCATTCGCCCGCGGTGGCGAGGTCAAGGAATGGGTCGCAGGGTCGGTGCGCTGGCTGCGCTTCTTCACCGCGAAACAGGCCTGGCTGCTGTCAAAATTTTGAAACGCAATCAAGGACCACCAATGCACGACGACGGCCTCCAGGACAAGCTGCAACGTCTTTTCGACGACCCCGATTTCGCCCTGCTGCGCGAACCAATCAATAAATTCGACCCGTTCAAGGTGCTCAAGGTAGAGCGCTATGAACTACGCCACACGACTACCCTCTCCTGGCTGCTCGATCCCCAGCAGAGCCACGGCCTGGGTGAGTCCTTCCTTCGGTTTTTCCTGCAAGGCACGTGCGGGAACGGCACGGATCGCCATCCGCTGCTGGTGGAAGGGGAAACGCTCGCAGGCCGCGTTGCGGTCCAGCCCGAACTGAGGCTGAGCGGCGGGAAGCTGCATTCGCAGGTGACGGCCGATGACGAGAATGCGACGGAGAAGATGGCACGCAGGACTGGCGAACTCGACGTGCTGATCGAAAGCGAGACCTGGGCCGTTGCCATCGAAGCGAAGATCGACAGCAGGGAGGGTCAAGCCCAGCTGTACGATTACAGCAGGTACCTGACCGGGCGCTTCGGGGGGAGAAAGCGCCTGTATCAGCTGTACCTGACCGTGGAGCCGGAAGCGGAAGTCATCGAGGAAAACCCGGAGTGGACCGGTATCCAGTGGGGCTGTCACGCGGCCGACGCACTGAGAGCCGCGCTGCGCCAGAAGTACGGAGCGGACGCTGCGCAGGCGCTGGCGGATTGCCCGGCGGACGAGCGGGCACTCTGCGAGTTCCTGCACTGTTACCTGAATTTGCTCGAGAGCCTGGGCGGCACCTTGCCCGGCATCGCGCGCACGGCGCGGTCGCTCGCCGACAGGCATTACGATACCCTCGCGGCATTGAAGGAGGATTTGCGGGAACGGGAAAACCGGGACGCTCCGATTCTGCCGTGGTCTGCTTCACCGAACTGGGCGCAAGCGTATTGGCAACACCGACATGTGCTGGATATGCTGATTGGCCGGATGCGCTCGCCCGAGGCTGGCTTCGCGGACGATGTCGTGCAGCGCCTGGTCAGGCAGAGCGGGATGCCGTTGAGCTATCTGAATGCGGAGGGCGGCAATAAAGCGACCATCCGTTTTGTCCCCGAGCGGTGGAAGGGGTCACAGGTCATCAAGGGCGGGCGACGGGCACCGTTGGACTCGCTGATGTTTTATCACCTAGCGTTCCGCAGCGCGCAGAAAGACATCGAAATCAAGCTCCTGTTGCCAAAAACCGACCTGCAGGATTTGCAGGTCCACTTGGTCGAGCAGCTTCTGGCCCTGCAAAAGACCCGCGAAACGACGTCCCTGCGCCCGGACCACACCTACCTCGGCAGGTTCGTCGCCCGGACCGGCTATACGCTCAAGCTGTACAGCGACACCCTGCCCTGGACCATGAACGGCGCCGAACTATCACTCAAGGAAGGCGCCGGGGAGAAGATGCAGGCGTTCTGGAAGGCCGTCGACGAACACACGGCCCTTCTGCATGAAATCCTGTCAAGCTGAAGGCTCCTCGCCAAACTCGCCCTTTGCATCAAGGACCTGGCGCAGCGCGCTGTCCTCGTCCAGGCCTTCCCTCAGCAGATTGACGATCTCTTCCCTGTCGATGAGCGTCACTGTCGCATACGCATCCCGGTGAGCGCGAAAGTGCGCAAACAGTTTTTCGCGTGCCTCCGTCTCCGTAATCCGTGGGCGCCTCTTCGGTACGGCCGCCCGGGTGGCGCTGGCATAAGCGGCCAGGCGCGCATCTGCCGTCGACCAGTCGAAGGCGGTAACCGCGCGCTTGTCCGCTTCCCAGTCGCCGGTGTAACCGGGTCCCGGCCGTCGACGCTGGCGGTTCACCGCGAGACACGCGAGGTTCGGATAGCCGTTCGCCTTGCAGAACGCCTCGACGAACAGCAGCTTCATGCCGATGCCGACCGGGACTGCGCGCCGCAGCACCTCGTCGTCGGGATGCAGGCTGCGCGCAAGCGCCAACAGATCGCCATAGATGATCGGCGCCCCCTGGGTCGCACGCGCGTGGTGCACCAGCGCTTCATACAGCCTCGAACCGACTTCGATGTCATTGAGGGTGAATGGGCGAACTGGCTCGTTTGTTTCGTTAGTCATGGGGTCCTGAAGGATGAAGAAGGGGTCGGCTTAGCGGTTACTATCTTACCAGCTTCATTTCCCGAAAGTAATATCGGGCGTCGCGACGGCGACCCGGGCGGGGAGCTGGTGAAAACGGTAGAACTGCCGCAGGCTGTCGGCCGCGAGCGGCTGGGGCAAGCCAGCGTGCACCAGCGTGTGCGCGACCGGCAATCCGCGCGCGGCTGGCGAGTGGGCTCGCAATGACAGCGCCGGCACCAGCAGGTCGCCCGCCAGCTCGAACCGGGCCGGGCTGCGCCAGCGCGCGGTGGCGATCCACTCCCGCTCGGCGGCCAGTTGCGGCGGACGGAAACGCAGCAACACCGCACCCACGGCCTGGCGAAATCCGTCCCGGCACGAGACCAGCACCTGTTCGGCGTTCCGGTCCCCGAAGCGATCGCTTGCCTGCGCATGATACGTTTCGAACGCGGTGAAGATTGCTTGCAGGATGTCGCGCTGGACCGACGCGTCGTAGATGGCGCTGCTGACCTCGAACATCCGGCGCCCGGCTCCGCTGGAGGCAGCCATGTCGAGCTCCGCAGTGCGCAGGCCCAGTGCGTACGGCGGCCGGCCCGCGCCGCGCCGCAGTGCAGCGCCCTCGCGCTCGTACATGCGCACGAGGTAGCGGTCGAAGTAACTGCCGACAGGCAGGATGCCGCGCACGAGCTCTTCGCCGAACCGACACTGCGGCGTATCCGGCTGGCGCCCACGCCGCTCGTCGATGAAGGTATGCAGCAAGGGCAGCGCGTAGGCGTCGAGGGCTGCCTCACCGGCGAAGCGCGCGTCGGGCGCGGGCCACGCACCATCCACGACCGCGTCGCGCAATTGCCGGCCGTCGGCAAGGACGTAGAGCAGCTGCGGCGGGACCTCGGCCGCAGCTATCGCTTCGGTAAACCCGCGCTGCAGCACCGCGCCCAGTTCCGCGCCCACGACGAGCCTGACATGCTTGTTGAACGTCATGCGTTTTCCTGCAAAGTTGCCGAGGCCGATATCGTAGACGAGGGTGCGACAAGACGTGTCGCGCCGCTGCTGCGACACCGCCTGTCGCCACGAGCCCCAACATGACCATGCTTTCGCGCCACGGCGCAGGGAGCTTGCAAATGAAAGGATCGTTCAATGAATCGACATAAACGAAGGAAGCTGCTCGGCCTGGCAGCCGGCACCATCGCCGCCGGGATGGTGTCGCCCGCGGCGCGTGCGGCAGGCCTCCGGGCGCCCGCCACCGCTGCCGGGCCTCCCCGCCCGGCTCCCGCCGACGTCGCCGCGCCCCTGCTCGACGAGGCGGCCGCCTGGATCGACGACCTGCGCACGCGCGGGCAAACGCACCTGTTTTATCCGGTATCGCGCCTGCAACGGAAGTTCCGGATCGGCTATGCCGCGACCTGCACCCTGGCCGACATGCTGGTGCAGCGCGGCGGGTGGACGATCCGGTTCAGCGGCGACGGCACCCGCTACGCCCGGATTCACCCGAGGTTGCCCGCATGAGCATGCTGTCGAACAGCCATCAGGATCCAGATGTGCCGGACCAGGCCGCGGTCGCGCGGGCGGCGGCACTGATCTCCCAGGCCGACGGCCTGCTGGTCGCTGCCGGCGCAGGCATGGGCGTGGACTCCGGCTTGCCGGATTTCCGCGGCAACGCCGGGTTCTGGCGGGCCTATCCCGCGCTCGCGGCCGAGGGTACCGCCTTCATGGATATCGCCTCGCCCCTGGCATTCCATGCGGCGCCGCGTCGCGCCTGGGGCTTCTACGGTCACCGGCTGGCGCTGTACCGCAAGACCGTACCGCATGCCGGCTACGACCTGCTCCGGCGCTGGAGCGGCGCGATGCCGCACGGTTCCCGCGTCTTCACCAGCAACGTCGACGGCCACTTCCAGAGAGCGCTAACGCCCGCGCTGCACGTCGACGAATGCCACGGTTCCATCCACCAGCTGCAGTGCCTGCGAGGCTGCACGGACACCGTCTGGCCTGCCTCGGGATTCGAACCGCTCGTGGACGCGGCACGCTGCGAACTCATCGGTCCTGTGCCGGCATGCCCGCACTGCGGCGGCATCGCGCGTCCGAACATCCTCATGTTCAACGACTCGGCCTGGATAGACGCACGGCACGAACGGCAGGAAATCCGCCTGCGCCGCTGGATCGAGCGCACGCGCCGGGCCGTGGTCATCGAGATCGGCGCCGGCCTCAACATCCCGACGGTGCGCCGCTTCTCGGAGCGGATGGTGCTCCGACATAATGCATCGCTCATCCGGATCAATCCGCGCGAAAGCGAGATCGGCGGCCTGGCCGGCATCGGCATTGCAGGCGGCGCGCTGCAGACGCTGGCGGCAATCGACGCCATGCCCGGGCCCGAAACTTACCCGACCAGACACCATGCCTGACCTGAACTGGTACCTGCTATCGAAAAAGCGCGCAGAAGTGTGCGCCGTTCGCTTCCTGCCCCGAGCCGTCCTGTTGACCGTGCTCGTGCCTGACAGGCGTGACTTACCCGCCTCCCGCCTGGCTCGCCTCGGGTAGGGCCGTGCGCGCCACGGGGGCGCCGGTTGCTAGCGGTCCTCGCCGGCGGGATGAGCCGTCCCTCGCGATCCCAGCGCTGCAGCGTCTTGACCGTCGCCCCCAGCAGCCTGGCCCCCCCATGCCCATAGTGTTTCCCATGATCATGATTGGACACTCCTACACACTTAGTTCGACCAGAGTTTACCTCCCCCGCTTTCTGTGGCCAGTCCGCCTGCGCGACCGGACCGGCGGAGCGGCCGACGCGGATGGTGCCGTCTGAGAGCGCAGTCCAGGCATCGGTGCGACACGAGTTGTCGCATGACATCGGAGAATGGTCTCCCATCACCAGGAGAAGCCGCTGGCCATACGCCGGCGCAGGCCATCGCCTGTCGGCCCATCCCTATGCTCATGTTAAAAGTTCGGCACTGCAACAATTGGATAGATTTTATGTGTACATAAACAATATAATTTCCTCTGCGAAACCAATAACAACGAAAAAGCTGCACGCTCGACCAATGCAGCCAACGTCAATTCTTGTCTTGCTCCAAATTCCTGAGGATAGCGCCGGTACTCGGCCCTACTCGCCCGTCGCACCGTCGGCCCTACCAACCACCATTGTTCCTCGACCATGATGCAAACTCCTGAACTGCTGCTTTCGAATCTCAACCAGGCCTTGCGCGAACTGCGCGGAGCGGCCCAGGTGCTGGACAACGACGCGATCGACGCCCAACTGCTCCCGCTCATGCGGCGCCTGACGCTCGCGGAAATCATGAACAACCGCTGGCTGATCGCCGTCGGCGGCACCCAGAGCGCGGGCAAGACCACCCTCGTCCGCACGCTGTACGACCTGGACGAGAACGATCCCTGGCTACCGGCGAACGAAGGCCGTGGCGAGACCCTCCCGATCCTGATCGAGGAGAGCGCGGATCACGACGCTGCCAAGGGGTACGCCATGGTCTTGCGGTTGGCCGACGACGGGTCGCATCAGTTCGTCATGGGCGAAAAGCCGCTGGAACCCGGTGATTTCGTCAAAGCCTGCCGTGGTCAGCTAGCGGAGGTGCTGCTGCCGGTGCTGCGCGTGCCTCGCCGCCACTTCCAGCACGATGGCCAGGCACTGCTGCTCCTGCCTGGCTATGAAAAGCGCAGGACCGACAACGAAATCTGGCAGGACCTGATGCGCCAGGCGCTGGTGGGTGCGGCCGGATGCGTGATCGTGACCGACTCCACGCGGCTGGCCAACCAGGAGCAGCAGGAAGTCGTGAAGGACATGCTGGCCAACGAGCTGCGCACGGTGCGGCCCCTGATCGTGATCGCCAAGACCGAAGCGTTCGGCCGCAACGAGGAGAAGCTGGCGGAGCTGCGCCAGACCGCCATTGCGGCCTTCGAACTGAAGGGCGAGGACGCTACCGCCCGCGTGTTCTGTGCCGGCGTGGGCACTCCCGGAGCGAATGTCGATTACGTCCAGCGCTGGCTCCCGGCCCTCGGAGCCGCCCTGCGCGACATGTCGCTCGCAGGCACAGCATCGCGCCAGGTCCAGTTGGGCAAGCTGGAGCAAACGCTTTCAGTCGATCTCGCCGGCGTGCTGCGGGAAGTGCGTACCCACGCCACCCTGTATTTCCGCCAGTCCGGCGGCGAAGACGGCGCCCAGGAAACGCTCAAGAGCTGCCTCGACGCCTTTGACGAAGCCTGCGCCAGCCTGCGCGACCAGCACCAGCAGATGGTCAGGAATCTCACGGGGGAACACTACGGCAAGGCCTGGGACGACATGCAGGAGCGCCTCCAGCGCGACCATGAAGGACTGTGGAACAAGATTACAGGTACCTTCGACACCGTCACCGAAACCCAGCGCCAGCTGGAAAAGGACGTGCTGGGCGCTTGGCACAAGCCGGGGCCGCTCCTGGAACAATACACGGCAGGCCTCGGCAAGCTGACCGTCAAGGCGGCCGGGCCGGAATCGCCACCGGCCGCGCTGACCTCGTCCGCATCGCCGCTGCAACGTCTCGGTTACGTGGACGACAAGAACCATCCTGTCCAGGCCAAATTCACCGAGGAAAAGACGCAGTCCAACCTGCAGGCCCTGCTGCGCAGCCGCGCAGGCGACGTCAGCACAGGCCTCGCCAACCGCGACCTGGAGCGTACCGCGAGGCTGCTGCCGGTCATGGTGCTCGAATACACGAGGATCGCGTCCGCCCTGCCCCAGCTCGTGCATGTCAGCGAAACGACGCTCACGCAGATGCCGCAGGGCGACCTGGCCGGTTCAGTCAACAAGGTGAAGCAACAGTTCTCGGACTTTAGCGATACCTCGCGCGGTATCCTGAAAGGTATCGCGGCCGTCATGGCAGTCGACGTCGCAGCTGACGGGCACGCCGACATCCTCGACGCATTACTGTCAACGGTCGGCATTGGGACTGGCGGCGCCGCAGCCGGGGGCGCCGGCACGGCTGCCGGTGCGGCCGGTATAACCGTTGGGGGTGCGGTGGCAGCCGCGATCGCCATCGGTTATCTCGCCCATAGCGCATTGCAGGAAGTACGGCGCTACGACGGCCAGGTGCGGGCCCTTGCCAACAGCATGCTGCAGCACACCCGCGACCATCACCAGGTCCACTTCGCCGCACGCTACGACGAACTGATGAACACCATGCGCAGCCACCTGAAGCAGGGGCTGCGCAGCCGCTATGGCCTGGACCAACGCTTGATGGAGCAGGACCGCCTCCAAAAGGCCCTGGCGGACGTGAGGGTATTGCAGCAGGATCTGCTGTCGCAACTGGCGAATTCGGGCCACACGCTGGCTCTGTTCGACACGGCGGCTGCATGACGGTAAGTGCCCTGATGCCCAAAGCCCGGTGGGCCGAGCTACGCAGCGGAAAGCTCGAGTGGGCCTACCGCGCATACCGTCGCTTCATCGAGGAACTGAGCGAGGACGTACGTGCCCACCTGACGGCCGCCCCCGACGACCAGGAGCCTTACGTTGTCGTGTTCGGCAAGACCCAGGTGGGCAAGACCACGCTGCTGCTCGAACTGATGGGCCTGGGGCCCGACGCACAGGCTCGTGTCGGCCAAGTGTTGCGCGGCGGGCGCGAATTCGGCAAGTCGGCCACGGCCACCACGATGGAGTACCGGCGCTCGCCCGATCGCGATTGGCATCTCGATGACGGGACTGGTACGCGGCGCATCGCCAGCGATGAGGGTATGTGCGAAGCACTGGGGGCACTGCGCCAGCGGATGAGCGAACGCCGTCTCCACGTGGAGAAGCCCGTTGTGGTATCGATCCCGGACGACTGTTTTGCACCGGATTCGGAAGGTGGGATCGGAACGCGGATGCTCGACCTGCCTGGCGATAACCCGGCCGACGAGGTCGAACGCGAACACGTCGAGCGCATGGCGCAGCGCTATGTCCCGCATGCCGACCTGATCCTCCTCGTCGGACGCGGCGACGATCTGTCGTTCCTGAATCCCGAGGCACTCACCCTCCCGAGCATCGAGGACTGGCAGTACGTGCCGAAGCGGTTTCGCATCATCACGACCTACTCGTTCACCCCCCATACCGTGCAGCACTTTGCACGCAATCATGAGGGCGAGCTGGACGCCGAGGACTTCCGGGCGCGCCTGCTGGAGCAGATCCGTACCTTCGGCCTGCCGCTCTCGCCCGAGGCTGCGTGCACGGAACGTTACTTTCCTCTCGAGTTCGGCCAGTCGTGGCAGACAATGCTGCGCGAGGACACGGCGTTTGCAGGGCGCGTCGAACCGGTGGTGAAGGAGCTCAAGGAAAGGCTGAACGCGGACATCCAGGCCTCGGCCACCGAGGCGGCGCGCTTCCGCAATGCACTCGACGTCCACGTCGTCACGAGGAGAAAACGCACAGCCCGCATCGAGCAGGGGCAGGCTGCGCTTGCCGAACTCGCGGAACGCATCGGCCAGGCCGAAGCGACGGCGCAACAGGCGCTGGATGGCGAACGCCAGTCCGCCTGCCAGGCGGAAACGGTCCGGGCGCTGCTGTCGCGGCGTGCCGCGGTGGAGAAGGAACTAGCCGGCACGCTTGCCTTCGACGCCGCCGAGCATATCGCCAAGGTCGACAACCTGGGCACGAACACCAAGCAGCTGTTCGGCAGGATCAACGACGTCACGTCATGGCTGCGCCAGCGCTTCCTCGACACGGCGCCGTCCGGCACCGATGTCAGGAAATTCTTCGGCAACTCCCGGCCGAACCTGACGGCGAATGTCGACAAAGTCAAGCGCATCGCCGACGACGAATTCGCCACCCTCATCGGGCGCATGGAGGGATATTCGCTGGACGAGTATTACCCGAAGTGGTCCAACAGTTTTTCCGAAGACACGTCACGGCTCAAGCTCGATATTCGCGACGCTACCGCGAAGACTGCCGAACTCTCGCAGACGCTGTGGCGCAAGCATCTCGCCAAGCGCGTCGCCGAACTTGAGGCCGAGGCTGCAGCAGCCGAGAGCGAGCGGATCGGCCTGAAACAGATCGCTGCGCAACAGCAGACTGTGCGCGATGCGCTCATCGCACGGTCCGACGAGGTAAAAGCGGACATGGACCGCGCCCTCGCCCGGCTCGACAGCGACGAAGGCACCGCGGCACGGTTCAGCACCATGCTCGACGAAGAATACCTGTCCGAACTCCGGCAAAAACACGCGCAGGTTGCCATGGCAAAGCAGCCCATCGATGCCCTGCTCACCCTGCTGTCGGTTGCCGACCTGGGCGAAGAGCGCCGCAAAATCAAACTATCCTGAACGGAACCATCATGAAACGCCACGAGAACCCGCAAGACCAACAACTGCAGCGCAATATCGACGAACAGGAGCAGGCCATGTCGCAACTGCTGCTGCGTGTAATGGAACGTCCACTCGGGCCCCTGCACAAGACCATTGATGACCTGCACGCCCAGATCGCGGCCGTCCAGCAGGCAAGCATCCACGCCGCGCAATCCGTCGAGGCAGGCTTGAGCGAAGTACTGGACGGCCAGAGCAAACGCCTCAACCGCCATGTCAACGACGTCGCTGACAGCGTCGACAGCCTGAAGCAAGAGCTGGCGGGGCTGGCTTCGACGCTCGAGAAGCGGCACAGCGGGCAGGTCGAGCGCGACGGCACCGTGCAGGACAGGCTGGCCCGCGCCGGCGACCTGCTGGCCCAGCTCGACGCCAAGGCCGATGCGGCAGGTAGCGCCCTGGCCGCCACAGCCGTCGACCTTGCCAGGGTCGACGGTACGCTCGGCGCCGTGCGCGAGCAGCAGCAAGTGGTTGCCGACCGGATGAGCCAGGAATTCATCGGACTGGGCGGACGGCTGGAGCAACAGCAAGCGCATTTCGACGGCAGCCTCGGCAGGACGACCGAGGTTCTCGAGCAGCTCGACACCAGGGCCGCCGCCACGAGCGACAGCCTTGGCGCGGCGGCACGCGCGATCGCCAAGGTGGACACCGATCTCGGCACGCTGCGCGAACAGGAGCAGGCAAACGCCGGCCAGCTGAACGGCGGACTGAACGCACTGGCAAAGCAGCTCGACCGTCAGCAGACGGGACTGTGCGAACGCATCGACGCGGTCAAGCCCTCGCTTGCACCGCAGTTCGACACGCTCGCCGCGACCATCGACAAGTCATCCAGGGACGTCGCCAACCGCTACGACGCCCTGTCCGAAACCCAGAAGGCGCTGGTAGAGGCCACCGTCCAGCAACAGCTTGCCCTCCAGCTTGCGCCGTTCCAAGCACGGTCGAAATGGCTGATCGCAGTGTGCGGGCTGAGCTTTGCCTCGACACTGGCCCTGCTGGGAATGCAGTTCATCCATTGAGGAGCTTCGGAGAATGAAACGCGAGAACGATATCGTCGAGCAACTCGACGTCGCGGAGACTACGTTCCGGCGCAGCCGCCTGCGTGTCATGCAACGCGTCGCGCTTGGACTGCTGCTTGGGGCAACCGTACTGTTCGCGTTTGCACGGTCGCGCCACGGCCAGCATCCGGCCTGGGGCTACATCGAAGCCTTCGCGGAAGCTGCGATGGTGGGCGCGATTGCCGACTGGTTCGCCGTCGTTGCGCTGTTCCGCCATCCGCTCGGGGTCCCGCTGTGGCACACGGCCATCATCCCGAACAGCAAGGACAGTATCGGCAAAAGCCTTGGCAGCTTCGTCGAGAACCATTTCATTACCGAGGACGGCATCGTCGAGCGCGTGCGCCAGGCCGACGTCGCCATGCGGCTGGGCGAATGGCTGCTGCATCCCGTGCACGCGAGACAAGTCGGGCATTCCGCCGCTGCCCTCGTCCGGCAAGTCCTGCAGGGCCTCGATGACGAACAGATCCGCCACATGATCCGCGACCTGGCAACGAACGAGCTCATCAAACTCGATCTGTCATCGATTGCGGGCGGGGGCATGGATGCGCTGATCGCGGAAGGAAAGCCGCAGGAACTGCTCGATGCGCTGCTTGGCAGGCTCGGCACCTGGCTTGGCGACCAGGACAATCACGAGACGATCGGCAGCTTCCTGCTGCGTAGCCTGAACGTCGAGAATGGGTTCGTGAAAACGGTTGTGCAGGGCTACATGCCAAAGGCCATTGAGTCTCTGCAAGACCAGATTACCGAAGTCCGGCAGAAGCGCGATCACCCGCTGCGCGCTCAGGTTGGCAGCTGGATTGCCGACAGCGCACTGCATCTGAAGGCCGATCCCGCCTGGAAGGAGGCCGTTGCACGGTATCAGCAGCAGACGGTCCGCAGCGATAGTGTACAGAATGCCCTGGACGGTCTTTGGGATGCCTTCCGCGACAGGATGCTTGCGGACCTGCAGGGCAAGTCGCCGGCCCTGGCGGGTGCCACCCAGGGCCTGGTCGAAAAGACGGGACGGGTGCTGGTGAGCGATCCCTCCGCACGGGAGTGGCTGAATTCGGCGGTCGAGTCGGTCAGCCGTGGCCTCGTCCAGCGTCACCGCGGCGAGGTGACGCCGTTCATCGAGCAGCAGCTGGCGAAGTGGACCAAGGAAGAAATGAGCGACCGCATCGAGCTGGCCATCGGCCGCGACCTCCAGTTCATCCGCATCAACGGCACGCTCGTCGGCGGACTGGTCGGGCTGCTGATTCATGCCGTGACCGCCGCGTTCTGAGCAACCAACAACTACAAGCCCAACATCTATGCCGAATTCCATCCCTGAGTGGCACGAATACTTGCTGTCGCGGCTGCTCGCCTATCGTGCAACCCATCCCGCTTTCACTTTTTCGCCTCGCCGCACCGACGATGCGCGCTTCAAGGCGGGCTATTGGTTTCAAGGCACGGAAAACTATCTCTTTTGCGCGCCCTTCAAGTTCAACGAGCCGAACAACAAGACCAAGACGATTGGCTTGGTCCTGCTGTTCAACAAGGGCGAATTGACGGGGATTAACTACGACATCGTGTTCGGCGCGCCGAGTTGCCAGGAGCATCTACCGCTGTACCGGGAAATCCTCAAGCTGTTCGGCGTGGAATACGAGGACACTCGCTGGCGGTACGTGATTCCCGCCCCGCAGGACGCGCTCGACGCCGTCATCGACGATTTCTGCTCCCGGCTCGTCCCCGCGATCGCTGCGCTGATCCGGGAATTCGGCCTCGAACAGGAATATCTAGTCCGCGAGACCGAGCTGGACCGTGCGCTGGAGAAAATCTCGGCACGCAAGAAACAGGGGCTGGTAGCCCTGCAGAAGGATGCGCAGGTCGAGGATACCGACGAGGACGTCGGCCCTGGTGGAGCGGCCTGGCTGGTGGGTGCCTACTGGGATGGCGACGACATGTCGGCGCGCTTCGTCGACGAGGGACGCTGGGAAAACGGCTACGACGACCGCTTCCTTTCGCAGGTCAAGGCCGTACGCGAAGGCGACCGCATCGCCATTAAGACGACCTACACGCAGACCAAAGGTCTCCCATTCGATAACCGGGACAAGTCGGTATCGTGCATGCAGATCAAGGCGCGCGGTACGGTCATCGGCAATCCCGGGGACGGCAAGAACCTCACCGTACAATGGGAACGCGGCTTCCAGCCAATCACGATCTATCACTATACCTATCGCCCGACCATCTCGCGCATCGACGCGCTCAAGTATCCGGAAGTGATCGACTGGATCTTCGAAGGGGTGCCGCAGCCACTGGCGGCAGCGCCGGTGGTGTCATCGGCCGCCCCCGTCGACGACACCGGCCTGGCGGAATTCTATGGCCCGTCACCCCGCAACGTCATCTTCCATGGTCCGCCCGGCACCGGCAAGACGCGCACACTGGTCGAAGACGTACTGCCTGCCTACATGGGCGAGACCGACCGTGAACCGGAAGAGGTGCAGATGACGCGCACAGCGGCCTCGCTCGGCTGGTTCGAGGTGATTGCTGCCGTCATGATCGAGGAAGGCCGGCCGCTGCGTGTCCCGCAAATCCGCAACCATGCATTCGTCATGGCTAAGCTGCGCAGCGGTTCGGCGCCCGCCCACTTGAACCAGCTCATCTGGACCATGGCGCAGAACCACTCGGTGCGGGATTCGGTGACCGTCAACAGCAGTCTGGAACGGCGCATCGAGCCGCTGGTATTCGACAAGGACGCCGAGTCGCGCTGGGCGCTGGTCCCTGACTGGAAACAGATCGCACCGGAACTGACCGAGGCACACCGGGCCCTGAAACCGGGAAGTACCTGCAGGACGGCAACGGTCGAACGCTTCGAATTCGTCACCTTCCATCCGAGTTTTTCCTACGAAGACCTGGTTGAAGGCTTGCGCCCCATGCAGGTGGAAGACGAGGACGGAACGCGCACCATCGACATCCTGCCGCGCGACGGTGCCCTCAAGCGAATCTGCAAGCGCGCCAAGGACGATCCGAACCACCGCTATGCGCTGATCATTGACGAGATCAACCGGGGCAACATCGCCAAGATCTTCGGCGAACTGATCACGCTGGTCGAGCCCGACAAACGGGTGCGCTACGACCCGTCGGGGCGCCGCATTGCCGGCATCGAAGTGACGCTGCCCTGCACCGGAGAGAAGTTCGGGGTGCCCGCCAACGTGGACTTGTACGGGACGATGAACACTGCCGACCGCTCGATCGCGTTGGTCGACCTGGCGCTGCGCCGCCGCTTCCTGTTCCGGGCGATGCCGCCGGACCCCGACGTCATTGCTGGCGGCGACGGCAACGGCCTGATCGATCCCGACGATGACGACGCGCCAATCAACCTGCGCCGCCTGCTGCGCGTGCTGAACGCGCGTCTGACGGTACTACGCGGTCCGGATACGCGCATCGGCCATGCCTACTTGACGGCGATCGAGGACATCGGCGCGCTACGAGCCGCCTTCCGCGACCGCATCATCCCACTCTTGCAAGAATACTTTTTCGATGACCTGGAAGGCGTGGCGCGCGTGCTGACGGTGAAAAAAGGCGCTGCGCCATTCGTGCGGCCCATCGTGCCCCAAGTCAGCGCTCTGTTTGGCGCAGCAGCAGAACCGGATGATTTCGACGAGCAACCGGTGTGGCGTGTGGAAGAAGACATGCCGGCAGAGTCGTTCCGGGCGCTGTACGACGGCGTGCCGGACAGCGCGCTGCAGATCGGCTGAGGGGAATGGGCATGTTCAGGCTGGTGGTGCGCGAGCATGAACGCGTGGCGGTGGTCGCTGCACGGGTGAACGGCGAACGCGCGCTGTTGTCACAGGAGGTCGGCGCCCTGCTGCGTGCTTGCAGGGCCGCGGACGGTGCGCCTTTTACCGTCGGGCACCAGAGCGTAAAATTCAACCAGCAATGTGGCGTGATCCAGGCCGGCGGCGTATGCGTGGAGATCCTGCCAAAGGTTGCGGACGACGACGGCTTTGACCGAGGACTGCTGCTGCACATGCTCGCTTGCGCGGCAGGCTTTAAAATAGACCGCCTCGACGCCAGCGAACTGCGCTTGCAGAACCACACGATGCTGCAGGTCCTGCTCCAATGGTTCTGTGCCGAACTCTCGGCCCAGTGCCATGCGGGCCTGTTGCGCGAGTACGTGCCCCATTCGGATGATCTCCCGACGATCCGTGGTCGCTGGCGTCCTGACCTGGATCTCCGGCGGGGGCGTCGCGATCCTGCCAAACTGTCGTGCGAATTCGATGAACTCATCGCCGACAACCGATACAACCGCGCGCTCAAGGCGGCATTGCGGAGCGCACGCGTGCTAGCGACCGGATCCGGCCCGCTACGCCGCCAGATCGACCTCCTTCTGGGCTGGTTCGCTGATGTCGAGGATTCGCACGTCAGCACCGCCGACGTGGCGCGCCTGCCGCGCAACCGCCTGGTCGCACGTTATGGACCGGTACTCGACATGGCGGGATGGTTCCTGGCACGGCGCGCACCGGACCTGAGCTACGGCGGCGCGTCCGGATTTGCCATGCTGTTCGACATGAACCGGCTGTTCCAGGCCTGCCTTGGCCGACTGCTCCACAACTGCCTGCCGAAGGGATACCGGCTGCGCGAGGAGGGTCCGCGCTACTACCTGTCGCTCGACCATGCCGGCGAGCGGCGCTTCCAGATGAAGCCCGACTTTTGCATCATGGTGGAAGGCAAGGTCGTTGCCATCATCGACGCCAAATGGAAACGGCTGGCGCCGGCGGCGTCGAACGGGACTTGGGGCGTCCAGCAATCCGACATGTATCAATTGCATGCCTACGCCACGGCTTACGAATGTCCCACGGTCGCCCTGTGGTATCCGGCGCACAGGCACACCGACGGCAGCGGGCAGCGCCCGGCATTCCGGTTCCTGACGGCGGGACGGGAGCTCGCTCAGGCGGCGGTGGCAGTCGATTGGATCGACCTGTTCCGTGACCTGCCGGGGAGGAACTGGCCCGCCGCGATGGCTGCCGAGCTGGCGGCCTGCCTTGGCCGCATGGGAATCGACATTGAAGTCCGTGCATGAAGCGCCGCCCGGAAGACAACGGCGTCCAGGTGCCGATCGGGGCACGACACCGGAAGCGCTGCTGAACCAGCTGTGCAGTCGCTGGGATGAGCTCACACCTCATCTCACCAGGTTCCATGCAGAACAGGACCGCATTTTCCTTTGACCCAACCGACGACAAACCTACAGGATGCCATGTCACCAACAATGAAACTGCGTCAACTAATTGGCACGCTCCCCTCCGAACCAAAGGACAAGGCCCGGCTGCGCTTCCATCAGGGATGGTGGCGCTCGTTCGTGCTCGACGAACCGCAGGGCCCGCACCCGCTACGTCGCGGAGAATCGGTGTGCAATGTCGTTTCCGGCGGTGAGCACAGCCTGAAAAACCTGATTGGCGACGGCGCAAGAGCAGCGGTCGAACGCACCCTGCTCGATCGCAAGAACCAGGGCAAGGCGGCTGGCCTGATCGACGAGCGACGTCTCTACAACAACTTGCTGTCCAGCCAACCATTGGTATTTAACTTTTTCGGCAACCTTCAGCAAGACCGTAGGCTGGCCACGCAGCTGATGAGCAGGCTGGTGCCGGGCATCGATGAAGTCCTTGACGTGCGCTTCGAGTACGCACCCCGGCCGTGGATCGACAACTCGGCCTTCGACGTCGCGCTGGTCGTGAAGTCGCGGGGCGAGACCGGCCTGCTGGGAATCGAATGCAAGTTCACCGAGACATTCTCGCCGACCGTCTACGACATCGACGAATATCGGGACATCGCCAAAGACAGTAGCGCTTTCGGGGTGGATTACGAAACCTGCATCGCGCCTCGCTTCAACCAGCTCTTCCGAAACCAGCTGATCGCCGAGCGCTTGGTCCAGCGCGGCGAGTACGCATTCCGCATGACCGGTTTGTTCTGCCACGAGAGCGATACAAGCGCCATTGCGACCGGAAACGCCTTCAAGGCTCTGTTGGTCGATGGGGCCGCCTCCTTCCACGTGCTTACTTACGCACGCTTCCTTGAAGAGCTCCAGCAATTGCCGCTGTCGTGGGACCAGCGATCCAGCAGCATGATGCTGTGGGCTCGCTATTGTGCCCTTGAGCTGAGCGAGGCCGCATATCGGTCGGCGGAGTGAACGAGCTGCCAGAGATTCAAGAATCCGGGATTTTCGCCACTATTTCGTAAGCACTACCTCGGCCATACCCTCACCCTATGGGCAAGGATTCGCCGAGTCGCCTGTCGAACTCGCGATTCGTGATCGGATGCGCGCCGAGCATACGCGCGAGGTCCTCGCGTTCGACGAGGCGCACGCCATTTGCCGCCGCTTGCACCCGCGCTGACTCGTTGAAGTTCTGATTTGTCACTGCGACCTTCTCGAACGGCGTGTTGGCGAACCGGGCCTGGTATTTCGCGGCCCCGGCCGTGACCTCCTTGATCGCATCCCAGCCGATGGCCGGGCTGACTGAGCTCTTGCACTGCAACAGTTCGCCCGAGCCGCCTCGCAGGGCAATGACATCAATTCCTCCATCGCCACCCTTTCTGGGCGTAAGCGACGCCGCGAACCCGTGCCGAGCCCAGAGGATCACACATAAAACTTCAAACGAAAAACCGTCCATGCGATCGACATGGTCCATCGTGAAATACTCGACGGGAAAGTCGGTCCCTTGCTCGGCGCCGATCAGGTCCGCGAAAGATGCGTCACCGCCACTGCCATTCAGCATCGCAGACATGCCTGAGCCGTCAATCGTCGAGTCGGCGAGGCCCCCCTTCCTCATCATGATTTCGTCCACGCGCACTTCAAATGTGTCGAACTCATCGGTGACAACTGTCGGGCAATAAACGTATACGTCGCGCTGCTGGCCCATACGATATGCGCGATCGGTGGCCTGGTTTTCCTTAGCGGGGTTCCACGCGCGCGTGAAGTGGAAAACATGGTTTGCCGCAGTCACATTGAGACCGGCGCCTGCAGCCAGGGTCGACAGGATGATGACGTCGAACCCTTCTTTCTCAGAAAACTGGTCGATGCTCTTCTGGCGCCCGTCGGAATCGCCGTGGATGATGATCGGTTTTAAGTTAAAGCGCCGCTTGAGGAAGTAGTGCAACGCCAGCTGCGTCTGGCGCAGTTCGGTGAACACGATCGCCTTTTCGCCAGCCAGCCTGACTTTCTCGAGTTGTGCCAGCAGCCAGGCAAGTTTGG
>Ga0308160_10001241_pt1 | contig 37552 bp, 56 predicted proteins | sample PhyFR1_FD_201036 | JGI IMG/M metagenome (GOLD analysis project Ga0308160, IMG submission 201036) | Phyllosphere microbial communities from UC Gill Tract Community Farm, Albany, California, United States - DLSLF.R1 | ecosystem: Host-associated > Plants > Phyllosphere > Unclassified | place: USA... | reverse complement strand
AAGAAGTCGCGAGTCCTCCCTCTCCTTCATATCGAGAGCTGATATCAGGCAAATGACGCCGGAGCCAACGCCCAACAACCCGGTCCGGCTGTTCCTGTCCTCGTATCGAATGGTGGTCAGAGTAAGTCCCTGTACCTTGAAGGTGAGATATTTGGCTGATGATAGCTCTGAACCAGGATCTGATTATGAACACCCAAGCGAATCCTAATGCGACTGCTGGTCAGGCTGCTAGTGCTACCTCGAATGATAATTTCATTGATGTAAGTCTGATTCGAATTATGAGCTTGAGGCTGATAGAAGTTCTGTCAAGGTCAGACTTTGACTAACGGTCTTCAGGTCAAAGAGGGTTCCTGCGCGTGAGTCCTGGTTCAGCCTTCAGTGCGGACTCATGGTGACCTACAGTGTCACCCCTATCGGTCAGATCCCCTCTACGCAGAACATGGTATCGACAATGTTCGTCGTTCCGGTGAGTCTGTTTACAATTGAGATGATGTCACTAATGATCAGGCAAACGGTGATACCCTACCCGCCGATCAGACTTTCACTATGCAGCTAGCAGTCCAAGGAATGGTTATGGGTGAGTCCTTCTCATCAAGGTTTTATCAGCTGATAATTAGGATCCTTCACAAACGCTCAGCTCAATTACTACTCCGCTCCCCAACAAGTCGATGTTTCCGGGTAAGTCCCCTTTTACCTCAAGAAGCTCTACTAATCCCAGGCGAATCGTCGGACACGCCCACGTAGTCATCCAGGAGATGACATCCACGTCTTCCACCCAAGTCCTCAACCCTCAACAATTCGCTTTCTTCAAAGGACTCAATTTCCAAGATGTCAATGGCGTTTCGAGCTTGGCTGTTGATGGTGGGCTACCTAGAGGAGCTTACAGGATCTGTACCATCATGTGTAAGTTCTTTCCTCTCCTGATTGGCCCGGTAGCTGAAGGGTAGCTGCTTCCAATCATCAGAGTGTGGTCATGCCGGTAGCACAACGAGGGGCTGAGAATACCTGCAGGTGAGTCCACCCTCTAACATGAGATTTCAGTTGACGATAACAGTTATTTCAACACCAACTAGGGCGGTAGTCTGTTAGTAGTCGATACCGAGCAGTATGTATCTGTCATAACCCAAAAGAGATCGTATTACATACGGTATAAATCATTATCCGTACAATTCAGCATTTGATCCAGCACCTCCGCTCCATCCTTCCTTGACCCCAAACAACCCCTCCCAAGCTTTCGGTTCTCTTAACTCCACGTCTGATACTGTCAGCTCTTGTGTCATGACACTAGGACATATCGAGCTCACCTTGCCCTAGAACATGCAAACTCGCAGCGGCCAGCGCCCGAGCGTCATCCCGATTATCCCCCTCAACGCACCATGCCATCAGCGCCCCATGTTCCGCCTTGACATCTTGTAAGGACGCCAGGTATCTCCTCGTAAGGCCAGCTGAGGGGAGGAAAGGTGGATACGATGTCTGTGGTGCTGAGGGGTCAAGGAGTGGTGAGAATGAAAATAGGGTTTTGGCGTAGGTTGATGTAGGTGTTGACGTAGGTGGAAGGAGGTATTGGTGTGGTGTACTATACGTCAGATATGCAAATACGGAGCGTAGGGGACATACAGTAGTTGAGCGTCGTCCTGATTTGCGGCATTCAGACTGGTGAGGAAGAGGGTGAAGGCAAATTGGTTATTCGAGATGAATTGCTTGACTAGGTCGACATGTTCGTCTTTCTTGTTCTGATCTGCTCAGCTTGCTCGACGAAGCGATTTAGCTAGCTTACCTTCAAAGCTGGTGATCGCTGCTGTATAACATAAATCTTCTTCTTCTCATCTCCATAGACTGATAATTAGCCATGTCCACAAATCCGCCGATCACAGCTTACCTTCCAATCCCCCTGTGACTAGCTCAGACCCTTCTCCTGGTCCAAAAAATGGAACAACAGTCTCTCCATTTCCTATGATTCCGACTCTGGTTAATCCGAGGGACGTGATGAGGATATCAACAGCCAACTGAGGTAGATTCGCCAGTGACACTGATGGCTTGGGATGAGCTGCTTCCTCGCTTCGGGGAAGATCAGCTTACCACTATCAGCACCCCTGACTCCAATGAGGATGTCGAGAACCCCTGTAATGGATAGAACGTAGTCATTATAGTAGGTAGAATGAAGTACAGTATACAGTTCGCAAGCGTCTAAAGGTGGGGTCAGAAAGTGGAGGCAACTTGTTGATAAATGTCCAGAAATTTCAGCACTATAACTCACACCCTCCTGCATCAACAATGGGCAGGTCGACCCCTCTCATACAGCTCATAAAGAAATCACAAAGACTTGAGAGACGGTTCAATTCGAGTTCGAGCGTTGTCGGACCTCCTGAAGGAGCTCGATTAAGATTCGCACCTTCCCCTACCGGTTATCTACATCTTGGCGGATTACGGACTGCTTTATTCAATCATCTACTGGCTAGGAAGTGGAAGGGAAAATGGATATTGAGGATAGAAGATACGGATCAGGTCAGCTTGCCGGCCCCTATCGTGGACAGAGAGCTGATGATAGACTCGATTCGTGTCGGATGCTGTGGACAATTTACGTCGGACACTGGACTGGGTTGGGCTGGATTATGATGAGGGTAAGCCTTTGCATTTGATGTGAACACGGCACTCATGACAGGTATTGGAGCAGGAGGATCATGTGGTCCATATACCCAATCAGAGCGCCTAGATATCTACCAGCAACACTGCGACCAGCTCATCTCGGTGAGCCCCTCTCACCCTTCATACGGGAGCTTAGCTGATGAGACAGGAAGGAAAAGCCTACAACTGTTTCTGTACACCCGACGAAGCGCAGGCTATCAAGTTATCATTGAAGAGTCAGGGTGATAAACGGAATTACGATGGACGATGTTCACACCTTACAGAAGAGGATGTTGCTCGGCGGAAACGAGCTGGGCATAAACATGTCGTTCGCTTCAAGGTTTGTCTTTCTCGACCCCGTTTCATTGAGCTTATATGTAGACGAATCCTCGAAAAGACTACCCACCGGACCTGATCTTTGGTGATGGTCAGATATCTGGTTTTGGGGCTGAAGACGACTTCATTATCCTCAAATCGGATCGCTGGCCGACATATCATTTTGCGAATGTGGTCGATGATCACCTTATGGGCATCACACACGTTCTGAGAGGCGAGGTAAGCTAACTCGCTCGTATGCTGAAGCTGACATGTAGGAATGGCTGACGAGTCTACCGAAACATCATCAGCTTTACTCGGCGTTATCGTGGACACCGCCTGCTTTCGCTCATCTCCCTTTGTTGATCAATGCCGATGGATCTAAGTTGTCGAAACGTACGGGAGATGTCAGGGTGGATGCGTACCGCGTAAGTAGCGAGTTCATCGTAACAGAGTCATTACTGACAAGCAGGAAAAAGGTTACGAGCCCGAAGCAGTGCTCAACTTCCTAGCCCTTATGGGGTGGGATCATCACGCCGTCCGCCCGTCAACATCACTAGAGCACCCACGGAACGACAACAACTCCCTATCAGAGCTATTTACAATGGACGAACTCATTCAAGCATTCGACATTAAACATATAAACCACCGAAAAGCAGCTGTTGATATGCAGAAATTGGATTTCTTGAATAAAATGACTTTACGCCATAAAGCGGGTAGACTGGGTGATGATGGGAATATGACGGAGGTATCTTCTGGACATGAGGGGAGTAGGAAGGAGATGGTAGAGAGGTTACAGGAGAAATTGAGGGGTGTCAAGGTGCTTCAAGGAAGGTAAGTCTCATGTGAGAATTGGGCTGAGAGTAGTCCGCTTGTGGAAGATGTCAACTATGTAGAGAAGGTCCTTGATGCCGAATTAGTAAGTCCGTAGCTTCTGTCAGGGCTTCGCTGAGGATCAGGCTCGAACAGTCTTACTGGACGATATAGCTTCATCCTCGATCTTCTTCTTCCTAGACCCCAAATACGACAGTCATGAAGCAACATCAATGATCGATCAACGCAAATTGCCTCAGTTTGGTGAGTCGTTTACCATCAGCTGCGAACGGTACTGACGATCTCTAGCCGAAAACCTAGAGACCTTCATTCCTCAGCTTGGAGAAGCCCTCGAAACCCTTGCTGGAGATCTGGACGATCCGCTAGCAATTGATGAAGACACGGTATACGCAACCATCAACAACGTCACCGCCGAACTAGGCTTGAGGGCCCGTAGTCAGCTCATGACGCCCCTTCGATATGCTCTCACAGGTCGGAAGGTACGTACGCCACTGGAAGTCAATGCTGATGATATAGCAAGGGCCAAGTGTCCCAACTACGATGGTAACACTAGGCACAAAGAGGAGTTTAGCGAGGCTCGAAGCAGGTTTGAAACACCTCAAAAAGACTCTGAGGCAGGCGCCAGCGTAACATCGTACGATAATATAGTTGTATCAATAGACATGCATCACACCTATCTACGTTTTCCCTGTCTTCCAGCTCGTTTTGGTCCCCTCGCAGGACCCCGCTTTTGAGCAGTTTTATAGTTCATCCCAACTGGAATACCCTTCGCTCTCCATTTCGCTTCTCTCTCTTCTGATTTCTGCCTATTGTCCCGCTTCTTCTGTTGTGATAAGGAGGAATCTTTTCCTTCTTCCGCAGCGTGTACTCTTGCAGATTGCGCTGCCAAGAATGTAGCGACTGTTTTCGAGACCCTCGCGTCCAATGTATCCTTCCCTTCCGCCTCTCCCTCAGAGACTGTTCCTGAGGTCTCCAGGACAGCTTCCACTTCATCCTCCTCTGTCACTTTACGTGTGACAGGATATTCTAGCTCATCCAGTGTCCATCGCCCAACTTTGCCCTCTCGGAACGACTTGATCAACCATTCCCTCGCCACGTCCAGATCCTTCTCTCCGCCTTTCCGTAATAAGCCGAGCCGAGATGCTAATGCATCAAGTAGTACTTGGAGGTCAGGTGTTGGCTGAAAATCGGCTGGGAGAGGTAGAAGATCGGTATATGGTAGATCTGTCTTCAGTACAGGGAACGACATGGAACTCACGTCTATTGGGGGCACATTCCGCCATGCCCGACTCGGACTTTATACGGGAGTTGAGCGTCCAGAGTAGATATTCGGCGACCACATCCGCATCGAATAATCCTTCTTTGATTCCAGCTGAACCGTCAGCCACGATGCACGATGAAAGAGGGACGATCCCACCTGTTAAAGCCAATTTGAGCCCTCTTTCCGCCCCTTCCTCCCCTTTTCCGAGATATGGGACCATCACTCCAGGGGTATCGTAGACGTATACATGTGGATTCTCGTGGATCTTGACCGTGCCCGTCAGTTTCCGTGTCAAGCCGGGAAGTGATGAAGTAGCAAAGGCTTTCCCTGTCTGCGTTAGCGAGACATTTGACACGTAGGGTAGTCTTACCCTTATGCACGCCCACACGCCGTAGAGCATTCAACAGCGACGATTTGCCAACATTCGGCATACCGATGACCATCACCTTCAGACCTTCTTCCAAGGCATCTCCTCTGCTTTTGGCCATATCTGAAATCAGCCTAAACCTTTGTGAGGGGATAGTACTTACTGACGGCGTGAGTCAGGAGTGGCAGTACATCCTTATCCACTCTTGTATCCGCAAAGTACAGCTGGGTATTGCCATGCTCTCCGAAAGCTTTTCTCAATGGCTACCAATCAGCATTCATCATCATCTCATCTCGGCTGGCTTACCTCTTCATACCTCCTCTCTGCCAGATCTCGTTTGGTATACACAACGACCTTCTCCTTGATGCCCAAACCAGTTTCTCTTCCCTTTCCCTTCCGATCCCAACCAGCACTAACGGACTGATATCCCCATGCCCGACCTAGCGCCTGTTCAAAAGCAGGATTGACGGAAGTAAGCGGTAATCTTGTGTCTCGAACTTCAATCACCAAATCGATATCTTGTAGTACCGATGGCAAGCGACGGAGTGAAGAAGCCATGTGTCCTGCGAACCATGATGGTATGCGAGACGGTAATGGGAATGCCATGTCGGAGGTGTATGTAGGGTGAGTTACAGCTTGAAATATAGTTGCTGTAAGAGTGCCCAGAAATATGAATGCGGAGACCCCACATCTACTTTTGGTGCTGTTCCTGAAAATCAACTTATGGTCTGTGCGTATAAGCTACCATCATAGATAGAGAGAGGGAAGGGAAAGTGAATACTCATAACCCTAGCAATAATGTGATCATCTCATTTCTCTTCTCTCATTATCATCACTATCACTATCAATGACAAACGACAAAGTTACTACCATCAGGTCCACTCAACCCCACAAATGGCAGACCCGAGTCTGTCTTCGCTCAAACGAAGGGTTTCCTTATGAGATTGACCGACAGATCCTCATTGATAGCAGGTGAGTCCACTCTTTTCAAATGAGTACGCTGATTTCAAGCGCTTTCTTCGCGGATCTCTTTGACCTACCTTGGAACCTCATCAAAGACCAATCCTCCGCAACTGCTCGAACCTCAAATGGGGTTAACGAATCGTCCGACTCTGGCGATGGCGCTATTCCTTCGGTCGCGACCCCATTGACTCTTGATGAAGTGATCCTTCACGAAGTAATCGACATCGACGTGTCCACCAAAGACCTACAACTATTCTTCGGCTACATGCAAGCAATCGCCAGATTTCAGTTCTTGATGTGTCCATTCTTTTACGAGATCGATATCGATCAAGCTCGCTTCCTCCTTTCCTTGATCGATCAGTACGAATGCGAAGCCATGCGCTCAGCTCTTTACGAGCGACTTCGATGTCTCGCCGATCGACACTCTTGGGAGATTCTTCAAATCGCTTGCAAGAAAGACAATCTTCAGTTAGGCAGGAGGGCGATCCGTGGCCTTTGGGGCAAATTATACGATTTCGTCGGCTCTGATCGAAGCACCAAGGGGTGGACCGAAGTCTCGAAGTTGAGCGACTCTTGGAAAGCGGAGTTTCTACGACTACTCCTGCCGGGGCCGGAAAGACACGACACAATTCTGCTTATGGAGATAGACGCCGATAGTTATGACTGGTCTGTGAACTTCAATCCTGGAGGCTACCAAGAGGAAAGAGATGTGAATGGGAAAAGGAAGAGGGTCTAGGGAGTGAAGAGTGCCAGCCCATAGAGAAATTGATGATTTGTGGGTCAAGCATATACTCTCAGCAGCATTTCATTTCATTGCTAATTGTGCACGACTTCCGGAAACGATCGACTCGAATAACTGGAAGGAGAATTTCACTGGATTAGGTTGTACGTATGCAATCAGTACATTGCATATACTTCGACGAGCGTACTGCAAGGCTGAGTGAGCTTTACAGCAAGCCAACGAGGTCATTGCCATGTGTTGATCAATTTATCCTGGGATAGACGGTACACGACTGCGATTGGGCTGGTTCCACATCACATACTCGCGATTTCCTACGCTCATACTCATTGTGATACACGGTGGTCCCCTCGATATCGCCTGGACCTTTCGAAAGCCAGGAACTGTGTTATCCTGAAATAGAGGAGTCCGTGTGTGCGTTTCATCAATGAAGGTTGTAATCAATAGTAAGCAATCACCGCAAGAGTGCGATGCACTTCTTCACCTCATCGCCTGATCATGATCACCGAACCGCCGAAAGCCCCTTCGCCTGCGCAATGGCAGATTCGAGTACAGCTTCGCTCGAAGGACGGTGAACGATATGAGATCAATCGTCAGACCCTCATCAACAGGAGGTCAGTAAATCCAATCATGCCGTATTACACTAATTTGCAGTGGTTTCTTTGCCAATCTCTTCCAAGTCCCGAGACCAGGTATCAAGGGAGTGAACGTCGGCGCCGACCAGGCGATTCCGGTCAGTGATCACAAATATTCGGACCATGGGACATTGGCGGTCGCCACGCAACCATCAACAATGGATGAAGATATCGATATCGACATTCCAATCAAGGACCTAGCATTATTCGCGGACTTCATGCAGATTACCGATCAATTCAAGCGTTTTATACGACCTATCTACTTGGAGCTCGATGTTGAACAAGCTGCTGTCCTTCTACCTCTCATCGACAAATTCGATTGCGAATTCATGCGGGAAATCCTGATGGACAGACTCGCCTATCTAGCCAATTTCCAACCATGGGAGGTTCTTCACCTCGCTTGCAAACATGACGATCTGGACATGGCTCGAACGGCAATCTCCAACTTGAAGACTAGCTCAATTTATAAGTACTCGGTCGAATTGGTGCTCGACACCACCATCTGGACCCAGCTATCAACGCTGACAGGCGCTTGGCAATTGGAGTTTATGCGATTATACGTACCTGGAATCTCAAATGCTTACGGACGGCCCACGGGGAGTCTCAACGATGATTTCGCTGAATGGGCGAAAGAGTTCGATCCGAAGAAGTATCAGGAAGTGGATGGAGTTGATGGCACGAGGAAAAGGATTTGAGGGAATTTAGTAGAGAGATGGCAGGTGAGTCTCCTATCAGCACATGTGTCCTGATGGCTGATCATCTAGGCCTTCTCATACCGCCTATCCTGGCTGTCTTGGTGAATACTGTCCGACGCGGTGCGCATCATGCAATTCGTACATTGCAAGTGTCCCGAAGGTCATGCCGGAAGCTGATCACGACTCACAATCACGACTCATGATAGATTTCGATCGTCCACCTCAGAATGAAATATCGGAAGTCTTGCGAAGTCTCCGGTGGTGAGATTACTCGAAAGCTCATGCATGCTTCACGCTATTACACCGCACCAACAACATCCAAGCAGAGCTGTCCACAAACAAATCTCGATGACGGAGACTCCAAGCCACCGGCCTGTCCCTGAAAAACTCAGAATGCTTATTGTTCGGAATCCTCTCCGTGAAACTCATTGTTCTCTGACACACAGGGGTTCAAGATGGATACAATAAATACTGATATAGTGTCAGCTGGAATGACAGACTCTCACATCAATCATCATGACTACGACTACACCAAATCCGACTTTAGCAGCCAAGGAACCTTGGCAATGGCAGACCCGAGTCTTGCTGAGATCGACTGAAGGAGATAGGTACGAGATAGACCGCGAGATCCTGGTCGAGGGAAGGTACGTCTTCTACATTCGGATACGGTGATGAGACTGACCAATAGTGTCTTCTTCAAGAACCTTTTCGATATCCCTCGACCCGCTGCCAGCGAGAAGCATCTACCGGCAGACCGCACCCCCTCGGATGAAGTCACCTCGCACACCGAGACGGAAAAGGAAGGCCAGATCACCGGTCCCCAGGCGACTTCGGCGTCCAATCAAGCAGTGACCATGGACGAGGAGCTCGATATCGAAGCATCCACGCCAGACCTCAACTTATTCGCCAAATTCCTCACATTCTCTGTTCAATTCCGATCACTTGTTCAGGCGACCTCGCTCCAGATCAGTTTGGAACAAGCTGGTATCCTACTACCACTTGCCGACAGATACGAGTGCTTTGATCTGCGAACCATCTTACGGCAGAGAGTAGCTTTCTTGGCCAAGACCAAGCCATGGGAAGTACTCGTCCTCGCCTCCAAGCAGAATGATGTGGATATGGGTCGAACCGCTATCTCCAATCTCACCGAAAAGCTGGTCCACGATGCCAACGAAGAAGACAGCGACAGGTCTGTGATGGGCAACATCGCAAAGCTCGACGGACCCTGGCAGTTGGAATTCTTGCGGCTATTCTTCAAGTCAACTAGGCGACGTTCTTCGGATTCAGAGAATGGATATGCTATCGTGGGAGATCTTAACATGAAGTTCGACACTTGGTATAAGCACTTCAACCCAGCGAGATATGAGGAGGGTGCTGTCAACGGCAAGCGGAAGAGGGTTTAGGTAGCGGTTTCGATCGATGGTTTCAAGACCATGTGCGTTTGCACTTATGATGTACGGATGTTTTTCGCTCTGACTGACGAGGTATTACCTGATCATACTGACACTATGGACTCGTGAGGACACATCGATTACTCGAGACTGACGATCAAAGCGTATGTACGGTGATGCATGAACCATTGAACTGTACAGACCTGTAAAGAGACTACAAAATCACCCCGAGGATCGCGCCGCAGCCATCATCGCCTTCCATAATGACCCATCAATGTCAATCATCTCGGACAGTTGCTCCCCAGAGAGCCCGGTCTACTTGATCAATCTATGAAAGTCGACGAGGACATGAACGTACCTCTTCACAAAGCCTGGATCGGTCCAACTTATCTCTGCCCTCTGACATTAGCGCGATGGCCACCTTGGTTTTGATGGTCGAAGAGATTGCACGATTCGGATCATCGGCGGTGTGTGATCGTGGGAGGGACTTGATTGGTCGACTATCTTGATGGGTGTGGGTCTGGAGGTGGATTTGAGAGGACGAGGCCTCAGGTGATCGAGAGGGAGTCGGATATGGTTTGGTTTGGTCCACTTCAGCAGACGTCGTGGTGGGTATCTCCTCATCGGACGCATCCTCAGTGAGGTCGTAAGATCTTTTGCCTTTATAAAACGTCATGCGATAAGGTGTCATTGTTTACGTAGACGAGCAGATTTGGGGATGACAATGAGAAAGGTAGTGAACATGGTGGGGGGGAGGGCGTTGCTCTTGTAAGTCTCTCATCATCAACTCCCATGGCGCAGTCACATACCAAGGGGGTAAATAGATTGTTGGACCGCTCAAAACGCCCCCTAGCGCCCCTATGCACCCTCTTTGCCAATCAAAGGATGGGTATGTTATCAGGCGGGTCAAAAAGTACAAGTGGGTGAGGAAAGGGGTGGCATGGATTAGAAAGGTCCGAAACCCTATTATCCGGCAGTATTTCGGGTCGTCTTGACATCCATAGCGCACGATAGGAGAGGAAACGTGTTCATAGATGCCCAATTCGATTCGATTCAAGAGTGAAAGGGGGATATGTTGCTTGGAAACGGGTCGATCAGATTTATGGTTTGATGCAAAGTTTGCCACTCAATGAAGCGCCGTCGCCATCCCTCTTGATGACTACGATGCTAATTCACCATTCATTATAGTATCGTCACCAGAGAGGTCGTTGAGCGGCTCTCAAGAATCATGCAGGATGCCAACGCTTGGACCGCCAGATCCGATCTTGAACAATATCATCCTTTGGGTACAAACACATGTGTCAGATGGTGCCTTGCCCTGGAGAAGTTCCCCATGTGCGGACTGCGCCTTATTGTAAACCTTCTTTGGTAGTCAAGACTCTAAAGAGATGGGATGTGCATTGGCGTGGGAAAGGAGGTGAGAAGCACATGGATGCCGATGCCCGAGCGTCTTGTGCAAGGTATAAATACTGGTCGGGAAGTGCTGACGAGATGTCTTTATCCACTAGACCGCTCATTTTAGTCACTCTCACCACTCAACTCCTTACCTCCTTACAATACAGCTCAAACAATGGTCGTCAAGCGTGATGCTCCATCATCCCCGAGCCCATCCGAATACGCCTCACCCCCATCACCCGCTCCTTCAATCGATTATTCACCCACCGCCAAACGCGCCAAGAGCGCTAAAACCCCTACTCCCAAGAAGAAGTCTCCTCAAAAGACCCCCAAACCCAAAGCCGATGGAGTGATTACCAATGAGATGAAGGCGGAATTATGTGAAGCGGCGATGGACGCTGCTTACGAAGGAGGAGTGGCATTTAGCGCTTATGAAGCTAAGGTGTGTCTCTCTTCCCCTATGTCAGCTGATGATTTGCTAACAATTTAGTTTGGCATCTCCGCTTCTCGACTGAAAGATCAGTTCAAGCCGAACCGAACTAATCTCCGACAGAAGATCGTCGAGTCTATTGGGGGAGGATTGAAAGAGTCTAAGTAAGCGGGATATATGAGTACCGCAGAGGGATCAGGGAAAATTGAGAGAAGATGTACATTATTCGCGAAACGGCAACTAATATTATGAATCCTTTATGCCATTCTTGCTGCACGCCTATACTTAAAGAGCATCCTATTCTTTTCCCTCTCTAATTGGAAAGCAGCACGTTCAAGGCCTTTTGGAAATCGTACCCATTCGACTCCAGTGCTCCAACAGCAAGCACACGAGGGAATCCCATTCCGCATAACTGCTCATTAGCCCAAAGTCACAATAGTGGGATGAGACTCACCTTCTTCACATCCTCAAGATCATCAGGCTGAGGTCCTGTTCCGACTGCACTTGGTTTACGTTCTGGTAGAGCGGGCTTGGCGAGGGACTGTATGCCTGAAGCAGGTGGTGCGCCAGGAGGTGGGGCGTATGAGTTTGTCTGGGATGTCTGCTGGGCGGCAGGTGGTCTGATCATATCAGCAAAGCCCTTATCAAAGTAGATGGTTGTGACTTACGCAGGCTCAAAGTCACCACCGAAAGCATCATCAAATGAAAATCCACTTGCGGGTGGAGCAGGCCTCTGCAACTGCTGACCAGCGGGCTGTCCCCACTCGTCCGTGTTTCCAGTGGATTGCTGAGCCTGCTGAGGCTGGCCTTGGGATGGTGAGACCATTTCAAAGCTCTTCGACAAGTTCGATCGATCACTTCCAGAATTTGGATTCGTTGGGACGGATTCAAATTCGTCGTCGAATCCGGCGAACTCATCGTCGAATGCGCTAGTGTTCTTGGTGGTTGTTACCGGAGGCTCAGAATCGTCTACTCGAGCAGGGGGTATATCGGAGAAATCGAAATCATCATCATCGAATTTAGATGTCTGAGGACCGGTGGTCTGAGCTTGAGCCGGAGCAGCTCCGGGAGGTAATGATCCAAAGTCATTATCGAATGGTTGAGTTGTTGGAGGGGCAGCGGCGGCAGCAGTAGCTGATGGTGCTCCGAACGGATCAAAGTCATCGATAGGGACTGGGGCCGCACCGGTAGAAGACTTGCTAGCAGGAGGTGGCGGGGCTGATCGTCGACCTTTGGGAGCATCCACTGGAGATGCCAAAGCAGGAGCAGCTACTGCTGCAGGCCTGAGCGAAGCGAGAGGAACATCGTCATCATCCTGTAGTTGAGTGGTGGAGTTGTATCCTCGCTTTGGGGCGTCAAGATCTTCCGGTCCTTCATCCTCTTCATCAGACGAAAGTAGCTCTTCTGTTGGCTCGTCGGCGATGGATCGAGCAGCGGTAGGCTCAGCCGGAGTAGTCTCGCCAGTAGCGGGCATGACTGTAGGACTTGCAGGGGCGACGGCCTGGGTGGAATCGGTCCTCTCGAGCCCAGAGCCAGACTGAAGGGCCGTTAGGGCTGATTTCGGGATACCAACAGGGAGTCCAGGGGACACAGCATCCCTTTCGGGGGAGGCAGTCATCTGACCGGCGGTTTCGGGGACCTGGGATTCGCTAGGTGCGGCAGGTGCATCGTCGAAATCGTCAAATGCGCTATCAAAGTCGGCATTACCGGAAGGAGCTTGGCCTACAGCCTCAGTAGTGGGGGCAGCAGCGAAAGAATCTCCGAAGCCATTGTCAAAGTTGTCAAATGATGTCTGGGTTGAAGCGCCGAACGGATCTGTATCAGCAGCGGAAGGTGCGGAAAAGTCGGGCTGGGCAGGGCTAGAAGCACCGAAAGCGTCCGTCTCGAGATCCTTGGATACGGGTTCGGACGAGGCGGGTGCACCGAATGGATCGGCGTCTGATTCGGCAGATTCCGAGAAGCCAGATTGAGTAGGCCCAGTGACGGCACCAAAGACATCGGTCTCCTGACCTCCGGCAACTGGGCTTGAGTGACTGGGAGCACCGAAGGGATCGGATTCCTCGGCAGTTGGGGTCTTGTCATCGTCTTTCTCGACAACCGCCCTCTCAGATACATCCTTCTTCTCTTCCTCATCAGAGTGTTCACCAGTAATAGCTTCCTTTGCAGCTCCAAATACAGCACTTGCCCCAGCAACAGCGACACCAGCCGCTAGTCCTACAGCTGTACCAGCTCCGGCCAAAATACCGGTGGCTGTACCTCCTGGACTTCGGGGTTCTTCTTGTGGTGCATCAACATCCCTAGTAACGGGAGATGCGGACCTTTCAAAAGTAGGAGTCGAGGCGGATGGAGGTGATTGCGCCTGAGGAACAGGTGGAGCAGGGCCTCGAGATTGAGTACGTAGTCGGTCAAATGGGTTGTTGGATCGGTTCGAAGCACCAGTAGCGACTGGGCTAAGTGCCTGAGGCGTAGCTGGCAATGCGAGTCCAGCAGCACCCTCTTGGCCGATGGGCGACTGAGCCTGACCGAATGGTGAAGCAGATCGTTCCTGTTGTTGACCAAAGGCAGAAGCGGCTCCCGCACCGAGGGCGGCCCCACCGAGGGCTCCAAGGCCAGCAGACGCACCACCTCCCAATCCTCGGCCTCTAGCCTCCTCCTCTTCCTCTTCATCCTGGGCGTTCTTGTGAAAGTCGTCGAGATCCTTCTGGGCATTGTCGCGGTTGCCTTCAGACGTGCTCAATTGCTTCTTGGCGATAGTGACCATTCCCTTTTGCTGCCTTGTCTCCTTCTTAAGCTTCTCCAATAGGTTCTTCAGAGTCGTCTTTTCCTCGTCGGCCTCTCTCATCTTCTTCTGCAATCCCCGGATCTCCTCCTTGTCCCGCAACAATGCTTGCTCCAATTCATCTCGCTCGCTCCTCATGGCTGACAAATCGCTCTCGGCGGCAATAGTATCCATATTGAGGTTCTTCATCTTTTCCTGCTGGTCACTGACTCGCGATCGAAGATCAGCGACGATCTTGCTCTCTTCTTCGTGTCGAGATCGAGCTGTGGCGAGACTAGCCTCCAATTCCTGTAGCTGCGAAGAGTTGCTCTTGTCCGATTTTTCGAGTGTGGCACGAGTAGATTCAAGGGCTGAGAGACCTCGCTGGGTGTTTTCAAGCTGGTTCTTCTTGTTGCCAATCTCGGCCGAGTTGTCGGGTACATCTGGAGTCACGTCCGCAGCATCTTCACCAAGCAGATCGGAGGGTGGTGGAGGTGATCGAGCAGCAGGAGCTATATGTCAGCTTAATCTCTCGCACTCTTGTTCAATGACGTACTAGTATTGGTAGCTGCAAGGCCAAACGAGCTTTGAGGGACAAATTGGTTGCCGGTAGGAGCAGGCGAAAGCTGTCTCGAAGGGACTCCCTGCCCAGTCCCTTGAGCTTGCAATGGCTGGGCAGAGAAGCCACCTGCCGAGAACGGCTGGCTTTGGTTCTGACTTTGTCCGAAAGCGGAGGGAGCGGCCTGTTGGGCGGCGGCAGGTGGGGGATCGTCGGCGAAAAGATCAAAGAGATCCTTGGTAGCGTTACTGGGTCCGTTATCCAGTACTTCTTGTTGTCCTCCACCGAATTCCTGTCGAAGCGAAGGTGGAACCAGACTGTTGGGCAGACTTGCAGGCAGGTCTTTGCCGGCGAGCTTGTTGTTGATTAGGTGCATGGCGACGGCAAACATCTCCCGGTCGAGTTTCCCTTCATGTTTGATATCGGATAGATCCCAGATGGTTGCTAGCGTTCCTTCATCGAGCTGACTTTGTAACATGAAAGGGACAGCGACGTCGCCCTCGATTGTTCCTCGGTTCTGCTGGTCTAGCTGGGCGAAGAATCGGTCCGAAGTCGCCTTTGCTTCGGATGTGACGTCCCACGGTTGACTGCCTCGGTTCTGTGAGAATGCCGAGCCCATGGTGCTAGAGGTGAAGCCTGATCCAGCCTGTCCAGATGGCAAGCTCGACATAGTGCCTTGTCGAGAAGGAGAGCTTTGTGCTTGTAGCTGAGATCCTTGACCAGTTCGTTGAGGCTGAATGGTCCCGCCAGTGTATTGAGGTCGGACGGGACTTTGGGGTCCAGTGTTTTGTCGGACAATAGGGCTCGATGGCGCATTTGGAGGGGCCCTTCCGCCGGAGGCTTGCTCGTACATACCTGGAGGTAAAGTAGCGGGAAGTTGGACATTTGGGTTGGCCATGCAGGTCTGGATGAGGAACATGCCGATGATGAAGTCGGGTAGATCGAGTGAGCCTCGCTGCTGAGTGTCGGCAAGGTTCCTGTTTGTTAGTTCTGTAACGATAAGATTCCCATTCTTGTACGTACCAGATAAGGCCAAGCTTGTCGTAGCTGAGCTGACTCTTGACAAAAACGTCCCTGGCCTTGTCTCCTGCGACCAAGCCATTATGAGGTCCACATCCCACAAAGATCCTAGTGAACTTTGTTCGGTCGGCGGCAGTAAGAGGAGGAAGAGATGATCCAGTGTTGTTGCCAGCCAAAGGTCGTTGTCCAGTAGTCTGAGCACTGATTGGTGCTTGAGAAGGTGGACCTGGGAGTCCATTGAAAGTGGGGTAAGGTCCAGCTGAATTGTCAATGACCGACTTGACAACCTACTCACCTGAAGAAAGCAGAGATTCCTCTACGACAGACTTGCCGCCCTTCTGTAGCCATCCAATGATTCTAGCGGCTCGGTACCATGATTCCTTGGTTAGGAAACCGTTGTTGTCGGGGTCGGAAAGAGCCCAGATCTCTCCGAGTGTTTGTTGTGGTAGATTCGACTTGGTCATCAGGGGAAGAGCATCCTGGCCTGCCAGCATCCCAGTCTGTGGATCAGCACGTGCCCTTGGATATCGTCCTGGACCTACCTGATCCTTGTCGACAGAGTCAAAGAGCTGGTCATAATACTGCCGCTCGGCCGGAGCTGCGGATCAGCATTGCTCGCGAGGTCCCGATGTAGCAGACTCACAGTAAGTCCCCGCCATGATATATGTGTATGGAGAGCTGTCTAGTTGTGACAGAAGTGTAGATTCAGCAGTGTACAAGTATAGGTAGTATGAGCAATAAGCAATGATAACACAGTAGGTATCACTCTGTTACTCTAGACAGGGCAGACACACCCGGCCACCGGGCAGACCAGCGTCATACCCTGCATCCTTAAAGGGGGGGATCAGATGAGCACGTGTAGCAGTAATTAAGCAATTAAGCCGAGAATTAGCCAGGAGTATGTAGATGAACGATTCAACCACTTCTGAGCTGTAGTAAATTACCCAACATACACTATGGCGACAACAGCACCTAGCACACCGCCCTCGATATCAGGAGCATCAATATGGACGGCACCCAAATGGGTCACTTCCTTCTATGCTAAATTCCCTTTGGTGCAATACGAGCAGGAAGAGGAATTACAGTGGAAATCACAAAGTAGATCAGACGAAGCGGAATGTTCATTATGGGTATGCCTCTTCACCTGAGCTCTTACCTCGCTGACCACTCAGGTCCACCCATCAACCTCAGATAATCATCCAAATCATCGTTCTTGGGCATCCTCGAACCCATCTTCGTTACGAGCACAGCTATTGTTCCTCCTCCGAGAACCATCTGTGAGAGTGACATTTCGATCTTGGGACAACGAGAACTCGGCACCAGGCGAACAGCTGCCCGCTCTGCATGTCACAGAAGACTCGAAATTGGTGGCGAGCGATGATATCCGGTCTTGGCTCGATACGACACATCCTCTGAAAGGCAAGGGCAAGGAGTAGGTCATCCTTACCAGCGCAGAAGGATAAGGCTGACCGCTCAGGCTGCAAGGACTACCATCCCAAGAAGCGTACGATGCGGCACTAGCGATCGCCCAACTTGTACTCGGTCGACTACTCCCAGCATACTTGGTGTCACTACCCAAGCGCCAATCAAATATCCACCTTTACCTTCCAATCCCTCCAATGCTCTCCGCGGGACTCACGACACCTCTACCAGCTTCTCTGACTGGTGACTCGAGGAACGTGGATAAGGATGATGTGCTAGATAAAGGAGCGGAAGCGCTGGATGCTTTGGAAACGTTACTTGGAGCATCAGATTGGGCTTTGAGCGCTGCGTGAGTCGAAGATTGGGTTTCATGATTCTTGACTAACGATTCAGTCGTCCGACACCACTGGATGCTCTGATCGCATCTCACATCTATGCCATCTGTTCATTGGACGCCTCGTCGCGCCTCCGGACACATGTCGAGACCAAGTCGTCTCTTAACGACTACGTGGAGCGAGTCATGACGCATGCTGGATCCAAGCTTATATAGCGATATCAATGCATGACTATAATAAGGTGATGCCACCGCAAACAGGTATCTCAATAACTACTGATTGCCCTTGGCGAGTAAGGCTGACAATCTCAAGGAGGCGAAGACTTGGTCATCCTGGTATCAGGCTCCATCACCCGCTCCTTTCATGACTTGACCCACCATAGGCTCTGTCTATCCGGTAACAGCGCCGCAGTGGCCCCACTCTTCACACCACAGAATGTTCTCATGGCTAATTTCCCATGCAGTGGTTCCATGAAGTGGGATAAAGGAGGTGTCCGACCCGCTCGGAACTTAGCCATCACATATAACAATCAGCTCTATCTTTTCCCAAGCTCTTCCAGCCTTTCAGCCAGATCATCAGCCCTCTCACATGTCATCGACTCCTGTACTATCCGCAGCTACTAAGCCATACCGACCTCAGGTCAAATCTCACGAATACCTCGATTCAATACAACGCCAATCGTGCCTCGCTTCCCGAAATCCAACAGCACTCGCCAAAGACCTCTGTAGCTACGCTCTCACCGAGATCCGACGAGCAGAATTATGGGGCCAAGATCCAGTCCTCCTCACGTTGGTACACAACGCCCATATCGGGATACCGTCGGATCCAGATGATCCAGATAGTCCCCTCATATACCCCGAGGGTCCAGCGACCGTGTACAGGTTCATGAAAAGTCCCGATTGCGAGATTGATGGGACATGGGATCGTACGGGCCATTATCACCCAGAAACTAATATCGCCTGTAACCCTCCATGGAGCATGGAAGACGTACCCGATGCAATCGTCATGCGAGCCGCGGCGATGGCTTCCAAGGAACTTCGCAATCCTACCAAGCAGAAGCGAGCCGGGACCAGTCTGGAATACATGAACGAGATTATCAGGGATATGTCAAATGCTCGAACACCATCCAGGATTTTCTTCCACGTAATGAAGTCCGAAGCCGCTGCCTGTCGAGAGTACATTACCAACAAGACCACTGATGAGCAATCGCCCCACGCAATGAACACCTTCTTCCACGCATTGGACATCATGACCGCAAGAGGCCCTTCCGTCTGTTCAGACGAGTTTGTCAGAGAAGTCCCCCAACATCACTTTGATCAGTGGGACCAATATCAGTGGGAGACGGAGGCTGTTGAGATGTCTTATTTTGACTATCTGGTCAGGGTTGATCCTCACTACGCGACCGTGGCAGGTCTACAGAGGGCTATGGAGAGGGCCGCAAATGCCGACGCGATTTCACCTGGCTCGGCGACTCGTCTTCCCGCTCCGTACGATTACATCGACAAGCACAAAGAGATGAAGGCTGGGACCCATGTAGATCCACAGATGGAAGAGAGTCACATTTCGAGAGTCGTCATGTTGTCCAGATTGGCCAGGGAATCGCGCGGTGCCAGTAGTAAAGCCAAGTGTGGGGATTAGACCGAGCCTTTTGAGGAGTGGGATGGGATCGTAAAAGCGGACAGCATTCAGTAGTTACGACAGTCAACAGCTCTGTTGGGTGACTGGTAATTAGACTAAGTCAGTTTGCATGGATGGGAAAGGTCATCGCGTGGCACGAGTTCTTGTGCCGCGGGTGACTTGACTGGATGGATCGACGAGGTAGAATTCGAGCTATCCTTCGAAGTCCGCCTTGCCTGGTCAGTATTCAGCACATGTGACGCAATGCATCTATCATCTATCCGACTACACGCTGCAATCGTTGAATATCTGAGCATTAGTCACTATCCAACTGGATGTCGAATTACTCACCACTCAATAGAATATCACCCTGCTTGAGGACCTGCTCGTACACGACTCCCTTATTCTTCGATGCCAACTTATTGGTAGCAACAACCCCAGAGACCTTATCGATCGTACAAGACAACCTGCCACTGGCGATAAACTTGCTCAAATCCTGATCCATAAAACTCTCGCTGACATCGAATGATCGACACATCCTCTCCAGTGTCAGACTACTGTAACTCTCTAGGAGCTGACTGTAGGCCTTGACTCGCATTTCTCGTACGTAGAATCGAGCGTGAGGTGCGAGCAGGGGGTTTGGGATGAGGTACTGTTGTTCGACTTCGGCGAGAGAACGGAAGAATTGGGCGTAGTTGGATTTAAAGAGGGATTCGGTCAGGCTTGCGAGGTGAGGGATGGAAGAGATGGCACCGTTGACCTCGGATGAGTTGAGGATCTGGAAATTAGCTTGGCCATGAACCCAGAGAAGCGGACTTACCTTCTCTTTGATGTCTTTCCTGTCACATCCCATAGCTCCGGCGAGCACGGTAAGAGCGACAAAGTCGTCGTACTCCATAAGCTCAGAGGCAGTGAAAGTCGATAAAGAATCGATAAGGAGTTCAGAAGCTTGAGGGAACTCTCGGATAGAAAGGTGATGAAGTGCTCGGTAAACCTTGAGTCGATTACGCCTGTCCCAGTCTCCACCGGCGTCGATCAATCTAATTGTCAGCTGGGGTTTCCGGTGCACGAAATGAAGTAGCTTACTCGAGAGCCTTTGCGATGTTGTCCGTCACAAGTGTGGTATCAAAGCTGAAAAGACCAAGCCTGACTTTCGCCATGACTAGATCTATCCTGCCTCCGACTCCAGCAGTCTTTCCCAACGCCTCGTCAATTGCAGGCAGAGCCTTCTCCTACCCATCAGTTACTGTACGTCTCCCAATGATCTCACGTACCTTATCTCCTATCCTGCAGTAATACATCGCTCGTGCTCTGAGCTGTTCCGAAATCTCGCTGTCTCCTTCATTGGTAATTGCCTCCTTCAACTTTGTGTCAATCTCCTCCAAATGCGCCTTGTTCTTCTCCAGTAGCTTATTAATCAAATCTGATCGATCCGAGTTGATGAGCTGTAGATATGGTGCCATCTCTGCCTTAGTCAGCTACTGGACTTGACTTGTCAGCAAAAGTCAAACTAACCATCTTCCTCGACTGCTTTCCAGAACGATGTGCTCGCTTCGTCCTTGAGGGATGGGACTGATGTGATTTGGTACTGCCATGTTGGTACCTGTAGATTTGGGTATGGTTGGGGTACACTATCGTCTGACATGATGGTTGTGTATCTGATATGGAGGGATATAGGTTGAGTATAGGAGTACTAGTCTATGCTCTGTGCTGAATGACGCTTACGCGAATGTGCACGTGGTCTTATATGAGGGGACTCAACAAAGGGATGCACACTCCTTCTTCCTGCGCGTCTGTAATCATAGTCTAGGTCGCGCAGAATTCACATCCTTAGACCTTACCCTATTCATTCTTGTACAAGGCTTCGACTCTCGCCATGATCCCTCCTCCCGTCTATCGGGCATACAAGGGAGCATCACCTCGGTCACGCTTACTATACATCTCTGGCGCTGTTGTATCCCTCTTCTTCCTTATCCACCTTTTGTTCCCATCCAACACCCGGATCTTATCGACAAAATCATGGACTTCCGCATCCAGTACCGTCCTCCGGTCTAAATTCCTACGAGCAAAAGCTCAAGCTCCTAAGTCACCTATCGTTCACCCGATCCCGAATCTGATGGCGGATGCACGAACGTCATTCGACCAGAAAATCGCTAGACAAAGTAAAACGTTATCAGCTGCAGTTGCCGAGTACAATAGACGATATGGTCGAAATCCACCAAAAGGATTCGACGAATGGTACGAATTCGCAACCAAGAACGGCGCCACCATTATCGACGAGTACGATGCATTGGCAAAGAGCATGGAACCATTCTGGCTATTCTCAGGAGAAGAGGTCCGAAGACGATGTATCCAAGTTGGACAATTGCCCTCGGTCGATTTGGTCAGAATTGAAAATGGAACAACGAGGACTATCGACGTTACTAAAGGATTCGCTGATTCGGAAGTCGGAGCTCGTGCGAAAGGTTTCCGAGTCATGTTGGAAAAGTTCCAGGCCAAGCTACCAAACATGGATTTCCCCATCAACGAAAAGGCAGAGGGTCGAATCTTGGTCCCTTGGGAGGAGAATTTGTATTCAAACTTGACCGCTGATTCTTCTCGTAAGTCCCTCTCGTTACGTTGAACCAGGGTCAGGCTGACAGACAGTCGGTATCGAGCACGTCCTCGGCGGAGAGTTCATTCCTGATTGGCGTAATGACGGTAACGTCTGGGAAGCTTATCGACGTACATGCGACCCATCATCTCAAGCCCGTCGTCTATTCGGCTCTCTACGTGCGCAATTGAAGGAAGGTCAAATCCCCATCTCTCGTCTTGCAAATGCCGGTATCGTCTCCAACGCCCCAACTGACGAATTTACGTTCTCGGCCACGGTCGACGATACCTACGATTTCTGTGATCACCCTTGGGCACATTACAACCAAGGTCACTTCTTTTCCGATTGGCGAACGATTCGAGCTTTGTACCCCATGTTCTCCCCAGCCAAGGGTGTCGGATACTCGGATATCTTGATTCCTAGTCATTACTACTTTTCGTCAACCAAGCGATATACCTACGGATGGGACCCCGTCAACCAGATTATCAAGGATGTAGATGACATGGAGACCAAATGGGAGGACAAGTCGGATGATATCTTCTGGCGAGGTGCTACTACCGGTGGAGGAAGTAGTCCTCCCGGTTTCCTTGCTCAGTACCAGCGTCACCGGTAAGCCATCCTCTCCCGGATGTAGATGACTCACTAATGCCAGACTCATCAAGATGACCACCGACCACAGCGATGCCAACAAGACTGTCGTCTTTGCCGAACCACCAGGAACAAACAACTTCGTTTCCGCCTCGGTTCCCGTTGGAGAGCTAAATGAAGATATCATGGATGTCGCTTTCACAAAAGCAGTCGGATGTACCCAATACCCAGGAGGTTGTGATGGTATGCGAAAAGAGCACCGATTTGCAGATGCAGTCCCACTTGGTGAGAATTGGAGACACAAGTACTTGATTGATATCGACGGTATGGGATACTCTGCCCGTCTCTTTGCCTTGGTACGTGTTAAACAGCTCTGCAGCAGATGGGGGCTGATCATTTAGCTCAAATCTGAGTCTGCCGTCCTCAAGTCAACTGTTTACACCGAGTTCTGTTCTGAATGGCTACAACCATGGGTTAGTCATGTTCCCTTCATCTCTATGGACGTCAACTGATGTTCAGCTGCACTACATTCCCGTCTCGCAATTGTACTCCGAGATCTACAATATCCACGCCTACTTCTCTGGCCCTTCCAAGGCCATGACAAAAGCCTTGAACGGCACAACGAATGGCTACCAAGCTTCCACCATGTCCACGAGGCGTCTTGACGGAGATGCAGAACTACGTAAAGTCGCTTCTGCAGGTCGAGAATGGATGTTCAAGCACGGACGAAAGATCGATATGGAGAGTGAGTTGTTCCCTTTTAGGCAAGATGTGAGCTGATGATAGTCTACGTATACCGATTGGCTATTGAATGGGCTCGTCTAAATAGTGATGATAGGGATGCCATGACTTACAAGGAGTAGATGATTTTCAAATTATGCATAGGGATTATAGACAGCTACCTACTCTAGCTGATTTTGAGATGGTTTATTCGTCGTCGGACATTAGTTCTGCTAATTCTGCTTCTTCTTCGGCTGTCATTCCTGATTCCTCCTTCTTCTTTTCATATACCAGCGCTTTCGGCTCCAGCAGGTCTGCTATATCAGCATCCTATCAGTCATCACATCCAGCACTCACCCTGCAAAGTCCATCTCCGTAGGGTCCCATCTAGACTTGTCGATATCGCGACCCAACCCTTCCCCTTGACACCTCCTAGGCTTTTGATTGACGAAATCTCTCCACAATGCCCTTCGACGGTAGCGATAGTCTTTGGTGCATCTCCAGGTAAACTGGATACATCCCATATCTTCAGATCCTCATCCTCTCCTCCAGTTACCACTAGCTCTTTGTGACCCAGCGTCAAGCTCGTCAAGGATTTATGATACCTCTTCTGTGTCATTATGTGTTTGTTTGTCGATTCATTGAATGGATGGAAGATGACATTCTTGTCCATCGAAACTAGCATCAGCTATATTCAGTAGCGTAAACGTACCACTCCAAAGTCCATCCTCGACGACATGCAAACAACTAATACTAGTCTCATGCCCTTTCCAATCCTTTACATACTTCAATTTTCCACCCTCAATCTCCCATTCTTTGATGACACCCATGGAATCAGCTGTCCAGATTGTCAGATGCCCAGCCTCATCGAATCTCCACGCTGCACAGTCGACTGGCCGGGTATGTTCTTTGATTGGTAATGTCGATTTGGGCATGCCTCCTTCCTTCAGGGGTGTGAGGTCCCATAAGCGGATCGAGCGGTCTGAGGAGGTCGTAATGAGGTATGGAGTCGTACCGGGGATGATGGTTAGGGATTTAACGAAATCGGTATGCCCTTGTAGTTCATGCTTGAGCTCGCCTGTCTGACCGTAAGTACTGTGCACACAAGACTGAGACTTACAGTAGCATCCCAGACTCTGACAGTCTTATCCCAAGAAGCAGTAAATAAAGCTAACCAACTTCCAGTGTCCCAAATAGCGAGTGAAGTCACAGGTCCCTGGTGACCTTTATACACCCTCTTAGTTTCGCCAGTCTATCATTAGCATCCCTCCCTACCTGACAGTCCCCAGAAAGTGTGCTCACCTCGAGATCAAGATGCCTAGCAAGCCAACCAGATTCCGCAGTCCAGGCATTCGGCCAAATCACTTGAACATCCAAAATCTTGCTCGTAACCGTGATGGGACTACCGACATCTTCAGAGGCTACAATCTTGAGTTTCCTCTGAGCAGCAGCATCGAGCTGCTGGTTCGTTTGGAACAGTAGACCTGTGTCTGCCGTTTGCATTTGCGCTATATGTATAGATATATGATCAAGAAAGTCAAGTGAACATGAATTTCTGCGACGCGTCTCGACTCGCGCCGGCGCTTTCGATGACCGAGGCATTGGGAATCAAGATTATTGCATTTCATCAATTATTATTAGGTCTATCAAATCGTCCACGAGCTACTGGCTCATTCTGCCCTCCGTGCCCTTCCGGCCGACCCTGCTGTGATGCTTCTCTAGTTTTGCCTTCTTGTCCTGCCCGCGAATGAGGGGTGGTCTCCGCCATCTCCTCATCTCCGTTCGACACCGTAGCTGGATCAACAACAAATTGACGGCCTGGCGCCCACCAGTATTGTGGATATTTCCGGCGTCCGATGTTATTGATGATCATCGCCCATCCAAAAATGAGGCAGGTGGAGGCTATGACGCCTGGGACGAAACGCCATGACAGGCGGACTGCTTTTGCATCAAGTGAAGCAATGAGAGCAGTGGCACCTCCCCTACCTTATCAGCTTTGCGTGGATTCACAGAGAGCTCATAATAGCTTACGGAGGATGGACAGTCCCGGTCATAGTCATGACTAGCATAGCTGTCGCCATACACAGAGCACCATTGATAAATGTCGCCGGGTGAAACTCTGTATTATCGAGATGGTCGATATAAGCGGGATCCTTGACAAAAAGTCGAGTAATAGCGACAGCGACGATTGCACTAAAGATTTGCCCTCCAAATACATTCCGAGGTTGTGATAATGGTGATTCTACTGCGCCGTAAATCAAAACAGCCGTAGCACCGAATGAAGCGACCACAAGAGGGGAGTGAAAAGTATCTCGAAAAGCAGTATGTGTAGCAAAGATCGACAGGATGAGAAGAATGCCGACAAAAGATGCGATCCAACCTAGTACCCAAACCTCATATTTCATAGGTACAGACTTCAAGAAGGATAGAGGGGCAATCGGGTCGAATGGGCCTTCCTTCGCTTTACGATACCCAGTGAAGCGAGCTATCCATGATGGGAGCCGTGCTCGATGGTCTTGCTTGAACAAGAAGCGATTTACAACCGGAGCTTGACTCCCTTGTCGTGGTTGTCGGTTTCGCTTTCGTATTGGCGAAAGAGCTATAGCTCGCTTGATAGCGTCTATCGAGGAGGGACTATCATCACGCCGTGGATCGTATTCTGGCAACCCGCCAAATCTGTTCGTCATGATGATGGTACTGATGATGGATGCAAAGGCATGCTATGCTTTAGTAAGACAAAAGTGGTTGAAATGCTGAAATAGACTGGAACCCATTCCCCGTGGGACACGGAATATGCTTTTCACTCATAGCCGAGCACAAGCCGAGTATCGGCATGTCAGTCACAACTAACTGGCCATCTACCCACGTGTAGGCGGTGTAGGCACGCCGGCTGATTACTCGGTCAATTCCGGTTCACCCGGGTTTTGCGGACCATTTGCGGGGGGTTCTTGTGGTACCACGGGGGATTGGGAGCATCATCTGGATAGCCAAGAAAGTACAAGAACCAGCATCGTCCTCAATCTCATCTTCATCTTCACTAATTCACAATGCCCGCCCCACTAGTCACCGATATCTACATCGCCGATCCTTCGGCCCACTCTTTCAATGGTCGAATCTACGTCTACCCCTCTCACGACCGAGAGAGTAATATCCAATTCAACGACCGAGGGGATCAGTATGATATGGCCGATTACCATGTCGTGTCCATGGACAAGGTCGGTGGGGAGGTCATTGATCACGGAGTGGCTATGAAGGTGGAAGATGTCAAGTGGGCTAGTAAGCAATTGTGGGCTCCTGATGCTGCCAAGGGAAGTGATGGCAAGTATTACCTGTACTTTCCCGCTAGGAATCAGGAAGGTAAGTCTCTTTCTGTGATCCCTATAAATGACAAGACACAAGACTGATGCTAGGTATCTTCCAGATCGGAGTAGCCGTATCCGACAAGCCTGAAGGACCATTCGCCCCTGACCCCGAACCCATCCCCAAATCCTTCTCCATCGACCCCGCATCCTTCGTCGATGAAGATGGTCAGGCGTACCTGTACTTTGGAGGTATCTGGGGTGGTCAGCTCCAATGCTACTCTTCCCCCTCCGGAGGCCAATTCGACGCAAGCATGGACGGCCCACACGAACCATCCGGCGCCGGTAAGAAAGCGCTACTACCCCGAGTCGGCAAGCTTTCAAAGGATATGCACACTTTCGCCGAGGACGTTCGAGAGATCCAACTTGTGGACGATAAAGGCGAACTCCTAGACGCTGACGATCACGACCGACGATTCTTTGAAGCTGCTTGGATGCATAAGCGAAATGGAGTCTACTACTTCTCGTACTCTACCGGTGATACGCACTACATCGCATACGCTACTTCCGGCTCTCCATATGGACCATTCACCTACCGAGGGACAATCCTGGAGCCAGTCGTCGGATGGACGACACATCACAGTATTGTCGAACACGAGGGCAAATGGTTCTTGTTCTACCACGATTGTGAATTGAGTAAAGGAGTGGACCATCTCAGAAGCGCCAAGGCTGTCGAGATCTTTTACGATGAGCAGGGTGGTATCCTTCCTGCCAGACCTTGATCGCGATCTGAGAAGGACAAAAAGCTGTATCTATCATCTATGCATAACAATTGAGGCAGCTACATCTAATTTAAACATGTCGGAAAGGCTCGTTCTTTCTAACTTCGGTACGACTAACCATACTAATATCTCGAGTGACCATACTTTCCTCAAAGACTTTGGGAGACCAGACAACCAAGTAGATGATGGCGAATAACAACATCGGTAGAGTATCGAGGATGTAGAAAGCGACTTCGCTGTGAGCAAGGCTTGAACCTGCTCCAGCAGTATATTCGGCTACTCGGTAGCATGATCGGATCTAGACCATCAGAGCCGGCCGACGGAAGCAAAAAATCTGACGCACCAACATTAAAACACATGAAAGTCCGATTGCGTAGTAAAGTGTAGTTATGGAGGTCAAAGTAGGATTGGTATGCAGGCCTCCCCATCCACCCGATTTCCTTTTCGAACTCCTGATCAGCTATTGTACAACTACCTTTGAGATTTACACTTACATCCTGTATCCGAAAACACCATATACGACGAAGGTCAAAAGGAAAAACGCAAGCTGTACCCAAAGAGCCGCAGTAACAAGCTAGGCATGTCAGCAGTTGTGATACCAGTTCCATAAGAAGACTAACCTTCTGGCCAACAGAAACTAAGTCGCCGAATGTAATTGTCAATGCTGTCCCAGCGAGTTGCGCCAGAACGCAGACGACATCCATCAGGATGAAACAAATCTTAAATGCCCTCAAATTTAAGAGTATACAGTCCTCTGCTCCCATTTCCACCGCCATCTTGGGGAGCAGAATGTCGATTTCCGCTAAAAAGGCACAAGGCGAGAGGAGAATAAACTACTAATCAGCTAAGTACCCCTTGGTACACTCTTGTGTGCTTACCATTGTTTCAAACAACCAGGACCAGGCCGATATCCCGTTGCGACGACTGAAACGGGCAATATAACCGAAAGCCATGAATGTACAACCTATGTTGACTGGTCTCATGTATTTGACCCGGGGCTTTCCTTCTTTGTAGTAGCCTATCCTTTAGCTTTCGGTCATTGAACCGGACGTTCATGAGGACATACGATACCACAGAGCTATGGCTACAGCCAAAAGCACCACGAATGCGATAATTGCCATGGGCCCATTGGGGTCGTATAGCGCACTGGAGATCAGTGAAAGGTACAGGTTAAAACTCACATAGCGCCATTGACGGTTTCGTTTACCCTCTTTGACAAGTTGATCATGGTTTCACTTATGGACTATTGGTTAGATAAGGACTGAAATGAGTGCACTGGGAAGATGCATAGGACCTGTACCTCCTCGATACCTTTATACTATGGCTAGCATCGCTAGAACAAAGATAAACAGAACTGCCACACTCCCCGCCGGTTGATCCGCCGGAATTGACGGGGCAGCCCCGGTATCAATAAACATTTTCCTCTTTAACCATAAATCATATCCCGCAGGTACCAAAATGCTCCAGGAGACACCCAACGGCTCAGCAGCGTCATCACCTACTCGCGAAGATGGACCGAGTCGAAAAAGACGTAGAACAAGGACTGGAATAGCGTGTGATTCGTGTCAGAGGAGAAAAACGCGTTGTGAGCTGCTCGATGGAGATGGGGCAGGATGCCACCGATGTCAAGTGCTGGGCAACTCCTGTAGTCTTCTTCCGGACAAGGCGGAATCCTCTGGACCCACCGATACGCCAATCAATGGGGATAGATTACGCAGTATAGATGAAAAGACGGACCGTATCGAAAAGGCTCTATCCAAGATTCTCGCGAGGGGTTCGGGAGCAGGAGAAGGCGTAGTGGAAAGACCTAATGATCCGCCGGAGATGCTTTTCAGGCATGGAGGCACTGGACCTATGGTTCTGCGAGCTTTCAGGCAGAGTACGGCTTCCAGATGGATTGATCCGGTACAATTGGGCCTTGTCAGCGAGAAGCAGATCGAACAAAGTGTTCAGCAGTAAGTCTTACAACGTATACACAGTACTGACAGCAGATACTGCGATCAAACAGCTTTGACATTTCCTGTGGACTCGATCAAGGATCTAATCCAGCAGCACTCCAGCCATCCTCTAGTCCGTACCGCTATTTTGCTATGTACAATGCCACACCTCCGGCCCCGCCTACACAAAATGCTTCAGGCCAATCTGGGGGTCGCCGACGCCGTTCAATCCTCTTTGTCGATATTTGTCGGCTATTTGGTACTTTCGCAGACCCCTCAGACGAAAGAAGAGCTGGTCACCGCCATCGATGTTCACTCTGCTGCGATTCGTGGTATGGGCCAGGCTATGGCTATTGGTCTGGACGATCTCGTACATTCAGTAGCCCAACCAGGATTTGATTGGAGTATTCAGACCGAGTCAGTTCAACGTCTTACAGCTGTAAGCCATTTCTTATCTCAGCCGTGCATATTGCTGACGCTTTTCAGGTCTATTTGATGGCACATCGACTCGCATGGTGCGTTAAAGTCTTCGATGTGTACTGACGGTCACAGGACACATGCTTTCAGTACCCCTGGCTTCACACATCAAATGACTTTACCCCTCCTTATCAACATCTTACCAATCGCTACCGCTGTTCAGCTTCGATCCCGACTTTTGCTGCATCTTACTCTCGAGTCTATCCTGCTTGTACTACTTGAGCCGGTAGTCCAAGCATTTCGCCGAGTTAGACTTGAGCGGCTATTTGATGATCAGTCCATTCAGGATATGATACACGAGTTTACCGTATTCCAAACCAAGCTCATCCAATGGCGAGCAGATGTGGCCTTCCAGAACCGTTAGTGACGACCTCCTGCCCTTCAGTGCTCATGACTCATATACAGTACCTTCCACTCCCTTCCTCATCTTTCATTCTTATCTAGTAGAAGAGTCCCTCGCTATGGTATTGAGCGGTACCTCTATCCCGACACCGATCTTATATCCATCCAGAATGGAAATTGTGACGACATTTGGCGGAGCACTTCTCCGCGCTTCCTTGGACGGGATCCAACACGTCCTCGATTCCGACATAGATCTATCTCTGATCCCGTCGTTTCACCTGGTCCTCGCGCTTCTACCGCTAGCCGCACTCGTGCAGTCCGGCAAATTGCACCCCGATCTCGAGGAGGTGACCAATCGACATGAAACCCTGGTGCGATATAGGCAAGTCTTGAGCCGAGCTCACCCTAAAATGAAATTGCTCATCGAGGATCTGGATGGTATGTGTCCCCCTCATGATTATACCGCCTACCACGATGCTCAAAATGTGCGCCCCACTGAGGCTTATGGGGAATGGGATGTCGGACTCGATCAGCTCTTTGACTTGGAGACTTTGTGGCCTATGTTAGGCGATTGGCCTGCCCATGATCAGAATCTGGGATAGATAGGGGTTTGGTTCGGACAATTTTTCTCTTGATCAGTAGGTTTCAAATAGAAGAACGAGATGGTAGACAGTAGCAGCAGACCTTGTCCAGTTGTACATACATAGAGCCTAAGAAAAATCACACAATCATTGCCTATCTATTCGTAATCCTTTACCGGGGTGGGGTGACTTTTGAGACCCTCGTACGCTGGGTAGAATGTAGAGTCAACCAGATCACCGTCACTGTTTTGCTTATCCCAGGTGTCTGTCTAGTCAGCAATGCCGTTTCAGACGCAGGTGAGACTCACATCTCTCGCCCCATACACCAAGTCTCTGAGCCATGATCTGCAAAGCGATTGACTTAGAAGTCATTCGACTGCCAGCCAGAGCACCGACAGCAAAGAAGGTGTTCGGGATATTGGACTCCCTAGCCACACCTCGGATCTCGCCTTCCGCATCAAGACCCCATACAGGGTTGAAAGTGTTGACATATTCCTCTCCGAGAGTAGCTCGAACGGTGTCGGGGAATCCGGTATAACCAGTTGCGAAGACGACGACGTCAAAGTGGTCTCGGGATCCATCTTTGAAGACGACAGTCTGTCCGGGTTCGAAAGAAGCGATCTCGCCTTGCTTGACGCCGATCTCACCTCGGACGATAGCTTCGGATCCGCCGGTAGAGTAGTAATATCCACCAGCCTTTTCAAGAGCCACTAATCATGTCAGCTGTCGGCCAAATGCCTTTGTGAATATGACTTACTCATGATGAAACCTGTATCCTCAGGTCCGGACCAGGTCTTGAAGTTCCTCTCCTTGAGGCCATTGAGCAGATCGGCATCTTGTACCTTCAGGATATCGATGAGACGCTTGTGGAATAGCTTGACGACGAATTTGGGGTTCGACTCTCCAAGCAAATCTTGGTACTCGGCGGAAGGCATCTTGTCATTGTACAAGCCGGATACTGCCGATCAGCGGGAGCACATGGAAGATGATCGAGAAAAACATACCCATGAGGGCCTGACCCTTGTCTACAGACATGACGAATGTTGGGGTTCTCTGGAGCATGGTGACGTCAACGCCGTTCTGGGCAAAGTCGACCGAGATCTATCTCATTAGCTCATAACCAATGTCTTATCAATGGATGCTCACATCATGACCCGAGGTGCAAGCACCAACTACGAGAGCCCGCTTGCCCTTCCAATCGGCACCGGTAGCGTGTTTACTGGAATGAACGGCAACACCATCCCATTCGGCCTGACCAGGGTAAGGGGCAGGCATCTTTGGCTGACCACCTCCTAGACCAGTAGCCATGACGATATGAGAGACATTGAATTCTCGTGTCTCTTTCGAGCCATCCGAAAGAACGCGGACGATAGTAGCGTTCCATGTGTTGGTCTTGGGGTCGTATTTCGTCCTCTTAGGGTCAACGGTAGCTTGTGACCAGACATTGAGCTCGAGAATCTCGACGTATGATTCGAGGAAATTGGCGAGCTTCCCAGCGGGGGTGTAGAGTGGCCAGGTAGCTGGGAAAGGGATGAAAGGGAGGTGATTGGCCGAGACCGGATCGTGAAGTGAGAGAGACCTGCATGTTAGGAATAGCATATGAGATACGTGACTTGAACTTACCTGTATCGTAGCCTCCAGTTGTCTCCTACACGCTTCTGAGTGTCAACAACCAAAGCATCAAGTCCCATGGATTTGAGCTGAGCAGCTGTTGCCAAGCCATTGTGTCCGGCACCAACTGATTGGGTCAACATTTGTTCCCCCACCCACCCACACACCCAAAGGACGTTGACTCACTGATCAAAACATCGGGGGACCTGTTCACGTACTCGATCTCCTCCTGTCTCTTCTCATCATAAGACACCTTGTCATTATGACTGCCCCTAGGTCGGTTCTCTCCAATCTTCCTCTGGTGCTCGTGGATCTCTTCCAAAAGGGTAAAGCAGGTGAACGACCTCCAGGCATCGACATCCCATACCAAACGGGTCAAACCAAAGGCCTTGCCGAGATTGGTTTCGAACCGGAATTGGATGGAGAGGAACGTGATGTCGGGGAAAGGGGATTCGAAGGCTGGTGCAGCAGGACCGAGGGTGATGTTCCTTGGCTTCACTACTGGGAATCGAGCCTATCCATCAGCAAGTCTCCTGAGAAGGGTGACAAACGACTTACTGAAGCGGCTTTGGCGACATTGACGGTCCTGATTGACCTGTAGTCATTGGTGAAAGCGAGGATATCCCTCCAGTAGCCGTTCTTCACGAACAGAGACTGGAAGAGACGGCCATCACCGGTAGCGGCAGCCTTGGAGAAGGTAGAGAGCCATTCCTGCGCGATGGCATCAACGTCATGGTTGACATCGGAAGGAGGTTGGTATCCCTGGGCATGAGAAGGGAGGTCGGCGGGGTGGGGTACGGGGGCTTCGAAGACCATGTCGAGTAGATGGAAGTGTACGAGTGGGTCACTAAATCAAGGATATTGAGAGAGCTAAAGCAGAGCTCGGGCATCTTATGTAGGTCCATCTTGCTGTATGGTGGTCAGAGCCTTGAGACCGAGACCGGTACCGGTGGAGTTGTGCGCGTCCTGGCTTTCTCCGGGCGGGTTTCATCGCGGAAATTGGCTTAAGCGAGGGCGAGCCGAGGATTAGAGGGCCGGTCCGGTTCACATACTCTTGCAACTTACCACTTCAGATACTATTGATACGTGCCGACTGCTCGGTATGTTACGGCTTGCAGCGCTAGAGCGGCCGCTCACGGCTGATCAACGGTTCGCAATGGTCCATCGGTCCGTTCACGGCGGGCTAAGGACGAGATAGTACTTGGCGATAAAGACAGGCGTTGGACTATTCATCAATCACTTTATACCTTCTTGCAACCCTAACAACACATTCACCGAACAAAATGAAGATCTCTGGAAACACATTCGTGAGTCTTATCACTACAGGAGAGGCCGGGACTGATGATAGGTAATCACTGGCGGCACTGGTGGCATCGGCGGTGGAACAGCTCGTATGCTCCTAGCCGAGGGCGCAAGCGTCGGTCTCTTTGATGTCATTCCACAGGAGAAGGGAGAGGCTATCGCCAAGGATCTATCATCTGACGGGAAAGCCCTATACGTCCGAGTCGACATTACCGATGACCAAGCTGTCAAAGCTGCCGTCCAGCAAGTCGTTGAAAAGTTCGGGAACCTGAAAGGATGTGTCCACTGCGCCGGTATTGCTTTGAAGAGGGATTGGACAAACGATGCTGCCGAGTCGATCCCTAACTTCAGGAAGGTAAGTTGTCTCGTCACTTGGGGTCACATGGGCTGATGATAGATGGTGGATGTCAACATCATCGGTACATTCGTTGTGAATGCCCACGTTGCCGATGCTATCAACAAACCACTCAACCACCCCGACGGCACCGACAAGCACGCACCTTTCTGGACTTCCGATGAGGAGCGTGGAGTCATTGTCAACTTCGCTTCCGCCGCTGCGCAGAACTACGCCCGTTGTCTCGCTTACGGTCCCACCAAGACTGCTACCATTGGTATCACTCGATGTAGGTCGTTCTGCCTCAACATGATACCTCAGCTGACCACGGCAGCATTCGCCGACTTCTTGGGTCCATCAGGTATCAGATGTGCCTCTATCTCTCCTTGTAAGCCGAATCTCCTTCCTGTCCTGGAGACTAGCTGATATCCAGCAATCGTCGTCACTGCAATGACCGGCAACTTCTCTTCCTTCTTCACCGATGATTTACTCAAACATGCCACTTTCCCCCGAGTACCTCTCACTGTTGACCAAATGACTCCTACAGTCAAGTACATCATTGAGAATGTTGGTGTGAATGGTATCGATCTGCCTGTCGATGGTGGATGGAAGTTGGTGGTCAGCAAGCCAGGACTGGACGGTGGAAAGGACCCTAGAGAAACCATGCCTGGCCTTGAGTAGATATCCCTTGTAAAGCATGAGACTATGAAATTGAGATGAACCTGTATGAGTCTGACACTCCGCAAAATTGCGACTCTGCGCTTTCGTAACTCGTGTAGTCCACTGAATGTTGTACGTTATGAGCACCACATGCACATTCCAGAAGGTAATGTACGCACAGACGCACGGTTGAAGCAGTCATCATGCTGCCTTATCAGGAGTGACAAATGTAAAGCCGAAGATTGACGATGTGAAATACCAGAGACGATGCGTATGCTTGAAATACCATTCAATACATCTTCTTTACCAGTTCTCATTTCATAAGGCTACAAAGCTGTCTTTGGAGCTCACACCAAAACCGCCGTCCCAGGCTTCTCGCTTCTGCTTCCCTCGGCATGCACTATAGTAGACGACGCTGACGTTTCCAGCTTGCCTGACCCATCACCAGCAATTGCCTCTTCATCCCTGAATCGCTTGGTCATGGCAATCTTCTCGGCTCGCATTTGCTCAGACTTCCTTATACCGAAGCCTTCTTGGTAGACGTTCTGGATCTCATCGACTGAGATACCCTCTGGTTTCCGTTAGCTCTGTTCCAATCCAAGAAGAAGGCGAGCTCACTAGTCTCGGGATAACAGAAGAAGACAAAGACGTATCCGGCCAATATGAAGCCCAGGTACAGACCATATGTTCCCGCAGGTGTGAGAGTCTCCAGCTGGGTCAAGAACGCAACAGACACCGTTAAGTTGGCGATCCAGACCGCAGTAGTGGCGATTGCTGAACCCATTGCTCGGATTTCGAGGGCGAGGAATTCGGATTGATACCAACCCAAATGACTGTATGAGATACCGTATCCGACCACAAAGAAGGCGATTGCCCCGATGAGAGATCCTGCTAGGGCCCGATCATAGGTAGCTCCTGCAACTAGGAGGTGGTCCGTTGGTGCGGTCATGAAGTAGACTGAAACGATGGCCCAGACCATTCCGAGGACCATGATTGGCAGTCCGATCAATGCGAGGCGACGTCGTCCGACTTTGTCGACTATCGACATACCAATAAGCTATCTCGTTAGTGCCTTGAATCTTTATGATCAGGAGGACTTACCACAAACAGTGCGTTGATACCAGCGGGAATAAGTCCGGCGGCGGCTCCGTTCGAAAACCCAAAGAGACCGAATAGCGTTCCCGAGTAATATAGCAGTGTGTTGAATCCAGTCAATTGACCAAACATCTGTAGACCGCTGACAGTGATGATTGCCCGTCGATAAGGCTTGTGAGTCCAAAGTCGCTTACTTCGACCCCAGAAGGTCATCCCCCTTTGCATCTGAGTCGTAGCCTCGACATACATCTTTGCCACTCTCAACTTGAGCTCGATGATTTCTGGTGTCGCTTTGCTGTATATGCGTTTGTAGGTCTCTCGAGCTAGATCTTCTTGGCCTCGGAGAATCATGACTCGTGGCGATTCGGGGAGCCAGTGCATCAAGATCAATTGAAGGACTGAAGGAATCACACCGAGGGCGAAGAGGATTCGCCAGCCGTGTTTGACGTCTTGCATACCTGCTCCGACCGCCGAGGACACGACCTGACCGAAAGGAATGAAGAAAGCGCTGTTGTCAACGACTGACCATGATGACTACACTTACTTGAATCCGATACATCTACCTCGTACTGCCGTGGGCGCCAATTCTGTGATGCTGAACATGTCAGCCGAGTCTGTCAATTTTGCAACCGGGACATACTAAAGAGGTGCAATGACCGCCGCGCCACCGACTCCGACACCCAAAACAAGTCGACCAACGATGATCTGGCCCACGGAATAGCTTGCAGCAATAATGACTGCTCCGGCAGTGAACCTGGATGTCAGCACCCAGTCCCGCCTGATCGACATACGCAACATCGGCGATGAAGAGGCATGGCTTTCGGCCCAATCGGTCGGCGAGCGCACCCAAGATCGCACCTCCGAAGATGGCTCCAATCGTCGTGGCGGCTGTAACGATCTCCTGTTCGGAGTAGCTGAGGAAGTGGCCAAGATCGTCCCGGACAAGGGGTAGAGCACTACCCACTACACCCGTGTCGTATCCAAAGAGGAAACCGGCAATGGCAGCCTACGAAAGCGATCAACATTTGTACAGTCTTACAGCTGCACGTTGACTTACCGCTAGAATCAAGAATAACAAGTATCTTGTCACCTTGTCTTCGTCTTCGGCTCGCACCAGGTCTTCATCCTATATCATCAGGAACCCTACTTAGTACCATGTGAGAACAAGCTTACAACCATGTAGTTGTTATCGGGCGAGGGAGCTCGCTCGACATGAAGGTGTTCGGGTTTAACCGGTTGAGGTCGAAAAGGCATTTTGTGGAAATCGGAGGAACTTTGAGAGCGCATCCAACTTTGATGGAATCTTCTTATACCAATGATTGACGATGACTACGAAGGTGCGCCAAGCGACAATACGGCAAGGACCGGGACCTCAACGCCTTGATGACGAGCTATTCGTCTCTCCATGGAGCTATTGGGGGTCTCTGCTGCGGTCCAAGGTACCGAGTCGCTCGCATAAACAAAGCCCAGAGTAGCTAAGCCAAGTCAGCAAATCCCGCGCGGAAAACCAAGACGTGCTAGTGGATTCAGGGTAAATTATCTCCACCGTTGCGCGCGGACAGTTGACCGTAACAACTCCATTTCACCCCATTACCACTTCCATTGCTTGATCTGGAGCCATCAGCAGTATGAGCGAAAGAGCGGGGACGTCGACACGCGAAGAATCGGATCCACCAGAGACGGATGACCGTCCTAGAGTCAAGAGAAAGAAGAGAGAATGGTTGAACTGCGCCGGTAAGCTTGACCGGATCTCCGGAATTCATCACGTTTTGATTCAGCTGATAAATGTTTCAGAATGCCGCCGGCTCAAGCTCCGTTGTGATCGAAAGGGTGAGTCATGACCATCAGATACCGTCGGTAATTGATGGCT
>Ga0308160_10001240_pt1 | contig 37559 bp, 41 predicted proteins | sample PhyFR1_FD_201036 | JGI IMG/M metagenome (GOLD analysis project Ga0308160, IMG submission 201036) | Phyllosphere microbial communities from UC Gill Tract Community Farm, Albany, California, United States - DLSLF.R1 | ecosystem: Host-associated > Plants > Phyllosphere > Unclassified | place: USA... | reverse complement strand
CACGTTCGGGTCGTTGATCAGGGCAGCCTTGACCTTGGTGGTGATCACTGCGTCGTCGACGTATTCGCCGGTGCTGGCTTGCTTGTTGGTCGACGAGCAACCGACAGCGGTGATGGCGACGGTAGCGAAGATGGCAGCGGAAATGATGCTTTTAGCGATTTTCATGATGGCTCCTAATAATGATCATGTTAAAACTTACCCTTGCGGGCGGATTGCGCGGCGCCGGCAAGCCGGCCCGCAGGTTTATTTGCCGTACGCTGTCCGGGCGGTGCTCACGCACCCGTCCTTGACAGCACCGGCGAAAGCATCGCACTTCTGCAGTGCGACGCGGTATTCAGCGTCGATCTTGGCATCATTGGCGTCCAGCCGGGCCTCGATCGCCTTGCGGTCGGCCCGGGCATCAGCCTGGAGCGTGACCAGTGTTGCCTTGGCCTGGGCCAGGCACACTTCGCGCTCGTTACCCACCAGCGTTTCGCAGCGCGTCTTGTCGCGTTCGTGGAACGCGGTCGCGATGCGCATGCGTGCTTGGGTATAAGCCGCCAGCGTGTTCTTGTGGGCCGCCGTTGCCTCTTCTTCGATCCGGATGCGTGCGGCGCGGGCATTGGCCACACAGATATCGTGCGGCACACCCGCCATGGCATCACACTGGCTCTTGGCGGCATCATAGGCAGCTTCAGCAGTGTCCATTGCGTATTGATAACTGGTCTTCGCATCCTGCCCTGCTTGTTGCGCCAGGGCTGGAAGGGTCCAGGCCATGGCAACAGCAATCAGGAACGTCACGTGCGAAATTTTCATTATTTTTGTTCACCATTTGTCAACACTGGCGCTATCTTTACATGCGCAGCACGGTCGCTCTGTTCGCTGGCGAACATAATACGAAGAGTGCTGGTGGTTGTCACACAAACCATGCAGATTGCCTGCCTTATTCATCGGCAACTGGCCAAGCGGCGGGCCCGTGCTGTAAAACAGAGTAAGTGTGGCAACGCACAGACCTCTGGCGACAGCGTGATTATTCTGAACCATACCATTTGTCAGGAGAACAACATGAATGCAAACCGTAAACTTATCGCCGTTGTACTAGCCACTGGCGCCCTGCTCACAGGCTGCGCCACCAACAGCTCCCAGCCGTTCGGCGGGGGCTACAACAATGCCAGCAACAGTGCATCGGCCGGCTATGGCGTGATCGATTCGATCCAGGTGGCGCAGGCTGAAAACCGTACCAGCGGCGCCGGCGCGATCCTTGGCGGTGTGGTGGGTGCATTGGCCGGCAACCAGATCGGCAGCGGCGGCGGCCGCACGGCAGCCACCGTGGCCGCCGGTGTTGCAGGTGCCGCGCTGGGTAACAGCGTTGAAAAGAGCCGCAACGCGCCGGGGCCTGAGCAATACCAGATCAATGTGCGCATGGACAACGGCGAATACCGCGCCGTCATGCAGGACAGCGTCTACGATCTGCGCGTGGGCAACCGCGTGCGCATCGTCGACGGCCGCGTTTACCGCTACTGATCCGGCTACCCGGCCGCATCGCCCGGCCGGTTGACGTGATGGGGTAGCGCCCCGTCTCCTCGACCAGCTTGTTCCTGTCTGCTGCACCGCCTCCGGAGAACACCATGGGACATGTCATCCGCACCGCCAGCACCACCCTGCTGGCTCTGGCAACCTCGCTTGCCTGCCTGAGCGCTATCGCGCAACCCATCCAGCCCACCGGCGGTGACGCCAATGTCAGTCAGGCTGCTGCCCGCCAGCAAGCCCAGGAAATCGCCAAGGGCGATCCGGGACGCTGGTACCGTGACGACCCAGAGCAACAGACGCTGCGCAAGGAACTGCGCGCGGCGCTGCAGGAAGCGCAGAACGCCTGCCGCCAGCGGCCCGTCGCCGAACGCAAGGCCTGCGTGGCTGAAGCACGCGCAACGTTTCAGCGCGATTCGGCATCGCCGGTCAAAACACCATCCGCGTAGCGGCCCGGCGCACGCTGCCGGCTCAGCGCTTTTTCTTGCGTGACGGTAGCGGATACACATCCGCTACCAGCGTGCTCTCGCCAATTTGCCGGCTCGGCGATGCCGAGTCGTGTACCACCAGCAAACCTTCGGCAGTCCCGTCGCGGCTGGCAAACAGCGCAATGCCTTCCGGATGATCGACGCCCTGCCCGAACGGCAGATTCATCACGTGATCCAGCATCGCGCTGGACACGACCGTTTCGCCATCCGGTTCGGCACCGCCAGCCCACCTGAACAGCGTCACGGGCCCGTCGAGATCCATCGTCGGTCCGGCCAGGATCAATAAGTCCCTGCCCTGCTTGCACAGGTCGCGAATGCCCAGCCCGCCCAAATCGAGAAAGTGCTTGCGGTACAGGTTGCCATCGGCATCGAGTGGTGCCAGACGCAGAGAACCGGGATTCTCGTCATCGACCGGGGCGATTTCGATGATGGTGGCCCAGCCCCGCAGCACCGGCCCGCGCAGGCCAAGCAGGACATGCTTGCCGGCCAGCGCGATGCCCTCGATATCAAAACCGTTGTCCTTGCCGGGAATGGCGAGGAACGGGCCGATGTGTTCATCGAGCCTGAGCTGCGCCGTGAGTTCGTTGCCATGCGCGTCGCCACGCAGCATGGCGGCGGTGCGGCGCTTGCCCTTGTGCTCGATCTCCTTGACCAGCGTGGGCATCCCATCCTGTTCGCCCATCGGGATGCGACCCAGCAGGTAGCGGTTGCCATCGGCGCTGACCGTGGCCAGGCGCTTGTGCGTGCGCTTGTTGCCGTCATCCGGGTCGGGTTTCTTGCGACGCAGGCTGTGAGAACCTGTCACCCACATGTATTTGCCATCGCAGGCCAGGCCTTCGACATCGGCTTCGTTAATACGTTCCTTCTCGACGTCAAACGCCGGCAGCGGCAAATCGAAGAAATCGTGCAGTGCGAACTGGCGATGCTCGCGCGCAAAGCTGCTTTGGCCGCGGCTGTCTTCCTCCACCAGTGTCAGGCGCTCGATGCTGACCGACTCATCGTTCGCGAGCCACAACGTTTTGCCCATGCGCAGCGCCACGGACAGGCCGTTGCGCAGCTCCTTGTCGGGACTCAGGTCATCGCGTTCCGGATGGAATTCGAGCAGAACGATATTCGAGGGATGCATGGGTATCTCGTGGTAAATGATGTACATCCAGCATACCCGATCGGTGACGCCGCCAATACAGGACAAAAAAAGACGGCGTCCAATGTACGATTGGACGCCGTTCAAGCCCCACCATAGCCGCTACAGCGCACTGCACTGTGGCGTCATTTGTTACGCCTGACCGAGGTTCACACCGGCCAGGCCGCTCAGGCTTCTTTTGCTGCCTTGCGCGCACGCTTGCGATTGAAATACCACCCCAGAACACCCACCGCCACCGCAGCGCCGGCCACCGGCTTGCCGAGACGACGCTGGCGCATGAAGTTCAGCGCATTCATCGCATACGGCATCAGCATCGCCACATTCGCGCCCGTCGGCTTGAGCAGCGCATCGGCCTTGGTGCGCAGTGCCACCGTGGTGTGATCGAAGGCCGTGCGCATCATGACTTCAGGCTTGATGCCGTGCTGGATGCTGGCCTTGGCATGGGCCACGCCGGCGCGGAAGAACTCGCCTTCACGCAGGAGTTCCTTCTTGCGCACCGCCGGGTCCAGGCTGTGTTGATGACCGGCCAACCCGGTCGTCTCGTCGTGTTTGTGCATGTTGGCTTCCTTGGATACGCCGCTCACAGCAACATCTCGCGGTCGTTTTTCAGTTCTTTCATCGTGGCCGGGAATCCCAGCTTGTTCTGCTTGATCAGCGCCATGCCCTTGGCCACCAGGATGGCCGTGATCAGCGTGAACACCGCGAACATGATCAACAGGATGGTCCAGCCCATCGATTCCCATGCCAGCGCCACGATTGTCATGGCGCCGAACGCAATGGCAAACCAGACTGCCAGCACGGCGACGGCAAAAATCGCCACCAGCTCGATGACACGGTTGCGGATCTCGGCCAGCTCAAGCGCAGCGAGTTCCACGCGCGAGACCGCCAGGCCGAACAGACTCTTGAAGAGACTGGAAATGCCGGCAAACACCCCGGGGTTCTGCACGTTTGCTTCTTGTTTATCCACGTAGCCTCCAGCCTTATTGTTTGCGGCTGATGAGCAGGCCGATGAGCACACCGACACCTGCCGCTGCTGCCACGATACGCCATGGATTATGTTTCACATAATCATCAGCGGTATGCACCAGCTCCTTGCCCTTGACCACCGCCTGCGTGGGCATCAGGCTGGCACCGCCCAGCACGCTATCGAGCATTGCCATGCCGCGCTCGCGCAGCTCTTCGGCTTTTTCACCGGTGAGCGATGCGGCTGCGGTGAGCATGGATTGCGCATCGCGCACCAGTGCTTTCATGTCGGACTGGGTGGCATAGGTGCTGCCGCTGATCGGGTGCATGCTGCCGTGGCTGTTGCGGGAAGTGTCTAGCATGTTCTACTCCTGTCACTAATCAATCAATGAAACTGACCCGCACGAGGCGGGTCACGGTCAAGCTCAGGCCATCAGGTCGCGCATGTCGTCGGCGTGCTCTTCTTCAACAGCCATGATTTCCACCAGCATGTTGCGGGTGGTTGGATCCTTGTCGCCGATCGCCACGATCATCTGGCGATACGATTCGATCGCCACACGTTCGGCGATCAGATCGGCGCGGACCATGTCCTGCGCGTTCTCGGATGCGTCGTATTCGGCGTGGCTGCGCGCAGCGAACGTGGCCGGGTTGAAGTCTGGCGAACCGTTCAGTTGCACAATGCGTTCGGCGATGCGGTCAGCGTGTTCCTGCTCCTGCTGCGCATGCTCGAGGAACTCGGCCTTGATCTGGCCGGTGCCCGGGCCGCTGACCGTGTAGTAATGACGCTTGTAGCGCATCACGCACAGCAGTTCGGTTGCCAGTGCATCGTTCAGCATGGCAATGACCGCTTCACGGTCGGCCTGGTAGCCCTCGGTGACGGCACCGTCGTCGAGGTTGGCGGCTGCCTTGCGGATTGCGGAGACATCAAAGCCGTGGCCGAGGTTGTTGGTTTGTTCCATTGTCGTTCCTTAATTCAAAGTCAATTCAAAAATATGTTCAACGCGCTGCTGCGCGTGGCGGAATGGCTGCACCTTCGTTCGACAGAACGATTTCGACGCGACGATTCTGCTGACGGCTTGCTGCGCTGTCGTTCGATGCAATAGGGAATGCTTCGCCGTATGCGCGCATGGCAATACGTTCACGCGGCACGCCCTGGCCGGACAGCGCGGTCGCGACAGCGGCGGCGCGGCGTTCGGACAGTTGCTGGTTGTGGCTCTCGCTGCCGGTGCTGTCGGTAAAGCCTTCGATCAGCACGGTGCGCTTCGGGTTCTGGGCCATCACATCGGCCAGCTTGCGCAAGGTCGACATGCCATTCGGGTTCAATACGGCCTGATCGGTAGCAAACAGGACATCGCCGATCGTGACCACGAAACCACGCTCGGTTTTCACCGCCTGCAGATCAACCAGCAGTGCTTCGAGCTTGGCGGTGCGTTCGGCCATGGCGGCGGTTTCAGCCTGTGCTGCCTGTGCCTGCATCTGGGCTTGCTGTGCCTGGCCTTGTGCCTGCTGAGCAGCAGCCTGCGCTGCTTCAGCCTCGCGCTTGGCGCGATCGGCTTCGGCGGTGCGCGCATCGAGGCGCACCATGTCGCGCTGACGCGTTGCATCGGCAATATTCGCTTCGGCGGCCTTGCCCTTGGCGACTTCCTGCGCCGTGGCGATGCGCTGCTTGGCCACATAGGCCAGGCGGTCGATGTCGCTCAGGCTTTCGCGGCGGGCCGCAGCCTGGTTGGCCTGGTCGAGGGCCTCGCTGGCCTGCTTGAATTCGAGTGGTGCGTAGGTGGAGACCTGCGAATTATTGTTTGCGCTGACGAAGTCGGCACGCGCCTGGTCGAGCGTTGGCGTGGTCATCGGCGCGCTGGCGCAGGCTGCCGCCAGCACGGCAGCGGCCAGGATCGATACGGCGGATTTGCGGTTTTTCATGTTGTTATTCCTTTTATTTTCCAAGCGCCGGATCGTCGGCGCGAACTCCTGTCCGGGGACAGGAAACAGTGCAATGACTCAAATGACTCAGTTAGCTCAGTTGCCTTACTTGGTGTTGGCGCGATCGACTTCTTCACGCAGCACGCGCAGATCGTCATTCAGCTGGGTTGAAGCAGCCGTTGCCTTGCTCGATACAGCCTTGCTCTGGGCCAGCTTGGCGTCGGCCTGGGCCTGCACCGCCAGTTCGCGTGCCATCTTGTAGTCGCGCGCGGCCAGCGCCTGGTTGGCACGGCCCATTTTTTCGCGTGCCGCCGTGATTTCGGCTGGGGCCAGGTCAGCTGCACCTGCCGACACTGCATTCTCGATCGCGTTACGCGAGACTGCCACGTCCGCCGTTGCAGGCGCCTTGTCAGGACTTGCGCAGGCCGTCAATGCCAGCAGAGCGGCAACGCAGCCAAGGCGGGCAAACCCGGTCATCGATTGATGTTTATTCATCACATTTTCTCCTGGGAAGTGGTGTAGATAACGTTATAAACCTGTTATCTGATGCGCTCAGTTCGGTGACGCACATTGCCTGCAGCGCCGCGTACCCGCAGCACATACGCGGCTCATTGCCGACACTGGGTGCAGCATCGCACGCTGGCACGGTTCCTCATAGGGTACCCTCGCCGCACCGACTACCGACAAAGGATGATCATGGCCGAGCCAATGCCAATGCAAATGCCACCGGCGGCGCAGCGCCCGCAGGGACCACGCCGCAACAAGAAGAAACGGATTGCCCTGTGGGCTCTCGCCGTCGTGATCGCGCTGCCCGTCATCGCCGTCATCGTCATCCTCACCTTCGACTGGAACCGCGCACGGCCGTGGATCAACGACAAGGTCAGCGACGCCATCGACCGCCCGTTCGCCATCGGTGGCGACCTGACTGTCTCATGGGAGCGGCCCGCTGCGCGAATGGCACCCGCCGAGCGTACCTGGCGCGATCACATTCCCTGGCCGTATCTGGTCGCCCGCAATACCACCATCGGCAACCCGGCCGGCATGGCGGCCGGCGACATGGTCAGCGTGGGCCAGTTTTCGTTCTCGCTCGACCCGCTCGCGTTGCTGGACAAGCGGATCGGCATTCCGCTGCTGCGCTTCGACGCGCCGCGGGTCGATCTGCTGCGTACCAATGCAACGACGAATAACTGGACGTTCAAGCGCAACGAGCAACCGTCGCGCTGGAATCTCGACCTCGAGCGCGTCGTGCTGACCGACGGCGTCATCCACATCAAGGATGCAGTCACGAAGGCCGACGTCACGGCGAGGGTACGCACGCTCGAGCGTGACCCGGTGTATGGCGTGGCCTTCACGATCGATGGCAGCTACAACGGCGCCAGGGTTGGCGGCGGCGGCAAACTCGGCTCGGTGTTTTCGCTGAAGAACGAGACCACGCCCTACCCGATCCAGGGTGAGTTCAAGTCGGGCAAGACCCGGATCGCCATCGAAGGCACCGTCACCAATCCGGCGCAGCTTGCCGCGCTGGACGTACAACTCGAACTGGCGGGCGCCAGCATGGCCCGTTTGTACAATTTCACCGGCATCCTGCTGCCGGAAACACCGGCGTTTTCCACGGCTGGCCGCCTCACCGGCCAGCTTGGCAACGGCGCCAGCCGCTGGGTGTACGACGGTTTTGCCGGCAAGGTCGGCGCCAGCGATATCGGCGGGCGCCTCGCGTATGCCACCGGTGGCGCGCGCCCTGTCCTGTCGGGCAATGTGCGTTCGCGCCAGCTCGTGTTCGCCGATCTGGCGCCCCTGGTCGGCGCCGATTCGAATGCCAGCAAGACGGCGCGCGGCGTCGAGGTCAAGCAGCCAACTGGCAAGGTGTTGCCGGTGGAAGAATTCCACACCGAACGCTGGACAGTGCTCGATGCCGACGTACGCTTTGCCGCCGACAATATTGTGCGCGACAAGGCGCTGCCCATCAGTAAGCTCAGCAGCCACGTCAAGATGGACAACGGCGTGCTGAGGCTCGACCCGCTTGAATTCGGCATGGCCGGTGGCACCGTGCGCTCGACCATCCGCCTCGATGGCAGCGGGCGCAGCGGCAAGAATGCCATCCAGGCGGTCGCCGACGTGCGGGCGCGCAAGATCGGCATCAAGCAACTCTTCCCGAAAATCGAGCAGATGCAGGCGACGGCAGGCCAGATCAACGCCGACGCCAGGCTGTCTGCCACTGGCAATTCCGTCGCGTCGCTGCTGGCCAAATCCAATGGCGAACTCAAGGCACTCGTCAGTGAAGGCACGGTCAGCAAGATGCTGCTCGAAATGGCGGGCTTGAACGTGGCCAACATCGTCGTGACCAAGCTGTTTGGCGACAAGCAGGTCGACCTCAACTGCGTGGCCGCCGACTTTGCCGTCAATGACGGGGTCGCGCGCACGCGCAGCTTCATCGTCGACACCGAAGAAGCCATCATCACCGTCGATGGCGCCATCAACCTGGCGGGCGAGCAGATGGAACTGCGCATCCGGCCTGAAACGAAGGCGCTGCGCATCTTCTCGCTGCGCGCACCACTGTATGTGCATGGCTCGTTCAGCAAGCCGGACGTAGCGATCGACAAGGGCGTGCTGGCAATGAAGGCAGGTGGCGCAGCCGCACTGGCCGTCGTGGCGGCACCGTTGGCTGCCCTTCTTCCGCTGATCAATACAGGCCCGGGCGAAGACAGCGATTGCGCGCGCCTGCTGGCCCAGGCACGGCAAGCACCCAGTGCGCCGCCACCGGGCCGGCGCCAGAGCCGTTGAAATAGCCTCGTGGATACAACCTGTAACAACCTGGCACGGGCTTTGTGTGTTGCCGAACAGATCAATTTGGCAATCCTCACTATGATCGGCCCAAGTCATCGAGAAAAGACGCACCCGCATGAACGGATCGAGCATCAGACGTTTTGGCAGCATCCCGGTTTTACTGGTCGCACTGGCTGGTGGGACACTGATGGGATGTACGTCCGGATTACCCGGCTTCAGCAGGATCGAAGCTGTCCAGGACGATGTCATCACGGCCGAAGTGCACAGCGCCCTCCGGCGCGATCCGGAACTGAAGGTGTCCGATCTGGATGTCAATACGTATCAAGGCATTGTCCGGCTGCGTGGATTTGTATCCTCTGCCGACAGCGTCGCCGCAGCGGCCTCGGTCGCGCGAACCGTCAACGGCGTGAAATCGGTCAGAAATGACCTGCGCCTGAAATAACCCCATCAAAGGAAAACATCATGAAACTCATCAAAAACCTGGTAGTGACGGCAACCCTGGCGACCGCCGCATTCGGTATGGTCGGCTGCTCGAACATGTCGAAGCAAGACCGTAACACGGCAGTCGGCGCTGGCGCCGGTGCAGTGATCGGTGGCGTCCTGACCGGCGGCAGCGCAGTCGGCACCGTTGGCGGCGCAGCTGTCGGCGGCGTGGTCGGCAATCAAGTCAAGACCACCAACTGATTACGGTTCACTGGCACACTTGCCAGTGACATGACAGCCAATACAAAACGCCCGGCTTGCCGGGCGTTTTGTATTGGGCGATGCGCTCCAGCGTCGCTGGCTCAGACGGTATCGGTGGCTGGCGCAGCCCCGGCTTCACGGACGATCTGGTAGCAGGTGCAGGCGGCTGCCGCCAGGCGCTCAGGATCGAGGATCTCGATATTGCCCCGGCTGTAGTTGATCAAGCCCTGCTGCTGCAGCGCACTGGCCGCCTTGGTCACCCCGACCCGGCGCACTCCCAGCGCGTGCGCCAGGAATTCATGGGTTAGATGGAATTTGTCCGATTGCAGGCGGTCGCGCGTGATGAGCAGCGAACGTGCCAGACGTGCCTCGAGCACGTGGAAGCGACTGCAGACAGCAATCTGGATCGCCTGCGCCAGCAGAGAGTCGGTGTAGCGGTACAGCACACGCTGCAGGGCCGGATTGCGCGAGACTTCAAGGCGAAAACGCCCGCCGTCCATCCGGCTGGCGCTTCCCGCCCGCTGCACGACGGCGCGTACTTGCGTTGTGTCGTGACCCAGAGCCGTGGTGGCGCCGAGCATGCCTTCACGCCCGACCTGGCCAACCTCGAGCGTCATGCGCCCTTCGGCCACACCCAGCAGCGACACCAGACAATCGTGCGGAAAATAGATGTGAAGAATGGGATCACCCGCTTCGCACAGGACCTGGCCAGCTTCCACCCTGACCTCGTCGAGCTGCGGCAGCATCTGAGCAAGGTCTTGCGGGGGAAGTGCTGCGAGCAACAAGTTACTGCTGGGCTCGAAGACAGGCGGGTGGACGGCAGAATTCATTATTTCCTCACAGATCGGTGCGTGGCGCCAGCCGGGACCGCCACGACCAGTTACATTTACAAACAATGTGATGGAGACTAACGGTACAAGGTGTGCAGGTATGTACGGTGACGCACGGAAGCTTTAGTTGTTCCTGAGGACAATCATTGAACATCCGGCTTAATGCCCATACGAAAGGAACAAAAGATGACAACCCCTCCAAACATGCCTGTGAGGAATCGCACTCACCCGCTGCTGCTGCTGGCAGCCGCCGCTGTTGTGCTGTTCTCGCTGGTCGGTACTGCCGCCATCATGGGCTGGCTGCCTTCGTCGGTGGGCGGCACTGCCAACCGTCAGCTGACCGAAGCGGATCGCCTGGCGCTGGCATCGACGTTGCCGCAAGTGGCGCCGTCACAAAGTTATGCGGCTGCACCGCAAGGCGCTTATCCTGCACCGGCACCGGCACAGGCGCCTGCACAAGCGTACGCGCCAGCCCCTGCGCCAGCGCCAGTGCAACAAGCAGCACCTGTGACGCAAATCAAGGAAACCCAGCCAACGCAGTTGGCCGCGAAGAGCAACTGGTGTGAAAACTGCGGCAACGTCGAATCGGTCCGGGCGATCAAGCAGCGCGCCGAAGGCAGCGGTCTGGGCGCAGCAGGCGGCGCCGTCCTGGGCGGTCTGCTGGGCAACCAGATCGGTGGCGGCAATGGCAAGACACTGGCCACTGCGGCCGGCGCCATCGGTGGCGCCGTCGTCGGCAACCAGGTCGAGGGCAATGTGAAGGCCACTACCAGCTACGAGATCCGGGTTCGCCTCGATGACGGCACGCTGCGCACCTTCCGCCAGACCAGCCAGCCGCAATGGGGCAACGGCGACCGCGTGCGCATCGTCAAGGGCCGTCTGCGCTCGGTGGCATAACCAGAAATCAGCTTTGTTGTAACAACACAGATGACCGGGATCGCGCAAGCGTCCCGGTCAAATTTTTTCCTAATTGCAATGTGTGCCATCGCACGGAATTATTGATGAGCTAAGGCGACAATTGTTCCCATGCTGAATCGATTGGCGATACAGCATCAATCAGGGAGACACGCATGAATACCTTGACCTGGATCGGCATCATCATTTGGGGAATCGTACTGACTTTGTTCGGCCTGCTGTCGGCCGGGCCGGCGCCTGTCGCGCAAGGCCTGGTGCAGGCCCATGACGTAGTGTTCCTGATTGCTGGTGGCCTGCTCAGCTGCTTGATCGGCTTCGCCGGCCTGATCGGGATGCTGGGCTGGATTCCTGGCGTACAAAAACAAAAAAGTTGCGTTTAATGTACGCCATCGAACGGTAGTCGCTCTCAGGAAACAACATACTGGTTTCACAGCGCAACGGGCGCACCCCTTCTAGGAGATTCATCATGCTGTACACAATTGCTGTTGTCCTCGTTATCCTCTGGCTGCTTGGCTTGGTCACGTCGTACACCATCGGCGGCTTCATCCACATTCTGCTCGTCGTCGCCGTCATCATGATCCTGGTTCGCCTGATCAGCGGTCGCGGTATATAGAATTTTTATGACAAGTCTCTGCTTGTCGTAAAATCCAATCCGTTTCGCTGTCGCGCCCATTTCTGGCGTGACAGCGAAACGGATTTCTTACTTTTAAGGAGTTCCACCATGAACAAAAACTTCATCAAAACCACCGCAGCAGTCGCCCTCGTCGTCATGACGGCAACCGGTTGCGCAGACATGACCGGCACCCAGCGCGGTACCGCAACCGGCGCCGGCATCGGCGCGGGCCTGGGCGGCCTGATCGGCGGCACGACCAGCGGTGGTGGCGGCGGCCGTGTGGCGGGCGGCGCAGCGATTGGCGCAGCAGCCGGCGCCGTGATCGGCAACATCTGGTCCAAGCGCATGGAACAGCAAAAACAAGCCATGGAGCAAGCAACCCAGGGTACCGGCGTGCAAGTGACCCAGACCTCGGACAACCGTCTGAAGCTGGAAATCCCGAGCGACATCTCGTTCGACACCGGCCGCTCGGACATCAAGGGCAACTTCCAGCCAGTGCTGCAGCGCTTCGCTTCGACGCTGCAAGAGAACCCGAACACCAATGTCGTGATCATCGGCCACACCGACAGCACCGGCAGCGACAGCATCAACCAGCCACTGTCGGTCGACCGCGCATCGCGCACCCGCGACTACCTGGCCGGCCGCGGTGTGAACCCGAACCGCATCACCATCGAAGGCCGTGGTTCGCGCGAGCCAATCGCATCGAACAACGACAACGCCGGCAAGGCGCGCAACCGCCGCGTCGAGATCTACGTTGCAGAACCAGCACGCGGCTAATCGCCACGTTCGCCAGTAATACAAAAGGCCGGCATTTGCCGGCCTTTTGTATTGGGATGCCAGGACCGTTTATGCGGCCTGGGTGAACGCCAGGTACAGCTCACGTGCCTGCTGCGCCACCGGCCCGGCTTCCAGCACATGGTCTTCATAGCGCGTGCACGGCGTGACCTTGCCATAGTTACCGGTGCTGAAGATCTCGCGCGCCGTGCGCAGTTCGGCCTCCTCGACCGTGCGTTCTTCGACATCAATACCCACGCCAGCCAGCAGCGCCATCACGCGCGCACGTGTGATCCCGGCCAGGAAGGTGCCGTTCAACTTTGGCGTGACCACCTTGCCATCTGCTGTCACCAAAAACAGATTCGACGCGGCGAACTCGGCGACGTGGCCTTCGCCATCGAGCATGATCGCCTGCTCGAAACCACGCGCCTTCACCTCGCGCATGGCGCGGGTCGAATTGGCGTACAGCGCCGATGCCTTGGCGTCGGTCGGCGCCATGCTCGGCTGTGGACGACGCATTGTCGACAGGCCGGCCGAAAAGCCGGCGAATGGCGGCAGCGGTGCATCGAACAGCGTCAGTGCGAACTGGCTCTTTTCGGCCACCGGAATCAGGAAGCCTTCCGTACCGAACACGAGCGGGCGCACGTACAGCTCGGCATCGGGCGCAAATTTCGCCACGCCTTCGCGCACCAGCGCTTCCATCTCGTCCACGCTCAACGGACATGCCAGGCCCAGCTTCTCGGCCGAGGTGATGACGCGCTCGAGGTGCGGCCGCAGATCGGGCAGCTTGCCGGCCAGCGAACGCGCGCCATCGAACACGGACGAGCCGAGCCACAGGCTGTGGTCCATCGCGCCGTACAGGGGCACATTGCCTTCGGCCCATTGGCCGTTGAAATAGGTGAGGTACATGGTTTCCTTGATGACTGGGACATTGCAGATCGGGGCCAGTGTAGCGGGACTGTCCCGCCCGCGTCCAGTCGCCAGCGCCGGGATGGGGGCGCTGAACCTTGCCGCAGGATACTTCCACGAGGTTACTGTTCGTTGCCACACCATATTGGCCCGGGTCCTCGCGTACACTGACGTTTTTCTGTACAGATTTTTTTCATGCTCGCAACACTTGAACGGATTGATCCCCACAGCGACAAGATCGACCTGCTGGTCGAGCTCGTCTGCCATCTGCGCCCGCGCCAGCGTTGGGTATGGCAAACGGCCGATGACCCGGCGCAGGCAGTGCGTACGCTGACCCAGCTCCTCAAGGGAAATCCCGATCAGGCATGGGCGCTGCGCCGCTACATCACCACGCTGCTCGAAAAGCGCCGGCATACCAGCCTGTACAGCGACATCGGCATCCTGTCGAACGACGGTTTCGTCACCGAACTGAAAAGCCGCATTACCTACCGCTTCCTGCCGCCTGCGCTGGAAGACCTGTACCTGTCCGATGCGCTCGACCAGGTGCTGTACCGCCAGGACGATTACGCCTGGATCCGCGCGGTACCCGACACCGACTGGATGACCCTGTTCCACGTGATCGAAAGCGCGCCCGTGCCGGCGGACGGGAATCCCGGCCGCGCACGCGTGGTCACGCTCAAGGGCTTGCTCGATGCGATCCGCACGCTGTCGTGCCGCGTCTGCGCGCTGGGCCTGGAACCGCGCCTCGTGCACAGCTACAGCCAGATCGAGAACTTCGATTCGCCGTTCCTGATGCAGAATATCGAGGTCAACCGTTACCTCGACGAATACGCACGCTACCTGAACGGCGACATTGCGCGCCCGGACGATGCGCGCCACCTGCTCGTGATGCTCGACCAGTGCGAAGACGTCGTGCTCAAGATCCGGCGCCTGGCGCTGAGCAGCGGCACCAGCATCGCCCTGACCTATCTGCTGGTCGCGCTGCAGCAAAGTATCGACCGCCTGCAGAAACTGCTGTTCCTGGTGGATGTGCCGGAAACCGCTGAGACCGATGACACGCAGGTCGACCCGGCCGCCGCAACCCAGGGTGTGCTGAGCGCCATGAGCGCGACGGCAACGCCACCACAGGCTGCGACGGCGCCTGCGGCGACAGCCACAACGCTCACGGCGCAAGGCAGTGTCGCCGTCATCACCGACCAGCCGGCGCCCGAACTGGGGCCGCGCGAGCGCGCCGTGATCGAACTGGCCGAGGAACTGATCGAGGCGCACAACACCAAGTACCAGGTGACGAACCTAGTGCGCGACAACGTCGACCTGCTGGCGCGCAATGTCACCGAAAACGCCAGCCGCACCGGCGAGCACTACATCGCCGAAGATCGCAAGGGCCTGCGCAAGATGCTGTGGTCGTCGTCCGGCGCCGGCTTCATTGTCGGCTTCATGGCGCTGCTCAAGATCCTGCTGGGCTATCTGCATTCGCCGCCGCTGGTCCAGGCATTCTTGTTCAGCATGAATTACTCGTTCGGCTTCGTGCTGATCCACATGCTGCACTTCACCGTCGCCACCAAGCAGCCGGCCATGACGGCGCAGCGCATTGCTGCTTCGCTGCACCGCTCGGCAACAGGCCGTGGCCTGGACGTCGACCGGCTTGCAGAGCTCGTCAATAAAGTGTTCCGCACCCAGATGGTGGCGGTGCTGGGCAACGTGCTGGTCGCGTTCCCGGTGGCCTGGGCCATTGCCGAAAGCGTGCGCTGGTACCGGGGCGAGCATCTGGTCGACCCCATCAAGGCGCTGCACCTGCTTAACGAGATCGACCCCGTCAACAGCCCTGCCCTGTTCTATGCGGCAGTGGCTGGCGTCTGGCTGTTCGTGGCCGGTCTGGTCTCGGGCTATTACGACAACAAGGCGCTGTACACCCGCATGGGCCAGCGCGTGCAGCAGTTGCGTGGCTTGCGCACGCTGCTGGGTCCGGCGCGGCTGGCGCGCCTGGGCGCGTATGTCGAGAACAACCTCGGTGGCCTGATGGGTAACTTCTTCTTCGGTATCCTGCTTGGCACCACCGGCACGGTCGGCTTCCTGCTGGGCCTGCCGATCGATATCCGTCACATCACGTTCTCGGCCGCCAATTTCGCGACCGCGCTGGTGGCGCTCGACTACCAGATGACGTTGCCGCAGATTCTCAACGCGACGGCTGGCGTACTGCTGATCGGCACGATCAACCTCTTGGTCAGCTTCGGCCTGGCGCTCTGGGTTGCCCTGCGCGCACGCAAGATCCGTTTCAAGCGCGGCATCCTGCTGGTGCAGGCACTGGGCCGCCGCTTCGCTTACTCACCGGTCGAGTTCTTCCTCGGCCCCAAGCACCGCCAACTGGCGCCCCCCGACTCCGACCCCGCACGAGGACCAAAATGATCAAGAAGCGCTTCGCCACCTGGTGTGCCATCGCCGCTCTCGCCTGCGCGGTGAGCGCATGCAAGACATTGCCCGATGCGAGCACCATGACCGGCACGCCTTCGCAGTCCGCGCCGACGGTCACGAACCAGCACGGCGAACTCAAGCAGAAACAGGCCGCGGCGCTGCTCAAGCGGCGCTGGGCACGCGCGTCGGCGGACCTCAAGGGGCTGGCGGTGCTGGAGGAACAGGCCACCGGCGTGCCCATGATCGCCGGCAATGCCGTCACGCTGCTATTTGATGGCCCGGCGACGATGCGCGCGATGATGGCAGCGGCGCGCGCCGCGAAGACATCGATCAACCTGGAAACCTATATCTTCGACCACGACGAGATCGGCGGCCAGTTTGCCGAGATCCTGATGGAAAAACGGCGCCAGGGCGTGGTCGTCAATGTCATGGTCGACGGGGTCGGGACGCTGTCCACGCCGAAGGAATTCTTCGACCGGCTGCGCCAGGGCGGCGTGAACGTGCTGGTCTTCAATCCGGTGGACCCGACCAAGCGACCCGGCAAGTGGGCACTGAACAACCGCGATCACCGCAAGATCATGATTGTCGATGGCCTCGTGGCCTTCACCGGTGGCATCAACATCAGCAGCACGTATGCCAACAGCTCCCTGTTCCGCTCGAAGAAACGGCCGGACGACGTGAGCAAGGATGAAGTCGGCTGGCGCGATACCCACATCAAGGTCGAAGGGCCAGCGGTCGGCGCGCTGCAATGGGCGTTCATTGACAACTGGGTGCACCAGGACGCGGGTGAATTGCCGGAAATAGATTACTTCCCGAAACTCACGCCGGCAGGCGACAAGGTCGTGCGCGTGCTGGCCACGTCGCCGGACCACGATTCGACGATCTACAAATCGCTGGTCATCGCCATTGGCGAATCGAAGAAATCGATCCATCTGACGGCCGCCTACTTCGTGCCGGACCGCCAGATCGTCGACAGCCTGATCGCCGCGGCCAAACGGGGCGTGGACGTGCAGCTGGTGCTGCCGGGCGTGTCGGATCACGGCTTCATCCGGCATGCTGGCGAGTCGTTCTACGAAGAGCTGCTCGAGGGCGGCGTGCGCATCCACCAGTTGCAGGTGGCCGTGTTGCACGCCAAGACCACGGTGATCGATGGCATGTGGTCGTCGATCGGTTCGGCCAATATCGACCGCCGCAGCTTCATCCACAACTATGAAGTCAATGTAGTCGTGCTGGACCCCGCCTTCGGGCGCGACATGGAGGCCGCATTCCGGGACGACGTGGTCCATTCGAAGGAAATCAAGCTCGACGCGTGGAAGCGGCGGCCATGGTCGGACCGCCTGCGCGAGGCGATGGCGCGCATGACCGAATACTGGATCTGAGCGCCGGGCGGCGCGTCAGATCCCCGCTGCCAGCATGCCGTCGGTGTGCGGGGACCAGACGCTGCCTGCCTGCATGAACTTTTCGGTCGTGATCACTTCAAACTTGCCGCCGACGGCATCCCAGCCATAGCGGTCGATCTCGACCCGGTGTGCCTCTACTCTGACCACGTTGAACGAGTTCACTTCGCCGCGCCCGCGCGTCGACGTGGCCGTGCCGGCCTGGATCACCAGGGCCGCATACGCATCGATCTGGTAGCGCGCCGCCGTGCTGCCGGCGTGGCTGGCGTGCATGTGCCCGGCCATCAGAATATCCACGCCGGTCTCGGCAAACACTTCCATCGCCAGCGGCGCGCGCACGACCAGGTCGCGTTTCTCGAAATGGTCGGGCAAATCGAACGGGTGGTGCGTGACGACGATGCGCGTGATGTCCGGGGCGAGGCCACTGAGACGCTCGCGCAGCGCGGCGATCTGCTCGTGGCTGACGCGCCCGTCCTTGATCGTCAGCGAGCGCGCGGTGTTGACGCCCACGACGGCGATCTCGTCATCGATGAAGACCGGCTCGAGATCGTCCGTGATGTAGCGGCGGTAACGCGACAGCGGCCGGGCGAAACGGCGCAGCACGTTGTACAGCGAGATATCGTGGTTGCCCGGCACGACGATCTGCGGCCCTGGCAGCGAATCGAGAAACGCGCGCGCCTCTTCGAATTCTTCCACCTTGGCGCGCTGTGTCAGGTCGCCCGAAATGACGACGACGTCGGCCGCGATCGCGTGCACGAGCTCGCGCAACGGACCCAGCAGGGCCTGGTCGACGCGGCCGAAGTGCAGGTCGGACAGGTGAATCAGAGTGCGCATCGAAAAACTCCTTACATGTCTTGGGGTGAGGCCACGCCGGACTGGCGCCGCTCACGGGCCCGGCGGCGGCGATTGAGGGTGGCGGTGCCGCTGATGCAGATCGCGAGCCAGCCGCAGCCTTCCACCAGCGCGGCGAGGATGTCGGTGAGATAGTGCGCGCCGAGATACATGCGCGAGAACGCGACGGCACCGATCATCAGGGCCGCCAGCACGAACGGCAGCACCCTGCCCGGCCAAGTGCGGGCGTGGCGCGCAACATAGCAGGCCAGCACGCCGTACAACACGGTGGCGGCCATCGTATGCCCGCTGGGGAAGCTATAGGTGGTCAACGTGACGATCGGCTCGTCGAAATGGGGCCGCGCGCGCTCGAACGTGTGCTTGAGCGCGACATTGAGCAGCATGCCGCCCGGCACGCTGGCAATCACCGCCATCGTCCAGTAACGATGGCCGCTGCGATACACCCACAGCGCCGCACAGAAGGCCATGACGAGGATGCCCGGCGTGCTGTGAATATGGGTGATGAGCAGGAGCACGTCACGCAACAGGCCGCCCTGGCGTGCGTGCAGGTGCAGCCAGTTGGCGATCTCGGCGTCGAATTGCGTGATCGGTGCGCCGGCCACGACGGCGCCGGCCAGCTGGGCGAACACCGCCATGGCAGCGAGCAGCAGCGCCACGCCGATGGTCAGGTGCAGCCCATACTCACCCTCGGGCGAGAAGCGGTTGGCGGCGAAGCGCTGGAGTCGGGGCAGTGTTTTGGTCATGATGACGCGATTATGACTGACTTGGCGAAAATACCACACACGGCAAAAAGTACTGTATGCCCGAACAGTAACTGTTGATTCATACAGTGGTTGTGGTATTCTTACTTCACTGCATAACCACTCAATACGAGGAAACGAACATGACCACGCTCAACAGCTCTTTTGGTATGGAACACGCCCCGACCCCTTTCATGGTCCGCATTGGCCGTCGTGAAATCCTGGTAACCCGTGACTTCCGCAAGCGTTTCTATGCCGTCAATCCGGTCATGGAGTGCGATACCGGCGTCGAAGCCGGCCATGTCGAGATCCTGCTGTTCCGCCGCTGGCTGGTCATCCTGTCGAAGGCGCACTGAGCTTCGTCAGCGCCGGCGCAGAAACCGCATAAGGTTGCTTGAAATTATTCGTTTTGTTTCTACAGGCTGAGACCGTACGCTACAGTCTCCAACCTAGAGAAAGATAACAATGCTTCGCAAAACCTTCATCAGCTCGCTGGCAGCCCTGACCCTTCTGGCGCACGCGCCTGCATTTGCTGCCGACATCAGCCTGCTCAACGTATCTTATGATCCGACGCGCGAGCTGTACCACGAGTTCGACGCGGCATTTGCCAAGCACTGGAAAGCAAAAACCGGCGACAACGTCACGATCAAGCAGTCGCACGGCGGCTCGGGCAAGCAGGCGCGCTCGGTGATCGACGGGCTGCAGGCCGACGTCGTCACCCTCGCGCTGGCGTACGACATCGATGCCATCCGCGACAAGGGCCTGATCAATCCGGGCTGGGAACAAAAACTCAACTACCGCAGTGCGCCGTACACGTCGACCATCGTGTTCCTGGTGCGCAAAGGCAATCCAAAACAGATCCGCGACTGGGGCGACCTCGTCAAACCAGGCGTGTCGGTGATCACTCCGAATCCGAAGACCTCGGGTGGCGCCCGCTGGAACCACCTGGCGGCCTACGGCTATGCGCTGCGCCAGCCTGGCGGCACCGATGCCAAGGCACGCGACTACCTGGCGCGCCTGTACAAGAACGTGCCGGTGCTCGACTCGGGTGCCCGCGGCGCCACCACCACGTTCGTCGAGCGCGGCATCGGCGACGTGCTGCTGGCGTGGGAAAACGAAGCGCTGCTGGCACTGCGCGAACTGGGCCCGGACAAGTTCGAGATCGTCGCCCCGTCGGTCAGCATCCTGGCCGAGCCGCCGGTGGCCGTGGTCGACAAGAACGTCGACAAGCGCGGCACCCGCAAGGTGGCGCAGGCGTATCTCGAATTCCTGTACGGCGACCAGGGCCAGGAGATCATCGCCAAGAACTACTACCGTCCTGCGGTCGACAAGTTCGCCAAAAAATACGCGTCGCAGTTCCCGCAGATCAAGCTGTTCCAGATCAGCGAGTTTGGCGGCTGGACCGCGGCGCAGAAAACCCACTTTGCCGATGGCGGGGTGTTCGACCAGATTTACGCGACGAAGTAATTTGTAGATACACCGCACCTGCCCCCGCGCAGTGTTCATGCAACGCCGTTCCCGCAACCTGTGGGCACGGCGTTTTTTTGTCCTGTGCTCACAGGCCGGAACGATCGCGTCACCCGCGCGCCACGATTTCGCTTGAAATATCACTATCGGATACGAAGTGATCATTTCACTAACTTATGGCTTGCCTCCGGCGTACGACGTGCCACGGGGGACGCCCTTCCCGCCAACATCAGAGCAAAAGGATCACCCATGTCAGTCAAGCTGAAACACATCAAGGAACAAGTCATCGTCATTACGGGCGCTACCAGCGGCATCGGCCTGTCCACGGCGCGCATGGCGGCCGGGCAAGGCGCGAAGCTGGTACTGGCGGCACGCGCCGACGACGCGCTCGCCCATCTGGCCGAAGAACTCGGGACGCTGGGCGCCGAGGTGGTCACGGTCACGGCAGACGTCGGCAATGCCGACGACGTGGCGCGCATTGGCGACGCCGCCATCGAGCGTTTCGGCCGCATCGACACCTGGATCAACAATGCTGGCATCTCGATCTTCGGTCGCCTGGAAGATGTCTCGCCGGAAGACCACCACCGCTTGTTCCAGACCAATTTCTGGGGTGTGGTCAATGGCTCACTGGAAGCGGTCAAGCGCATGAAGCTGCGCGGTGGCGGCGCGCTGATCAACCTGGGCAGTGAACTGTCGGATCACGCGATCCCGCTGCAAGGCATGTACGCCGCGTCCAAGCACGCCGTCAAGGGCTTCACGGATTCGCTGCGCATGGAGCTGGAGAAAGAAGGCGCGCCGATGTCGGTCACGCTGATCAAGCCAACCGGGATCGACACGATGTTTGCCGTGCATGCGAAGAACTATATGGACAAGGAACCGAAGCTGCCAGCGCCCGTGTATGCGCCGGAGATTGTTGCGGATGCGATCCTGTACGCGGCCCAGCATCCGAAGCGCGATGTGTTTGTCGGCGGCGCATCGAAGTTCAATGCCACCGGTGCGCGCCTGCTGCCACGCGTGTTCGACAAATACCTGCAAGCGACGATGTTCAAGAATCAAAAGCTCGACATCGATACCGATCCGAGCCGGCGCGACGCCCTGCACAAGCCCGATTACACGCGTGAATTGCGCGAGCGCCAGGGCTCGCCGCACGATGTCATCGAGCACAGCGAATACACGGCGGCAGCGCTGCGCTCGAAGTACATCGCCACCGCCCTGCTGGGCGGCGGCGCCCTGTTAACGGCTTTCGCCCTGACCCGGCGCAGGACTCGCTAAAAAGTCGGTGTCATCCTCGGTCAGTGGCAGATCGGGGATCGACTCGATGTGGTCGGTATCGATGTCAGCGCCATCCCTGACGACGGCATCGCGCCCGGCAGCGGCGCGTTCACCGGTGCCGCTGCGATCACTGTCGCCCGAGAAATCGGCGTCGCCGACATCCGGCCCGGCTGTCTCGCCCGCGTGACCGGCTTCCAGGTCGGACGTGGTGCCGCCATCGAAGTCGAGCGTCTGTTCAGGATCGATATTGGTGGCAAAGCCCGGGCCACCGACGACGTCGCTGCCGGTGTCCGACAAGTCGCTCGGACCGAGCGCGTCAACGCCATGGCCCTTGCCCAGGGTGCGGTCTGGGGCTTCCGGGAAGTTATCCGGACCAAGTGTGCTGGTACCAGTCATAAGGTCTCCTCAATAGTTAATGAACCATGGAGACACATTACTGAATTTTGCCGATTCCTGTCGCAACGCACGGACGGCGCGCCTGCGAGCAGCCAGGCATCAGAAGGCGCGCCGCATCCCGACATTGATCGACGAGCCATTGCCCGGCTTGACGCCGAGCTGCACGCCGGCCAGGTGCTGAATGCGTGAATAGGCTGCGTAGAAATCCATGCGGCGCGAGACCGCATGGCTGGCGCCAACCGCGATCTGGCGCGCGTCGCGATTGGCCAGATCGCGGTCGTTGCGGCGGATGTACGATGCCAGCAGCGTGGTCGAGCGGGACATCGGCACGGCCACGCCGGCCAGCACGTCGCGGCTGTTGGTGGAGCGGGTGGCGGCCACACCGGCGCTGTAGGGATTATCGGGATTGAATAGCGGCGAGCTGCCCCAGCCGCGGCTGGCACTGTAGGCAGCGTACGCGGTGCCCCAGTCGAAGCGCATATTGGCCGCGACGATGGAATTCTTGGCGGCCATGGTGATGTCGATCTGGTCGTAGCGCGTGACCTTGGCCACGTTGCGATTCTGGTGGGCCGCGCGGATGTTCAGGGGCCCCAGATTGACACCGACCGACATGCCCCAGGCGCGGCCGGAAGGCGAGCCGTCGACATCGCCCTTGCCCCACTTGGCGCCAGTCGACAGCCCGGCAAACCTGCCTTCGTAGGCGACGCTGTCGTCGGCGCGCGCACCACGCGGCGCCGCCTGGGCGGACAGACCACCATGGAACGGGTCGCCGACGTCATTGAGCGTCGTGTAGTCGATGTTGAATTGCCGGCCGACGGTGATGGCACCGGCGCCAGTGCGCTCGGTGGGCTGGTCGGATTGGGGCACTGTTTCGCGGGTGAAGAGCACGTTGCCGGCTGGCGCATTCACGCCATCGGCGCGCGCGGCCAGCGCGAGCTGGGCCAGGCAATCGTGTGCACACACGGATTCCGGGATCGCGGCGCTGCCGGCGCCGCTTGCAGCGACCGCCGAATCTTGCGCCGAAGCACATACCGCACTTGATCCCAGCACGGCCATAGCGATGAAAGACATTTTCATGGCGTCACACTCTCCCTGACACCTACTATCCGACAAATGCGGCAATCTTATCTGTCTATTACTTCACATAACTGACCGCTTCCGATCATCATGGCTCAGTATATGCAACCCATCATACGCTACCGGCGCAGGCGCGCAAAGGCCGCCGGTTCCCACTCGCGCAAGGCGATCAACAAACCGGTGCCACGCCGCTGCGCAAGCGGCGCCGCCAGGCTTTCCTCGTGCAATTGCGCAAAGCGGCTGCGTAACTGGCGCAGTTCCTTCTGCAGCCTGGCGCGCGCGCTTTCGGTCAGCATGCCATGGGCAAAGTCGAGCGACTCGCCCACCCCGCCGAAGCCGCCGGCCACGAATTCCGGCAAGCCCTGCTCGCGGAAATATGCCCGGATCGGCCCATCGGGCAACCAGTCGAAGTCGCGCGCCACGTTCACGCGGATACGGTTGCCCGGCAACAGCGAGATCAACTGCAGACGGTCGAGATGAAGCAGGTGCTGGATGCATTGCGCTTCGCTCAACGCGTAGGCCCCGAGGATATCGAGCATGCGCCAGTGATTCAGCGCGCAGACGGCGACCAGCAACAGTTTCGGGTCCGACACCAGTTCAGCTTCCTGTCCGGCGCAGAGCGTGCGCAGGCGGCGTTGGCCGTTCTGCGCCTCCTGCGTGATCTCGGCCAGGGTGAAGCCGAGCAGGCTGCAGATTTCAACGACCCGGTCGAGAGTAAATTGCTCGCTGGCGAACAGGCGCTTGACGCTCGGTTCGGACAAGCCGAGTGCGACAGCAACGTCACGGTAGGTCAGCCCCTGCAGCTTCAACTGACGCTTGATGGTGGCGATGATCTGGCTGATTTGGGTCATGACGAATACTGGCAATCGCAAAGAAATACTTGGGGCGTGAGGGCCAGTACGTGCCTCACACGGGTACGGCAGCCAGAGCCACCGCATTCTTGCCGCCGCGCTTGGCGGCATACATCGCATGGTCGGCGCGTGCCAGCCACGCATCGAGGTCGGGCTTGTCGCCCGGCGCGAAGACCGCTACGCCAATGCTGGCGCCCACGGTGACTTCGGTGGTGCTGAGCAGATACGGCTCGCGCAGCCGGTCGAGGAGTTTCCAGGCGGTTTCCTCGGCATCGGTGCGCGACGTCAGCATTTCAAGCACGACGACGAATTCGTCACCGGCCAGGCGGGCCACCATATCGGTCTTGCGGATCGCGCCGGCCAGGCGCGCGCCGAACTGGCGCAGCAGCTCGTCGCCTTCTTCGTGGCCATGGTTGTCGTTGACCGCCTTGAAGCCGTCCATGTCGATGAACAGCAGCGCCGCCGGGCGCCCGCCCCGGCTGGCGCGGCCCATCGCCTCGGGCAAGGTCTCGAGCAGCGCGCGCCGGTTCGGCAAGCCCGTGAGCACATCGCGCAGCAGCAGCGCCTGCAGTTCGGCCGTGCGCTGCGCCACCTTCGACTCCAGGTGCTCGTTCATCTGCTGCAGCGCGCGCCGGTAGTCCGCTTCGCTCTCGACCAGGTTGCGCATCGTGCGCGACAGCATATTGGCTTCGTAGAATCCTTGGATATGTGGGATCGCCGGCAACTCATGGCCACCCGCGGTGGCCTCCGTCACTCGCTCGATCGCTTCGCCCAGCCGCGTCATCGGCCGCGCCAGGCGCTGCGCCAGCAACGCGGCGACCACGGCCAGCACCACACCCAGCAAACCGCTCCACATCAGCATCCGGTGCTGCAGCAGCTTGGCGCTCTGCAAGGCCTTGTCTTCGTCCTGGCGCACCAGCACGGCCCAGTTCAGCGATGCCGCGTTGCCGATCTGCCCGGTCTGGCTATAGCCGGTGAGATAGGTTCGCCCATCCGGCCACGCTTCGCGCAGCGCACCTGTGTCGCCCAACCTAGCGCGGCGCAGGCTTTCCGTTGAAATCTTTTTCTCGATCAGTTCTTCCGGGCCAAGCATCACTGTCCCATCGTTGCGCACGACCAGGATTTCGGCGCCGTATTCGCGCAGCGCCGGGGTCAGGAGCTTGCGCGCCTGACGGCGTGCCCAGTCCCAGCTCAGGTGCAGGCCGAGCACGGCGAACAGTTCACCATCCTGACTGAATACGGGGGTGGAGACATCGACAAAACGCCACGGATCGGTACCGTGCGGCATGAGCTTCTCGAGCATCACTGCAGGATGGTAATCGGTGGCGCGCACGCCCACCTGGCCGGACTTGAACCACGGCCGGGCGCTGACGTCCGCGCCTTCGAGCAGGCCCTTGGTCGAGGACGTCACTTTGCCGTTGATATCGGCCAGGCCGATCCAGGCGTAATCGGGAAAGGTTTGCTGCAGGCTTTCCAGCGCGACGCGCGCCGATGCCGGACTGCGCGCATTGCGCACTTGCGGCAAGGCGGCAAGGAGACGCGCGTCGCCCGTGGCCTGCTCGACCACACGGTTCAGCGAATCGCGCATTTGCCATGACAACTGTTGCAGCCGCAACTGCGCTTCAGCATTGGCCTGACGCACCGCAAAATGGTTGACCACCGCCAGCAGCAGAGCGACCGTCAGTGTCACCGTGGCGCACACGGCCAGGGTCATCAGGGTGGACAGTCGAAATCTACAGAGCAAACCTTGCATGTGCGGTCGTGGCAAACGTGTAATAGCTCATCATGATAGCGCCGAAACCGGGGGTGAATTCGGATTGCTGTGGATGCGCCATGGAAATAAATTTCCACGATGCTATTTTGGATGAATTGCAACACTGTAACGGAGATTGGCAGGCCTGACCATCTTTACGCTGCCGTTGCACCCGAACCCTGGCTGCGCTCGGGTGCTGCCGGTGCGCTGGATGGTCGCGTACTATGGCCCGACAACCGTTCAACCATCCGATCAAGAGGCCCATTCATGTTGCATCGCTCCCTTCCTCCCCTCTTTGCCATGTCGCTCGCCGTGGCCGCTTCTGGCGCAACCGCGTCGCCAACGGCACCCGTGATCGCCATCGACACCGGCAGCGTGGCAGGATCGACCGATGCAGGCGTCACCAGCTGGAAAGGCATCCCGTTCGCCGCCCCGCCGGTGGACAAGCTGCGCTGGCGCCCGCCAGCACCTGCCAAGCCGTGGTCAGGCGTGCGGCAGGCCACTGCCTACGCCGCAGATTGCATGCAAGTGCCCTTCCCCAGCGACGCCGCCCCACTGGGCACGACGCCCAGCGAAGACTGCCTGTACCTGAACGTGTGGAAGCCGGCCGGTGCCAAGGGTCTGCTTCCCGTGATCGTCTGGATCTATGGCGGCGGCTTCGTCAACGGCGGCGCATCGCCCCCGACCTATTCCGGCGCCGAACTGGCGAAACAGGGCGCGCTCGTGGTCAGCTTCAATTACCGTATCGGGCGCTTCGGCTTCTTCGCGCACCCGCAGCTGACACGTGAAACAGGCACCAGCGGCATCGTCGGCAACTACGGTTTCATGGACCAGATCGCGGCGCTCGAATGGGTCAAGCGCAATGTGGCGGCGTTTGGCGGCGATCCGGCGAACGTCACCATTGCCGGTGAATCGGCGGGCGGCATGTCGGTCAACACGCTGCTGACGTCGCCAATGAGCAAGGGCTTGTTCGCCAAGGCAGTCGTGATGTCGGGCGGCGATGGCGCAGCAGCGCCGACACCGCTGGCGGACGTCGAACGGATCGGCATGAATTTCGCGACCGGCAAGGGCATCGCGGCGAACGATCCGAAAGCGCTCGAGAAACTGCGGGCGCTGCCGGCCGACGCAATCGCCGACGGCTTGAACCTGGCCAACTTCATGCAGCGTGACAAACCGACGTACCACGGGCCGTATGTCGACGGCAAGCTGGCCATCGATTCCCGCGCCGCGTTTGCCAAGGGCCGCATGCACAAGGTGCCGGTGATGATCGGCGCCACTAGCGCGGACATCGGCGGCAAGACCGGGTACATGGTTGCCGGCGCGCGCAGTCTGGCCGGAACGCTGGCCGGGCACGGCGCGCCCGTGTATGCGTACCGCTTTTCCTATGTGCACCAGGCGAGTGACAAGCCCGACGCCGGGGCCGGGCATGCCACGGATATCCCGTTCTTCTTTGACACGGTGGCGATCAAGTACGGCGCGCAAACCACGCCGCGCGATCTTGGCGTGGGCAAGGCGATGAGTACGTATATGGTGAATTTTGCGAAGCGCGGGGATCCGAACGGGGCCGGGTTGCCGGTGTGGGAACCGTACGCGCGTGCGGCCGATGAAATCATGGACTTCACCGCAGACGGCGCCCCGGTGATGGGCAAGGATGCCTGGGGCGCCGACATCGATGGGGCGCAAACGACGCTCGCCAAGCCTGGCGAGCGTCGCTGAACCGCCGTTTCTTCAACGGCGGATGTTACATCAGGCCAGTTGCGCCTGGTAAGGAATGGCGCTGGCGTGGCGTGCCGTGACCGGCCTGGCCGGCGCTGACACGATGGCCGGCGCGATTTTGAACACGCTGACGCGATCGGCCAGACCGGCAGCGCTTTCCTGCAGCGACGTGGCAGCGCTGGCGGCTTCCTCGACGAGGGCGGCGTTCTGCTGCGTGACCTGGTCCATCTGGCTGATCGCCTGGTGGATCTGCTCGATGCCCGAGCTCTGCTCGGCGCTGGCCACGCTGATTTCACCCATGATGCCCGCCACCCGGCGCACGCTCTGCAGGATTTCTTCCATCGTTGCACCGGCCTGATCAACCAGGCGCGTGCCCGCATCCACCTTGCTGACCGAGTCGCCGATCAGTTCCTTGATTTCCTTGGCCGCACTGGCCGAGCGCTGCGCCAGATTGCGCACTTCGCTCGCGACGACGGCAAAGCCACGGCCCTGCTCACCGGCACGCGCCGCTTCCACTGCCGCATTGAGCGCCAGGATATTGGTCTGGAACGCGATGCCATCGATGACGCCGATGATGTCGACGATCTTGCGGGCCGACGCATTGATCTCGCCCATCGTGCCCACGACTTCGGTCACGACCGTACCACCACGGGTGGCGATCTGCGTGGCCGATGCCGCCAGCTCATTGGCCTGACGCGCATTTTCTGCATTCTGGCGCACGGTGCTGGTCAGCTCTTCGACGGACGCGGCGGTCTCTTCGATCGCACTGGCCTGCTGTTCGGTACGCGACGACAAATCCATATTGCCGGCGGCGATCTGCGTCGACGCCGTGGCGATCACTTCACTTTCGCTGCGCACATCCTTGACGATACCGGCCAGCGATGCGGTCATGTCACGCAGGGCGGCCAGCAGCTGACCGAATTCGTTGGTCGACTGGACCGGCGCCTGGAGACTCAGGTCGCCATCGGCGACACGGCGTGCAACCGCCACGGCTTGCATCAGTGGCGTATTGATCGCACCGACCAGATAGAACGCAGCACCGACGCTGAGCAGGATGGCGACAACGATGGCGCCGATCACGACCGCGTTGAGCATGGCGAGTTCCTGGTGCAGCTCTTTGCCTTGACGGATATTGCGATCGCTCATCAGCTTCTGCAGCGCAGCGAACGCCTCGGTCGACTTGTTGTACGTCGGGTTGATCTGCTTGCCGAGCATCAGGTTGGCGTCATCCCATTGACCCGATTGAATCGCGCGCATGGCATTGCCGATCATGTCGATGCCCAGGTTGTCACTGGCCGTCATCCACGCGCTGAAGCGCTCGCGCGTCTCCGGAAAGCGCAGACTCGCCTCCAGCTCCTGCTGCTCCTTGCGCATTTCTTCGCTGTTCTTGGCGATGAAATCGCTGTGGAATGTCAGCGGATGGTTGTGCAGCGACGCATGCTTGTTTTCAGGATTGTGCTGCAGCGCCTGCAGGATGTGACTGCGGTTGGTTTCCATGCGCATTTTCAGGTCGGACATGCCGATCTGCTGGTTGGCCGTGGTGAGCGCAAGGTTTTCGAGAAGGTCAACGGCGCGCTGCGTGGCGTGGTAGCCAAGGGCGCCGACGGTGATCACCGCAAGGATGAGCACGCCGATGACGGCGGCGATCAGGTGCTTGATGCTGAAGTTTTTCATGATGGATGAGAAGTGGGGCGCGATCGATGTCGCTGAGGGGATCGATTATCCACGCACTTCAACCAGATTTCGAACAAGAAACATGGCTTTCCGTCTGACAATATTTACAGTTGTTTGTTGAGCAATGGGGTGTCCTTACCGCGCTCCAGCTGTATTGAGATGGTGCAAAGGTGGCCACTGGAACGCGGCCAGAAGCGGCTACCGGCTGTCTGGCAGACTATGACGATGGGATAGATATCCGCTACATCGACAGGCAATCTTGCGTTTATTTTCGTCGTCGCAGAAAAATGCTGGGGTACAGAAATAGTTGGGCCGAGGGTAGTGATCGGCCGATCGAACCTGATCCAACATCTTACTGCTGGTGAAAAAAACTCTCGGAATGATTTTCCTGTCAATCACGTTGTTAACTGACGGTATTTCTTACACCCGCGCGCAACTTTGAATAAACAGCTTTACAAGTGCATGATCTTTAATGAATTTATTGATTGGCACAGGAATTGCTCATTAAACTTCTCCGATACAAATCCACATCAACTGAATATGATCAAATCAATCATCGCGCTGGCCGCAGGCGCCCTTTTCTCCTTCAATGCTTCGGCCGGATACGTGAAGTACGATCTGCAAGGACCTCTTTCTGGCTCCATCGTCCAGCATGATACGGACAAATCGATTGCTTACTTCACTCTGGATCTGACAATCGATGGTGTGGGTCGTCCATTCAGAATGAATTTAAGTCCACAGCAGTCAGAGGGAACGACAAGAATCACTTACGCAACGACCTCATTCCGTGATCAAGGACCGACGAACTTTGGCATCTACAGTGATTTCGGAGCGGACCAGTATACAAATCTGGGCGTCACTTTTTCGCAAGCGTTTGACGGCGCATTCAGCTACGTTGCGAACTACACAAGCTCGATATTTTTCAACGAGGGGTTTCGGGACTTTGCTGGGCAGCACACTGGCTATGCGCACATTGGTGTAATGAACCCACAATTTGCAGCAGAGTTGGACGAGAACGGTGGTTACTATGAAACCCTGAATGGGGCGATCATTCCTGCATTTGTCCCAGAGCCGGGTAGTATGGCTCTCCTGGCCGTAGGCGCGATCGGCTTGCTCAATGTTCGCCGTAGTCGTCAAGCATAATCGATGACTGAGTCCCGTGCCTGACGGCGCGGGCCTGCCGCCGCGATAGATTCGACATGACATCCTGATATCATCAAACAACGCTAACATGACTTGCGTAGGAGACTTGCTTCCAGTCGCGGTGTTTTCTTGCAGCACCGCCAAGGGCGCACCATCAATTCGTTCGCCCACATTGTGCAGCTGTGCCGGCGATGAAAGTATCGCTCACCAGCGAATGTGAGGACAACCCACTGAAAGGCGCTGTGATGCACTGCATGAAAGCGCGGGCTGACTTTTTAGATCACCTATCCGCGGGCGATGTGAGTAACTCGGCGATATGGCTCGCGGTAAGCGGCTGCATCGAGGCGGACGACAAAAGTTTTTCGCAGTTGATAACGCAACAAATTACCCATATTGCAAATTGCCGGTCATGTCAGAACTGGTTAGATTTTATCGACCCAAATCGAATAACTGCGAGAGAAAGGGCAAAGAAGTACTGTTGTACTCATATGCAAGGTGCAATAGAGGGGGATAATGGAACAACGTTTTCGTTCGCGCTGTTCAGAAATGAGGATCCTTGTTGGTGCATTAACGACGACTACGCCTTCGCACGGTTCTGTCCATGGTGCGGCAAGGTGCTGCCGGCTGGGTCATTTTAGTATTTCGCTGCGACAACAGCCTGTCACGAATTTACGCTTTCCATGATGCATGGGCCTGGGATGACAGGTGACAGCGGCAGTTACCAAGCATAGGGTCAAGCCCGAAATTGCTCGACCACTACAATCACTCCATGCGGCATCGCCCGCGCCTGACGTCATCCGGCATCGAGCGGCGTCTGCGCGCGCCGTCTGACCCAGCCTCGCCAGCGCACCGGCTCCACCAGCGCCATGTGCGGCACCGTCAGCGCGGCCAACCCGACAAATAGCCATTGGATCAGGCCAGCTTCGAGCGGCTGCGTACGCCAGCAATACGCCACTGCGGCGCCGAGCATCAGCGTGCCGAGCGTGGGAAGCAACGCGGCTCGACCGAGCCGCGTTGCCTGGCCCAAGCCAGCGCCGACATAGTGCCAGGTGCGCACGATGTGGCGGGCACTGTGCATGGCGCAAAAAAACACGGCGAACCCCAGTAAAGGCGGCGCAAGCAACGCCAGTGCCGCCGCCACCGCCATTTCGAGACACGTCAGCCAGTCCTTGCGCGCCTGCCAGCCCGCCGTCAGTGCCGTTCCCAGCAGCCACGGCCAGCTCAGATCGTGCAACACAGAAGCCTGCGCAGCAGCCGCCTGCGGCATCACCAGGAAGGCAAACAGGCGCCCCATTTCCTCTTCGTGGAGCAACGCCGGCAACACGATTACGGCGCCGCCAAACAAAAGACGCGCAGTGACAGGAGTACCGCGCGCCGGGTCGCCCGAAAAATGCAGCGCCGACAACAGCAGGAAGCTTGACAGGAACAGTTGCGGAAAAAAATGCCACAACAGCACCACCAACAGCGCCGTTCCAAGGTAGGCCAGCACGAATGCGCACCATCCGAGCATACCGTGGACGCCGTACAGCTCCTCGGCGAACACCGGGTCGAGCGCGCCGTGCGGTACGCCGAGCAGCAAGATCAGTGCCGCGAGCAGAAACAGCACGGCGGCGTCGTCAGGTGGTAGCGCAACGCCGGCGATGACGACGGCGGCAATGCTGGCGGCGATGGCGCAAAACAACATTCCCTGGGCACGCAGCGCCGTCATGGCGCACACGCACCGGTGCGAGCGACAATCGCCAGGTTAAACGCGCTCTCAAGTTGCGGTGTTCCGAGCGGCATCGGGTCAGATTGCTTCACGTCGACGATTCGTCGATATTGTGGCTGACAGCAAAAGGTTCGGCAGCGTGCCTGGCGCTGGTGAGGATGTCGACTCGGTCGGCTGCGGACAGCGCGAGTTTCATGGGCAAACTGCGCATGGAGAAAGGTTTGACCATCGCCATCGCTTGGTAGCGTGTAACGTGATGCCCCGTCCGACCACACAAGTCGGGTAGAACAGCATGCAGGTACATGTTTGCTCTCCAGGGATCAGAAAAGTTCCACTGGGGCCAGTGGCCCCGGTGGATGTTGTGCTTACGTCCCGGATGCGCGCCTAGGCAGCCATGTTTCGATCGGCAAGTGTCCCGGATACATACCCGTCGGCGGCAGATTTGCGCACCGCAATCATGTAGATCAGTACACCGAATACCGCTTTTGCGACGATGTCAGCGACCGTATACCCCACCTGGACAGCCGTGGTGGCAGCGCCGCCTGTGAAGCCGATCATCGGGAACACGAAAACCACCGGGTAGAAGCACCAGGATACGATTGTCAGCCAGCGTGCAGTACTGATCAAGCCGCGCGCTGATTCAGGTTGCGAGTCGATTGACCGCTTCAAGCCGACGAACAAGTCGTAAACAATGATCAGGAACGGAATCATTGCCAGCGCCCACCAGAGCCAGCGCGTGCCTGGAACGGTGGAAATTTCACCGGGATACCCGAGAACCACCATCAGTGCTGCCAAAATACCGAGCTTTGTCCCTTTCGCGACCGTTTCTGGCGGTGACAGACGCATTACCAGGATCAGTTCGATCAATAGTAGCGGTACCGTCAATAGCCAGTCGACATAGCGGTAGGCATCGTTGAATTTGACGCCCGTCGCTGTTACCTCACCTGCCATCAGCGAGTAGGATGCCTCCCAGGAGGCGAAAATACGCACATAGTGATAAGCCGCTATCAGCGTGACGATACCGGTGATGGTAATGGCAGTCTTGTAGGCTGGTGCCACCTGGGAACGACCCAGAAAAAAGAACACGGTGGCAGCGCCCATGACGGCGATGGCAAATGAAAACGCATTGAAAACCAGTTCGTACTGGTTTAGTGAAATGATGTCCATAGATTCTCCTATCCTTTTGAGTTCACAAGGTAATTATTGTTGTTACTTCTCAAAATGAATCCTTCACGGATCCTCTGCCTCCTTCTCTTCACAAACGAGCGTTCGGTGTCTTGGGTAATATCCTCAGATTCGGTGGCAGGAGTACATTGAATTACTGCAGCAGTGCAATGTCGGCCAAAGGGCGAACTTGTGCCAGCGTCAATTTCAAGCACTGAGCAACCCGATAGAGTGTCTTCAGTTCAGTGCGACGCGCGAAACCTGTTCGAGAACGTTTTTTTAAATCAGAACCCTGTCGCGCTCAGATCTCGTCGACATTACTGGTTTCGGAGCGTGGCTAAAAATGACACGACTTGCCCCATGTTGACATCAGAAGCGCTCTGGGAAACGTCTGCAACATTATCTAAATTGGTTATCTGTTCATTTTATTAACGAACACAATGGTAACCCAGTTTCGATCATGGTCCTGTCGAACTTTTACAGAGCGGATTGCCGATAAGAACTAGTTTTATAAAAATTAATGCGCTGCGGGTTAATTAGTGGAAAAATTTATCGTTTTATTTATTGCTGGAATTTACAGTCGCCAAGCAAACACGCGATTCATCGCAATGCTTTGCTTTAAATATGCACGGTAGGTTAATTTCAAGTCGCTTCCAAACGCAATCGTCAACAATCGGCTTCAAAATAATCATTATTTAACCTTTAAAGTCATTTTGCATGGAAAAATCAAGATCGATAACCAGCCAATTTTTTTGAACCAATATTGAACCGGTAATATCATATCGGCTTGAAACACCTCATCGCAGAAAAGCCGACCGGCGCGTCAAGGCAAGCGCGGCAGAGAGCTCGCGGACCTACCCCCGACGTCCGGGCGCCAGGTCGAATCGCGCAGACGCCGATATCGAGGCTGAGAAGGTGTGTCGAAGGTCGAAGAAGTCGTCAAGCCGACGCAACCAGGCAAGAGTTACGAAAATGGATTCCGTAACCTGGTCAATGAGGGGGAGAAGGTATGAAGCCCGCGGCCGATTCTCGCGGACTGTAGAAACGAAAAAGCCGTCGAAAAATCAACGGCTTGTTTCTGGATTCTGGCGGAAGCGGTGAGATTCGAACTCACGAACGGCTCACACCGTCGGCAGTTTTCAAGACTGCGGCCTATGCCTTAAAAATCAAGCTCTTGGCGTAGGATCGTTTCCGCAGGTAGACCAATTTTGACGCTTCCAAGCCATTGTTTACATTGGTTTGTCGGCATAGTTGCGGAAACGATTTCGAGGTCAAAACCGATGCTGTAAAATCGCCTCAGTACAGGAGGGTAACTATGGCCAATGAGATTTACGACGATCTGGACGAACTGCCGGCTGCCCCGCGAATTGACATTTCGGAAGTCGACCTAGCGCTGCTGGAGCGGGCGGCGCGGGCGATCGGCGCCGTGCGCGTGGAAGTGGTCGATGGCGAAGGCTACGTCAATTTGCACTTCGCTGACGGTTCGGTCGTGCACAGCTGGAACCCGCTCATGTTCAGCGACGATGCATTCAACTTGGCCGTGCGGCTTCGACTAGAGATTTACATACACGAGCAGGACACCACCGTGATGACCGCTGATCTCAAACTGGCAAACGAGCAGCATGGCGACGACGCTGGCGCAGCTACTCGTCGGACCATCACCCGCGCCGCGGCCCAGATCTAGAATAAACCAGCAGGTTCAGCAGCACGATCCCAGCTGTAAATGATGACTTCATTTCGCTCAACTCCACGGCCACCACCCCCTACGGTGACAAATTGTGCCTGGCCGTAGTACAGCTTGACTGTTCCCGGACTGCAAGAATGTAGTTTGCCTAATTTTGCGCCGACACAGGTCTGGAAGGACTACTTTTTCCATGCAGAGCTTTGCTTATAGGATTCTCCACAGCAATATAGAAGATACACCCGGCCGCCAATGCTACGCAGGTAAGCAATAAGCCAGTCAGATCATTTTCGTATGGGCGTGTGCCAATAAGCAGATGCTTCCAATGAGCGATTACTGCATGGACAAGATAAATACTATATGACGCGCTGCCCAAGAATAATAACGGTCGCGTTAAATTTCGTTTTTCAAATTCGGCGAATAAAAATACTAGAACAATTGCACCTGCCGGAACACCCAAGCTTAAGATGCGAGGAAGTCCAAACTTGGAGAGGCCTAGCGAAACTATGGTAAGCACTAGAGCCGCAGTGAGCGCTGTCCAGAACGAGAAAATTGCGCGCGCATATTTTCGCCACACGAAGTAGCAGGCGCATCCGATCACGAAATTGAAAAGTAACGTGTCTCCTACTATGTACTGGAAGTTTGACCACTGAAGACGGTCACCCTTCAACCCCAGGAGGTTGACTAACGCGACTAACAGGACGATCGCCGTCATAACAGTGTAAATCGCGCGATCTTTTGATGCCGATGAGAGCATTGCGCCTGCAAACAGCAAATAAAAGAAAAGCTCATAGGTAAGTGTCCAAGCGGGACCCACGAGCATTCTGTACTCAGGTGAACCAGAGAACGATGGCGCCAAGAGAAAATTACCAATTACCAGCAGCGGATCTACTGATCCCACATTTCGAGCTATGTATTGAACTACAAATGGAATTAATACTAAAAGATAAATCGGATACACCCGAATTACCCGCTTCTTTAAGAATTGCAGGGAATCCGCGGGGCGAACTCGATCCCTCAACGAGTAACACATGATGAAGCCGCTGATGATGAAGAATATATCTACGCCAAGACCGCCAATGCGGCTAAATCTCAGGGCAGATGAAACCAATCCAGCGCTCCACAAATGCGTAACCACGACAAGCATCGCTGCATAGCCCCGGAGAATTTGTATGCCCTCCAATTTATTCGACGACATCCGACTACCCACCTATAAGTTAGCAAAACAGAATTTATTGCCGAAGTGTAAGCGACATTTGGGAATCGGCGATAGTTTTTTGCGGCTGATGTCGCTAATCTGGCCAGGCCTGGACCGTCTTCGCATGGCGCGCCGCGCACAACGCATACTGGCCCAGGAGCTCAATAGCCCAGGCCTGCCACACGTCGTAGTCGGGCGCGGCCGGGCGCTCGACTAACGGGCACGGGGCGGCCAGCGTGCTATCGAGGAATGCTTTTGTTGGCGGCGTCGATTGCGGCGTCGAGGTTGCGCACGCGCACAGGGTCAGGCACACAGCCAGCAGGAAGTTTCGGTGCATTGCGCAGCTCCTTTGTGAGCGCCGACATGCGCGGCGCCAGGGTGGATTGAATGGTGGCGAACTCGGTGGCCGCCTGGCGGATCGTGGCAGCATCAGCCTGGACGTCGGCGAGTGCAGCCTCGGACAGCGTGGCGCGGAACTCGGCGTGCGCGCGCTGCAGCTCGGCGATCTCGGTGCCGTGCCGCCAGCCGTTCGTGAACCAGCCGGCAACGCCCGCCAGAGTCATGGCCAGCAGCAGGCCCAGGACGGCCGCCGGTACGCGGTACTGGACCGAAATCATGGCAGCCCCTTCAAGCACAGCTCGTGCTCGGCTTGGCGCCGGCGCGTGAGCCCGCGCACTTCCTTGCCGCCCACCTTGTTCCACAGCAGCAGCGCATTGCAGGCGCCGACAATGTCGCCCGCGTTCGTGCGCCGCGCCATGCTCGAGCCGCAGAAGCCGCTCACGCCGATGTTGTAGGCGACGTCGACGAAGGCCACCTTCTGGCCATCGGTCAGGCGCGCGAGCGGGATGCACATGGCGATGCCGGCCGCGTGCCGCTCGAGGTCGCGGTCGAGCTGGGCGCGGCACTGCGCGGGCGTGTACGTCTTGCCCCAGGCTGCGTTCTCTGTGGCGCCAGTGCAGTACGTGAGCACGCCGCCCATGTCGCGGTAGGTGGACAGCTTGGTGCCTTCGAACGCCGGCGTGAAGCTGAGCAGCGCCGTCGCGGCCACAGCGCCGACCAGCGCGACCAGGCCGCGCCGCTGGGTGGGTGCGCGCTTATTCATTGCCGGTCACCGACGGTTGTGCCACGACGCGCGCGATCGCGGCGCCGAGCGAGGTCAGGCCGGCGGCCACCACCAAGAGCGGCGTGGTGCCGCTTGCGTACAGGTTCATGCCGGCCTCGATGGCCGAGGCGATGGCAGCCAGCAGCGCGAAACGTACCGACCAGAGTTTCGGGAATTGCGCGCGTGCGTCTTCGATGAATTTCACGTTTTGCCCTTTCGGATTGCGCGCCGGCGGCGCCGGCGCTGGTTGGGTTGCGGGTTACGGCTTGATTTCGGGTGCCTGCAGTTGCGCGAGCAGCTGCGCCAGGCGCAATTCCCGCTCGCGGCGCTCGAGGTCGGCCACCTGGCGTTCGATATCGGCGTGCAGCTGTTCGCGCTCGGCCTGCTGCCGCTCGCGGGTATTACGCTCGCGGGTGTACCAGGCGT
>Ga0308160_10001239_pt1 | contig 37644 bp, 32 predicted proteins | sample PhyFR1_FD_201036 | JGI IMG/M metagenome (GOLD analysis project Ga0308160, IMG submission 201036) | Phyllosphere microbial communities from UC Gill Tract Community Farm, Albany, California, United States - DLSLF.R1 | ecosystem: Host-associated > Plants > Phyllosphere > Unclassified | place: USA... | reverse complement strand
CTGCACAGCCGCGAGGTGCTCGAACGCGTCGTCGAGGCGTTCGACGACCAGGTGCTCGAGACCGTCATCGGCCGCACCGTGAAGTTCCCCGACGCCTCGGTCGCCGGCACCCCGATCACCAAGTTCGCCCCCGAGCACCCGGCGGCGCAGGCCTACCGCCAGCTGGCCCGAGAGCTGATCGCGCGTGGTGCCGCGGCCTGAGTCGGCGACCGCCGAGGCCGGCGCCGACGAGACCGCCCTCGCGGGCCCGGAGGTCTCGCCGGGCTTCGAGGTGCGGCTCGAGAACTTCAGCGGGCCGTTCGACCTGCTGCTCTCGCTGATCAGCAGGCGCGAGATGGACATCACCGAGGTCGCCCTCAGCGCCGTGACCGACGAGTTCCTGTCGTTCCTCCGTCGCATCGACACCGACGAGAACCTCGACCAGGCCAGCGAGTTCATCGTCGTCGCGGCGACGCTTCTCGACCTCAAGGTGGCGGGGCTGCTGCCCCAGGGCGAGCTGGTCGACGCCGAGGACGTCGCCCTGCTCGAGGCGCGCGACCTGCTCTTCGCCCGGCTGCTGCAGTACCGGGCCTTCAAGCAGGCCGCCGAGTGGTTCGCGCAGCACGGCGCTGCCGAGGCGGCGCGTCACGCCCGCTCGGTGCGGCTCGAACAGAAGTACCGCGTCACGACCCCCGAGCTCGTCTGGACGCTCTCGCCCGACGACTTCGCGGCGCTCGCCACCCTCGCGCTGACGCCGCGCGAGACACCCACGGTCGGCCTGGACCACCTCCACGCCCCCCTGGTCAGCATCCGCGAGCAGGCGGCCGTCGTCGTGGCGCTGCTCCGTCGTGGGACGGTCCTCACCTTCCGCCAGCTCGTCGCGGGAATCGACGAGAAGGGCGTCGTCGTCGCCCGGTTCCTCGCGCTGCTCGAGCTGTACCGCCACGCGTCCATCTCGTTCGAGCAGGTCGAGCCGCTCGGTGAACTCAGCGTTCGCTGGGTGGCCGAGACCTGGACCGAAGAGAACCTCGCGGCGCTGGGGGCCGACTATGAGGGCTGACGCGACCCGCGCCTCCTCGTCCGTCGACACGGCCGACGACGACGTCGTCCAGGACGTCGACGAGTCGCCGTCGTCACCCGCTGCCGTCGCACGTCGTCTCGAGGCGTTGCTGATGGTCGCCGACGAGCCGCAGTCGCTCGTCGACCTGGCGACCGCCGTCGCCGCCCCCGTGGCCGCGGTGCGGCAGGCGATCACGACGCTCGTGGCCGATTTCGACGGTGTCGACGGCACGGTCCGACGGGGTTTCGAGCTGCGTGAGGTCGGTGGCGGCTGGCGATTCTACGTCCGCGACGAGCACGATCCGGTCGTGCGCGATTTCGTGCTGACGCAGAACCCGACGAAACTGTCCTCAGCGGCTCTCGAGACGCTGGCGGTCATCGCCTACAAGCAACCCATCACCCGCAGCAGCATCGCCCAGATCCGGGCGGTCAACGTCGACTCGGTCGTCCGTACGCTGCTGGGTCGCGGTCTGATCACGGAGTCGTCCACCGACCCCGAGACAGGCGCCATCAACTACGAAACGACAGGCCTCCTCTTGACCCATCTCGGCATCAACTCGCTCGATGAGCTGCCGCTCATCTCGCCCCTGCTCTCGGACGGCCAGGGGGGGTTCGACGATGTCGCGTAGTCAGTTCTCCTCCGACGACTCCGAGCTGGCCTCGGGCGAGCGCCTGCAGAAGGTCATGGCGGCCGCGGGCGTGGCCTCGCGCCGGGTCAGCGAAGACATGATCGCCGCCGGGCGGGTGACGGTGAACGGCAAGGTCGTCACCGAACCCGGCCGCCGCATCGACCCGACCAAAGACAAGATCGTCGTCGACGGCAGCGCCGTGCAGCTCGACGCCACGCGTCGTTACGTCATGCTCAACAAGCCGGTGGGCATCGTCAGCACCCTGAGCGACGAGAACGGCCGGCCCGACCTGCGTCAGTTCACCGAGCAGTACGAAGAGCGCCTCTTCAACGTCGGCCGCCTCGACGTCGAGACGAGCGGCCTCCTCGTGTTGACCAACGACGGCGAGCTCGCGCACGTTCTCGCGCACCCGTCGTTCGGTGTCACCAAGACGTACATCGCGAAGGTCAAGGGCGTCGTCACGCCCGCCGTGCTCAACGAGCTCATGACCGGCGTCGAACTCGACGACGGCCCGATCGCGGCGGACAAGGCGACGCTCGTCGCCGGTGGCGCGGGTCTCTCGCGTTCGTCCGACTCGTCGCTGATCGAGATCACCCTGCACTCCGGGCGCAACCGCATCGTCCGTCGCATGCTCGAGGCCGTCGGCCACCCGGTCATCGACCTCGTGCGCCGATCGTTCGGCCCGCTGCACCTCGGCACGCTCAAGGTCGGCCACATGCGCTCGCTGACCAAGGTCGAGCTCGGGGCCATCCTCACCATCTCGCGCGACGCCACGGCCGACTCGACGGTCGACGCCGCCCCGATCACCGAGAGCCCCGACGCCCCCGTCGACGAGGCCGACGTCGTCGAGCTGGCCCTCGCCGACGACGAGGTCGAGAAGGACTACTACGACGAGGACGACGAAGAGTACGACCCCGCGACCGATGCCCGTGCCGAGCGTCGCCGTGCCGCGGCTCGCGACCAGGCCGAGTCGACCTCGCGACGGGCGCAGGTCCGCCGAGAGCAGGAGGCGCGCCGCGGTCAACGCGACGAGAGCCCGACCCGAGGTGGGTACCAGGGCAATCGGCACGACGGACGCTCGGGCGATGAGCGTCCCGTGCGCGGCTACCAGGGCAACAACGACGACGGTCGCGGACGCGAGGGACGACCGGCTCGCACCGGTTACCACGGCAGTGACGAGCGTCCCGCTCGCGGCGGGTACCAGGGACGTGACGACCGCGGTGGATCTCGTGGTGGCTACCAGGGCCGCAACGACGACGGTCGCGGCGAGTCTCGTGGTGGCTACCAGGGGCGCAACGACGACGGTCGCGGGCGCGACGAGCGTCCGGCACGCGGCGGGTACCAGGGACGTGACGACCGCGGGGGAGCACGACCGGGCTACGAGGGGCGGAACGACGACGGCCGCGGTCGTGACGATCGCGGTGGGTTCGTGTCTCGCGACGATCGCGGCTCGCGAGGCGGGTTGGTCTCGCGCGACGACCGTGCGCCTCGAGGTGGTGGAGACCGTCCGCTGAGCCCTGGAGAAGAGCGCGCGGCGGGGTACCCGAACCGCGACGCCAACCGCGACCCGCGTACCGGACGCCCCTCGGGCATCCGTGCCGGCGGCAAGGCGACCAACCGCGGATGGGTCGACCGCGGCGCAGCGGAGCGGGGCGAAGACGACCGTGGCGCGCGTGACGACCGTCGTGCCGGTGCCGGTGGCTACACGGGTGGGCGCGATTCGCGCGACGACCGTGGCGGCTCGCGTGGCGGGTACCAGGGCCGCGACGACCGGAGTGGACGTGACGATCGTGCCGGTCGTGACGACCGTGGTGGTTCGCGCGGTGGGTACCAGGGTCGCGACGACCGTGGTGCGTCGCGTGGTGGCTACCAGGGACGAGAACAGCGTGACGACCGCGGAGACTCGCGCGGTGGCTACCAGGGCCGTGACGACCGCGGTGGCTCGCGCGGTGCCGGCTACCAAGGTCGTGACGACCGCGGAGACTCGCGCGGTGGCTACCAGGGTCGCGACGACCGTGGAGGCCGCAACGGGGCGCGCAGCGGCGGCTACCAGGGCCGTGAGCAACGCGACGACCGCGGGGGTTCGCGTGGCGGACCCGCCCGTGGCCCGCGCGACGACCGCGGAGGCCGCGACGACCGCGGAGGCCGCGACGACCGTGGCGGTCGCGACGACCGCGGCGGCGACCGTCCGTACCGTGGCCGACCCGACGCCGGGGGACGTGGTCCCCGAGGGGGCGGACGGTCGTGACCGACGCGCACCGCGCCTCCTCGTCCGACGTCGCCTTCGGGTCTGACGCGCCGCTCGCGGACGCGCCGTCGGCCGACCCTTCGACGGTAGGCGCGCTGACGGCGGGCAGCCGCCGGCTGGCAGGCCAGGTGCGCATCGTCGGTTCGGGTCTGCTCGGTGCCAGCATCGGTCTGCGTCTGCGTCAGCACGGCGTCGACGTGATCCTCGACGACGTGTCACCGGCGGCGCGCAGCCTCGCCGTCGACTACGGCGCCGGGCGGCCCCCGGCCGACGGCGACGCCCCCGGGCTCGTCGTCGTCGCCGTGCCGCCCGACGTCACCAGCGACATCGTCGCGCGCGAACTCGACGCCTGGCCCGAGGCGCTCGTGACCGACGTCGCATCGGTCAAGGTCGCCCCGCTCGCCGAGTTGCGTGCGCGCGGCGCCGACGTGTCGCGGTACATCGGTTCGCATCCCATGGCCGGCCGTGAACGCGGGGGAGCCGTCTCGGCTCGCGCCGACCTCTTCGTCGGCCGCCCGTGGGTCATCGCGGGGCACGACGACATCACGTACCGTCGGGCGGCCGCCGTCGAAGACCTGGCGCTCGACCTCGGAGCGACCCCGATCGAGATGACACCGGAGGAACACGACGCCGGCGTCGCCCTCGTCAGCCACGCGCCGCAGGTCGTCGCCTCCCTCATGGCGACGCGTCTGCGCGACGCTCCCGACGCCTCGCTCGGCCTCGCCGGTCAGGGCGTCCGGGACGTCACGCGGGTCGCGAGCAGCGACCCGGCGCTCTGGACGCAGATCCTGGGGGCGAACGCGTCCCGCGTGGCCGTCGTGTTGCGCGACCTGCGCGCCGACCTCGACCGCGTCGTCGAGGCCCTCGAGGCACCCGACGCGCCGGGCAGTCGCCGCGCCGTCGCCGAGAGCATCGGCGCCGGCAACGTCGGCGTCGCCCGTCTGCCCGGCAAGCACGGGCAACAGACCCAGTTCAGCTCGGTGATCGTCATGGTCGACGACACTCCCGGGCAACTGGCCCGCCTGCTCACCGAGATCGGTGAGATCGGCGTCAACCTGGAAGATCTGCGGCTCGAGCACTCGCCGGGCGCGCAGGTAGGACTCGCGGAGGTATCGATCGTGCCCGAACAAGAAGACCGACTCGTCACCGAACTCGAGACCCGGGGCTGGACCGTCGTGGGGGCGTTCGCGTGAGCGGCGACCTGGGCGGCACGAGCCCCGTCGGCTCGTCGGACGTCGACCCCGAGCGCTCGCCGGGTGAGCACGGCGTCGGGGGTCCCGCCGGCGAGGCCCACGTCGAAGAGTTGCGGGCCGAGACCGCCGAGGCCGTGCACCGCCACGTCGTCGTGGCCGTCGACGGACCGGCCGGGAGCGGCAAGTCGAGCGTCAGCCGCGCCTCCGCAGCTTCCCTCGGCTTCGACTATCAAGACACAGGGGCGGCCTACCGGGCCTTCGCCCTGCACGCGCTCGACAGCGGCGTCGACCTCGACGACGCCGAGGCCGTCATCGCGACGCTGCCGACGTTCCACTACGCGATCGGGATCGACCCGGCCCGCGACTCCTCGGTGACGATCGGTGGTCGCGACGTCACCGACGAGATCCGCACGCCACGCGTGACGACCGCCGTCAGCCACGTGGCCAAGCTGCCCGAGGTCCGTCGGTTCATGGTCGACCTGTTCCGCCGCATCATCGCGTCGACCGACAAGCCGGGCATCGTCACCGAGGGGCGCGACATCACGACCGTCGTCGCACCGGATGCCCAGGTCAGAATCCTGTTGACCGCGAGCGAAGCCGCTAGAATGGCCAGGCGTTCGGCCGAGGTGACCGGGCAGAGTGCCGAAGAGACAGCTCGGCAGCTCTCGACCCGCGACCGGCTCGACAGCAAGGTCGTCGACTTCATGACCGCCGCACCCGGCGTCTCCACCGTCGACTCCACCCAACTCGACTTCGACCAGACCGTGCAGGCCGTGGTCGAGCTCGTGCGAGCGAGCACCCCCATTTCTTAAGGAAGTCCCCATGGCAGACGACGACAAGTACCCCGAGCTCGACGAGCAGATGGTCGACCGCATCCAGACGATGCCCGACGAGGACGCCGACCAGCGCGCCCGAGCCCTCCGCGCCGGCCTGACCGACTACGACCTCGACGAGGGCGACATCGACGTCCTCGAGGGGGCCGACTGGGACCCCGACGCACTCACCTACGCCCCGGCCCTGCCGGTGCTGGCGATCGTCGGCCGACCGAACGTCGGCAAGAGCGCCATGGTCAACCGCATCCTCGGGAGGCGCGAGGCCGTCGTCGAGGACAAGCCCGGCGTCACGCGCGACCGCGTCTCGTACAAGGCCGAATGGGGCGGACGCCGCTTCACGCTCGTCGACACCGGCGGATGGGAGCCCGACGCGATCGGCATCGACCGCTCGGTCGCGATGCAGGCCGAGATCGCGGTCGACCTGGCCGACGCCGTGCTGTTCGTCGTCGACGTCAACGTCGGGGCGACCGCCACCGACGAGGCCGTCGTGCGCATGCTCCGTGCCTCGCACAAGCCGGTCATCCTCGTCGCCAACAAGAGCGACGACGCCCGGAAAGACCTCGAAGCCGCGTCACTGTGGTCGCTGGGGCTGGGCGAGCCCTTCCCCGCGTCGGCGCTGCACGGTCGCAACGTCGCCGACCTGCTCGACCTGTGCATGACCAAGCTGCCCGCGGTCTCGACCGTGGCCAAGCAAGAGATCGGCGGCCCTCGTCGCGTCGCGATCCTCGGTCGACCGAACGTCGGCAAGAGCTCGCTGCTGAACAAGGCCGCGGGCGAAGAGCGCGTCGTCGTCAACGAACTCGCCGGCACGACCCGTGACCCCGTCGACGAGCAGGTCGAGATCGCCGGTCGCGTGTGGACCTTCGTCGACACCGCAGGCATCCGCAAGCGCGTCCACCTGCAGCAGGGCGCCGACTTCTACGCGTCGCTGCGCACCTCGGCCGCGCTCGAGAAGGCCGAGGTCGCGGTCGTCGTGATCGACGTCACCGAGCAGATCTCGACGCAGGACCTGCGCATCATCGACCTCGTGCTCGAGTCGGGTCGCGCGCTCGTGCTCGCCTTCAACAAGTGGGACCTGCTGGACGACGACCGTCGCCGCTACCTCGAGCGCGAGATCGAGCAGGACCTCGACCACGTGTCGTGGGCCCCGCGCGTGAACATCTCGGCCCGCACGGGTCGTCACCTCGAGAAGCTCGTGCCCGCCCTCGAGCTCGCGCTCGAGTCGTGGGACACCCGCATCCCGACCGGCAAGTTCAACGCCCTGCTCGCCGAGCTCGTCGCCGAGCACCCGCACCCGCTGCGGTCCGGCAAGCAGCCGCGCATCCTGTTCGGGACCCAGGCCGCGAACCGTCCGCCGACCTTCGTGCTCTTCACGACCGGGTTCCTCGACCCGCAGTACCGTCGCTTCATCACGCGACGCCTGCGCGAGATCTTCGGCTTCGAGGGGACGCCCATCACGGTCAACATGCGCGTCCGCGAGAAGCGCAAGCGCCCGTAGTCCTTCTCCCGTGCCCGTCCCGTCGACGGATCGGTAGTGGATCGTTTCCACACCGGGCGTTCTGCATTGCTAGGGTGGCTCCCATCGGCAGCGATATGTGAATGTCGCATGATGGAGGGCGAGGGTGCATGGCAGACCTGGTGGTGGACGAGAAGACGCTGACGTCGGTTGCGTGGCGGGTTTCGACGGCGGCCGTCGACGCCGAGGTGTCGGCGACGCTGACGCTCGGGTCGGTGGCCGACGTCGGCTCACCGAGCGTGGCGGGGGTCCTCGACGAGGCGACGGGGCAGCTGGTGAGACGGGCGGGGTTGGCCGTCGAGGCGATCCAGGCGGTGGGCGACTTCACGACGACGTTCGTGCGCGAGTTCGAACAGGTGGAGTCGCGGCTCGCCGCCGGCTTGCCGGTGGACGACCTGGCCGCTGACGTGCCGGTGGACGACTTGGCCGGGATGGGGTCGAAATGAGCGCCGACGACGACCCCGGGGTCGGCTCGGTCGAGGGCATCCGGCAGCTCGCGACGACGAGGCGGACCGAGGTCGACGATCTCGAGGTGGCGGCCTACCGGTTGGCCGAGGCGGCGAGCTGGGGTGCCGAGTGCTGGCGGGGACGGTCGGGCGAGCAGTTCGTCGCGTCCATGACGGACGTGTCCGCCGAGGTGACTGCTGTGGCTCGAGGCCTCGAGCACCACGCGGCGGCGCTCGAGGCGTACGCGGTCGACGTGTCGTTGATCCAGGGGTCTCAGCAGACCCTGGAGGCGCGGCGCGCGATGGCCGAGCAGAACATCCTCTCGACGGGGGTCGCGCTGAAGACGGTCATGCGCGAGGCGCAGGAGGCGGCACAGGGCGACCTGTTCGGCCTCGTCGTGGAGTCCGAGTACCGCTCGGGTGAACGGTCGACCTTGCAGCGTCGCATCGACGACGAGCAACGCGAGCTCGAGGTCGTCGCGGGCTTGTGGGCCGACCTGGTCGAAGAGCGGGCTGCGGCCGATCGTCGGTGCGTCGCCGCGCTGCAGAGCCCCGAGGCGATGGGGTGCCTGCCGCAGGTCACCGGGGAGGCCCTGGCCGCGGGGTCGTCCGAAGAATTGCTGGCGCTGCTGGCAGGGCTCTCGGCCACCGAGCTGACGATGTTGCTCGAGCAGCACCCCGAACTGGTCGACGAGGCGTTCCTGGCCGATCCCGAGCGGGTGCGGGCCTGGTGGGACGAGCTCGGCCAGCAGGGTGCGCGAAACGCTGATGGGCTGACCGCGGTGCAGGTGGCACTGGTGCGAGGGGCTCCGGCGATCATCGGGGCCCTCGATGGTCTGCCGCTGTCGGTGCGGGTCGCGGCGAACGTGTTCAACGCGAAGCGGCGGATGGCCGAGATCGACGAGATGGTGGGGCCGATCGGGCGGCGGGGGCTGCACGGCGACGATGAGCTGCTGGCCGCACTGGCGCGCGAACGCGCGTACCTCGCCGACGCTGTGGCGGAACCACCGCACGTGCAGCTTTATCTCTTCGACCCCTCGAAGAGCCGAATCATCGAGATGATCGGCGAATGGAACGACCAGACGAGGACGGTGCTGGCCTACGTGCCGGGGACGTTGACGAACATGGACTCGTTCTATCAGGACCCCGAAAGCGTGCAGCAAATGGCGCGGTGGCTGCACGACAGCGACGCCAGCAAGACCACGGTCGCGTTCGTGTTCAAGGACGGGTTCTTTCCCGGTGGGGCGGAGGGCGGCAAGAACCCCGCCGAGTTCGTCGGGGCCTTCGCCGAGGCGAACGACCCCGAGTTTGCTCGCAAGTCCAGCAAGACCCTGTACGACTTCCAGCGAGGATTGGCCGTCGATCCGGTCTCGACCAAGCCCGGCCATCGAGACATCGCGATCGGCCACAGCTGGGGACTCGCGAACATCACGTCGGCCGAGGTTCGGGGTGCGACGTACGACAAGGTCATCTCGCTCGCGGGCGCAGGCATGCCGCCCGAATGGCAGGCGCGTGACGACACGACCTACACCAATTACAGCTACTGGGATTTCCTGCAGGCTGCTCAGCGAACGGGGGGCGTCTGGGAGGGTCGCAACCCGAACCGGTCGGATGAGTTCGACTCCAAGGGGTACTACCTGGGGCCCGACGACCTGAAATTCGGAGACTTGGCCACGTTGACGCCCCTCACGAAGGTGGACGACAATCATTCGCTCGTTGCCGAGTCCAGCGATGCCAACGCCGCCGTGAGAGATGCCCTCACGAATGAAGTTCATTCGCATGTTCACTAGGAAAACGTCCCGTCGACCTTGGCTGGTCGCGGCTGCGATGTTCCTCGTCCTTACACACCTTGGTGCTTGCTCGAGTCCTGGCACCGAAGACACGAAGAGAGAGAGATACATGGAAGAGGGATCTGACCGAGTCGATCTCGGACAGTTGCGTCAAGACATCCGTGTCGTTCAGCGCCGCCTCGTGTCTGTCGGGGCTGATGTCGTGGAAGGGAGCGTCGAGGAGTCGGCGAACGGCGTTCTGATGTCTTGTGCGGGCGGGCAGTTCCAATGGACGGGGTCGACGACCGCCAGTTACTCGCCCGTTCCGGCGCAGGAGGACTACTACCGCCTGGTCGAAGCAGAGCTCGAGGGGTCCAGCGAGCTGACGACGTCTCGGCAGTTCTCACCGGATGGCGAAGACGAATGGCTCATCGTCCGAGGGGAGGACGGTACCCGCTACTCCATCAGCGTCTGGGCTGGCATCTCGAAGGTGCAGGTATCAGCAAGTTCTTGGTGCTTCACAGTTCAGCCCGGACAGACGAAGCGTGGCCGTTTCTGAGGGCGGAGTAGGGCACCATTGGTGTTCGTGAGACGAGCGGACGGGGTGCGAGGGTGACGGGCGCTGGGCTGTGGCACCGCGCCTCCTCCGGGTTGGGCTTGTCGGCCGCGGCCGACCGGGTGTGGCAGCGGCTGCAGCTCGACCGGCTGGCCGGGGGGCGTCACTCGGGCTACGTCATCCACGAGGACATGCAGCGGCACCCGCGCACAGTGCGTAGCTTCGTCGGCATCCGGTGGCTCTTGTTCGGCGAGACCGTCGTCGGGCTCACCGCCATCTTCATCGCCGCCGTCCTCACCAGCCGAGGCGAACACGTCCCGTGGGCCGTGTGGTTCCGCTCCACGGTCGTCCTGTTCATCACCGCCTCGCTGTACGTCTTCGCCTGGCGCGCCCAGCTCGGCTACTACTGGGCCTACTCGCGCCTCCGCCTGTTCAGCCGCATCTTCCCGATCGTGACGCTCATCATCGCGACCATCCCCGGGCTCTACCCCGGGTGGATGGTCGTCGAACAGATCGTCTTCTCGCTGCTGATGATCGGCATCGGTGACCTCCTCACGAGTGACCACATGCGCGCGGCCTTCCCGCGACCGGCGAAGCCCGGCGTGGTCGACAACGCGAGCTGAGAGTCCGCGCGCCCCGCACCACGCCACGAGATGAACAAACCGCCATCCGATTCCGTGGCGGGGTGTTTATTTCGTGGCGGGCTGGCGGGCTGGCGGGCTCGCGGGCTGGCGGGCTCGCAGGCGGGGCTGCGGGGTTGGCGGGTGGACCGACAGCCGGGCGAAGGCAGGCAGGTGGGCCGGCGGCAACGGCCGCAGGCCCGAGGAGGTGCGGGTCAGGCGCCCGCGCGCGGAACCATCTCGACGTCGGCGGGTTCGACCTCGCGGCCGTCGCCCGTGACGAACGCTACCCGCACGGGCTCGCCCGAGCCGGCGACGCTGAACCGCCGTGCGGCGCCGTCGGGGTGCGGATCGTGCTCGTCGCCCCAGACGGCGAGGGCGGCCAGCACGGGGGAGAGGTCGCGGCCGGCGTCGGTCAGCAGGTACTCGACGCGCTCACGGGCCCCGTCTTCCCGGTAGGTCGAGCGCTCGAGCACGCCGGCGGCGACGAGAGACTCGAGCCGGGCCGTCAGCACGTCGGGCGACAGGCCGAGCCGCGCCCGGAACTGCGAGAACCGGGTGTGCCCGAGCAGTGCCTCCCGCACCACGAGCAGGGCCCAGCGCTCGCCGAGCAGGTCGAGGCTGCGCGCGATGCCGCAGCGCGGGTCCAGGGGTCCACGAGAAGCCATGCCGACAGCCTACCTCGATAGGCTTTTCGTATCCAGGGTGCTAGCGTCGCCGTCATGCCCCGTGACCTCGCTGCCTCCGTCCGTCCCGACGGGCCGGACCGGCTCGCGTTCTGGACCTGCGCCTCCGTCCTCGCCCTCGCCTTGTGGACGAGCGGCGCCGCGACGCCGGTCTACCCGCTCTACGCGACCGACTGGCAGCTGACGCCGTTCGTCACGACCGCGATCTTCGCCGTCTACCCGCTCGTCCTCGTCGTCGTGCTGCTCGTCTTCGGCAGCCTCAGCGACACGATCGGTCGGCGGGCGAGCATCCTGCTCGGCGTGAGTGCGTCCATCGTCGGTGTGCTGCTGTTCGCGCTGGCGCCGGACGTCGGTTGGGTGCTGGTCGGCCGAGCGTTCATGGGCCTGGGCGTCGGCCTGTCGCTCAGTCCCGCCACCGCCGCGATGATCGACATCGCCGGTCCCGTCAACTCGGCGCGCACCGGAGCCATCAGCACCGCCTCCACCGCCGTGGGCCTCGTCTTCGCGACACTGCTCGGCGGAGCGCTCGTCCAGTACGCGCCCGAACCGCTGCACCTCACGTACTGGGTGCTGCTCGTCGTCGAGGTGGGCGTGCTCGTCCTCGTCTGGCGGCTGCCGCGGGACCGGGACGCGCTGGCCGGGCGCTGGAGGCCACGATGGCCGAGCGTGCCGCGCGCGCTCCTCGGGGCGGTGGGCGCCGCGGCCGTCTGTGTCAGCGCCTCCTACGCTCTCGGGGCCGTGGTGCTCTCGCTCGGTGCCGAGATCGGCGTGACGCTGATCGGCAGCGACAACGCGTTCGTCACCGGCGCGGTGATCGCCCTGTCGATGGTGGTCATCGCGGTCGTGGCGCTGGCGTCACGACGGGTGCCGGTGGTGATCGCCGTCGTCGTGGCGGCGGTGGCGACGACGCTCAGCTTCACGGCACTGGTGCTGGCCGCGGCGCAGCAGTCGCTGGTGCTGTTCCTGGCGTTCTGCGTGCTGTCGGGAGTCGGCTACAGCCTCTTCTTCGCGTCGGGGCTGGGGATCGTGTCGCGGTTCGCTCCGGAACACCACCGGGCGGGGACGCTGTCGGCCGTGTACCTCGTCGCCTACCTGGTGCAGGGGGCGACTGCCCTGTGGCTCGGGGCGCAGGCGACCCGCGGAGGGCTCGAGAGCGCCGTCGACGTCGGGGACCCGGCGATCGTGGGGCTGGCGCTCGCGGCGATGGTGGCGGTCGTCGTGGTCATGCGCGGGCGGGAGCGGCGGCGGGTCGCGGCGTAGGGACGACGTGCGGCGGGCGTCGGGCGGCCAGCGGCGGGCGGCAGGCGGCGGGCGGCGGTCAGCGGCCGGCGGCGGGCAGCAGGCGGCGGCCGGCGGCGGGCCGCGGGCGTCGGTCGTGGGGCGGCACAGTTTGCAGCCGGCAGCACAGCCCGCGGGCCGCGGCCGGCGATCAGCACAGCTTGCGGTGGTCGGCACAGCCTGCCCGGGTAGGTCGCGCCATAGGGGGGCAGGGAGCGGAGCGCAGGAGGCGCGGGCAGGGCAGGGTGCGCGGCGTGCGGACGGTGCGAGTGCAGGAGGCGCGGGCCGGGCAGGGTGCGCGGCGTGCGAACGGCAGGTGCTCGGCTTGCATCCCGCCACGAGGTACACACGCCGCCACGCGATGTCGTGGCGGCGTGTGTATTTCGTGGCGGGGTGGGGCGGGCCACGACGCCAGGAAGTGGTCACGGCGCCAGGCTTAGTCCTGGCGCAGTGACCACTTCCTGGCGTCATGCCCGGGCGGCACGGCAGACCGCAGACCGCAGACCGCAGCCCGCCGCCCGTCGCCTACCGCCCGTCGCCCGCCGCCTACCGCCCGCCGCCCGCCGCGGCCTACCGCCAGCGCCGCAGCGCCACGCGCTGCACGACGTTCAGCACGGTGTCGCTCAGCGTCCCGAGCAGCGCCAGCAGGACGATGGCGAGGAAGATCCGGTCGACGCGTCCGTTCGACTGCGACTCGGTCAGCAGGAAGCCGAGGCCCATCGACGACGCGATCAGCTCGGCCGCGACCAGGAACAGCCAGGCCTGCGCCAGCGCCAGCCGCAGTCCCGACACGAGCGACGGCAGCACGGCCGGCAGCTGAACCCGGGTGAAGAGCGACACCCGCCGCAGGCCGTAGGCGCGTCCCGCCTCGACGAGCTGCGGGTCGACGTGCCGCAGCGACCCCGCGACCGTGGTGAACACGGGGAACGCCGCACCGATCGCGATCAACGTCACCTTGCTGTCCTCGCCGATGCCGAGGTACAGGATCAGCAACGGCACCCAGGCCAGCGACGGCACCGCGCGCACGGCCGCGATCGACGGTGCGAGCAGCGCCTCGCCCACCCGCGACAACCCGACGACGGCGCCGACGACCAGCCCGATCACGGACCCGACCACGAACCCGATCAGCACCCGCTGCACCGAGATGGCGACGTAGAGGCCGAGCTGACCCGTGGCGGCGAGGTCGACTCCTGCCCGCGCCACGTCCGCGGGGGACGGCAGGCGGTACGAGGGCACTCCGCCGACGGTGGTGGCGAGCACCCAGGCGGCGAGCACGGCGGCCGGCACGAGCACCCCGAGCAGTGCCAGGCGGTGGGGAGCAGGCGCGCCCGGGGCACCCGGGCGTCGCGGCGCGGGCGACCCGGACGAGGAGGCGCGGCGTCCGTCCTCGACGACCCGCGCCTCCTCGGGACGGGGGGTGGCGGTCAGGGTGCTGCTCACGAGGTGGACGCGGTTTTCGCGTACGAGTCGTCGAAGAGCGAGTCGAGGGCGGCGTCGACGTCGTCCTGCGAGGTGACGTCTCCGGACTCTACGAGGATCGGGCCGACGGTCGAGAGCACGGCGCGCTGGTCGGCTCCGGGGGCGGGGTCGATGTCGAGGTGGGTGCGGTCGATCACCGTGGTGGCGACGGCGGGGTCGATGGCGGCGGCCTTCGCGAGGATCGCGGCGGTCTCGTCCGGGTTCTCGAGCGCCCAGGCGCGGGCCTTCTCGTACGAGTCGACGACGACCTGCGCGACGTCGGGCGACGCCTCGAGGAACGACTCGGTCGCGTTGAGGAACCCGTAGCTGAGGAAGTCCACGTTGCGGTAGAGCAGCTTGGTGCCCGACTCGGCCTCGCTCGCGGCCATGATCGGGTCGAGGCCGGACCAGGCGTCGACGCTGCCGTTCTCGAGGGCGGCGCGTCCGTCGGCGTGCTGCAGGTTCTGGATCGTCACGTCCGAGGCGCTGAGCCCGGCCTGGTCGAGCGCCTGCAGCAGGAAGAAGTACGGGTCGGTGCCGGTGGTCGCCGCGATCGTCTTGCCGCGGAGGTCCGCCACGTCGGTGATGGTCGAGTCGCCCGGGACGACGAGCGCCGACCACTCGGGCTGCGAGTACACGTCGATCGTCTTGATGGGGGAGCCGTTCGAGCGGGCGAGCAGCGCGGCCGAGCCAGCGGTCGAACCGACGTCGACCGCTCCGGCGCGCAGCAGCTCGTTGGCCTTGTTCGAGCCGGCCGACTGGGTCCAGTTGACGGTGACGTCGTCGCCGAGGGCGTCCTCGAGGTAGCCCTGGTCCTTCACGACGAGGCTGAGCGGGTTGTAGGTCGCGAAGTCGATGTCGAGCGTGTCGGTCGACCACTCGCCGTCGCTCGACCCGGCGCCGCCTGCCGCGTCGGCCGCGCCGGTGCCGGCGTCCTCACCCGCGACGCAGCCGGTGAGGAGGAGGGCGCTCGCCGCGGCGAGGGCGAGACCGCCGGCCCAGGAGGCGCGGGTGCGGGTGGTGGGGGAGGTGCGGAAGGTCATCGGTTCGTCTCCGTGCTGTCGGGGGCGGTGCGGTGGTCTGCGGGGGTCGGTGCGGGTGCGGGTGCGGTCTCGGTGCGGGTGCGTCCGGCGGTGGCCGTCGCGGTCAGCGTGCTGGTGATCGTGTTGCCGGCGTGCACGCGGTGGACGCCGAGGTCGGCGAGCAGCTGGAGGCGCAGCTCGGCCAAGGCGGGGTCGTCGCGGTCGCGAGGGCGGTCGCCGGGCACGGTGACGATGCGCTGGATGCTGGGGGCGCCTCCTGCGTTGGCGGCGTGCGTCGCGCCTCCTGCGGTGGCGGCGGCCGCGCCCGTGTCGGACGCGCCCGTGGCGTCGGCGGGCCGGGGCTGCTGCTGCGAGAGATCGGCGAGGACGACGATGCGGTCGGCGAGGTAGAGCGCTTCGTCGACGTCGTGGGTGACGAGCAGGACGGTGGTGGGTTCGGCCCGGTGGATGTCGAGCAGCAGGTCGTGCATGCGGAGGCGGGTGAGGGCGTCGAGGGCTCCGAACGGTTCGTCGAGCAGCAGCACCTTGGGGGCCCGGGCGAGGGCGCGCGCGAGGGAGGTGCGTTGGGCCATGCCTCCGGACACCTGGCGGGGGCGGAGTCCGGCCGAGCTGCCGAGCCCGACGAGGTCGAGCAGTTCGGTGATGCGGGCGCGGCCGGCGGTTTTGTCCGGTTTGCTGCCTCGGTTGCCCTTGCCGGCCTTCGGCAGGCCGAGTTCGACGTTCTGGCGGAGGGTGCGCCAGGGCAGGAGGCGCGGCTCCTGGAACGCGATGGCGCAGCGTTGGTCGGTGGGCCGGGTGGGGGAGTCGTCGATGTCGACGGTGCCGGTGTCGGGCTGGTCGAGGCCGCCGACCTGGCGCAGCAGGGTCGACTTGCCGCAGCCGGAGGGTCCGACGATGGCGATGATCTCGCCGGCCGTCACGTCCAGGTCGAGGGCGTTGAGGACGGGGCGCTCGCCGAAGCGCCTCCCGACGCCGCGCAGACGGATCGGCAGGGCCGAGGAGGCGCAGGTCGTCGAGGTGGGCATGTCACGACGGTAGGTGGGCGGGGTGCCTGCCGTCCCGTGGGGTGTAACGGGGCGAAACACTCCGTTCGGTCCGCCCTGCGAGGGCGCGGTCTCGGGCACGCCCATTCATCGGCTATAGTTGTGGGGTTGCCTCGGTCGGGGCAACACCAAGACCTGGGTCGTAATTCAGACCTGGATCTCGGGCTGTGGCGCAGCTTGGTAGCGCACTTGACTGGGGGTCAAGGGGTCGCAGGTTCAAATCCTGTCAGCCCGACCAATAAGCCGTGTGGTCGGTGACCGTCGGTAAGGCCAGGTTTAGGCCGCGATGGCGATCGCCTTCCTCTTCACTTTCGCCCTCAACCCATGCCGCCCATGTCTTCGGGAGCGCGACGCCTTAAGCCAGGCGTGCACGTCGATCTCGTACCCCCATGGGGGAGATCGCGCCTATGTTAAGTCCGTGTCGTGCTTAACGGTGACAGTATGACTGCATGGCTGACAAGCAGGACTTGGAAACGTGGTTGGTTGATGCTCTGCATGGGGCTGACGGCTGGGCGCATCATGTCCGCCTGGCTGAAGCCATTTGGCGTGAACATGAGCTTGACCTGAGGCGATCTGGCGACCTTTTCTACACATGGCAATACGACTTGCGATGGGCTGCAAAACGCCTCCGAGATCGAGGGGTCATGGAGGCAGTACACAGTCGCTCTGACGGTATCTGGCGACTCGCTAATGCCTAAGGTGCTGAGAGGAATTTAAAGCTCGCCTATCGGAAATGATCGACTGAGGCAGAGCCATCTCATAGCTGCAACACGACTAGCACCTTTGGCCGCTGCAACGACGGTTTGAACCGCAGGAATGTGCTTGCTGGTAGCGCTGAGTAGGCCTGTCTCGTTGGGAGACTAGTCGGCGCGACAGCGTCATTGCGACGAGTTCCTTAGCCAAGGCAATAAATGCTCCCCGATGACTCGCGCAAGCCCAACAGGAACGGCATTTCCGATCTGTTTTGCGATCTCCGTTTTGCTGCCGAACCATTGGAAGTCGTCTGGGAAGCCTTGCAAGCGTGCTGCTTCCAAGTGCGTGATCGGGCGGTCTTCCGTCGGGTGGAGGTATCGACCCTTTTCGGGCTTGAAGAACTCAGTGCGGATCGTCACGGACGGTCGATCGAGCCAAAGTCTTCCCATGACGTCGCCAGAGCCAGACAAATGCTTTCGCCACCCAGGTGATGAGAGACGGTCGGGTAGATCCCTACGATTGCCGCCGGGAGGGATCGCGCGATATCGCTCTAGCGATCTGTCAGTCGGGTTTCTGGTGATGTGAAGTTCCCGAGTGAGGTACGGGCCTCGCGTGAGGCTCCGATCCTCGGGAAGGGTCGTCACCGAGACGGGTCCTGTCAGACCGTTAAAGGCGTCCCGGACCGTCGATCGGGCGGTCGTGGCAGTAGGGCGGCCGAGAGCGGGCAGGCCTCGTTTCCGCCCGATGACGAAGACACGTCGTCTGGCCTGCGGGACTCCGTAGTCGACTGAATTCAAGATGAACGGCTCTATCTCGTAGTCGGCCAGGCCTCCGCCGGGACGTACCTCGTGCTGCAGGTCGTCGAACTGGGGTGAGCGCAAGAACTGCGGCACGTTCTCGATGACGAAAGCCGTGGGCCGAATCCGCTCAAGTGCATGCACGTATTCACGCCAGAGCAGATTTCGCGGATCGAGCGGGTCTTGTTTGCCGAGGGCAGAAAAGCCTTGGCAAGGTGGCCCCCCTATGACAACGTCGGCGGTCTCGGGTAGCTCCCCCTTGAGCCAATCGCGAATGTCGCCACTGTAGACGTGTTTGCCGAAATTTGCGCCATAGGTTTTTGCCGCCATGGCGTCGATTTCCACGGCTGCAATCGGCCGGTAGTTGCCTGTTTCCACAAAACCGCGGGTCATGCCTCCACACCCCGCGAAGAGATCGACGAGGTCAAAAGGAGGCATTCCGCGATCTTAGACGGAGCGCTTCGCGGCCGCGAAGCCGGCGCGCCGAACCGTGACCAGGGCTTCGATTGCGTCCACTGCTTGGACCGGATTCTCGTGTTCCCAGACGCGGATCACGGCCCAGCCACCTTGTTCCAGGGCCAGCGTGGAGTCGAGATCTCGGGCTACATTCGTTTGCAACTTCTTAGCCCACCACTCCCCGTTGTTGCTGGGCTGAGTTCGGTGCAATGGGCAGGCGTGCCAGAAGCATCCATCGACCATCACCGCCACCCGCTCGCGCATGAATGCGATGTCGATAGTTCGTCGCGGTCGAGCTGGGACTGGAATGAATAAGCGGAACCGGAACCCGTCTCGGTGCAATCGCCGTCTTAGGTCCAGCTCAATCCCCGTATCTCGACGCCGCTGTGCGGACAATCGTGCTCGTACGCCCGAGTCGAGCGCTTCAGGGGCCCTGACAAGACGATACTTCGGAGTCCCCAGTTCGGGGAGGCGGTGGTGCTCGATTCAAGATCGACACCTTCTCATGTTAGGAATGACGACAGGCTTAGAGAAGGAGTCGATGTGGACCTATATCCACTTTTTGGAACGTGGGCTAAGCAGTTCGGTTTGGATGCAGCGGTGGCGAAGTTCACTGTCGTCGCGGGCCCCGAAATCGTGCTGACATACAAGCACCAGTTCGAGTCCGATCTCAAGAATGTTCAGCTGGGCGGGCCGGCCATCGTCGCGGCTGGAAACGAGCCTTGGTACTCAGGTCCTTCCGAAGGATCAGTATTTTGGCCTCCTTTGCGCTCGCATTTCACGGATGTTGAGAATTGGACTTCTGACCGGTTGACGAACCTCGAGAACGCCTCGAACGTCGTAGTGGCTCACACGCCCCGGCCTGATAAACAGCGCTACCAGTCGAAAGGGCTCGTGGTCGGCTACGTACAGAGCGGCAAAACAACTAACTTCACGTCTGTTATTGCGAAACTGGCCGACGAAGATTACAAGTTCGTTATTGTCCTCTCCGGTATCCACAATGGGCTGCGCAAGCAGACGCAGGCCCGCCTGGATTCGCAACTCAAGGAGCTCAATCGGGAGCACTGGATAACGCTTACCGACGTGGATCACGATTTCACGGGCTCCGCAGCAAGCGCGGTGAGCATTCTCAAATCGACGAAGAAGGTCGTCTTGGCGGTTGTCAAGAAAAATGCCACCGTACTTGAACGGCTCCTGGAATGGCTAAGCGGCGATGGGGCAAGAGGTGCCCTCGAGAACCTCCGCGTTCTCGTCATTGATGACGAGGCCGACCAGGCATCGGTCGCTACCGGCCGGATTAATCCCCTCATTCGGGATCTGCTGGCTCGTTTCCCTCGACACACTTACGTCGGCTACACCGCGACTCCGTTCGCGAACGTTTTTATTGATCCCGCCTCGGCGGACCTCTACCCAAAGGACTTCATCCTCAACCTGCCTAGGCCGGAAGGGTATTTCGGGACCGAGATGATCTTCGGTCGGGATGCCGTCGAGGGTGAAGTGACGTCGGACGGTGGCGAGAGTGTATTGCCACCGGACGGTTTCGACATGGTGCGAGTGGTGCCCGAAGACGACGTTGCGCTGCTTCGGCCGGCAAGCAAGGCGGATGCGCTCGGCTTCACGCCGACCATGACACCGGATTTGATCGAGGCCGTCCGCTGGTTTTGGTTGGCGACGGCAGCCCGCCGCGCCCGCGGTGATGATTCACACAGCACCATGCTGATCCACACATCGGTAAAAATTGACGTCCAGGAGTCCTTCCAGGCGCCCCTTGAAAGGCTCAGGAAAGGTGCGCGAAAAGCTCTCGAACTCGGCGACCCGGAGCTCATCGAGGAGTTGAGACAACTTTGGGAACGCGAAACGGGTCGAGTGGATGCTTCTCACTGGTCGGGGCGCGTGCAGAATTCATTCGAAGACGTGCTCGCTCACCTCGGCGGAGTGCTCGACGAGCAACGTGTGGTGCTGGACAACTACAGAAGCAACGATCGGCTCGACTATTCGTCAGGGTCAATCGTGGCCATCGCAGTGGGTGGCAACACGCTGTCCCGTGGCCTAACCCTCGAGGGCCTTGTAGTTAGCTTCTTTGTGCGAACTGCGTCGGCATACGACACGTTGCTCCAAATGGCTCGCTGGTTCGGCTTCCGACCTGGTTACGAAGATCTCCCACGCATCTGGATGACCTACGCACTCGAACGAGCATTCAGGCATCTCGCAACAGTAGAACGGGAGATGCGGGACGACATCGATCAGTATCAGCGTCAAAATTTGCTGCCCACCGATGTAGCCGTGCGAATTCGCACCCATCCGTCATTGTCGATAACCGCGAAGATGGGGGCCGCAGCTCCCGCGGAGGTGTCCTATGCGGGACGGCGACTGCAGACACGGTATTTCCTTCGCGAGGATGCCGATTGGTTAGCTAACAACCTGCGGTCTGCGAGTGACTTGTTGCAGGACGTGGCTGCTTTGAAGCTGCCTGCTGCTGACCGTGGCTCTGCAGTCGTGTACCGGGACGTGCCAGCAAGGTTGATCATCAGCTTTCTTCGCCGCTACTTCGTTCACGAAGATTCACCAGACCTTGATACGCAACAGCTCATCAGGTACATCGAAGGGCAGAGGCAAGGTGATCAACCTGCTTTGGAAAGTTGGTCTGTTGCCGTCGTGCAAAGCGACGGGGAGCCAGTGAAGCTCGGCAATCGAGACTTCCGCGCTGTTACTCGCTCCCGTCTTGATACAGGAGTAGATGACATAGCCGATATTAAGACGTTGATGAGCAAGCGAGACAGGGTCCTCGACCTTGAGGCATGGGACACCATTCCGACTTCAGAAACAGAGGATGAACTTGTTCAGCGGCGCAATCGTGACTCCGATTATCGTTCTCGCGGACTTCTAGTGGTCTACCCGATCGACCGGCAGAGCACACCTATTGCCAATAAGCCGGGCGCGGGCGTTTCGCGTGTGCCTATGGAGGCAGCTTTACCTGTATTGGGCATTGGCATCGTATTCCCGGGGACAGTGGGCGGTGGGAAAGCTGTGTCTGTGACGCATATGGCTGTTGACCTCGCTGGTTCGAGTGGAAGTGCTTGGGACGAGGACGGGGAGCAGCCAGAGAATCTGCAGGACGTCCTATATCAGGACGAAGGTGAGGAGTCCTAATGGAGGCTGCGACCGAACGTCTGAATCGAGCGTGGGTGGTCCTCGACAATCCCGTCGGGTCGGAGCTCGCCTCATTTGCTCTCGAAAAGGCAAGAGGGACCGCGAGCCTACGGGCAGCCTTGGACGCGCAAGGCCGGCGACACCTGTTGGTACCCCACCGGGATAAATACTCAGTCTCGGTAGAGGGCTCGAAAAGTATCCTTTCGACGTCGTCACGGTCGTTGACCTTTGACGGAATGGCGGCTACCTACGTCGATGTCGTGTGTCATGATCCCTCTTTGCGCCGAGAGTTTGACCAAGTCTGTCTGGACATTTTAGAGGCGTACACCGACGTGGGACCTGTCTCCGGTGCGGCCATCGTGGCTCATGTCGTTCATCGGTGGCGGAGGCTACTCCGGACCATTCGTGAGCGTGGTCTGAGCCCCGAAGAGAAGATCGGCTTGTTCGCTGAACTTTGCCTTTTTCGCAGTTTCGCGGTCGCCAACAAGGTCTCATCCGAGAACTGGACCGGTCCCGAGAGACGCCCGCACGACTTTGAGTTCCCAACCGCATCGTTTGAGGTCAAGGGCCAGGGCTTGAGCGCCCAGGACATCGTCGTTCATGGCCTCGATCAACTTGAGGAGCTGGACACTAAACCCCTCTACTTGGTCTTAATCGACGTGGAGCAGGACGACGCGGGAGAACGTCTCGCGGACGTCGTCGCGGAATTGGAGCAGCTGTTGGATGCCAGTCATGGCTTCAGGGTGAAGCTGAGCAGGTTGGGGTTTAATGATGGCGACGAATCGCGCTATGCGCTGGGGGCCTCCCATTTGGGACGTGTAACGGGGGACTTTCCCCGGCTGGTCGCTGGCGATCTCGCGGGGGGTGTTCCGGCAGGGTTGTCGCGTGTTTCTTATCACGTCGACCGAGGGGCGCTCATGCCCTTCCTCCAGCCGGTCGAGCTTGCTGACATCCCGGGATTCTTGTCGTGAGTGGGGCCTGGTGGTCGCAGCCTTTCGCCGAGGAAGGGTCCGCGACAGCTGAGGGCATCATCAACCAGCTCGGACGACCTGAGTTGGACGAGCTCACTGTTCTTGTGAGGGAAGCCGCCCAAAACAGCTGGGATGCGCGCTCGGGAGACGAACCGGTCGACTTCGTCGTGCGAATAGATCGCTTAGGTGAGAGAAGTCCTCATTGGCTTTCTCGGCTGACACCTGCGCCCGCCGGTGGCGCCGTGGCTCAACTGAGAGAGCATCTCGCGCCACACTCGATCATCATCACGATTTCGGATCGAAATACGCGAGGACTGGGCGGACCCACGCGTGCGGGCTCGAGAGCGCCGGATGGGCAGCGCAGCGACTTCGTACAATTTCTCCGCAACGTCGGGGAGGCTCGAGACAATGAGCTGGGAGGCGGGACCTATGGCTTCGGAAAAGGGATCTTCTACCGGTTGAGTGCGGCCTCGACCATCATGGTCGACAGTTATATCGGCGACGGCTCCCTGTCGGAGAGGAGGCTGATGGGCGCAGCCCTAGGCGCCAGTTTCTACAACGACGAGGGGCGTCGTTTCACGGGGCGCCACTGGTGGGGCGACACCCGAGAAGGCATTCCGGATCCTCTCCTCGGTGAGGACGCGATCGCCGTTGCCGCAGATCTCGGTTTGCCGGGTTTCGAGGACGGTCGGACAGGAACGGACATCGTCGTAGTCGGTGCCCAGCTCGATGACGACCTGAACGAGCCTGGGGCCCTGCGATCCGCAGGCACCTTCATCGCTTCGTCGATCTTGTGGAACTTATGGCCGAAGCTCGTTCATGGTCCAACAGGACACCTCCCCATGCGGTTCTCTGTCGAAGTGGAAGGGCGTTCAATCGTTGTCCCCGATCCCAGGGACGTTGAACACTTGCGTCCATTCGTGGAGTCTCTGGAAATGGTGAGAGGGAACCGAGGCGCGACTCACGTACGCAGATCTGCACCTTTCGAGGTCGGACAGTTGCACACCTCGTTGGCTCAGGCCGAGGCGCCTTTCTCTGAAGTCGTCGATGTTGCCAAGCCATTCAGTGGGCCCCCTCACCACGTTGCGAGAATGCGTCGGGCCGAGTTGGTGGTCGATTACTTCCAGGGGCCTGAACACGCTGATCCTCTCTTTTGCTACGGCGGCGTGTTTCAGTCCTCGGCCGAATCGGATGAACATTTCGCTGCTGCCGAACCGCCTACGCATGATGATTGGGTCGAGTCAGGATTGCGAGGAACGACCAAGGGCGTCGTCCAAAACGCTCGTGTGTTCATTCGCCGGCGGCTCGACGAGGACTTCGGGAGCGCGAATCGCACGCAGGGGCAAGGGGCTGCAGGACTCGGTGTTCTGGCTACTCGGCTCGCTCGCTTGACCCCGGGTCTCAGCGGCGGCCGAGCCGCGTCTCGCGACAGGACGTCTTCTTCCAATCCGGGTCGACGCCAGGCCGGGACTTCTTACCGGAGTGCTCGCGTTCTGGAGGGGCCCACTCTCCAGGTTTTCCGGGACCAAGCGTTCGTCGTCGCGCGGGTGCTGGTGCCGGGATCGGAGTCGACCCGAATCTGGACCGCCGAGGTGGCCGTAGTCGTGGACGGCGGTGGAAAGGAATCAACGGGTTTTGCCGGAGCGTTGAGTCCAGCTGTCATCGAGTGGCGACCGGTGGCCGGCGGCCCCTCCGTCGCCGGGCATTCCGTTCAGATCGGCGCCGGTGGTGACTCCGAGTGGTGGGTTTACGCGGTGCACGTACCCGACGCTGCCATACGCATGACGATCCGGAAGGCCGCCAATGTCTAGAGACGTCATGCCCTTTCTCGTCCCCGGTGAACGGACGTGGCACGTCGGCGGTTGGTACCTCTTCCGCGATGACGACTGGCTGCCCTTACCGGAACTGATAGATGATTGGGACCCCGACACGGACCTTCACCTAAGGATGATCGTTGAAGTCGAACGCGGCGCTGTGACCGAGCAGACGCAGATTGCTCACGATTCACCGCTGATCGTGACCGCGTCGTGGTTCAGTTCAAGCAATCAGATGACCGAGCTCATCGGACGCGTCGCTGTAGACGGTCGGGCCATTTCGCTCGAGGCCATCATTCCTGCTTCTCGAATCGGCGGAGTGGTGTCGATCGTGACGACTCTCGCTCTCGCCGGCTCTGCTGTCGGTCTTAGTGTCGCGTCGCCACGGGAGGCTGGATCGGTGCTCCTGCGAGCCAATCAGTCGGTTGCCCTGCAGGGTGACGGGGCCATGTTTCCGGTCGCAGTCGTCGACTTCGCCGCGACACCGTTCGACGTCGACTCGAGCTGGATGCTCGAGGTGTCCAGCGAACTGGAAGCGCCGTTCCTCGGGGCCTTCCAGTTACTGATCAACTCACGCGACACCGACCTCGTCAGGGCTGTGACTCGTCCTGGAGGCGATGCCGGACTACGTCAACTCGTGTTGGACCTCGAGGAGGGTGTCGCGGGTGTCATGGCGGAATGTGCTTTGGCAGTCGGCCCGGAATTGCTATCCGCCGAGGGATGGGAAGCGGGAACGGTCGGTTCCGTTCTCACCACGATGCTGGAAGGCGTGACTTCCAGAGGTCTCTCAAACGCAGGGGCAGGACTGGAGGCGGTCTCGGATTTCAGAAGCCGATTGTCCGGAGTGGTGCGTTCGTTGGGATACGGAAGGGTCTTCACATGAGTGCTCTCTGGCCACGATTGACCCACTCCGTGGCGGTCGCCATATTCGAAGAAGCTCAGACGGGTGCATTGCAGGCTTCAGATCGTCATCCGGCGCAGATCTTTGCTCCGGTCGGTGGTCGCCGAGTGACCGCGGATGAAGTGAGATCTTTGGCTGCAGCCATTCGGGATCTCGCGACGGATCACGGGTACCCGACTCGGTCCGATCCGTCTTCGCGTATCGCTTTCGATCGGGCTGCTGCACCTCTTCTGGGGGACCGGATGGATTTGAGCTGGTCGGAAGCATCGTCGCGCGATGTCTGGTCATTTCTAGCGCTAGTGGCGTTGCCGGACGTCACGGCATGGCGTTTCGGTACGGACAACGCCGAGCGTTGGGTGGCGACGGACCCGAACAGGCACACGTGGTCAAGGCTGTGGTGGCATTCGGCCGTCTTCGCGGGGGAACTCGGGCTGCTCAATGCATTGTCTGAAAGCGACCTCAATCAACTTTTCGAGCGGAGAAGAATCGGAGGCGATCCGCGTCTCGCTCGGTCCATAGCGAGGGCAGTCGTTCAAGGAACCATGCACGCCGAAATGCGTCGCGAGATCATCCGGGATGCGACTGCGCGTCTGCGGCGGCGACTCGCTTGGACAGACATGAACGCGCTTGACGACGGAATGCTGGACAGCCTGATGGAGTCGATAGTCAGGGAGTCGATCAATCGGCTCTCACCTGATCGGCAGGCTTAGAACTATGCACGACGTACTTATTTGATCCGACTGGACGCTTCACGCGTGGAAGCCAAACGAGCTGAAGACAGCTTTCCACAACGGCACTTGACCCTGCCCCAAGGGCATGGTCTCTACTTGGTCACACACCGGCACCGAGCCGGCGTGACCGAGAGGAACCTCCCGTGGCCTGGAGCACACGCGAGCTGGCCGAGCTGGCTGGCGCCACCGTCAAGTCGGTGCGGTACTACCACCAGCTCGAGCTGCTCGACGAGCCCGAGCGGCTGACGAACGGGTACAAGCAGTACGAGGTGCGGCACCTGGTGCGCCTCCTACAGATCACCCGCCTGACCGACCTCGGCGTCCCGCTCGCCCAGATCGAGTCGATCGGCTCGTCCGTCGACGACCCTGCCAGCACCCTCCGCACCATTGACGCCGAACTCGCCGCCACCATCGAGCGGCTGCAACGCATCCGCGCCGAGCTGGCGGCAATCCTCGCGAACCGGACCAGTGCCTCCTTGCCTGCCGGGTTCGCCGAAGCAGGACGCGACCTCAGCGAAGCCGACCAGTCGCTGCTGCTGATCTGGTCGAAGGTGTTCGACGAGGGGGCGATGGATGACCTGAAGCAGATGCTGATCGACTCGCCGCGAACGGCTGCCGACGCCGACCTCGACGAGCTCACCGACGACGCCGACCGTGAGACGCGGCGGCGGTTGGGGGAGTAGTACGCTCCCGTGCTGGCGGGGGTGACCCAGGGGTACGAGTGGTTGGGTGCCCCGGGCGAGCGGGCTCCGCGGGGGGGCGGCGTTCGCGCAGCAGACCGTGACCGAGGTGGTGGCCGAGCTCTACAACGGTGCCCAGCGCGAGGTGCTCTACCGGGCGTCGCTGATCGGTGCGGGCAAGCTCGACGAGCTGGCCGCGCTCGAGGCGGCGCTCGGTGCCGCCGACACGCCTGGCGGTGCCGAGTCGATCGGTGGCGAGGCGACCGGTGTCGGGGACGCGGGTGGCAGCTTCGGGCCGAGTCGCGCCTGCTCGGGTCCCGACTCCGAAGGAGGCCGGCGATGAGCGAGACGACACTCGCGCCCACGCTGGCCGAGGACCTGCTGCTCGTGCTGCTCGATCCTCGGTCGGGGTCGATCCACAGTGAGGGGTCGCCGCTGTTCCACGTGCTGGCCGGGGCGGTGCTGACCGAGCTGGCGCTGTCCGGCGCGGTCGACATCGACCGGAAGGCCACGCTGCGTGGGAGGCAGGTGCGGATGACATCGTCTCCGGCGCCGACCGACGAGCTGCTGCTCGGCACCTGGCAGCGGGTCGAGCGTAAGTCGACGGACGCGTACTCGCTCGTGCTCGAGATCGGTCCGGCGCTGCGGGCTCTGACCCTCGACCGACTGGTGGCGCGCGGGGCCCTGCTCCGCGAGAAGACGACCACGCTCGGCTTCATCCCCGGTACTCGGCTGCGCCTGGCCGACGGGGCGGGAGGCGCAGGTCGGCGGGGCGAACTCGTCGCGTCGCTGAGGAGCGTCCTCGCGGAGGGTGCCGAGCCGTCGGTGCGCACTGCCGCCCTCGCGGCGCTGGTGTCGGCGAGTGGGGCGCTGCCGGCGCTGCACCAGGACATCCCGTGGTCGGGCGACGTCTACAGCCGCGGGCGCGAGCTGCAGCAGGGCAAGTGGGGCGCGCAGATCGCGGGGGACGCCATCGCGGTGGCGGCTGCGGCGATGCTCTCGACGGCGTTGTTCGTGACGGTCGGCCTGCCTGGGCTTCGGGACGACTGAGGTCGTTTTCATTGCGGGGCGTCGGACCGCTTCGTTGCTTTAACTTCGCCATGCCGGTGTTCGGCGTGCCCTCGCACCTCAGTGACACCCATCGAAGGAGATCACCATCTCCATTGCACTCAAACTCACGGGCGCGTCGCGCTTGTCGGCCGCGGCCGCGGCCTCGGCTTCTGCGTCCGATGCCTCGTCGGGCGGCCCGTTCGCCTGGCTGCAGGAGCTGATGGGCCAGGTGCCCGAGCTCGCACAGCCGCTGATCCTGGTGCTGGTGGGGGCGATCCCGTTCTTCGAGGGGGAGGGCGCGGGCGCTCGGAGTGCTGAGCGGGGTCACCCCGGTCATCGCGGCGCTGGCGGCGATCGTCGGCAACGTGCTGTGCGTGGCCGGGGTGGTGTGGTTTTAGTCGTGGGTGCGGTCGGGCGTCGTGGAGCGGCGCAGGAGGCGCGGGGTGGCTGGGGCACCGGCTGGCGGGTCGGGTGTGGCGGCGGGTGAGCCGGGTGCGGGTGAGATCGTCGACGGGCGTGCGGGGGTGGCGTCGCGTGGTGCGGGCACTGCTGCCGGTGCTGGCGCTGCTGCCGGTGCTGGCGCTGCTGCCGGTGCTGCCGGTGCTGGCGTGAGCGCTGCCGGAATGCCTGCGGCGACCCGGGTCGTGTCGCCTGACGGGGTGCCGGAGTCGAAGCCCGAGAAGAAGGGGCAGCAGAGGGTCAAACGTTGGTTGGTGAAGTTCGGAGTGCCCGGGGCGAGCTTGCTAGCACAGCTCGCGCTGCCGACGATGTTCACCGCGGCGACGCTCGTCGGCACCGGGGTGTCGAAGAGCTGGGTGATGCTCTGGCCGGTAGTCGCGACCGTGCTGTGGACGACTGCTGTGACGGTTGTTGCTACGGGGGTGTTGAGCGTTGTGGGTTGACGACCACCGCCCTGCAGTCGGCTCAGGTGCAGTGTCGATTCCACTGCTTAAGAGTCAGTAGGTTTGGGGTTTATGGATACTCTTGAGGACACCTCGGCAAGCTCCAAGTTCGGGCAAGCACTCGTCTTTGCTGCGAAGCTCCCCGGCGTTCGCGTCGAGCGCTCTGCTTACCTTCGCCGTTCACTAGCGCGGCACTGCACCGAGGAACAGATCGATCGAGCGGTGGCGACGACGCCGGCTGAAGCTGGTGTCCCGGCCTCCGTGCTCCGAAAGCTCGCAGACGCGTCCATCCGGCATGAGACGGGCAAGGTCACGGCCTTGTCGGCCGCGGCAGGTATCCCAGGTGGGATAGCAATGCTCGGCACGATCCCCGCGGACGCGGCACAGTATTTGGCTCACATGCTTCGAATTGCGCAGAAGCTCGCTTATTTGTACAGCTGGCCCGAACTCTTTTCGGGGGAGGGGGATGAGCCGGACGATGCGACGCAGAACATGCTGACGCTGTTTGTGGGTGTCATGTTCGGAGTTCAAGCGGCGAACAAAGGCGTCGGAATCGTCGCGGCCAAGATCGCCGAGCAGGTCGCCAAGCAATTGCCCAAGAAGGCTTTGACGAAGGGCCTCGTCTACCCCATTGTCAAGAAGGTGTCGGGGCAGGTCGGTGTCCACATGACCAAATCAGTCTTCGCTAACGGTCTTGCGAAGGTCATTCCGCTCGCAGGTAGCGTTCTGTCCGGCGGCCTGACGCTCGCGACATTTGCGCCCATGGCCGCCCGGTTGAGGAGGCATCTCGAGGCTCTGCCGCCGGCCATGCAGGATGGGCAGTCATGAGACGGGCTCCCTTGACGCCTTGCGTGGTCATGAGCATTCAGGTAGAAGTTGCCGCACCTTCTCGGTCGAAGACAAATAATGGCTGATCTCAAACTGTTCACGATCGCGGATAGCATCGCGACGGAAGTCAGATCGCAAACAGTGACCCTCGAACGCAATCTCCAACTGCTGATCGAGGGCAACATGGAGACCATTTTTGGCGTGCGGTTTCTCGGGTCGGAGTACTCCACCGGACCTGTTCACCGGGGCCGGATCGACTCTCTCGGACTCGACGAGAACGGTTCGCCGGTGATCTTCGAATACAAGAGGACGTCGTCGGAGAACGTCATCAACCAAGGTTTGTTCTACCTTGACTGGCTCCTCGATCACCGAGCTGAGTTCCAATTGCTCGTCAGCCGGGAGCTAGGCGTTTCAGTTTCTGAGTCCATCGACTGGTCAGCCCCGCGACTGATCTGCGTCGCTAATGACTTCACGCGATACGACGAGTACGCCGTGCGCCAGATCGACCGGAACATCGAGCTGGTCCGTTACCGAGACTTCGGCGGGCAGATGCTTGCGGTCGAGTTGATCACGCAAGTGTCAAGTCGGGCTGCGGTGTCAGTGTCGCGACAACCGTCTCGGCGCATGCAGACCTCTGGAGGGGCCGTGCAGGACCACGACGGACTGGGCGCGAGTCCCGAGCCCACTGAGGGCACCTCCCGCGAGGACCTGCCCGCTCGACGAGGTACTTCGGTGACGACTCACCTCTCGCGCGCGAGCGAGACTCTTAGTCAACTTTTCGAGAAATTTGACACTTTCGCGCAAGCCCTCGGGGACGACGTCGTGAAAAATGTTCGCCACAACTATTTTGCCTACCGACGCCTCAAGAACTTCGCGTGCGTCGAGGTGCATCCCGTTTCAGGCACCTTGCTCATTTACGTGAAGCTCGACCCTGCCACGGTGCGCCTGGAGGAAGGTTTTTCCCGCGACGTCACCCATATCGGGCATCTAGGAACCGGGGATCTTGAGCTGCGTCTCGAGGACGACTCGCGTTGGGGGGCGGTGGAGGAACTAGTCAGACGGGCTTTCGAGGCCAACTAGTCATTGCGTCGATCTGGGGGAGCAGTTGAGCCGGAGGGCATCGCACATCCAGACGGGCTACGCGGGTTTCGATAGTGGTGCCTCGGATCGGGATCGTAGAAGGACGCAGGCGCGTGCCGTCGGCGATGTAGATCAAGGTGCCTTCGTCAAGACCCATTACGGTGCAGTACGCGAGCATTTGATAGAGGTCTTCGACTCTCGGGGCACCGGTCTTGTACTTGGCGTCGACTACCACGGCGGGGACGCCGCCGACGAGATGGACGAAGTCGGGGCGGATGGGCTGTTTGCGTTCACGGTCGAGGTGGGTGGGGTACTGGCCGACGCTGACACCGGTCGAGACGGCGGCGAACGACTCCGTCAGCGCCGCCGTGACGAAGCCCTCGAACGCTTCGGCCATGTTGACCACAAACGATGCGACCGCTTGGCCGCCGCCGCCGCCGCCGCTGGTCGTCGACGGCGTGAGGCGGGCGAGGACCAATTCGGCGAAGCGCAACGCTGGGTGGTACCGCTCGTTCAGGCGGGTGGGCTGCCACGACGGCAGACCCGCACTTGGGCGCACCAGCGTCGCGTCTACGAGACGGGACTCGAGGTGGACCAGGCGGTGCCGCGCCTCCTCGGTGAGGCGGGGGAGCGTGAGCAGGAGGCGGGCCGCCGCCCGCAGGAGCTGGTTCTCGGCGATGTCGACCGTGTAGTCGTCGACGGTGAGCTCGACGGGGAGTAGCTGACCGGCCCGGCGGGACATTTGGTCAGAGAAGCGGATGCGCCCGCGGATCGCTACAGCGGTCTCATCGAGAGGGCGGTAGCCCTGCAGGACGCCGCGGCCGAGGGCCCGCTCCATGAGGCGAGCGTAGGTCTCGGCGACGGCCGGGAAGAGGTCGTCGCCCGTGCCGTCGACTTCGTCAGGTCGGAAGCCCGGGTCGGCGGCGTAGCCGAGCATGAACAGGACCGATGAGAACGGTGCCTTGGGCTGGACCACGATCTCGTGGCCCCCCACGGCGACGGCACCGACTCGATTGAGCTGCGGCTTCACCTGCGGGCCGGCCGAGGTGATCTTGGACTCGAGCAGCCCGGTGTCACACGCTCGCTCGATGACCTCGGCATCGAAGGAAGCAGGTGACCAACCACTGTTCTCGGGGAGATCGAGTCGGGTCATGCGGGTGCCGTCTCGGGGAACTCGTCACCCACCTCGAGGGTGCCTCCGGCGTCGACGACTCCGGGTTCGAGCGCGGCGAGGCCGAACCGGGCCCGCACCTCGGCGCGGGACATGCGGCCGAAGTAGTGCTCGTCGAGGAGGGGCAGGATGTCGTGCTCCCAGATGCGTTCGAGCCCGCGCGCGGTCCGGGCCGAGGAACCCATCAGGTACGACGGTCCGATCTGGAAGTCGCGGTCGGTGTCGCCGATGCGGTCGTTGAGCTGGCGGAGCAACGCCCCGCGGCTGACGTCGTGTTCTCGCGCAGCGGACCAGCGGTCGATCAAGCCGCAAACGGGCTCCTCGGCCGGGTGCAGCTCGATGAAGGCGAACCGTCGCCGGATCGCCGCGTCGACCAGAGAGATCGATCGGTCGGCGGTGTTCATGGTGCCGATGACGAACAGGTTCTCGGGGAGGCGGAAGTCGTCCTCCGGGGAGTACTGCAGCGAGACCTTCGCGTCGCGGTACTCGAGCAGGAGATAAAGCTCGCCGAAGACCTTCGCGATGTTGGCCCGGTTGATCTCGTCGATGATCAGGACGTGAGGCACTGACGGGTTCGCGGCGGCCGCTTCGGCGAGGAGTCGGACGGGGCCCGGGGCGAGTCGGAACGTCGCGGTGCCGTTGTCGTCGACAGTGGGTCGGAAGCCCTCGAAGAAGTCCTCGTAGGAATAGGACGGGTGGAATTGGACGATCTTAACGGCGCCGCCGGGGGCGACGAAGTCGGCAAGAGCACGCGCGAGGTAGGTCTTGCCGGTGCCGGGAGGGCCGAGGAAGATCAGCTGGCGGCGCTCGTCGAGGAGCTGGATGACGTCGGTGAGCCAAGCGCGGTCGTAGTGGAGGCGCGCGGCGAACTCTGGTGTGGCCTCGGGGAGAGCGACTGTGTCCGCAGGCGTGGGATCGTGCATCAAGTAGTGGGCGTCCGAGATGGTGCAGTTGCTCGCCAGGAGGTCGAGAACAGCGTGGGGCACGTCGGCTTCTGCGACGGCCGGCCACCAGTCGACGGGGCGCTCGCCTTCTGAGGTGAGGTCACCGATGACACCGACGTGGACGGACTGGTCCTGATTCACGAACACCTGATCTCCGGACCGCATGGTCACGTAGAAGGTGGTAGCGGCGTCGACCTGAGACAGGACGTCCTCGATTGGTCGCCGACCTGCTCCAGCGCGGAGGGCAGCATCGCGGATCGATCGGCGATCGACGGCCTCGCCCGGGTCGAAGTCGAGGGACGGCGCGACCAAGGGGCGGCCGGGGATGGCGGCGTGAACGGCCCAGCCGTGGCGTTCGACGACCGCCTTGGGTGCACGCCACTCGTCACGCCAGGGTGACGTGTACCAGTCGATGTCGAGATGACCGTCGGGGTCGAGGCGGTCACGGAGGGCGAGCAGGTCGCGGTCGACGTCACCAGTGGGATCAATGAGGGCCGCGCCGAAGGCCTCGTGGATCGACTGTTTGTCGGCTGCCGAGACGATGCGCTCGAAGTAGGTAGGCCAGACCAGGGCGAGGAGTGAATTGCGGATCGGAGCGCCGTCGTCGCCGACTTCCAGGGCTCGAGCGCGGAACGCCCACGGATCGTCGAGTGCCTCTTCTCGGGAGTCCTCGGCGAGACCGTCCCAGAGCGCGATGAAGCGGCAGAGCCACTGCACGTGCTGGGGGATCTGCTGGTTGAAGCCCTGCCCGCCGTTGAAGACGCCGAGCGTGTGGAGGGCGTCGACGACCTGCTCGGGCACGGGCGGCTTGTCGTCGAGGACATCGAGGATGTCCTGAAGCAGTCTCCGCTTGGTCTGCGGGAGGACGTTGACGAGAGGGAGGCGCTGGACGAAGCAGAGTTCGGCGGCGAGCAGGACGACGGCGCGGGGCTGGCCCGCGAGCTGTCGGACGAGCCGGTCGCGGAACGTGCCGTCAGTCGATGCTGCGTCCATGGCACGGTCGAGGGCTCGGGCTGTCTCGGCGGTCCACGTGACGACATAGCTGTCGAACACGGAGCCCTCGCGCCGCAAACCCGGCCCGAGCACCAGGCGGGCGGCTTCGGAGATGGCCTTCCGTTCGGCGAGGCCGGTCCTGACGGGCTTGTCTTCCGGGGTCGCAGGCGAGGCCGGATCGGTCGTCCCGCGAATGGCGGCGCAGTCGGAACACCAGCCGGGGTCGGTCTGTGAACGGAGCTCGACGTCGGGCGCGTTCCGCCAGGCCGAGAGGGTTTCGTCAGGCGACCATGTGCGGACGGGTGTTCCGACACCGTGCGCGCAGCCGGGCAGGTGGAGCTTGCCAGAGGGGGCCTCCTCGTAGCCGTCCTGCGACGTGGCGAGGCCCCACTCGACGCCGGCGAAGGCGCGCGTCGAACCGGGGACGCGACCGCGGGCGCCGAGAGCTGAGCTCTGGACGTCGAAACCGAGGCGCCGAAGGACGGACTGGGCTCTTCCCGAGTCGAAGTCGCGGTTGGTTAGCCCGGTCGCGGCCGACAAGACCTGTTTGACCGGGAACCGTCGACCTGCAACGTCGACCCAGTAGGTGGTCACCGGCTCCGGGGTGCCCGAAGCCAAGTCCACCTCAATGCCCTCCTTCGTCAGCTCGTAAGTCGACGCGTTGATGGTCACCTGCATTGCATCCCCCTTGATCGTGGTTGTGATTCTGCCGGAGGGTGGAGGCTGTTTGCTGAGGCGCCGCCGCTGTGCGTTTGTTCTGTTCATTCAGCGTGCGAGCATCTGTCACTCTGAGTCCATGAATTGGAGCTCATTCGTCCCTGACTCGATCGTGGCGCTCATGAGCGCCGCTCTCGCCATTGCGGTCGCCTTGTTGACGTTCAGGCGAGATCAGGCGAAGAAGAACAAGCAACTAGCTCACAACCTCGCTGACGACCTTGCATCTCGCCGAGCATTCGTGCTCATCACGCCCTTCGAGGGCACTGGCGGCGAGTTCGCTAACCGATGCTTCGTGAGTGTCCAGGCGGCGATGGAGCGCATTTCAGCAGTTCGAGATGAGATTCGTCCGAACGACCGTCTGAGGGACGAACTACAGAGCATGGTTCTCGCGTGTGTCGCCTACAAAGAACGAACAGAGATCCAACCGCACCGATGGCAGTTCGCGCTCATGGACCTACGGGACCAGCTGAATACCTCTGTTCGGTCGCTCGAGAACATTCTTCGCCTCAAGCCAGGCTCCTTGCCGGAACCGGGGACGCCCCACAACCCTCACTTGCAACCTCGGTAGAACGCCGGCGTCGCGTACGCGCCGGCAAACGTTGCATCTCGACTTGTCCCGATGCGAGCCCGGGCCTCCTTGGTGTCGGTGCTTTTACTGCGTTCCTGACCCGTCGGGCGTCAGGCGCGTGCTTGGTAGGTCGTCGCGACGGCGCCGGAAGCGAGGTCGTGGCGGGCGGTCGGGGTGAGGTCGAGGGGGCGGGGGAGGCCGGCGAGCAGGTAGGGGCCGTGGCCGGCGACCCAGGGGTAGACGGTGAACTCGTACTCGTCGACCAGGCCCCAGCCGACGACGTCGGTGGCGAAGGCGGAACCTCCGAGACGGAGCTGGCCCCCGGGACGGCTCTTCAGCTCGAGCACCGCCTCACGCACGTCGCCGCCGAGCAGCTCGGCGTTCCAGTCGACGCTCTCGAGCGTCGTCGACGCCACGTACTTCGGGATCTCGTGGATGGTCCGCGCGAAGGGCTGCATCCAGTCGGGGAACGCGTCGGAGGCGGGCGGACGCCAGGCCTGCTCCATCAGCTCGTAGGTGACCCGCCCGAGCAGCAGACCGTCGGCCCGCTCGAGAGCCTCCGTGGCCAGCTGGTGGACCTCGGCATCCGGCCGGCCCTCACGGTGGTCGATACAGCCGTCGAGCGTGACGTTGATGGAGTACGTGAGCGTCCTCATGCCGGGGAGGCTAGCCCCGCGACGGAGGCGCCGCCAGAGGCACGAAAGCTAGCGCCCGCCTGCCCAGTGCGTCGGCCGCGCGAAGCCCTCGGGCAGGCGCGTCGCCGCATCGCCCCGGGCGCTGTTCACCTGCATCTGCGTCAGGTAGATCGCCCCCGACAGGTCTGCCCCGCCGAGCTCGGCGTCTCGCAGATCGACACCGAGCACGTCGCAGCGGTCCAGGTCGGCCCCGCGCAGGTCCGCCGCGATCGCGATGCCGCCGCGGAGCGTCCGACCCCGCAGATCAGCCCCGACCAGAGCCGCACCCATCAGGTCGCTCCCCGGCTCGAGCGTCGGCCCCTTGCCCCTCGACCGCCGAGGAGGCGCGGGTACGGCCGCCCGGGCGACCTCGCTCGCCTGCACCAAAAGCGAGCGCGCCGCGTCGTACTCGGCATCGACGTCGAGGGCGGCCAGCTCGTCGGGGGTGCCGTCGGTGAGGTGCCGGACGTGCTCGAAGGCGGCGAGCCACGGGGCCGGGCCGGGGGTGGTGGCGGTGCGACCGCGGCCGTGCTCGGTCGCCTGTGCGTGCTCGCCTTCGCGTGCGCGCTCGCGCTCGCGCTCGACCAGGGTGATCGCTTCGTCGAGGTACCAGAGCAGCTCGTGGAGCCTCCGCACGAGCGGGAAGGTCGAGAACATCGCCTTACGCGTCGCGGTGTCGTCACGCCACGAGCGCCCGGCGAAGGTCTGCTGGCTGACCTTCTGCCCCGCCCCGAAACAGTCGAACACCGTGCAGCCCTTGAACCCACGATGACGCAACTGCGGGTGGATGCGGCATCCGTCGTGCTCGTCGAGGTTCGTGCACGGGTCACCGGCCGGCTTGTCGAACGGGAAGTCGGCGCTCTTCGTGAACGCCAGCGCGACGCAGCACAGGCCGAAGCAGTTCGCGCAGTCGGCTCCGAGGTCGGCGCGGCGGCCCAGCTCGATCCGGGTGCGGGTGCTCATCGGTGGCAAGGCTAGCGCCACGGGAACTGCAATCATCCAGCGGCCGCAACTTGCCGTAAGAAAACCGGTTGACTGGTATGTTCACAGCCTAGTGCTCAAAAGAGTAGGCAAATGCGCTCCCGCCGGGAGTTAAGTCTTGGAGGAACCTAGTGTTCGAAACACCCGTCAGCCGCCATCTCTTTTTGTTAAGTAGCGGAGCGAATCCGCTTGCGGGGCCCTTCGGCGGTTTGATCTTGGGCGTACTCATCGGCCTGGTCCTCTTAGGAGGCTTGCTCTTGGCCGTGCCGGCTCTCCTGCGTCGGCGGGCCGCCCGTCTCGGCGAGCTACCCGAGGAAACATTGAGAGAGATCAGGGCCGACTTGGTTGCAAAAGTCGGGGAGGCGTCTCAAACTCAAGGCTCTTCGATCTCCCTCCGGGGCTTCTGGCGAGGTACTGGCATGACGCGACCCCAGCGCTTTGTTGTCCTCTCAGATCTCCTACGACGGCAGGTGTTCTACGCCGTCTACTCAACAGATGGTGTAACTGCATTCGTTCGTCGTTTGTTTTGGGACTTTTTGGCGTTTCCCGTCTCATGGGTGAGGCTGAGCGATCAGAACTGGCAACGCCTTGCCTCCGGGGCGTCTCCGTCCGTTGTGGCAAATGGAGACGTGGTCATAGTCCAGGGCTCTCCTGGAGCTGGCGTGATAGTGAATAGTCCGAGATCGACGCAGACCATCACTGTCGAGCCCGATACCGAATTCGTCCTAGCGCTCATCACAGCGCTTCGCAATGACTCTCAGGCGCTCATGCCCGGACACGCTTTACGCGAGCAAGCCGAGTCATATGCTGACGCCTTGGAGAATGACGCTGCGGCTGGCCGCGCATCAAGCGTCAAGCGCACCATTTCGTCGATCGTGGATTTTGTTTCAAACGGCGCAAGCCTTTGGGTTTCAACCCTGTCGCTCTTGGGGCAGCGTTGAACGTGAGTCGCTGACCGTGCGACGAAGCACTCTCCCTGACATGGCCAACTGAATCGGTCTATCCGGAGGGGTGCGGACAATTGTGAGGGGGCGCGACCAGGCGACCTCGCGGGCGAGCTGGACGGAGGCGCGGAAGAGCTGCACCTGGTGCGTGTCGGGGAGGGCCGCGGCGAGGGCGTCGCGGTCGGCGGGGGTGAAGCCGAGCTTCTGCCAGAACGGTCCGGAGCGGCGGGAGAAGAGCCAGGC
>Ga0308160_10001238_pt1 | contig 37657 bp, 34 predicted proteins | sample PhyFR1_FD_201036 | JGI IMG/M metagenome (GOLD analysis project Ga0308160, IMG submission 201036) | Phyllosphere microbial communities from UC Gill Tract Community Farm, Albany, California, United States - DLSLF.R1 | ecosystem: Host-associated > Plants > Phyllosphere > Unclassified | place: USA... | reverse complement strand
CATGGCCGACATGGGCGCGCAGACCGCGCTGCACCTGCGCATGGAAAGCGAGCTGCAACGCGCGCTGCAGCGCCGCGAATTCGTGCTGCACTACCAGCCGGTGGTCGACATCGCGACCGGCCACTTGGGCGGCGTCGAAGCGCTGCTGCGCTGGCAGCCGCTGGGCAAGCCGATGGTGTCGCCGGCCGACTTCATCCCGCTGGCCGAAGAAACCGGCCTGATCGTGCCGATCGGCGAGTGGGTGCTGGAAACCGCGATGGCCCAGCAGGTGGCCTGGCAGCAGGGCGGCCTGCCGCCGGTGCGCGTCAGCGTGAACCTGTCGGCGCGCCAGTTCCTGGGCCAGGACGTGGCCCAGCGCGTCGCGGTGCTGCTCGAAAAAACCGGGTGCGATCCGCGCGCGCTGACGCTGGAAATCACCGAGAGCGTGCTGATGCAGAACCCGGTAGCGGCCACTGCCACGATGGCGCGCCTGGCGGCGATGGGCGTGCAACTGGCGATCGACGATTTCGGCACCGGCTACTCGAGCCTGGCCAGCCTGAAGCGCTTCCCGATCCACAGCCTCAAGATCGACCGCTCGTTCGTCAGCGACCTGATCGACGATGCCGATGACGCCGCCATTGTCGACGCCGTGATCGGCCTGGCCCACTCAATGAAGCTGAACGTGATTGCCGAAGGCGTCGAAACGGCGGACCAGCTCGCCTTTTTGCTGGCCCACGGGTGCGACCAGATGCAGGGCTTCTGCTACAGCCGGCCGGTGGCGCCGGACGCCATCGAAGCGCTGCTGCGCGCAGCGCCTGCTGGTCAGGGCCACCAAGGCGATCTCACGGCTGCATAGGCGTACGAAATGAGCAGCTGTACTATCCCAGTCGGCGCATGAAGCGCGACTACGGGCATTCGTTGACCTGGTTGCTGGAGCACGGACGCCTGCCTGATTACCAAGCCACTGCCCCACACACATCGACGAGCTTGCCATTTACCCGGCCATCTGCAAGAAGGGCCAGGCGCACCGGCACCTTTGCTGCTTCGTCAGTCGACAGGTAACCAGTATGTCCGTTCAAATCCGTGCTCACGTACCCGGGACAGGCGGCATTGACGACAATCCCTGTGTCACGCAACTCTTCAGCCAACTGCACTGTCAGCATGTTTAGCGCGGCTTTTGAGGCGTTGTAGCCGATCAGGCGTGCCATGTAGTAACGGTTGGCTGGATCACCGTTGACGGCCATCGAGCCGAGATTGCTCGACATGTTGACGATCCTGGCGCCCGGTGCCACCCGTAACAACGGCAGCATTGCCTGTATTACCGCCAGTGGGCCAAAAAAATTGGTCTCGAACAGGCGTCGCGCGGCATCGATGGAAGCCTCGCTGGGCGCGCCGTCTCCAGCATCGCTGATACCGGCGTTGTTGACGAGAATATCCAGGCGACCGTGCTGCGCCCGGATTGTCAGCGCTGCTTGTGTAATGCTGCCCGCGTCCGTGACGTCGAGTCGGACGAAGTGGGCGTTCAGATTTTCGCTGCGCAGCAGGTCGGCTGCTGCCTGGTTGCGTCCGGCTGGATTCGGCACCGCAGTTTACCCGACCGGCCCGCCCCGTTCGCTAATGCGACAGAACCCCCCGCGCGTGCGCATGAAGGTGCTGCCGGCGCCCCACGCGGGCGCGCCCGACGCTACTTCGAGAAACTTGCTCGCCTTCAAACTTGCGGGGATGCAAGATGGTTTCGGTCGTCCTCATTTAGAGAAAGACCTGTCGCCAAAACGCCGCTATTCCGCGTTGGACCGGCTCTCTAGAATGAGAACTCCTCAACCACTTCATCAGGAAACGTCATGACCAAGAGCACCAGCAAGAGCAGGAGCACGCCATCGCCAAGCCAGCGCATTGCTGCCAATCACAAGGCCGACCAGAGCAATGCCAACCCCGGCACGAGCGGGACCAATAAGGTCAATGCCAAAGTCCATGGCAATCGCGGCGCCCAGATGGATCCGGCACGCCGCGGCGGCTGATTGTGCAACGGCCTTCCTGCCGAGCAGGAAGGCCATTATCTCGAGACCAACCATGACCACATTTGCAACGCACGGCGACATGCTCAAATTTCTCTACGCCGCCTTCGGTATCCTGCCGCGCAAGGAAGCTCACTGCGCCGACTTCGACGAGACCGACAAGAAAACCCTGCAGACACGCCTGGCGCGCCTGGCGAAAGAAGAAGGCGGCTTGCACGACAACTACCAGTCGGCTGCCGATCGCTTTCGAGACCTGTTGCGGGTGTATCTGCCGACACCAGGCCATGTCGAGGAAGTCAGCATGACGCTGTACGACCTGGACGCGGTCTACGCCGCCATGATCCGGGAGGAAGGCACGTATCTGCCCCGGCGCGAATCGCTGCAGTATTTCATCTCGATGAAGGCGATTCCTAATTTTGTGCTCGCGCTCAACCGCAGTATGCTGGTGACCGGGGCGTATGCGCCGGATGGCGTGTGGAGTGCCGATCCGTTCTGGTACTTGCCGACGCGCGAAGCAGGCAACAAATGGACGATGCCGCTGGCAAAGGTGATGCGTTGGGCCTATGCGGCATGCGACACGTCCCAGAGCGCGTTTCACTGGCCGCGCACCCGGACGTCCAAATCGGCGCCGGTACTCGAACAAAACATGGACAACGCGGTGCGCTGGACCAGCGGCAAGCAGTTGCCGTCACTGCCGGCCCTGATCGCCAACTTCAAAGAATCCTTTGCAGCGCAGGAAGCACATGGCAAACCGGTGGAGCCGGCGCTACAACGCCGCATCCTGACCGCGTTAGTATTTGCCCGGGTGGCCAACTTCCTCGCCACCGAAGTGCGCGCCCATTGCAGCGACGACTACCTCGACGATGTGTGCGACCAGCTCCGGCAAGCAACGCAGCGCCTGAAGCCCGAGGTATCGGAATTCCTCAAGGAAGTCGGTCCTGTCATGGACCGAAAAGCCGGGCCGGCACTGCATTTGGCGAGGCTCAAAGCTTGCATGCATCACGAACACTTCCTGCGTCAGAAGCTGACGCTGGCCGCCACGACGCTCAACGAGCTAATGGTCGCCAGTCCGGGCCAGCCGTTTCCCGCCGAAGCGCTGGGCGCGCTTCGCAGGCAGTTGGGCGAGTTCGCCGTCGCCACCAATCTCGACTGCCTGAAACGGCACGAGGCGATCACCATCCCGGAAGGATTTGCCGGGTTGCTACTTGAGGGAATCGATCTGAAAAGAAATCCGGACACGACCCTCCCCCAGGTGGACGAGTTCGAGGCCGCTGCGCGTGGGCAGGGTGTGCATGATGCGCTGTGCTGGCTGTTTCCATGGCTGCGCGGCGTCGTACATTATCGCAAGGACGATTTTACGACCGCCTTCGCCCACTACAGCACGGCATTCGAACTGGCGAAATACCGCGCCGGCCGCAACCAGTACAAGCTGGTGAACCAGTTCGTCGAACTGGCATGCAAGAACGACGACGCCAGGGCGATCAGGAAAGGCGTGGAATGGGCGGCGTATATCGGCGTGCAGTTGCGCTGGCTACGCGACAAGGAGGCCAGCCCAGAGAATATCGAGTTCATGCGCCACATGATGAAGACGGCCAACTATGCCCATCAGTTGTAGCCGGCCGCTGCGCTTACAGGTAATTGAACAGCGACAGCCCCGATATCGTCTTGAACGTCATCTGCGCCGCCTGCAGCGTCAGCTGCTGCGCCGAGAAATCCGAGATCGCCTTCACTTCATCGAGGCCCACGAGCTCATCGAGCGTGGCGGCGTACTGGATATCGAGGTTGTCGCCGGTGCTGTCGAGGTAGTCGAGCTTTTTCATGTGGGCGCCGACCGAGGCCTGCACCGTCAGCACATTGTCCTGCGCGTTCTTGAGGTTGTCGATCGCCGTGTTCAGGCCATTGGTCAGCACTGCCTTGCCGGCAGAGCCATCGCCGGCCGAACGCAGCGTGGCGATCAGGTCGGTCACGGTGGTGAACACCGACTGCTTCTGGCCGATACCAGCCTGTCGCAACTGGATAGCAACTTTCCTGGCCGGTCATCCCCACGGCGGAAGGTGATGATCCCCATCGCCTAGAAGGAAGAAGAAATTTCGTTTCTCCTCTTCTGTGAATGTGCCTCGCAGAGCATCTTCCAAGGTTATAAAGCGATGGGCAGGATCAACCGTTGAAAGCTTTAATAGCTCAGCAACAACCGAGTCATCCTCGGCCTCAATACGGCTCAATATGTCGCGGAAATACGCGGTTGGAATTCCTTCCTCAATCATCAGCTCGGACCAGTCTACGGTGACATACTGATAAGACAGAGTACTTAACCAATTTGTGAATAAACCAACGTGATAGTTGAGTGGACTACTCGTTCCGATCCACCGGTTCAAGAGAGGTAATCGATCTCGCAGACGCTGTACAGCTTGCTCAACAGTAGTACACGGTACTTGAGTCGGATCACAACCAGACTCATCACTGTTCTCAGGGTGATTTACGAGATCTGAAACTGAAAATATGAAAAGCCAGAAAAGCGGTATGGCGCTTCCCGCCGCGAGCAGCCAATTTTCGAAGCTAAAATTCTCAGAGTCTGACGGAGCATCACCAAATGCAAACTGCGGATGAATGTTGGTCGAACCTAGAAAGAATATACCCATGTTGAAATTTTGTTAAACTAGAACTACCGGCAATAATAGCAGACGTGTGAGTAACACTGGCTGGTGGCGAAGGTCCGCTCCTGGCCGAACCCTGTCGTTGAATTTATCGAAACAGTGCGACAACGCGGAAGCGTTGCATACTTTCACGAACAGTTGGTTCCTCCCGGAGCGGACCAGGCGAATAGCGAAGCAGTCGCGAGCCGACCCCGATTCGCGAATTCGCTTAGTCATTGTGAATCGCGCACATCCGTCGATGCCAGTCGCCACGCGAAAGTACGTCGAACAGCCAACGCGGCTACACTGATCATTCCCATTCACGGCAAGCCTGCCGCGCGAGTGCAGGCAGCGACTTCTTACGGAACCGATCATGCACCGCAACCGCCCGAGCAATTGCCGCACCGCCCGCACCCACCGTACACTCCCCATCCTGCTGGCCTGCCTGTCGGCGCTGACACTGATGTCATCGGCCAGCATCGACGCGGTGGCGCAAACAGCCACCGCCGACACGCGCTATGAACGTGTTGCCCCCAGCCCGGATGGCATCGGCAAGCGCTACATGGGCCGCGAGATCTCCGGCGTGATGGGATGGGAAGGCGCGCAATGGCTCGAGCGCGAAAGCCGCGCACACGAGGAGCGGCCGGCGTTGCTGCTGCAGGAACTGGCGCTAAAACCCGGCATGACGGTGGCCGACATCGGCGCCGGCACCGGCTACTACACCTGGCAACTGGCGAAAAAGGTCGGGCCCAATGGACGTGTGTACGCCGTCGACGTGCAGCCGCAAATGATCGCCATGCTCGACAGCCAGATGGCAAAGCGCGGCGTGCGCAACGTGGTCTCGGTGCTGGGCAGCGAAGCCACCGTCAAACTGCCACCGGCCAGCGTCGACCTGGCCATCATGGTCGATGTTTATCACGAACTTGCCTATCCTGCGGAAGTCCTCGACAGCATCGTCGGCGCCCTCAAGCCGGGCGGGCGCGTTGTCTTCGTCGAATATCGCGCCGAAGATCCGGCAGTCGCGATCAAGCCGCTGCACAAGATGAGCGAGGCGCAGATACGGCGTGAAGCCACAGCGCATGGCCTGACGTGGGAACGCAGCATCAAGTCGCTGCCGATCCAGCATGCGGTCGTGTTTCGCAAGCCCTGAGCGCGGTTCTGCCGGCTGCTGTCGATGCCTGGCGCACATTGCTCAAATACCGAATCAGGATGCGGGTCGACGTGCCGAGCGTAGAGACAAGGCGATTATTTGCGCCCGACGGCTGCAGTAGTAATAGTCAGAATGAAACCAGTCAGCAAAATTGGACCAAGAGCGCTACTGTCGCCGCTGATGCCCTCCCAAAAAAGTGAGAAAACTGCGCCTGCAGCTGTGACAGCGATTGGCCGCAACCAATGCTTGTTTCGGAAGCGGAAAATGAGGCATAAGGTCACGATAGCAATGAGGGCTAAGGGAGCGACCCAGTGCCAACGTATATCAGTCATGTCGAGCGATTGAATCCAAGTTGGAGTTTAGTTAGTCGGCCAGCGTAGTAGATTGCCGAGCTAAAATCCGGCGACCACCGTGACCTGCAGGAATCGTACCTGAGCCGAAGTTCAGGCAGAGGTTTCATCGCGTAGATTCTTGTTCATGCCTTTTTCTTGGACCATACGGCGGCGCAGGCACCGCAAACGACTCCCACGAATGCAGCACGCGCCCAGTCAAATTCATGTGCCGTACTCAGGAAGCCAGTGTAGAGAAGTGTTCCAATCGCAGTTCCCGACCCGGTACTCAGAAAATTTTTCATATTTTGCAAGGTAATCCATGAGATGAGCACGATAAGGCTGGCGGTGTTACTAGCGTTCCGTCATGCCCGAACTCGACCGTCCACGTCAGTTTAGCAGGTCATCAGGCTGAAAATTGCTGCCGGTCTCAACAGGCAGCAACCCAATCGAAGTGGCCTGTATTCCACCATCTCCCGTTTCAGGATGAATTGGACATGGTCATACGACGTCGCTGACTTTCCTGCGCCACTTCTTCGAGCACCGATTCCAGGTCATCGACATCGACATCGAGTATTTCGGTGCGTCTGCGTAATACCGCGTCAAGATCCGCACGTGTGAATATCTCCGTCGCGTCATGGTTGGCCGCAGGCGTTTTGTGAACCGCGTGGTGCGGATAGCGATGCCCGGTGAGCCTGTGATAAACCAGGGCGCCGGTCAGCAGGGCGACAGAATTGAGACCGATCGGGAACAGCACGAATGCATAGCCAAGCGCATGAATCTTGCTGCCTCCCAGCACCGCTGTGATCGCCACCGCACCGGATGGTGGATGCACGCAGCGAAACGAAAACATCAGCATGATCGTGACTGCCACGGCGACGGCTGCCGCCAAAAGCGGCATCGGGATCAAGCAAGCGCAGCTGACGCCAGCGACAGCACCGATCAGGTTTCCTCCGATGATCGCCCATGGCTGGGCCAGCGGGCTTGCCGGTACGCCGAACAACAACACGGCAGACGCGCCCAGTGGTGCTGCCAGCAATGGCAGATTGTCGACTGGCCCGCCGAACAACCAGGCAATCACGCCCGTAAAAAATATCCCGGTCAGCGCGCCCAGGCTGCTGCGTAACTGTTCACGAGGCGCTATCTGAATCGGGGCGGGAAGGAAGTCGCGACACCATTGCTGAAAGGACGACAAGATGACATCTTTCTAAAAAACTGAGTGGGAGGGCGGCGAATATAACAACCCACAACCATAAGGTCCAAGACCGATATGCGATGATGTCGATAAGTAAAACGAATCATTGAAACGGCCATGCTGCTGCGTCACATCCGCTATTTTCTTGCCGTTGCAGAGCATCGCAACTTCACCCGTGCCGCCGCTGCGCTGCACGTGTCGCAACCCGCGCTGTCGCAGCAGATCAAGCAGCTCGAAGCATTGCTGGGTGTCCAGCTGTTTGACCGCAGTGGAAAAAGCGTGCGCCTGACCGATGCCGGCGAGGCATGGATGGGCCACGCCAAACTCGGCATGCAGCATCTTCACGCCGGCGCCCGCGCGATCCAGGATGTCGGCACCGCACACCGTGGCGTGCTGCGTTGTGCTGCGCCGCCGACCTTGTCGCTGTATCTGATCGGTCCGCTGATCGCCCGCTTCCATGCACTGCATCCAGGGGTCACAGTCAGTTTTCTGGAAATTGCGCAGGAAGACATTGAAGCGATGTTGATCAACGACGAGCTCGACATCGGCATCGCGTTCAGCCCGCAGCAGCCAAAGGAACTCGACTACACACCGCTGTACGAAGAACAGCTCGGCTTTGTGACCGGTGCCGGTCATCGACTCGCCGCCCGGTCTGCCGCGTTGCCGCTGGCGGCGTTCGCTGCCGAACCGCTGGTGTTGCTCAACAAGTCGTTCGCCACCCGCCAGCAAATCGATGCGTACTGCGCGTCGCACGGTATCGCGGCAAAGGTCGCCGTCGAAGTCAATGCCATCGGCGCGCTGGTCGAGATCGTCCGTCAGGGAACGCTGGCAACAGTTCTGCCCAACCCGATCTCTGCCGCCTATACCGATCTGCACGCGGTTGCGCTGCTGCCGCCGATGCCGTCGCGCCATGTCGTCTACGCCTGGCGCAAAGGGGCGTATCGCACAGCGGCAAGCAAGGCACTGGTCGACGTACTGACCGACCTGGTGCGTGATCTGACGTCAGGTGCGCAATGACCTGTGCCGGCTAGTTGCTGACAGCCATTCCCGCTGCACGGCTTCAATTGCCGCGATAGGTCGAATAGCCGTATGGGCTCAGCAGCAGCGGCACGTGGTAATGCGGCACACTGCCGTCAGCCGTAAAGATGACAGGGATCTCGGGGAAGAACGTCGGGCTCTTGTGCTCCGCAAACCACTTGCCGGTCTTGAATGTGACCCGGTAAGTGCCGCGTACCATGGCCACGCCGGCGGGGAACAGGGCAGGGATGCGGCCCTGGGCGTTGGTGACGCCTTCGCCGAGCATGGTCCACCCGTCGCCCACGCGTTGTTCGAGGGTGACAGCCACATCGGCTGATGGCAAACCATCCTGCAGGTTGAGGACGTGGACGCTGAGCGGGTTGATCGCAGTGGCAGGTGCGACGGTGGGTGCGGCTGCAGCACTGGCGCAGTGCGCAGCAGCGCCGAGGGTAACAACGAGCACGGTCTGAAGGAATTTCATGTGTTCTCCGTAAAGGTGGGTGCAGGGATAATCGAAACGTCAATGCCGCCAGCGATCATGGCGTCTTGCGCAGCACGTTGTCGATGGCGGCCAGTGCGCAGGCTTCGTCTGCGGCCGGTCCGCCAGCGCCGGCAATGCCGATAGCCCCAATGACCTCGCCGTCAGCCATCAGTGGCACGCCACCACCAAGCAGCAGCGTGTCGACGGTGTTCAGGTTGGCGGCTTCAGCGCTGGCGCGGGCATTGGCGGCCAGCAGGCGGGTCGCCGTTCTGGTCGACAGCGCCGTGTAGGCCTTGCGCTGGGCAGCGATCGTGTTGTGCGGTCCGACGCCATCGTCGCGGCGCAGGGCGACCAGGTTGCCGCCGCGATCGACCACGGCGGCGGCCAGCACTTTGCCGTCGGCATGGCAGGCAGTCATCGCTGCGTCGAGCAGCCGGCTGGCGCCATCGAGTGAAATAGTGCGGTGGGGTACGGTCAGCGGGGTGGCGGTGCTGGCCTGGGGGCAGGCCAGCGACAACGCGATCAGCAAACCTGCAGGCAGTGGGTGGTACATGAATTATCCCGGTGGTGTTCGAATGGCCGCATGGTACGCAGCGCCTGGCGACAACCAGATGACGGCCAGATGACAGTTTTGTCATCTGGCGCGCGGCGGGCAGTAAGATTGCGGCACAAGGAGCAGGCAATGCGCATACTGATCGTGGAAGATGAACGCAAGGCGGCCGACTACCTGCAAAAGAGCTTGCGCGAGTCCGGCTACATCGTCGAAGTGGCAAGCAATGGCTTTGACGGCCGTTACATGATCGAGGAGTTCGACTTCGATCTGGTGATCCTCGACGTGATGCTGCCGGGCCTTGACGGCTGGGCGCTGCTGCAACTGGTGCGCGCCAGGTCGGCCACGCCGGTGATGTTCCTGACGGCGCGCGACGCCATCGAAGACCGCGTGCGCGGGCTCGAACTGGGCGCCGACGACTATCTGGTCAAGCCATTTTCGTTTGCCGAACTGCTGGCGCGCGTGCGCACGCTGCTGCGGCGCGGCCCGCCGCGCGACATGCAGGAATTTCGCGTCGCCGACCTGCAGGTCGACGTGCTGCGCCGCCGGGTCACGCGTCAGGGCGACCGGATCACGCTGACGGGCAAGGAATTCGCGCTGCTGCACCTGCTGGTCAGCCGGGTCGACGAGGTGCTCTCGCGTGCGGTCATCGCCTCGCACGTGTGGCAGATGAATTTCGACAGCGACACCAATGTCGTCGATGTGGCCATCCGCCGCCTGCGCGTGAAAATCGACGATCCCTACCCACTGAAACTGATTCATACGGTACGCGGCATGGGTTACATGCTGGGCGAAACGCCATGAGGCTTGCGTTGGCGCCCCGTTCGCTGAGCATGCGCCTGGCGCTGTGGTTTGCCCTGGCAAGCGCGCTGCTGCTGGGCGCCATCGGCGTGTTCCTGTACCGTTCCCTGGCAAGCGAACTGGCGTGGCGCGACGACATCGCGCTGGCAGGGCGGATCGATCGCATGCGCGCGCTGGTCGCCGACAGCGACAGCATCGAGGCGTTGCGCCGGCGCCCGCAGCTGTACGCCAACATGCTGGGCAACCGCGACAACGCCTTGTGGATGCTCGACGCGACTGGCCAGCTGCTGATTGCCGTGAATCCAGGCGGCCTGGCGCTGCCGACTCTGCCGCCCGCGCCATCGATCCGCCTCACCGATGTCGCCACCGGCCAGGCGGCGCGGCTGGCGTGGGTCGATGTCTGGCAGGGCAACCGCCGGTTCACCGTGGTCGCCGCGAAGATGCTGGCCGAGCGCGAGCGCATGCTGGCCAGCTACCGCATGACCCTGGGGGCGGCGCTGGCCGGCGGGGCGCTGCTGTCGTTCGTACTGGGCTGGCTGATCAGCCAGCGCGCGCTGCGGCCTGTGCGGCTGATGGCGCAGCAGGCCGCCGCCGTCGACGTGCGGCGCCTGCAGCAGAAAGCAGTGGTGAAGCTGACACCGGCGCCGCTGGAAGAAACGCAGGAGCTGCAGCAGCTGGGCGCAGCGCTCGACCAGATGCTGACGCGCCTGGCCGACGGTTTTGTCCAGCTATCGCGATTTTCCGAAGACCTTGCCCACGAGATGCGCACGCCGTTGCATAACCTGATGGGCCACACGGAACACGCGCTGCGCAAGCCCCGCAGCGTGGATGAATATGAGCAGCTGCTGGCGTCAAATCTGGAAGAATACGAGCGCCTGGCGCGCATGATCGACAGCATGCTGTTTCTTGCGCGTTCGGAGCAGCCGGCCAGCGGCGTCACGCTTGAAACCATCGATCTGGCAGCGTTGTGCGCCCAGTTGGTGGACTACTTCGACGGCGTGGCCGAAGAACGCGGGCTCAGCGTGGTGGTGCACGCGGCCGGCGAACTGGTTGCTGACCGCGCGCTGCTGCGGCGTGCCCTGGCTAACCTGCTGGCCAATGCGCTGCGCTACGGCGCTGCCGAAGGCACGGTCACGATCCACACGGGCGCCAATGGCGAAACGGTCAGCATTGCCGTGCACAATACCGGCGCACCTATCCCGGCCGTCCATCTTCCGCACGTGTTCGAACGATTTTATCGGTGTGACCCGGCACGCAGCCAGGGCGGTGATTCGGGCGGCCTGGGACTGGCCATTGTCGCCTCGATCATGCATCTGCACGGTGGTGAAGCCCGGGCCGAGAGCGACGATACGGGCAATCGCTTCACGCTGTTGTTCCCCCAACCCGTGCAAGACCAGACGCGATGACGGACTGTCGCTGCTTGTACCCAACCGGCCGGTTATCGCGCGGCACACTTTCCAGCCAACTGTTAGTATTGCCTCAACAAAACGTACGAGGCCGCCCGGCATTGACAAAATACCTACAGTCCCGGGAGAATGTGCCAACATGTCACGTTTTTGCTATCTAGTCATCATAAAATAGAAGCAACAGTGCATGAGCGGCCTGCGCCGTTCGTCCACGACAATTCTCAGGTTCGCGCAGCGCCAAGGGCGCCGCGCAGCCACCGATACCTTTACCAGGAACTGCAGGCATGACTATCCTCGTGACTGGCGGAGCGGGCTTTATTGGCTCGAACTTCGTCATCGACTGGCTCGCTCACAATGACGAACCCGTCGTCAACCTCGACAAGCTGACGTACGCCGGCAATCTTCAAAACCTGACGAGCCTGGAAGGCGACAGCCGCCACCACTTCGTGCGCGGCGACATCGGCGACGGTGCCCTGGTGGCGCGCCTACTGGCCGAGCACAAGGTGCGGGCCGTGCTGAACTTCGCGGCCGAGAGCCACGTCGACCGTTCGATCGAAGGCCCGGGCGCCTTCATCCAGACCAATATCGTCGGCACCTTCAACCTGCTCGAAGCCGTGCGCGCTTACTGGAACGGCCTGGATGAGCAAGCCAAAGCCGACTTCCGCTTCCTGCACGTGTCGACCGATGAAGTGTATGGCACGCTGGGCAGCGATGCGCCGGCCTTCACCGAGCAGCACCGCTACGAACCGAACAGCCCGTACTCGGCCACCAAGGCAGCGTCCGACCACCTGGTGCGCGCCTACCACCACACCTATGGCCTGCCGGTCCTGACCACCAACTGCTCGAACAACTACGGCCCGTACCACTTCCCGGAAAAGCTGATCCCGCTCGTGATTCACAACGCGCTGGCCGGTAAACCGTTGCCGATCTACGGCGATGGCCAGCAGATCCGCGACTGGCTCTATGTCACCGACCACTGCAGCGCGATTCGCCGCGTGCTCGAAGACGGCCGCCTGGCCGAAACCTACAACGTCGGCGGCTGGAACGAGAAAGCCAATATCGACGTCGTGCGCACGCTGTGCGCGATCCTCGACGAACTGCAGCCGCGCGCCGATGGCGCGTCGTACGCAACGCAGATGACGTTCGTGAAAGACCGTCCGGGCCACGATCGCCGCTATGCGATCGATGCCGGCAAGCTCGAGCGCGAACTGGGCTGGCGCCCGGCCGAAACCTTCGACACGGGCATCCGCAAGACCGTCGAGTGGTACCTTGCCAACGGCGCCTGGGTCGAGAACGTCACCAGCGGCGCCTATATGGAATGGGTCGACCGCCAGTACACGGCAGAAAACGCTGCCGCATGAAGATCCTGCTACTGGGTAAAGATGGCCAGGTCGGCTGGGAACTGCAGCGCGCGCTCGCGCCGCTGGGCGAGCTGCGCGCGCTGGGCCGTGCCGATGCCGATTTCACCGATCCCGAATCGCTGCGCGCCGTCGTGCGCGCGTTTGCGCCCGACGTCATCGTCAATGCCGCTGCCTACACCGCGGTCGACAAGGCCGAGGCCGACGCCGCCACGGCGCACAACGTCAATGCCGTCTCGCCGGGCGTGCTGGCCGAGGAAGCCGCCGCCGGCAATGCCTGGCTCGTGCACTACTCGACCGACTACGTCTTCGATGGCACGAAAGAGGGCGCCTGGGTCGAAACCGACGCCGTCAATCCATTGTCGGTGTATGGCCGCACCAAGTACGACGGCGAGCAGCGCATTGCCGCCAGCGGCGCGCGCCACCTGATCCTGCGCACCAGCTGGGTGTTTGCACCGCGCGGCGGCAACTTCGCCAAGACGATGCTGCGCCTGGCCAAAGAGCGCGAGTCGCTCAACGTGGTCGCCGACCAGCATGGCGCGCCGACCGGCGCCGAACTGCTGGCCGACGTTACTGCGCTGGCGCTGCACCGCATCGCCGCACCGGGCACGGATGCGCAGGGGTTGTCGGGCGTGTACCACCTGGCCGCCGCCGGCGCCACCACCTGGCATGCCTACGCCCAGCACGTGCTGGCGCAGGCGCAAAGCCATGGCGTCGTGCTCAAGGCCGGCCCGGATGCCGTGCAGCCGATCGCGGCCAGCGCGTTCCCGACGCCGGCCGCGCGGCCTGCCAATTCGCGGCTCGACTGCAGCAAGTTCAGCGCCAATTTCGGCGTGAGCCTGCCCGACTGGCGCCACCACGTCAACCGATTGATCGCCGAACTGTCGGCGCAAGGAAACCTATGAGCAACGTTACGCAACGCAAGGGCATCATCCTCGCCGGTGGCAGCGGTACCCGCCTGCACCCGGCCACGCTGGCAATCTCCAAGCAGCTGCTGCCCGTGTTCGACAAGCCGATGATCTACTACCCGCTGAGCACCCTGATGCTCGGTGGCATCCGCGACATCCTGATCATCTCGACGCCGCAAGACACGCCGCGCTTCCAGCAACTGCTGGGCGACGGCGCGCGCTGGGGCCTGAACCTGTCGTACGCGGTGCAAGCCTCGCCGGACGGCCTGGCGCAAGCCTTCATCATCGGTGAAGACTTCATCGGCAATTCGCCGTCGGCACTGGTGCTGGGCGATAACCTGTTCTACGGTCATGATTTCAACCAGCTGCTCGAGCGCGCCGATGCCCGCACCGACTGCGCCAGCGTCTTTGCCTACCACGTGCAGGACCCGGAGCGCTACGGCGTGGTGGAATTCAACGACGACGGCAAGGCCATCAGCCTGGAAGAAAAGCCGGCCAAGCCGCGCTCGAACTATGCGGTGACGGGCCTGTATTTCTATGACGAGAACGTCGCGCAGATGGCGCGCACGCTCAAGCCGTCGCCACGCGGCGAGCTCGAGATCACCGACCTGAACCGCATGTACATGGACATCGGCAAGCTCAACGTCGAGATCATGGGCCGCGGCTACGCCTGGCTCGACACCGGCACGCATGAGTCGCTGCTCGACGCCGGCCAGTTCATCGCGACGATCGAACAGCGCCAGGGCCTCAAAGTGGCGTGCCCTGAAGAAATCGCGTATCGCAAGGGCTGGATCAACGCCGCCCAGCTCGAAGAACTGGCAGCACCCCTGCGCAAGAACGGCTACGGCCAGTATCTGGTGCGCGTTTTGAATGAAAAGGTATTTTGATGCAGATTACTCGCTTGGCAATTCCAGACGTCCTGAAGATCGAACCACGCGTATTCGGCGACGACCGCGGCTTTTTCTATGAAAGCTTCCACCAGGCCCGCTTTGAAGAAGCAGTGGGCCGCAAGGTGTCGTTCGTGCAGGACAACCACTCGAAATCCACCAGCAACGTGCTGCGCGGTCTGCACTACCAGATCAAGCAGCCGCAGGGCAAGCTGGTGCGCGTGGTCGCCGGCAGCGTCTACGACGTCGCGGTCGATTTGCGCCGCGCGTCGCCGACGTTCGGTCAATGGGTCGCTGAAATCCTGTCGGCCGAAAACAAGGCCCAGCTGTGGGTGCCCGAAGGCTTCGCGCATGGCTTCGTCGTGCTGTCCGAAACAGCCGAGTTCGTCTACAAGACCACCGACTACTACGCGCCCGAGCACGAGCGCTGCATCGTCTGGAACGATCCGAGCCTGGCCATTACCTGGCCAATCAGCGCGACGCCGTCGGTGTCGGCCAAGGACGAGAAGGGCACGATGTTCGCCACCGCGGAAGTGTTCGAGTAAGCGGTCGCCCAGACCCGGGGCCGTCGCACGGCCCTAACGCTTCCTGCCTTTCTTCTCGCCGCCGGCGAACAGCTCGATCTTCTTGGTCGGGCCCGACACGATCAACAGGTCGCCCGGCAAGATGCGGGTTTCGCCCAGCGCATGCTGGAAGTCTTCGTTGAGCCGTTTCACGCCCACCACCGTCACGCCAAAGCGCGCGCGCACGTGCGATTCGGCCAGCGTCAGGTTGTGCGTCTCGGCCGGCGCATTGATCTTCGCGATCGCAAACCCGTCTTCGAACTCGATGAAGTCCATCAGCCGCCCGGTGATCAGGTGGGCCACGCGCGCGCCCATGTCCGCCTCGGGGTAGACCACGTGATGCGCGCCGATGCGCTGCGCGATCTGGCCGTGCTCGGGCGTCATCGCCTTGACCCAGATATCCTTGATGCCCAGTTCGGACAGCACCATCAGCGTCATCAGGCTGGCCGCGAGATCCGAGCCGATGGCGACGATGGCGTGCGAAAAGTCGGCCACGCCCAGCTGCAGCATCACGTTCTCGTTGGTCGAGTCGGCCTGCACGGCGTGCGTGAGCCGCTCGCTCCAGAGCTGCACCAGCTCTTCCTTGCGGTCGATGCCCATGACGTCGTGCCCCAGGCGCATCAGCGATTGCGCCACCGCGCCGCCAAAGCGGCCCAGGCCGATCACGACGACGCTGTCGCCCGCCGAAAAGGCGAACTGCTCTGTGAAAATTCTACCCAACAATTGGATGGTCCTCCGGATAACGATAGGGCATGCGCCGCTTGCCCAGAACGAGCGAGGTCGCGAGGGTGATCGTGCCGACCCTGCCGATGAACATGAGTAAGGCCAGCACCACCTGGCCGGATACCGGCAACTGGGCCGTGATGCCGGTGGACAGTCCGGTGCTGCCAAAGGCGGCGATCACTTCAAAGATAATCTGATCGGTCGGAAAATGCGAGATCCGCAGCAGCGCCAGCGTGCCCAGCGCCACGATCACGCTGCCCAGTACCAGCACGGTCACGGCCTGGCGCTGCGCCGCCATCCCGACCCGGCGGCCGAAGGCCTCGGTATCGGACTGGCCGCGCGCCTCGGCCACGACAAGCAGGACCAGGATCATGACGGTGGCCACCTTGACGCCACCCGCCGTGCCAGCGCTGCCGCCGCCGATGAACATCAGCAGATAGTGCAGCGCCCAGGTCTCGGGCGTCAGCGCGCTGTAGTCGACAGTATTAAAACCCGCCGTGCGCGACGCCACCGAGATGAACATGCTGTTGAGTAGCTTGTCGGGCGTCGACAGCGCGCCCAGCGTGGCGGCGTTGTTCCACTCGAACAGCAGCACCGTGGCGAAGCCGCCCACGAGCAACATCAGCGTGCCGGTGAGGGTGAGCTTGGTGTGCAGCGACCAGTGGCGCGGATCGTGCAAGCGGTGACGCAGGTCGTGCAGCACCGGAAAACCGATGCCGCCGACCACGATCGCGACCATGATCGGCAGCAGCACCAGCGCATCGCTCGCATAGCGGGTGAGGCTGTCGGCATGCAGCGAAAAGCCCGCGTTGTTGAACGCCGAGACAGCATGGAAGAGGGCGCTCCACGCCGCATCGCCCCACGCCAGATCGTGCCCCGCGCGCAGGCGCACGAACAGGATGCCGGCGATCACGAGTTGCAGCAGCACCGACACGGTCAGCACGACCCGCGCCACGCTGGCAATGTCGCCCATGCCCAGCGAGCGCGTTTCGGTCTGCGCAATCAGGCGCGTGCGCAGGCGCGACGAGCGGTTGACCATCAGGCCGAGCAGCGTGGCCGCCGTCATCATGCCGAAGCCGCCCAGCTGGAACAACACCATGATCGACGCCTGGCCGAAGCCCGACCAGTAGGTGCCCGTATCGACCACGGCCATGCCGCTGACGCACACGGCCGATACCGCCGTGAAGAAAGCCACCATGAACGGCGCGCCATGGCCGCTGGCGCTGGCCAGCGGCAGCATCAACAGCAACGTGCCGGCCAGGATCGCGCCTGCAAACAGCAGGACGACGACCCTGGCCGGATGCAGGATGGTGGTCATGCTGCCCGGGCTGGCCCGGTGTCCGTGGTGCCGTCGTCGAAATCCATGGTGTCCGGGTCAAGATCGCCTTCGGCCGGCGCGCCGAACAGCTTGAGCCAGACGAAGCCCAGGATGCCCGCCGTCAGCGACGCCGCCAGGATCGCCATCTTCGACGCGTTGATGATCCCGGCCTCACCGACAAACGCCAGGTTGGTGATGAAGATCGACATCGTGAAGCCGATCCCGCCCAAGAGGCCCGCGCCGATCACGTGGCGCCATGCCAGGTCGAGCGGCAAGCGGCATACGCCGAGCATCACGGCGGCAAAGGTGAACAGGAAGATGCCGACCGGCTTGCCGGCGACCAGGCCGGCGATGATGCCCAGGCTGTTCGACGACATCAGCTCGCCGGCCCAGCCGGCGCCGATCACGATGCCGGTATTGGCCAGTGCAAAGATCGGCAGGATCCCGAACGCCACCGGCGTGTGCAGCACGTGCTCCATCCGATGCGCTGGCGACGCGGGATCGTCCTGCGTGTGCGAATACGGAATGGTGAAGGCCAGCAGCACGCCGGCGATCGTCGCATGCACGCCCGACATCAGCATCAGGAACCACATCACCGCGCCGCCCAGCAGGTAGGGCCACAGCGCCAGCACCTTCAGGCGGCGGTTCATCAGGAACAAGGCGACGAACATGCCCAGCGCGCCGACCAGATAGCCGACCTTGAGCTCTGCCGTATAGAACACGGCGATGACGATGATGGCGGCCAGGTCATCCATGACGGCCAGCGCGGTCAGGAAAATCTTGAGCGACGCCGGCACCCGGCTGCCCAAGAGGGCCAGCACGCCCAGCGCGAAGGCGATGTCGGTAGCCATCGGAATCCCCATGCCCGGCTGGGTGTGCGTGCCGCCATTGAGCGTGAAGTGGATCAGCGCCGGCACCGCCACGCCGCCCGCCGCGGCAATGATCGGCAGTAGCGCATTGCGCAGGTCGGACAGCTCGCCGTTATTCAGTTCGCGCTGCAGTTCCAGGCCAATCAACAGGAAGAAGATGGCCATCAGCGCATCGTTGATCCACAGCTCGACGCTCAGGCCGGCCAGGTTGATCTGCCAGAACGCCAGGTAGGGCGCACCCCACGGTGAATTGGCGACCAGCAGCGACAGGATGGTGCACAGGATCAGGACCGTGCCGCCCGCCTTGCCGGACGCGGCGAATGCCTTGAACGTGTTCGATAGACGCTTTTCAATGCGCATGGTGGTTCTCCAAAAGTGCTTGGGCGTCATCTGGCAACCCCCGTGTGGAATGCGGCGGCGCAGCTGCTGCTGGCGTGCGAGTGGAGTACGGCGTAAGGGATGACGCCATGCGGCCATGGCGGCCGATCGGATCGGATAAAGCAGATAGCTGCTGGACAGCAGGGCAAGAATACAGGTGCATGGTGGTCGCGTCGTAGCCCGCGTGGCGGCCCGACCAGCGCAAATCCTGTCATGCCTGGCGGCATGAACACCCTGGTCGGATTATAACGTAATTAATTGACATGCTGCCCACGCCACGGCGCGGGCAGCGCGTCATGGCGCACGCTCTGGCGGTTCGCCCGGACCCGCCGGGTGAACGGGGCGCGGCGGCAACTGGATCGTCGCGAGCGCGCTGTACAGCGGCGGCGTGAGCACGCGCGAGACGGTACTAGCGACGACCGCGCAGGCCATCAGGCTGAGCACCATGCTGTGGCCATCGACCATTTCCATGACGATGATGAAGGCCGTCAGCGGCGCCTGCGTGGCGGCTGCCAGAAAGCCCACCATGCCCAGCGCAATCAGCGCGGCGCTGTATGGGTAACCGGTGAGCGAGGCGATGTTCTGACCCATCGCCGCGCCAATCGACAGCGACGGCGCGAAGATACCGGCCGGCACGCCCGACCAGGCGGTCAGCCAGGTTGCGACGAACTTGAAGAGCGCAAACGCCGCCGGCACGTTGGCTTCGTTCTCCAGCAGGCTGCGCGTGGCTTCGTTGCCGCTGCCGTAGGTCGCTCCACCGCTGAGCACGCCGATGACTGCGATCAGGAAGCCGCAGCCCAGTGCGAAGCGCACCGGATAGCGGGCGCGCCAGCGCGTGGGCAGGTCGGGCGAGACGCCCCGCAGGCTGGCGATCAGCACGCGCGCGAACAGGCCGCCGGCAAAGCCGCAGACGACAGCGGCCAGCAAGCCCGGCCACAGCAACGACAGCCCGATCGGCCCCGGATGAATGACGCCGAAGTGCGGGCCATTGCCATGGACGGACACGGCGATCAGGCCGGCCAGCACGATCGCCGCGACGATCAGGCCGCTGTTGCGCTGTTCGGGCGCGCGCGACAATTCTTCGATCGCGAACATGATCCCCGCCAGTGGCGTGTTGAACGCGGCCGCAATCCCCGCCGCGCCGCCCGCCACCAGCAGCGAGTGGGCGCTGATGCCGCTGCCGCGCGGCAGCCAGCGGCGCGCCGCAAGCATCACGCCGGCGGCGATCTGGACCGACGGGCCTTCACGCCCCAGCGACAGGCCGCCCAACAGCCCCGCCGAGGTCAGGCCGATCTTGGCGAAGCTGATTTTCAGCGACACGAGCAGGGGCCGCCGGCCGCCGGAAATAGCCGGGTCGAGCGCCGCCATCACTTGCGGAATGCCGGAGCCACCCGCGCCGCGCACGAAGCGCCGGGTGACCCAGACGATGGCGGCGCACAGGAGCGGCGTCCAGATCAGGGGCACCCACCAGGCGAAATCGGCGTTCTTGTTGAACTGGGCGAATGCGGATTCGGCCAGCCAGGTAAATGCCACGACCACGAGGCCGGCGATGGAGGCCGTGCCGACGACAACGATGCGGGTGCGCCAGAGATTGGCAGAAATGAGTTCGCGTTTGAAGGCGGATCGTACGTCGTGCGGGGAGGGGTCGTGGGACATGGTGGGCTCGAGGGGACGAGGCCGTATTATATAGATTTGTGCGAATGTATTTGCGCCCACACTGTTGTAATGACACAAATATAAAAGAAATTCTGCACGCACTGCCAGTCAGGCGGTTACGGACAGTTACATCCCATACAAGCCGGTAGGGCCTGCCAGGGCAGTTACGGTTCTATACTCGGGCCATGATCAACGATTCCATTGCGCGCAACCGCCTGGGCCTCGGTGCGCGACCGGACGACCAGCCCGTTGCCGATCCACGGCGCTGGCTGCTGGCGCAGCTCGACGCGTACGAGCCGTTGCCGCCGCCATGGCGTGCCATCGAGCGCACGTCGATGCGCGTCGCGCAGTGGACCGAGCAGCAAGCCGCCATCCGCAGTGCACCCGAGGCGCAGCGTGCCAGCGTCCGTGCAGACTACCAGCGCGCGGGCAGGGCAGCCTATCTGGCCGGCGTGGAGGCGCGCACCAACAGCGCCTTGCAGAGCAGCACGCCGTTCATCGAGCGCTTGACTCACTTCTGGGCCAACCATTTTGCGATCTCGGTCGACAAAGTACCGGTGCTGGGCTTTGCTGCCAGCTTCGAGGCGGATGCCATCCGGCCGAATGTCCTGGGCCGGTTCGAGGATTTGCTGCTCGCCACAGTGCGCCATCCGGCGATGCTGCTGTATCTCGACCAGTCCGCGTCGACCGGGCCGGCCAGCGTCGCCGCGCGCCGGGCCAGCGCGAAAGCGCCGGATCGCCCGACCCGTGGCCTGAACGAAAACCTGGCGCGCGAAATTCTCGAACTGCATACGCTGGGCGTGCGCAGCGGCTACACGCAGGCCGACGTGGTGGAATTTGCCCGCGCGCTGACCGGCTGGACGCTGCCCGGCCAGCAGTCGCTCGAGGACGCTGCGCAAACCTTTCGGTTCCAGGCGAACCAGCACGAGCCCGGCGTGCGCACGGTGCTTGGCCGCAGCTATGCCGACGATGGGCAGCAGCAGGCAACGGCCATCCTGCGCGATCTGGCCAGGGCGCCGGCCACGGCCAGCCACATTGCCAACAAGCTCGCGCGCCACTTCATCACCGACGATCCACCGCCGGCATTGGTCAAGCGGCTGGCGGACCGGTTCCTGCAGACCGGCGGCGACCTGCCCGCGCTGTACCGCGAACTGGTAAGCGCAGCCGGTGAGGTGCCGCCAGTGGCCGCCAAGTTCAAGTCGCCGTGGGACTGGATGCTGTCCGGTCTGCGCGCCATGGGTGTGCAAACGGTGCCAGCGGCGCGCATCCAGTTTCTGACGGGCCGTCTTGGCCAGCCCGTCTGGCGGCCCGGCTCGCCGGCCGGGTATGGCGACGTGACTGCCACCTGGGCGGCCCCCGATGCGCTGCTGCGCCGAGTGGAAATCGCGCAGCGCATGGCCACGGAGTTTGGTGGCAAGATCGATGCGCGCGCGTTGGCGCCGCGCGTGCTGCCGGGTACCTTGAGTGGCGCGACCGCCACCGCGATTGCACAGGCGGAAAGCCCGGCCAATGCGCTTGCATTGCTCTTGGCATCGCCTGAATTCCTGAGAAGGTAAAACATGCTCAACCGACGAGGTTTTATTTCCGGCGCCGCCGCATTGCTTGCCGCGCCCCGCATCGCATTTGCAGGCGCCGACACCGAGCGCCGCTTCGTCTTCATCATCCAGCGCGGCGCTGCCGATGGCCTGCACACGCTGATCCCGTACGCCGATCCCGCGTATGCCAGGTTGCGCGGTGCGCTCGCCATCGAGCCCGCTGAAGCGTTAAAGCTGGACGGCACGTTTGCGCTGCACCCGTCGCTGACCGGCATCGCCGGGCTGTACAAGGCAGGGCAGGCCAGCTTGTTCCATGCGGTGGCGTCACCCTACCGCGATCGCTCGCACTTCGACGCGCAAAATGTTCTGGAGACGGGCGGCAAGGCGCCGTTCGACATCAAGGATGGCTGGATGAACCGGCTGGCCGGTATGCTGCCACGGCGCAGCAACCAGGCGATCGCGTTTGCACCCACACTGCCGCTGGCGCTGCGCGGCGCGATCGATGTCGCGTCGTACGCGCCATCCGGCCTGCCGCACGCCAATGACGATCTGCTGCTGCGCGTGCAGAAGCTGTATGAAGGCGATGCCCAGCTGAGCGGACTCTGGTCGACGGCGCTCAAGGCGCAGGGCATGGCTGGTGCGACCGAGGGCAGCAAGGGCCAACAGTCGCCGGTCGAACTGGGCAAGACCGCTGCCGGCTTTCTGGCACGCGCGGACGGCCCCCGGATTGCCATGATCGAAACCAACGGCTGGGATACGCACAGTGGGCAGCAAGGGCGCATGGCCACGCAGCTGAACAACCTCGATGACTTGATCAGTGGACTGCAGCAGGGCCTTGACGATGCATGGCGTCAGACGACGATTCTCGTTGCCACCGAGTTCGGGCGCACCGTGGCGGCAAATGGCACGGGCGGGACCGACCATGGCACTGCATCGGCTGCCATGCTGATTGGCGGTGCGGTGAAGGGCGGGAAGATCGTCGCAGACTGGCCCGGACTTGCATCCGCTGACCTGCTCGACAATCGTGACTTGCGACCGACCCTCGGCCTTGATGCGCTGGTAGCGCAGGCCTGCGCCGATGCGTTCATGCTTGATCCGCAACGCACTGCGCAGGTGTTGTTCCCCGACTCACGGTCGGACAAGGCGTCATCGCGTTTATTGCGCGGCTGAGCGGGGTTGCGGCCGTGGTACCGACGCCTGGGCGCTGCTACGTCAGTGCTCAGGGCCGCAGCCGGCGCTGTTCACGTTTCCCATGCTGCAGGTAGTGCTGCTCTGGATCGACGCCCGCAGCTGCCACGTCGGGATTGGCCAGCAGGTAGAGCTGGGGATCAAAGACTGTGGACTCATGCCAGTGTGTTTGCCCCGGCGCCGTCGCTTCGATAAAACTCTCGGGGATCTCATAGCCAGCGACCCGATTGGGCACAGGCTCGCCCGTCACGATATTGGTGAGCGTACGGAACGCGATGCTGCCATAAAACGGATCGGACATCATCGGCGTGTAATACGCACAATCATCGAAAAAGTAATGGGTGACCTGCGACCAGCGGGTGCGGTCCGGATCAAGTTGCTTCGTGCCGCCGTGCATCAGGTTGGCCGCCCAGATCAGCGCCTGCCCCTTCTTCGCATGGAAATAATCCGGCTGCGCACCATGTGCTTCCACCAGGTCGCGCCACATCGACTCGTAAATGGCCTGCGACTTCGTCCCTTCCAGCTCCGCAATACACTTGCCGATGTGTTCGTTCGTATAGATCGGCCAGCGATGGCTGCCGGGGAAGTACATCAATGGACCATTGGACGCATCGATATCTTCCATGGCGACCCACACACCGCACATGAAGCGTTCAGGGCTTGAGCTGAAGTGGATCGAGTCGGTGTGAAAGTGCTGCTGGGTACCAACCGGGAAGTTCAGCGTCTGGAATGGCCAAGCCTGGCGGCCGTAGAGTTGTGACAGCAGGGCCAGCACCTTCTCATTGCAGGCGATGCGCTTGACGTTGTCGTCGAACTCCCATGCGTCCTGCACGCGCAGGCTGATGCCGGCTTTGTGGCCGTGGTCACGCCAGCCGTCAAAATCGTAGTGGGGGTGAAGCGTTTGCTTGATCGACTCGGCTATCGAATTGAAATCTTGATCGGGGAAGTCGAGTACTGCGTAGCCTTTAGTTGCCAGTTCGAAGGCTATGCGACGGGTTTCTGGATCGATGGACTCGTCGAAGATGCGTGCGAATAAAGGATGTTCGATGCTGGGAACACCGGGTAGCGAGTTTTTGAAAGTCGTCATAGATGTCTAATTTCTACAATATTTAGATCATAGTCCAATTGTTATGGCTAGCTTATGACTTTCTAATAAGTCGGTGCTAAAGTTGCGCGCTTTGGTTAAAAAATTCACTTGTCAACTGTATGTATTTCAAGGGAAAAAACTACCCTATGCCTGGATAGCGGGGCTAATTATGCCATCAGTACCGTGCGAATTGTGCTATCGTAAATATTCTTAGTGAGAATAAAGAAGCTTAAGGGTTTTTAAAGAAGGACCGTCCGTACCAATGCCCTCGATGTCATGTCGCTTAAATGATGCGAGATTTTCACATACCCGTATAAAATAGTGGTGATGAAAAGGTGCCAGCTGTTGTGTTCTAATAAATGATTATCGATTGTGTACTTGGAAGGCACTGCGATGTCTTTTGCAAGCTAATACATATTCTATCTATTGATGGGGGATGCGGTTAGCTACTCGAATTGATTATTTCTGCAGCTGCAATTGTTCTGGATCTTGGAATTAGAAAAAATTTGAAGCAATTTTCAGTATTAGAAAAAATCTATAACTTATACTCATGCGAGATGTAAGGAGCATTCGAATTAATTTTAGACTGCGTCTGATGAGTTCGCAGTCTAAATGCGTTTGAAAGTGCTAATTCATCAAGATTTGCAGAATAGACGGTATTGCAGGTAGTCCTCTTCACTCAAGCTAAAGTCTTTAACGCTTCCCATTTTCTCCCTGACTACTCCTTCAAAAACTTCAGGCTGAAGTCCGGAAAATTTTGGATCGGAATACTTACCTTCTGTTAGTAAATCAGCTACTAGCGATGTTAGTTGTTTGCCAGATCTGAACGTAATGCCTTCTACGTCCGCTAATGCTTCTTCAAAGCTCTGGAATCCATAGACAAATACTGGAGTTTCTTTGAAATAAGCATCAAGCACAACAGTGCTTGGAGTTGAAATTACAATGTCAGCCCAATCTATTGCAGTCCCGATGTCCTGCCATGTTCCTACGCTAATCCCTATTGTTTCCATATACATGCCTATTTCAGCTGCAATGGTATTCGCATTTTCAGCAGGGTGAGCTCGGTGCATAAATTTAAGGAATGGGAATTCCTGTTTTAATTGCATCAACGTGCGCAAGAAACCAACTATGTTCTCTCGAGAATAGACATTCCAATTAATATTTGTCGATATCAAAATGTTGATATTATCTTTTTGCGGGACTTTTATAGATACATCGTTGGTTCCCAATGGATAGCCGATTCCATCGCTTCCAAAATACTGCAGTACCGGGGAGAAGTGCCAAAGGGCAGGCGAGCTATCTGCGCCTCGTCCCAGAAATCCCACCTTTTGAAGATTTGCTTGGTAATTTAGCCCAGGTTGAATCCACCCATGCTGAATCGTGATTGTTGGTGTTTCAGTACGCTTTGCGATGAAGCCGATGCGAATTGAAGTCATGCAGAAAGGCGATGATTCGTTTGTAAAAAATATTACTAGTCCGACGTTCTGAAGAAAGCCAGGGACAATCATATTGTCATTTAGAATGTGCTGAAATATGCGACATCCAGGGTCATTCGGGTATGCGTGAGCATAAAAAAGGCTTGCATCGATCCCAGTTTTTTTCAGATTTTTTGCAAGCGCGATTGCAGACGAGAGGTGTTGAGTGCCTTCGCAAATAAACAAGACTGTATCGCGCATTTTAAATTCCGTTCACAAAATCACGAAGTGAGAATTTCGCATTCTCAATATTAAACTTTTGCATTACCTCGGCTTGTGCTCTCAAGCCCATCTCGTGCAAATCATACTTTTTGTTCGCACAAGCTTTTAAATGTTGTGCCCAGTCGTCCACATCATAAGCAATCAAGCCATTGATCTGATCGGTAATGACCCTACGGTAATCTGCAGTAGCCGAAGCGAGTACTGGTACGCCACGAGCACCACATTCAATGAATTTAAGACACGATTTTGCGTCATTGAATTCTGTGTCTTCTAGCGGAACGATGCAAAGATCACTTTTATCAATTGCTTGAAGCATTTGAGGGTAAGGCACTCTTGGAATGTGTTTTACGTTCGGCAAGTCCATTATTTGTAATCCAGAGCGGAAGTGACCAAGTAAAGTCACCTCTACAGATTTGCTATTCTCACGTAAGAATTTTATTAGGACCTGTTCGATATCTTGAAAGTCTCTATAGTGAGTCGGAGATCCTGACATACATAAAATTCGCAATTTTTCACTTGATGTAGGATTGCGTCTTGTGATTTCATGAGGGCGCACCATGTTCGGTATTAGTTTGCATGGAATTCCCATAGCATCTAGGTGCTGCTCAATTTTTGAGGTAGTCGTAATTGCACCATCAGCTAGCGTAATTAGACGAAGTCTACGTGAGAACATGCTGGCCAGATGAGGATTGTCCGCTGCTTCTACGCCGGATCGAACAGATCCGAGATCAAAAGTGTGCCAAGGTAGAAAGACGAGATCATCAATTTCATATAAGATTTTGATGCCGTAATTTTCCTTATATTGCCTGACCTTGTCGAACATCGTTTCGTCTGCACTAAAACGTGCAAAAATTATTACGTCGACGTGAGCCCAGACTTTTGAGCTGAATTCTCCCGGGCCAATAACCGATGCATCCAGCTGCTCAGCCTGCAGGAGTTTCCGTAAATTTTCGCAGCGATAATATCGTGAGGCATCTTCGAGTCTCTCGGTTTCCGAAACGATAAGTACGGAAAGTGGAGAGTAAGTTCTCGTTGTCGAGTACACTTCCGTGCCATCTACTATAATTTTGGTCTCGACATTTTGACGCCCACGGATATTGGCTGGTATGCGGCAGCGAAAAGCGGCATAGCCGTTATTTAAACCAGCTAATGCCAAATCCTCTCTAAAGCGACTAGCATAGGTTTCAACAACCAATTCATCGTCACAAAAAACCTGTACTACGGGGACTAATTTATCGGCTGAGACAGCCCATCCACTGAAAAATGCATCATGCTCGTTGTCGATCGACGACTTCACTAATTGGCGCACTCCCTGCGCAACTGGCACTACCGTGCCGTTCTCAAAAAGAACGGTTGGAATTGAAGCTGTTCCAAGTGGCAGATCCAACGAGAAGTTCCCGAAGCTCGCACCGGTCTTCTGATGAAGATCTTGACGAAATCCATTTGCGAGAACCTGATATTTATTATTGTTGGTTATAACCATGACATGTGAGGGAAATATTTTATTTCCAACCACCTTAAGGCACCATCCGGAGAGGACTTTACCGTCACATACCTCGACGAAGCCAAAATATTTCTCAGCTAGGCTTTCTGTATCGGCATGGCTGACGCCGCCAACTGCTTTTAACGATTTTTCTTGAGACATTTAGTGTAAAAGTAGTAAATTTAAGTGGTCCATCGCCGGTTTTCATCGGCGGTGGAGGATGAATTTATTGATTAATTTTTTTGAAAAATTCAAATCTTAGGCCAGGCAAGACGTGCTTTGCGTGACCTGGGAGGTATTGATAAGCCACCAAATGCATGGACTGCGACATCAAGGTTTGAACTTGGGTGATATGCAGGGTCTTGCGTTAGTATGGGGCCCCAAAATTTTCTTAGAATTTCTACTTCGCGTTTGGCACGCGATTTTTTTTGCAAAGTGTCTTCGCTGCCTCGACTAGCAGATTCGGCGTGCAATAACTTCGCAAATGGCGTCCATACAATGGTCTTTCCCGATACTCGCACCTTCAAGCATAAATCCACATCATTAAATGCGACTGGAAACGAGTCTGCGTCCATTCCGCCAAGCTCGAAAAAATCTTGTCGTCGTAGGAATAGGCACGCGGCCGTACAGCCACTTGCCTGTTGCACCAACTGATTACGGCCATGATGCCCCCAGTCGGCGTCGGATAAAAGATTTCCGAAATGCCCAGCTACGTTGCCAACGCCAAGCAACACCCCGCCATGCTGCACCATCCCATTCGGCCAAAGCAGCTTGGCACCAACCGCACCAACCCCTGGCCGCAACAGCTGCGAGATGATTTCGTCAAGCCACCCATCATGCAGCGCCTCGATGTCGTTGTTCACCAGGCCAATGATCTCGCCACTGGCCTGTGCAATCGCCCGATTGTTCAAATCCGCATAGTTAAACGGTCCCGGCATCGGCAACACCCGCACACCCAGCTGTGCGATCTCCGCAAAGTAGGTAAGCGTCGCATCGTCGGTGGAACCGTTGTCGATGATGATGATCTCGAGCTTTGGCCAGTCGGTGAAACGCTGGATCGAGCTGATGCACCGCTGCAGCAAGTCGACACGGTCACGCGTCGGAATCACCAGGCTGATGGTCATGTCCTTCGCGCCTTCCGGCAGCGGATGACGCGCACGCCGCGCTGCCCAGGCAACGTCTTGCGGTGCATTTGGCAATGGCTCAAGCACTGCCTGCGGCTGCACTGCCAGCGATGCACGCGTGGCAGCTGCAAAACGCGCAGCGCGTTCGTCGGTCGTCAATGGCGACAACACGCGCAGCAGTACGCGCGGTACGTGTACGACGCTGGTGGCGCCGTCGTGCCATACCGCGGTCAGCGCATCCCATGCAAAGCCGGCAGCATTGTCGACGGCCACCAAACCCCGTGCGACGTCGCTGCGTACGAGCAGGAAATCGAGCGGATAGTCGCTCGCGAACGCGTAATCGGGATTCCATGCCGGCTTGAACCATGGCCGGCCTTCGAATTCACTGTCGGTGTACACGACCTTCGCATCCGGCAGGGCAAGGCCTTCCAGTGCATAGGCCAGCGCATGCGGCGCCAGGGTGTCGCCGGCGCGTACGCAACCAATGACGTCACTGCCGGAGGCCAGTGCCTGTGCCAGCAGCGTCTGGAATGGCTGGCCGGAGAACGTCTGCGCCGTCATGCCGTGTTGCGCTTGTACGCTGGCGATCGTGCGTTCCAGCTGCGTGGCATCGGCGTCGCCCGTGACGATGATGGCGGTGCGCAGGGTCGGCAGCGTTGTCGGTCCCTCGCGGTCGAAGCGGGCCGACCATTCCGGCCAGGCCGACATCGGCAGGCTGCGGGGCAGGTGCCGCTGGTAGATGTCGGCCACGTTCACCAGCAATTCGTCGGCATCGGGCGGCAGCAGGCCGGCCAGGCCATCGAGGGCGCAGCAGATCGTCAGCGGGCTGCCGTTCAGTGGTCGGCCTTCTTCGTCCACCACGCGCACGCTGTGCATGGCGCCGTCCGCCAGCGAGGCGGGCAGGGGAAGGTCGAAGCCATGGGCGCCGTCGATATGGCCGCGCATCGACGGGAAGATGATATTGGCGGTCGCTTGCGCCACCATGTCGTTGCCGACAAACGCGCGCACGGTCAGCGTCCGGTTCGGATCGGCCGGGTCGAACGCCCAGCCGTGCAGGCGCAGGCCGCCGTCGCCGACCACGCTGTTGATGGCTGCCGCTGGCGGCAAGGTCGGCTGACGCAGGCGCACGTGGCCGGCCAATGGTGCGGTGGTGTTGGCGATGCGCGCCGAAATCACGCCGGCCGAATGTGCCGGCAGCGCGCCAAGATCGGCGACGAAGCCGTGGCAGACATCGGCGGCGCCGAGTGCCGTCAGGCCTTCAAGCAGGTCGGATCGGGCCACGTCGGCAATGATGCAGGCGATGGGTTCGTCATCGAGGCACACTTCGACCACGACGCGGCGATTGGGTCGCTCTGCATCGATGGCCCAGCCATACACCAGTTTGTCGTGCAGTCCATCTACCACGCCATGCCATCGCACCGCGACTGCGGTAGCGCCATCAGGTAATACAGATTCGGTGTTCATTACGAAAAAGGAAAGTCAGGCAGCCTTGGCACCTGGGTTGCGGGACATCCAGTCGTTCAGCCACGCGGCAGCATCGAAGCTGTCGTCGAGAAGGACGGGGCGTACCCGGGAGGGCAGGCCCGCTGGGGAAGCGGTCAGCACGGCGCGGCAGCCGGCGACCTGGAGCAGGCGCAGATCGTCCAGCAGCGGCAGGGCTTCGCCGAGCAGCGCCGGAACCTGGTCGACCACGCCGGTATGCAGCAGGGCGTCGCTGGCGCCGCCAAGAATCAGCAGGCGCAGCCGCAATTGCGGCCGGCTGGCAATGGTGCGTGCCAGCGCCAGTACCTGGCGCGCCATCGGCGCGAGCGGATCGTGGCGCCAGACGGCGATGCGCTCGTACGCCGAGGCCAGTGCCGGCAGGTTCGCCGGGATCGGTTTTTTGGCGATGGTATTGGGCAGTGCGGCCGTGTATTCGGCCGTCTCGGCCTTGCGCAGCCAGGCGGCCGCGCGCGATTGGGCGAGCGCGCTGCGCAACAGGTCGCGTGCGCCGAAGAGCGGGTCGTTGCGCTGGAACGCGGCGAATTCGCCGTAGTAATCGGGATAGCGCGCCACGACCACGCCGCGGTTCTGCGCCACGCGCAGGGTTTTTTCGGCGCGGAACGAGACCGTGCCTTCGTGCGCCACGAACACGCCGGTGGCTTGCAGATGGCGCCAGCCGGCGGCGCGCGCGCGCATGCACCAGTCGACTTCTTCGCCGTAGCCGCGGTTGAGCGCGGTGCCATCGAGCATGCCGACAGCGTCGAGCACCGTGCGGCGGATCAGCATCGTGAATCCGCAGCATGACGGCAATTCGATGTCGGCGCCGCCCGGCGCGGCGCGTACGGCAGCGGCGGTCTGGTCAATCAGCGCGAGCTCGCGCGTGTCGGGTGCCGGTGCGGCCTGGCTGATCACCGGGAAACTGCTGATCTCGCCATTATTGGTCCATGGCGTGACCGACGCCACGTCCGGCGTGGCATACAGCGCCGTGGCCAGGCGGTCGATCCAGTCGCCGTGGACCTGGGTGTCGGCATTGAGCAGCAACACGTCGTGGTCATCGAACATGCGCATGCCGCGGTTCACCGTTTCGATAAAACCGAGGTTGCATGGATTGCGCAGCAGCGTGAGCGCGCCGCTGGCGGCTTGCTTGTCGAGCCAGGCCGAGACGGCCGGTTCAGGGCTCGCGTCATCGACCACGACGATGCGGGCCGGCGTGTGGTTGAGCGGGAGGCTCGTGCGCACACTGTCGATGCAGGCGCGCACCAGGGCCAGGTCGCGGTACACCGGCACCACGATCGACACCGGGCGCGGGGCAGCCGCCACGGTGGCGGCGGGCGCAGCGTCGGCGCGGATCGATGGGGCCGGGTAGAACGCCAGAGGCGAACCGGGCAGCAACTGGCGGCGGCCGTCGGGCTGCAGCAGCGTGAGTGACCAGACCGCGCCGGGGCGTGGCGGGCTCAAGCGTACCCGCGTGCCGTCGCCGGGTATCTCGAACTGGTATTGCGTGGTTTCGTCGGACAGCAGCAGGGTCGCGCGTGGCGCGGGCGCACTGCTGGTGCCAAGAAAGACCATCGCTTCGATGGCGTCGCCTTCAGTCCAGCAGGCGCCGGTATGGGCCACGCCGGCCGTGCGCAGGATGGGCAGCAGGCTGGCGTGCTGGCCTGCGCGGCAGCGCGCAGGCAAAAATGCAGGGCCCAGGCTGGCGACGTCGGCACGGCCGCCGTCCTTGAGCCAGCTCTGCAGCATGATGTCTTGTAATAACGGGTTTTCAGCTTCGGTCATCCATGCGGCATGCCATGCGCGGGCGGCTAACGATGGATAGCCCGTCTGCAGGATCTTGGCGCGCAAGATGGCTGGAATGCGTTTCATGGGGAAGCGGCGGCAGACGTACTCGGCAGCCAGCAACGCATCGGCGTGGTGGCCCGCCGCGAACAGTTCAAGCGCTCGCGTCAGTAGTGCGTCGTCCCGCAAGCGGGACGTGCACGAGGTGAGGAAAAAGGGGGCAGGGCCCCCTTTTGGATGCTGCATAGTACGACTGCTTAGCCGATTGGATCGACGATGGTGACGCTACCGACGATTTCGGTCTCGACACCCGACATCACCGATTCAACGAACTCGACAGCAACAGCAGCGCGCGACATGCCGGCGGTCAGTTGAGCCGTCCAGAATGCGGTGCCAGCTGCATCGCCATCACGGTCCAGCAGGCCGTCATACAGCGCATCGATGAATTGCGCGTTGGTCTGCGTTTCGCCGGTGTACTCGGCAGCGTCCATGAAGCCCATGGCGATCGAGGTCAGGGCAGCGCCTGCATCAGCACGGTCGAACCAGTAGTCGAGGCCAGCAGCGTCAGCGGTGCGACCCAGCAGCGCCTGGTAGATATGGGCAACGACGGCCTGGTCAGCGTTGTCTGCGAAGATCAGCGCTTCGGTGCCGTTCAGCTGAACGAAGTCGACATCGGTGAATTCAACCGACACGTTGGTCTTCGTGTTGATGATTTTCGACATGCCGTTGTTGGTGACGATGGTGAAGTCTTTTTCAACGCCAGCGGTCACGATGACCGTTTCGTCGTTACCGACGACTTTGCTGCTGCCCTGGGTTGCGTTCACGACCAGATGGCCCGTGCCAGCAACGACCGTGTCTTTATCGCCAGCGATGACCTGGGTGTTCTTGCCGTCAACGATGGTGATGGTGTCGGCGCCTGCGGTGCCCACGATGACGCGCTCGACGTTCACGCCAGCAACGGTTGCCAGCGATGCGCCAGCTTCAGCGGTGTTGGCAGCAGCAGCGGTGCCGACAGTAGCGTTCACGCCACCGGCGCCCTGGAAGAACACGACTGGCGTATCGCCGGTCAGGGTGACATTCGTGACTGCGTTTGGCGCGGTGTTCACGAACAGGACTTCAACACCAGCGCCGCCGCTGATGGTGGCGTTGTTGGCGACGGTGGTGGTATCGACAACGACTTTCGTGTCGGTCGACGACGACACCAGCGACAGGATCTGCTGGATCGTGGCGGCGTTGAAGACCTCGGTCGAGGTGGCGGTCAGGGCGTTGCTGACTGCTTGGGCGTTGCTATCGTACATTCACTACTCCTAAAAGGATTAAGGTTTCCCGGTTTCGCCGGGTGCTCCAGGGGACAAGCATGCACGGCCAGGGCTGGCCAGTACGCGACGTACCTAAGAATTTATTCAGCGTGGATATGGCAGAGTGTTCAGGACATCCGTTCTAAAAACCAACACGATCCTGTTCAGATTCTACAGAGAAATTGTGCAAAAATTCTCACCAAATATCTCGATATCTAACTTATTGTCACTCACAACAAAAATTAAAAAATCATGTAAATACAGTGGATTGTGTTGGCTTTTCGCGAGTAACTCTACCTTGGAGTAAGCCGGATTCGTGGCTGTGATCATGCAGTGCAGCACTTTTTGTTCAATAACTAAAAAAATACAACACTTTCTGACAGTTGGTATCCGGCATGGGTAGCAATGGGGCGAAACATGTTGAAACGATCACACACGCGTCGCTGGCGCAGAAAAGGCGGGGCTGCGCGCAGACGACAACGCGCGGCAGGGCGCCACGCGTGGAGTTGTTGCAAAGATGTGAAAAAGCGGCCATCCAGGCCGCCATATAAATACCTGCTTAACGATCGCGCCCGGATTCTGCTGCTGATCTATCCGTGCCACCGTCGGCTGCCGCGCCATCCGGTTCGCCCGGCGCCGTGGGCCGTGAACCACCTGGCACGTCGCCCGTCGCATGGCCATGACTGGCTTGCGGCGCGCCGGCCGGGCCGACATTGCTTTCCGGCGAAGCTTTCGCGAAATTGCTGTTGATGCCCGACTGGCTGGTGCCTTTGGCCGGATGGCCGATGCTCGAATCGCCGTCGGCGTCATTCGCCACGAAGCCGGCATAGGAGTCCGGGCCACCATCGCGCAGGCCGCCGTCGCGTACGCCGCCATCGCGCAGGTCGGTATCTTTCGGATTGTTGGTGTTGTCGTTGTTCATGCTGCTCTCCTGGATGCGTTGGTATGCAATGCAGTTGGGTGCATGGCGCCGACTTCCCAATAGGAGGGAAGAGCGTCCCGGCGTAGGACTGGTCGCTCAGCGGCTGGCGCTGACCTTGTGCGACGGACGCACGACGTGCAGTGGCGGGGCCAGGGCAATTACCTGGTCGCGGCCGGCCGACTTGGCGGCGTACAGCGCAGAGTCGGCGCGCGCCAGCGTGGTCTTGAACGGTTCCCCGTCCAGCGTGACGGTCGCGCCGATGCTCAGGGTCAGCCGGCGTTGCGCAGCCGGCATCGTGCTGGTGACCGCGCGCAGCGCTTCGGCCAGCGCCTTGCCCATCGTGCTGGCACGCGCCAGATCGGCGCCCGGCAGCAGCACGGCAAATTCATCGCCGCCCAGGCGGGCGATGCAGTCGACGGCGCGCAGCGTCTCGCGCGCGCTGGTGGCCACCAGTTGCAAGGCGATGTCGCCCGCTTCGTGGCCGGCGCTGTCGTTGATGGCCTTGAAATGGTCGAGGTCGATCAGCATCAGGGCCAGTGGCTGGCGCCGGTGCCGGGCGCGTGTCGTCTCGCGTTCGGCGATCTCGAAGAACGCCTTGCGCGACCAGGCGCCGGTCAGGTGGTCGTGGTTCGCGATGTATTCGGCCTGGTGCACGATGTGGCGGTGCAGGGTGAGCAGGCCGCCGAGCATCAGTGCCGGCAATGCCAGCGCGGCGACGGTCAGGATCGCCAGGCTGGCCATGCTTGGCTGCAGCAGCGAAGTCGGTGGATTGGCCGCGACCAGCAGCCAGAGCATGCGGACCCCATGGCCGCCCGCGACCAGCACGCACATGAGCAGTACGAAGCGCTGCACGTGCTGCTGTCCGGGGCCTTGCAGGTGCATCTGGCCGTGCGAGCGGCGCTGCTGCTCGCCGCGCCCGGCGAGTACGCTGTGCGCGATATCGATGCAGATGCCAGCCTGGAACAGCGAGACGACGGCGCTGCGCAGCGTGAACGAATCGAACCAGTCATGAAATGCCACGGTCAGGATGCCGACGGCGCCCACCAGCAATGCCAGCGTCCTCACATGGGCCTGGCGGCCGGATAGCTGGCGATAGCCGGCGGCAAGGGCTGCGCCGGCGCCGGAATACGCCATGTTCGCGATCTCGTAACCCAGCAGGGTCGGCAGTTCACGGCCAAAGGCATACAGCAGGTTACCGAGCAGTCCCAGCATCGCGGCGGCGCGCATTGCGCGCATGCCGCGCAGCGATTGCGAGCCGGCCGACACCAACGCAAGATAGACGAGAAAGCAAAGCAGGGACGCGATCAGGAAGATCTGCTGAGTAGCGAGCATGGCGAACGGGCCTGGCGCACCGGGATGCGCAGTGGTGGACAAGAGGGGACAAACCGAACTGAGCCGGTATTATGCCGTCGTTGTATCCAGGCCGGGCGCTTATTTGGCGCCATTGTTCAATTACTTAATATCAACGTGGCAAGCCGCGAAGGCGGCCTTGCCCGCGATGGCCCCGTCAGCCGATGACGTAGCGTTTGGAGACACCCACGCCCATGGTCTGGCCGCTGGCGCCGTAGATGGTGCCGGTCGGTGCGTTGGTCGGGGTGCGCAGGGCGTTGAGCACGCCCTGGTTGTGCGCCAGCTGCTTGTTGATCAGCATGCCATTGACGCGGTTGAGTTCTTTTGCTTCGCGCGCAGCGTCGAGCATGCGCTCCCATTGTTGCCGTACGTCGCCGTCGTCATTGACGGCCAGCCAGGGTTCCATGCCCGCTTCCGATGCATCGCAGCCCGCCGCAGCCAGCGCTGCGTGGCGCTGTTGCGACAGCGAGGCCAGGTCGGCCAGCATCGCGTTCTTGCGTGGGGTCAGCGCCGCCAGGGTGTCGGCATCGAGCGACACGAGGGATTGCTGTTCCTGCTTCATCAGCGCCAGAAGGGCGGTGAGGTGATGGTGTTCGGCGGCGAGGGTCTGGAACGGGCTGTTGGTCATGGTTTAGCGTTGTCTCGAATGGAGCAAGTCGCGTACGGTGTCGAGCAAGCCGTCAGCCACTTTCTCGGAGTTGACTTGGAACTGGCCATCGGCGATGGCCATCTTGATACGTTCTACTTTCTTGGCGTCGAATACGGCCGCGCCGCCACCGATGCTGTTGGCCATGGCCTGGCCCTGCGGGGACAGGCGCACGCTGTCGGTTTGCGCCCCGGTCAGGGGCGCGGTCGTTGCTGCCTTGTCGGCGCCACGCGCATTGTTCGTCTGCGTGGTGGCGGGTTGAAGGCCTGGGTTGCTCTTGAGTGTGTCGTTGATTTTCACGGCTTCATCCTTCTCGGTGCGCGGAGCACAAGCTCCGGGATCTGCTTGTTGTAACGGCCGCGCCTTTACAAACTTTAGCAATCATCACCGATTCGGCGAAGGAGAAATTGCAATTATTTATAAAACGATCTCCACGGTGCCACCATCGCGCGCCGTGCCACTGATGATCCGGCCGGCCGTCGTGCGTACCTGGACGATCTGGCCATCGCTGGCATTGTTGATGGCCTTGCCTTCGCTGCTCACCGAAAAGTTCGAACCGCGCGATACCAGCCGCACCGCCTGGCCCTGCTTGATGACGGCCTGGCTGCGCAGGGCATCCACGCGCAGTGCGGTGCCGGCAGGCAGCGACACGGTGGGCGTACGGCCCAGCGCCTGCGCCATGTCGGTGATGATCCCGTTCGGCATCGCGGCGATATCGCCTTTTACCATCACCAGCTGACCGGGCAACAGCGGCTGGCCCTGGGCCAGCGGCACGCCGGCGGCGACATACTCGGCCACCACGCTGACCTGGGCCTGCACATACATCGTCCACGCCGGCGCCGTGCAGCGCACGCCCACCGTTGTCTTGCCCCATGGACGGGCGCCCGGTTGCTGGAATGCTTCCGGCGCCGGACAGGCAGGCAGGCTCAGGCGCTGATCGATACCGCCGACCTGCACGCTCACCTTGCCTGGCAAGCCGGCGCTCTGGGTGGCCAGGAACTGCTGCACCACGGCGCGCACGGCCTCGGGTTGCTGGCGGCTGTTCGCCCCCTGCTGGGCCTGCGCAACACTGTATACAAGTGCCAGCAGCGAAAAAGCGACAAGTTTTGCTGTCATGGTTGGGCGGTCGACCAGAGATTGGGGAATGCTGCTATCTTAGGTCCAATGATTCCGTAGTGAAACTTTGAATAGCGGGGGGAATGTTGGTTCTTCTCCGTCGATTGGTGTGGCGAGCCGAACCGTATGATCGCTTCTGTCCCAACAAAGCACAGCCCGGAGGCGGCATGATCGGCAAACTCGACGAGTACATGCGTTTTAATGAAACGGCATTGTCCCTGCGCTCACAGCGCCAGGAACTGCTGGCGTCCAATATCGCCAATGCCGATACCCCGAACTACAAGGCGCGCGACATCGATTTCGCGGCGGCATTGCAGGGGGCAATGGCAGGCAGCAAGCCGGGCGGTGCAATGAACACCACCAACACCCAGCACATGGCGCGCGGTCTTGCCACCGGCGACACGCTGGCCAATGGCACGCCGGTACTGTACCGCGGCGTGGTGCAGGGCAGCGTCGACGGCAACACGGTCGATATGGACGTCGAGCGCAATCAGTTCGCCGACAACGCGCTGCGCTACGAGGCCGGGATCAACATGATCAACAGCCAGATCAAGGGCCTCCTGAGCGCGATCCAGGGCCAATAAGGAAACTCGCCATGTCGCTATTTAATATCTTCAACGTTTCAGGTTCGGCCATGAGCGCCCAGGCGCAGCGCCTGAATACGGTGGCCAGCAATCTGGCCAATGCCGACAGCGCCACGTCGCCGTCGGGCGAAGCCTACCGCGCCAAGTCGG
>Ga0308160_10001237_pt1 | contig 37661 bp, 35 predicted proteins | sample PhyFR1_FD_201036 | JGI IMG/M metagenome (GOLD analysis project Ga0308160, IMG submission 201036) | Phyllosphere microbial communities from UC Gill Tract Community Farm, Albany, California, United States - DLSLF.R1 | ecosystem: Host-associated > Plants > Phyllosphere > Unclassified | place: USA... | reverse complement strand
GGGTGCACATACGCGCTCGGATGCACCACCGGGCGCACGCCATCGATTTCATAAACCTTGACCATCCTGGTTCCTCGTTATTTCGGCCGGCGGTCGAGCACGCGCCGCGCCTTGCCGGTCATGCTGCGCTCGATGCCCTGCGGCGGCAGCAGGGTCACGCGGACCGTCACGCCGACATAGGTCTTGATGCAGTGCTGCAGTTCGCGGCTGAGGATCTCGACCGCGCCGGGCGTGAGCGTGGTGTCGCGCAGTTCGCCCAGCACCTCGAGCGTATCCAGGTGGCCGTCGCGCGCCACCACCAGCTGGTACTGCGGCGCCAGCGCCGGCATCTTCAGTACCAGTTCTTCGATCTGGCTCGGGAACACGTTCACGCCGCGGATGATCAGCATGTCGTCCGAACGGCCGCTGATGCGGCCCATGCGGCGCATCGCGCGCGAGGTTGGCGGCAGCAAACGCGTCAGGTCGCGCGTGCGGTAGCGGATGATCGGCAGCGCTTCCTTGGTCAGCGATGTGAAAACCAGTTCGCCTTCTTCGCCGTCGGGCAGTACTTCGCCGGTGTCGGGGTCGATGATCTCGGGGTAGAAATGGTCTTCCCAGATCACCGGGCCGTCCTTGCTCTCGATGCATTCGCTGGCCACGCCCGGCCCCATCACTTCAGACAGGCCATAGATATCGACCGCGTCGATGGCGGCCCGGGTTTCGATCTCGCGCCGCATGGCGTCGGTCCACGGTTCGGCGCCGAAGATGCCGACCTTGAGCGAAGACTGGGCCGGGTCGAGTCCCTGGCGCGCGAACTCCTCGACGATATTGAGCATGTACGACGGCGTGACCATGATGATCGAGGGCTTGAAGTCGCAGATCAGCTGCACCTGCTTTTCGGTCTGGCCGCCCGACATCGGGATCACGGTGCAGCCCAGGCGCTCGGCGCCGTAATGCGCGCCCAAGCCGCCGGTGAACAGGCCGTAACCGTAGGCGATGTGCACCAGGTCGCCCTTGCGGCCACCGGCGGCGCGGATCGAGCGCGCCACCAGACCGGCCCAGGTGTCGATGTCGTTCTGGGTGTAGCCGACCACGGTCGGCTTGCCGGTGGTGCCGGATGAAGCGTGCACGCGCACCACCTGCTCGCGCGGCACGGCGAACAGGCCGAACGGGTAGTTGTCGCGCAGCGCTTTTTTCTCGGTGAACGGAAACCGGGCCAGGTCGGACAGCGTTTTCAGGTCGGTTGGATGCACGCCGGCGGCGTCGAAGGCGGCGCGGTAGTGCGGCACGTTGTCGTAGGCGTGCTGCAGGGTCCATTGCAGGCGCTCGAGCTGCAATGCCTGCAGTTCGTCGCGGCTGGCGCGTTCGATCGGTTCCAGTTCGTCTGGCGCGGGATTAAGTTGGACCATCTCGGCTCCTTTCGGTCTTCGTTGATTCAGGCGACGACGTCGGCCACCATGCCGCCGACGCGGTGCGACTTGCCGCGAAACAGCGCGATGCGGCGTCCTTCGTGGTCGCTGACGGTGACGTCATACACCCCGGTCTTGCCCTGCAAGGCCTGCTCGAGCGCCTCGGCCACCAGCACCTCGCCAAGCCGGCCGGGCGCCAGGTACTCGATGCTGCAGCCGGCGCCGACGGTGTTGGCGTTGTGCGAATTGCAGGCGAATGCGAAGGCGCTGTCGGCCAGCATGAAGATGTAGCCGCCGTGGGCGGTGCCATGGCCGTTGAGCATGTCGGGGCGCACCGTCATCGACATGCGCGCGTAGCCGGGGCCGATGGCGTCGAGCGTCATGCCCAGCGCCTGGCTGGCCGGGTCGCGCTCGAACATGGTGCGCCCGGCCAGTTCGGCCAGCTGTTGGGGGTGCAAAACCGTCATCGTCACTCGCCCTTGAACTGGGGTGGACGCTTGGCCATGAAGGCGGCCACGCCTTCGCGGTAATCGTGGCTGTAGCCGAGTTCGCGCATCATCCCCGCTTCCAGCTGCAGCTGGTCTTCCAGTGAGTTGCTGCTGCTGGCCTGCAGCGCCTTTTTAGTGAACGCCAGGCCCTTGGTGGGCGCGGCGGCGAAGTGTTCGGCCATCGCCAGCGCTTCGTCCATCAGCGCTTCATCCGGCACGCAGCGCCAGATCAGGCCCCACTCCTCGGCCTTTTCGGCGCTGAGTTTTTCGCCCAGCATGGCCAGGCCCATGGCGCGCGCGTGGCCGATCAGGCGTGGCAAATGCCAGGTGCCGCCAGTGTCCGGGATCAGGCCCAGTTTGCAGAAGGCTTCGATGAAGCTGGCCGATTTGGCGGCCAGCACGATGTCGCAGGCCAGCGCCAGGTTGGCGCCGGCGCCGGCCGCCACGCCATTGACGGCGCAGATCACCGGCAGCGGCAGGTTCTTGAGCGCGAGCACCAGCGGGGCGTAGAATTTTTCGACCGACTCGCCCAGGTCGACGCCGGGCGCGCCCGGGTCGACGGCGCGGTCGTTCAGGTCCTGGCCGGCGCAGAAACCGCGCCCGGCGCCGGTCAGCACCAGCACGCGCGCGGATTTGTCGGCCTGCACCCTGGCCAGGGCGTCGCGCACCTCGAGGTGCATCGACTGGGTGAAGCTGTTCAGGCGATCGGGGCGATTGAGCGTGAGCAGCGCGATGCCGTTGTCGATCTTGAACTGGATGGTTGCGTAGGGCATGGGGTCTCCAACCTTGTTGTTGTCGTTTGCGCCGTCGTCCCCGCGCAGGCGGGGAGTCATTGCTGCCAGTGGCAGGAATGACGGGGTTGCGGGTGCGAACTAGCGGTCGCCGCGGCGTTCAGCGTGCAGTGCTCTACGCGTCTACTCCGCCATATCGAAATCCACCACCACCTTGTCGGTCACCGGGAAACTTTGGCAACTGAGCACGAAGCCGCGGGCGACTTCGTAATCCTCGAGCGCGTAGTTGACGTCCATCTCGACTTCGCCGCTGATCACCTTGCAGCGGCAGGTCGAGCACACGCCGCCCTTGCACGAATAACGCATGTCGATGCCGGCGCGCAGGCCCGCCTCGAGCAGCGACTCCTGGTCCTTGTCCATCGTGAAGCTGGCGGCGCTGCCGTCCATGATCACGGTGACTTCGGTCAGGTGGCGCGCTTCGTCGAGTGCGGCGCGCGGCGCGCGCTCGCGGCCAGGCGTGCTGGCGGCGAACAGCTCGATGCGGATCTGCTCTTTCGGCAGACCGGCGGCCTGCAACGAGCGCGAGACGCCGTGCATCATGTCTTCCGGGCCGCAGATGAAGGCGACGTCGATGTCGCGGATATCAATCCACTGCTGCAGCAGCTGGTTGCACTTGTCTTCGTTGATGCGGCCGTTGAAGAGTTCGACATCCTGCGGCTCGCGGCTCATCACGTACACCAGGCGCAGGCGGCCCAGGTACTGGTCTTTCAGATCGGTCAGTTCGTCGCGGAAGATCACGCTCGACGACGCGCGGTTGCCGTAGACGATGGTGAAGCGGCTGCCTGGCTCGGCCAGCAAGGTGGTCTTGGCGATCGACAGGATCGGCGTGATGCCGCTGCCGGCGGCAAAGGCCAGGTAGTGGCGGCTGCTGGCCGCGTCGAGCGGCACATTGAAGTTGCCGCTCGGCGGCATGACGTCGAGCTGCATGCCCTTTGCCAGGCGCTCGGTGGCCCAGTTCGAGAACACACCGCCGGCGCAGCGCTTGATGGCCACGCGCAGCCGTTCATCTTGCACCGCCGAGCAGATCGAATACGAGCGGCGCACCTCTTCGCCATCGATGCTGGTGCGCAGCGTCAGGTACTGGCCCTGGCGGTAGGCGAAGGTGTCTTTCAGTTCGGGCGGCACGTCGAACGTCACCGCGATGGCGTCGCGCGTCTCGTGCTTCACGTTCGCCACGGTCAACGAATAAAATTTGCTCATGCTGGCCTCAATGGCACTTGAAGTAATCGAACGGCTCGCGGCAATCCAGGCACTTGTAGAGCGCCTTGCATGGGGTCGAGCCGAACTCGCTGGTCAGTTGCGTGTGGGTTGACTGGCAATGCGGACAAGCGACAACGGGCGCGGCGCGGCGGCGGATGCCGGCATGCAGGCCGCTGATGTCGATCGCCTGCTGCACCGGCGGCGCAATGCCGTAGCCTGTCAAGGCGGCCTTGCCGGCGGCGCTCATCCAGTCGGTGGTCCAGGCCGGCGACAGGCGCGTCTCGAGGCGCACCTGTTCGATGCCGCGCGCCTGCAGCGCTTCGCCCACGGCATCGGCGATCACCTGCATTGCCGGGCAGCCCGAGTAGGTTGGCGTGATCGTGACGATGCAGCCGTCGGCATCCAGGCGCACCTCGCGCACGATGCCCAGGTCGACGATCGAGATGACCGGGATCTCGGGGTCTGGCACTTCGCCCAGCCAGGCCCAGACCTGCTCGAGGCTGACCTCTTGCGCCGTCATCACCACGCCGCGCCCGGATAGGCGCGCTGCAGGAACTGCATCTCGGCCAGGATGTAGCCGAGCCGCTCACTGTGCCGGCCCTGCTTGCCGCCGCGCTGCATCCAGGCGTCGGCGGGCGGCATGACCAGGGTGGCCTCGTGCAGCACCGCGCCGACGTGCTCGAGGAACTGCTGGCGCAAGGCGTCCGCTGGCGGGGCCACGCCCTGTGCCACCATCGCGTTGTCGACGTCGTCATAGATAAACGCTTCGCCGCTGTACATCCAGAGTTCGTCGAGCGCCGCCTGCATCTTTGCGTGGCTGATGGCGCTGCCGTCGCCCAGGCGCACCACCAGGTCGCCGCTGCGGCGCAGGTGGTAGGTGATTTCCTTGATCGACTTGGCGGCGATGTCGCGGATCCGTTCATCGCTCGAGCGGGTCAGGCCATCCATCAAGAAGTAGTGCCAGCTGTCGAACAGGAACTGGCGCATCATCGTGTCGGCGTAGCTGCCGTTGGGCTGCTCGACCAGGATGCAGTTGCGGTAGTCGTTGGCGTCGCGCAGAAACGCGAGCCGGTCTTCGTCGCGGCCTTTGCCTTCGATCTGGCCGGCGTAAGAGAGCCACATGCGGGTCTGGCCGAGCAGGTCGAGGGCGACGTTCGACAGCGCCATGTCTTCTTCGAGCGCCGGGCCCTTGCCGCACAACTGGCACAGTTGCTGCGACAGGATCAGGGCGTTGTCGCCCTGGCGCAGCAGGTAGTCGAATTTGGCATCCATCGCTGCACTCACAGGTTCTTGACTTGTTCCGGCATCGGGAAGAAGGTCGGGTGACGATAGACCTTGCTGTTGGCCGGCTCGAACAGCGCTTCCTTGTCGAGCGGGCTGCTGGCGACGATGTCGGCCGCGCGCACCACCCAGATCGAGACGCCTTCATTGCGGCGCGTGTAGACATCGCGCGCGTTGTTCACCGCCATTGCGGCGTCGGGCGCGTGCAGGCTGCCCACGTGTTTATGGGCCAGACCGTGCTGGCTGCGGATGAACACTTCCCACAGGGGCCATTCTTTGCTCATTGCGTGTCTCCGGATTGTTCGGGTGTTATGCGGCGGCCGTCTTTGCGGCTTGCTTGTCGGCGTGGGCCACCAGGGCGTCGCGGAACCATTCGCCGTCGTCCCAGGCCTTGACGCGGGTGCGCAGGCGCTCGCGGTTGCAGGGGCCATTGCCTTTTAAAACGTTGTAGAACTCGGACCAGTCGATGGCGCCGAAGTCGTAGGCGCCGCGCGCTTCATTCCATTTGAGATCGGGGTCGGGCACGGTCAGGCCCAGGTATTCGGCCTGCGGCACGGTCTGGTCGACCATGCGCTGGCGCAGTTCGTCGTTCGAGAACAGCTTGATGCGCCAGGCGGTGGATTGGGCGCTGTTGACCGATTCGGCGTCGGACGGGCCGAACATCATGAGCGACGGCCACCACCAGCGATTCAGGGCGTCTTGCGCCATCGCCTTTTGTTCGGGCGTGCCTTTGGCCAGGCTCATCATGATGTCGTAGCCCTGGCGCGCGTGGAACGATTCTTCCTTACAGACGCGCACCATGGCGCGCGCATACGGGCCGTACGAGCAGCGGCACAGCGGGATCTGGTTGATGATGGCCGAGCCATCGACCAGCCAGCCGATGGCGCCCATGTCGGCCCAGCTCAGGGTGGGATAGTTGAAGATGCTCGAATACTTGGCCTTGCCAGCGTGCAGCGCCTGCAGCAGCTCGTCGCGCGAGACGCCCAGCGTTTCGGCGGCGCTGTACAGGTACAGGCCGTGGCCGGCCTCGTCCTGGATCTTGGCCAGCAAGACCGATTTGCGCTGCAGGGTCGGCGCGCGCGTGACCCAATTGCCCTCGGGCAGCTGGCCGACGATCTCGGAATGCGCATGCTGCGAGATCTGCCGGATCAGCGTCTTGCGATACGCGTCCGGCATCCAGTCTTTTGCTTCGATCTTGATCCCGGCGTCGATACGTGCCTGGAATGCTGCTTCTTCGGCGCTCATGTCCTGTTCTGTGCGGACTTTGCTGAGGCCGGTCTCTACCATCTGTGCGTACATGAGTGTCTCCTCCATCTCCTGCATTGCAAACCTGTGCGAATCATAATACGATACAAAAAACGTGATGTACACAGAAATTTTGAATCATATCGACCTGCAAAGCTGAGCCATTCATGAAACGACTTTCCAGCAGCGAGTGGATCGCCCACCTGCTCGCCACCGATCCGCCGCGCCATAAATCGCTGGTGATGACGGTCTGCGGCGACGCCATCGCGCCGCACGGCGGGGCGTTCTGGCTGGGCAGCATGATCGAGTTGCTGGGCCCACTCGGCGTCGGTGAGCGGCTGGTGCGCACCAGTGTGTTTCGCCTGGTGCAGGAGGGCTGGCTGAACGCCAGCCGCGAAGGCCGCCGCAGCCGCTACGAGCTGCAGCCGGGCGCGCTGCCGCGCTTCGAGCGCGCCAACCGCCGCATCTACTCGGCGCCGGGCCTGGACTGGTCAGGCAAGTGGACCTTCGTGCTGGCGCCGGCCGGCAGCATCGACAACGCCCTGCGCGCGCAGCTGCGCAAGGAACTCGAATGGGAAGGCTTTGCCATGCTGGCCACCGGCGTGATGGCGCACCCGGCGCCCGAACCCGACACGCTGCGCGAGATCGTGGCGCGCTGCGGGGCCGAGTACAAGGTATTCATCTGCGAAGTCAATCAGCTCGAGGGCCTGGATTCGCGGCCGCTGCCGGAACTGGTGCGCGACTGCTGGAACCTCGATGCCGTGGCCGCAGGCTATCGCGGCTTCATCGACACCTTCGCGCCGGTGGCCGCGCTGCTGGGCCAGATTGACGCCACGCCGCAGGATGCGTTCGCGATCCGCACCTTGCTGATCCACGCCTACCGCCGGGTGCAGCTGCACGACCCGATGCTGCCGCTGGCGCTGCTGCCCCAGCCCTGGCCCGGATCGGACGCGTATGCGCTGGCGCGCGCCATCTACCGCTTGTGCCATGCGCGCGCCGAACAGCACCTGCTGGCGATGCTGCGCCGCGAAGACGCGGCCACGCCGGACGCCGACGCCGCCTTCTACGCCCGGTTCGGCGGCCTGCAGCTCGACGGGGCTGGCCCATGAGCTGCGCCGAAGCGGTATCATCTCTTCTTCAACGCCCTTCCCAACACAGGACAACACCATGTCTATCAAGATCAGCAGCCAATTCGACGCTGGCGCCATCGACGTCGTCAACGCCACCAGCGCCAACGCCATCGACCTGAACATCCGCAAGGACTCGCACGCCGACATCATCCAGTGGTTCTACTTCCGCCTGCAGGGCGCGCAAGGCCAAGCCTGCACCATGCGCCTGCTTAACGCCGGCAAGTCGGCCTATCCGGCCGGCTGGGAAGGCTACCAGGCGATGGCCAGCTACGACCGCGTCAACTGGTTCCGGGTGCCGACCACCTACGACGGCAGCGTGCTCACCATCGCCCACACGCCGGGCATGGACAGCGTCTACTACGCTTACTTCGAGCCGTATTCGTTCGAGCGCCACCTGGAGCTGCTCGACCGCGCCCAGATGGCAGAAAACGTGCGCATGCTCGACCTGGGTTCAACCGTCGACGGCCGCGACCTGAACATGCTGGTGATCGGCGAGCCGGCCGAAGGCAAGAAGAAGGTGTGGGTGATCGCACGCCAGCATCCGGGCGAGACGATGGCCGAATGGTTCGTCGAAGGCATGCTCGACGCGCTGCTCGACCCGAGCCATCCGTTCGGCCGCCAGTTGCTCAAAGAATCGGTGTTCTACGTGGTGCCGAACATGAATCCGGACGGCTCGGTACGTGGCAACCTGCGCACCAACGCGGCCGGCGCCAACCTCAATCGCGAGTGGCTCAACCCGACCATGGAGCGCAGCCCCGAGGTGTTCCTGGTCAAGCAGAAGATGCACGAAACCGGCGTCGACCTGTGCCTGGACGTGCACGGCGACGAAGGCTTGCCCTATGTGTTCGTGGCCGGCAGCGAGTCGCTGCCGAACTTCAGCGCCGAACAGGCTGCGGCGCAGCAGCGCTTCATCGCCGATTTCAAGGTCGCCAGCCCCGACTTCCAGGACGTGCACGGTTATGGCGAGTCGCCGTACACCGAAGAAACCCTGACCATGGGTTCGCCGCACATCACCCATGCGTTTGGCTGCCTGTCGCTGACGCTCGAGCTGCCGTTCAAGGACAATGCCAACGACCCGGACGAGCAGGTCGGCTGGGACGGCGCCCGCAGCGCGCGCCTGGGCGCGGCGGTGCTGCAGCCGGTGTTGAAGGCGATTCGGGTGGTGAAGTAAGGCGGGCGGGCCAGCGCGCCCGCTTCTTTTGCCAAGGGTGAAACGAGTGCGATTGAAGGTACTGACCGAAGGTACCGATCAAACGCACTATCCGAGCTGCACCCCCAGATGCGCCTGCACCCACGCGTTCGCATCGCCGCTGCCATCGAAATGCAGCGTCGCGATCGCGGTTTTATCGGCCGCCAGAAAGGTGGCGTACACCTTGCGGCTGTCCGCGCCCGAACTGAGCAAATCAGATTGCTGGGCCAGTTCGACCGTGGCCACCAGGTCGAGATTGAGCAGCACCGTCTTCTGGCTGCCTTCCTTGTCGATGCGGACGAAACGGGTCATCGCGCGCTCCTCAATTACCGGCCACGACCATCTTCTCGATCAGGATCGAGCCGATGGTCTTGTTGCCGCGTACCAGGGTGTCGTTGCCGATGGCGACGATTTGCTGGAACATCTCGCGCATATTGCCGGCGATGGTGATTTCTTCGACCGGATACTGGATCACGCCATTCTCGACCCAGTAACCCGAGGCGCCGCGCGAATAGTCGCCGGTGACGTAGTTTACGCCCTGCCCCATCAGTTCAGTGACCAAGAGGCCCGTGCCCATCTTGCGCAGCATGCCTTCGAAGTCGTCCGAGCGCCTGGTGTCGTCGGACAGGATCTGCAGATTGTGCGAGCCACCGGCGTTACCCGTGGTCTGCATGCCGAGTTTACGCGCCGAATACGACGACAAGAAATAACCCTGCAGCACGCCATCCTTGATCACCTTGCGGCGCACGGTCTTGACGCCTTCGTCATCGAACGGCGCCGAGCCGACCGCGCCGATGGCGTGCGGGTCTTCGATCACCTGGATGTGCGACGGGAACACCTGCTTGCCGAGGGTGTCGAGCAGGAAGGTCGACTTGCGGTACAGCGAACCACCCGAGACCGCCTGCACGAAGGCGCCCAGCAGGCCGGCCGCCAGCGGCGCCTCGAACAGCACCGGACAGGTGCGGGTATCGAGCTTGCGCGCGTTCAGGCGCGCCAGGGCGCGCTGGGCAGCGTAGCGGCCGACTGCCTCGGGTTGCGCCAGTTGTTTCGGGTCGCGTGACGAGGTGTACCAGTCGTCGCGCTGCATCTGGTTGCCCTTGCCGGCAATCGGCGCCACCGACATGGTGTGGCGCGAGAACGGGTAGCCGCCAATGAAGCCGCGCGAGTTGGCGCTGACGAAATGCGATTGCTGCACGTAAACGCTGGCGCCTTCGCTGTTGGTGATGCGCTTGTCGACCTCGAATGCGGCGCTTTCGCAACGGCGCGCCAGTTCGACCGCTTCTTCGGTGGCGATCTGCCACGGGTAGAACAGGCGCAGGTCGCGCGGATCGGTTTCGAGCAGGTCGGCGTCGGGCAGGCCGGCGCAGTCGTCTTCGGCGGTGAAGCGGGCGATATTCCAGGCCGCTTCGACCGTGGCCTTGAGCGAACCGGTGGAAAAATCAGAGGTGCTGGCGTTGCCGCGGCGCTGGCCGGCGTAGACGGTGACGCCCAGGCCCTTGTCCTTGTTTTGCTCGATGGTCTCGATATTGCCTTTACGAACTGAAACAGATAGACCGCTTCCCTCGCTGATCTCGACCGAAGCGTCGGTGGCGCCTTGTTCGCGGGCAAATGCCAGCACGTCGCGCGCCAGCTGTTTCAGCTGATCCTGGGTGTGGGTAAAAGCGGAGTCGTTCATGTCGTGTTTTTCGTAGCGAGTCCTAAAACAGTTATCATAGCAGCCGTTTACCGTTTTCACTGAGCGGCCCTGCGCCAATCAAATCATTCAATTATGCCTAATCCAAATCGCGGCTCCGTGGGCTTCCAGTCCAACGAGTTCGAACCCGAATACGACCGCCCATCCAAATCGGAGCTCAAGCGCCAGTCGAACGACCTGCAAAAGCTCGGCGAACAGCTGGTGGAGGCGCCGCGCGACCGGGTCAAGCGCGTCCCGATGCCGGACGACGTGCGCGACGCCATCCTCACCTGCCAGTCGATCACCAACCACGAAGGCCGCCGCCGCGCGCTGCAGTTCGTGGGCAAGAAGATGCGCACCCTGGACGAGGAAGAAGTGGCCGTCATCCAGCGCACCATCGACAGCTGGAAAGGCGCCTCGAAAGCCGAGACGGCGTCGCTGCACGCGCTCGAGCGCCGCCGCGACAAGCTGCTGGCCGACGACACCGCCCTGACCCAGCTGCTCGAAGAAAACCCGGAACTCGACGTGCAGCACCTGCGCACCCTGATCCGCAACGCGCGCAAGGAAGTGGCCGAGTCGAAGCCGCCGAAGGCGTTCCGCGAGATCTTCCAGATCCTGAAGGACACCAGCAAGAAGAAGAAAGCCGACGCTGCCGAAGCCGAGCGCGACGAGGCCGACGCCGAAGACGACGATGAGTAAGCAAGTGCCGGCGCCCGAGCTGCATGAGCTGGGGCATGAGCTGATCATCGGCCTGGTCTCGATCTCGGACCGCGCCAGCGGCGGCGTGTATCAAGACAAGGGCATCCCGGCGCTGAATGAATGGCTGGCCGGCGCCATCACGACCCCGTTCCGCGTCGAGACGCGCTTGATTCCCGACGAGCGCGCGGCGATCGAAGCAACCCTGATCGAACTGGTCGACACGGCGCGCTGCCACCTGGTGCTTACTACCGGCGGCACCGGCCCGGCGCGGCGCGACGTCACGCCCGAAGCCACGCTGGCCGTGGGCACCAAGGAGATGCCCGGCTTCGGCGAGCAGATGCGCCAGATCAGCCTGCGCTTCGTGCCGACCGCGATCCTGTCGCGCCAGTGCGCCGTGATCCGCGAGAGCGCCGATCACGCGGCCCTGATCATGAATTTGCCGGGCCAGCCGAAGTCGATCAAGGAGACGCTCGAAGGCCTGAAGGACGATGCCGGCAACACGGTCGTCGGCGGCATCTTTGCTGCGGTCCCCTACTGCATCGACCTGATTGGCGGCCCGTATATCGAAACCGATGCCGCAGTGAGCAAGACCTTCCGCCCCAAGTCGGCGCTGCGCCCACCTACTGCCTGAAGAAAGACGCCATGACCGAGCTGCTCGAAAACATCGAAGTCGACACCGCACCGAATCCGGAAATCGCCATCATCTGGCTGCACGGCCTGGGCGCCGACGGCAACGACTTCGTGCCGATCGTGCGCGAACTCGACCTGGCCGGCCTGCCCGCCATCCGCTTCGTGTTCCCGCATGCCAAGACGATGCCGGTAACGATCAACGGCGGCTACGTGATGCGCTCCTGGTACGACATCGTCGGCACCGACCTGACCCGGCGCGAAGACGAAGCCGGCCTGCGCTCGTCGCAGCTGGCGGTCGAGGCACTGATCGCGCGCGAAAAGGCGCGCGGCATTCCTGCTTCACGCATCATCCTGGCCGGCTTCTCGCAGGGCTGCGCGATGACGCTGCAGACCGGCCTGCGCCATCCTGAAAAACTGGCCGGCATGCTGTGCCTGTCGGGCTACCTGCCGCTGGCCGGCATGGTCGGCGCCGAGCGCAGCGAAGCGAGCCTGGGTACGCCGGTGTTCATGGCGCATGGCGTGCAAGACCCGGTGGTGCCGTTCGCGCGCGCCGAAGATTCACGCAAGGTGCTCGAGTCGCTCGGCTACCAGGTCGAGTGGCATGCGTACCAAATGCAGCACACGCTGTGCCTGGAAGAGCTGCAGGATATCGCTCGCTGGATTCGCAAGGTGGTTGCTTGAGCGCTTGTGGTTTGGGCGGTTGCAGCGGGCTGCAGGCGCACCGCTAGCGCACCAACTGCACCCCGAATCACTCCAGCAACGCCGCATCCACCGCCTCGCTCAAGCGCGACACGATCTCGGACAAATCGGCCGCCGTCGCAATGAACGGCGGCGCCAGCAGCACATGGTCGCCATGCCGCCCGTCGATCGTCCCCCCCATCGGATACACCAGCAAGCCGCGCGCCATCGCCTGCGCCTTGATCGCGGCGTGCAGTTTGCGCTCGGGCGCAAACGGCTCCTTGGTATCGCGATCCCTGACCAGTTCGAGCGCCAGCAGCAGGCCGCGGCCGCGGATATCGCCCACATGTTCATGCACCCCGAACACGTCGCCCAGCATGCGCCGCAGCGTCGCGCCGCGGCTGCGCACCCGCGCCAGCAAATCGTCGCGCTCGATCACCTGCTGCACCGCCAGCGCCGCCGCTGCCGCCACCGGATGGCCGATATACGTGTGCCCATGCTGGAACACGCCGCTGCCGGCGCGCAGGCAATCGACGATCGCATGGTGCGCCAGCACCGCGCCGATCGGCTGGTAGCCGGCCGCCAGGCCCTTGGCCACGGCCACGATGTCGGGCGCCACGCCGTCCTGCTCGATCGCGTACATGGTGCCGGTGCGGCCCATGCCGCACATGACTTCATCGGCGATGAACAGGATGCGGTGGCGCTCGCACAGTTCGCGCACGCCCTTGAAATAGCCCGGCGTGGGCGGGATCGCGCCGCCGGTGGCGCCGACCACCGGCTCGGCAACGAACGCGATGATGGTCTCTGGCCCGGCCTTGAGGATCGCCGTTTCGAGTTCGTCGAGCAGGCAAGCGGTGTAGTCCTCGACGTTCTGCTGGCGCGTGCGGCCGCGGTATTCGTAGCAGGCCGACACCCGCAGCGCATCGACCAGAAGCGGGGCGAAGTCGCGCTTGCGCCACTCGTTGCCGCCTACCCCCAGCACCCCGAGCGTGTTGCCATGGTAGCTCTGGCGGCGCGCCAAAAAGCGCGTGCGTTGCGGCTGGCCCATCTCGACCCAGTACTGGCGCGCCAGCTTGAGCGCCGTTTCCATCGCCTCCGAGCCGCCCGAGACCAGGTAGACGCCGGTCAGGTCGTCGGGCGCGCCGCGCACCAGGCGTTCGGCCAGCTCCTCGGCCACGTCGGTGCTGAAGAAGCCGGTGTGGGCATAGGCGCAGCGGTCGATCTGGCGGTGCATGGCGGCGATCACGTCCGGGTGGCCGTGACCGAGCGAGGACACCGCGGCGCCGCTGCTGGCGTCGATATACGTTTTGCCCTCGGCGTCGCGCAGCAGCACGCCCTCGCCGCCGATTGCCATTGGCGGGGTGTGGCGCAGGCTGCGGTGAATGATGCGGCTCATATCGGTCTCCTGGGTTCGGCGCCTGGTGCGACACCAGGCAACGCTTGACGATAAGCGCGGGCCATCGAGGTTCTTTTGATTTTTGCCGCACGGCATGCGAATATTTCCAGGAATCCACTTTTAGGCCACACATGCCCGAGCGCCTCGGTCCTATTCCCGACCATGACCTGACCGCCCCCCAGCGCGCCGCCGCGCAGGAAGTCGCCGACGGCCCGCGCGGCGCGGTGTATGGCCCTTTCGTGCCGCTCCTGCGCAGCCCCGAGCTGATGGGTCATGCGCAGCGCATGGGCGAATACCTGCGCTACCGCAGCGCGCTCGGGGCGCGCCTGTCGGAGCTGGCGATCCTGGTCACGGCGCGCGAATGGGACCAGCAGGTGGAATGGGCGATCCACGCGCCAATCGCGGCGCAGGTGGGGATTCCGGCGGCGGTGATCGCCGCGATCGCGGCGCGCGAGCGGCCCGGCGACATGCTGGTGGACGAGACGGTGGTGCACGACTTCTGCATCGAACTGCATCGCAACAAGGCCGTATCTGACCGCGTGTACGGCGACGCGCTGGCGCTGTTCGGCGAGCAGGGCGTGATCGATCTGGTGGGGATCAATGGCTACTACGCGCTGCTGGCCATGGTGATGAATGTAGCGCACACCCAGGTGCCGCCGGATGGCGCGTGGCGCTTGCCGAAGTGATGGTGATGCGCGCCGCTACCAATAATTGCGGCGCGCCGCCGATCACGCCTTGGGGAAGGCCAGGACTTCAGCCTGCTGTTCGCCCAGGCCCGCGATACCCAGGCGCAGCGTGTCGCCTTTTTTCAGGAAGCGTTGCGGCGAGCGGCCCATGCCCACGCCCGGCGGCGTGCCGGTGGTGATGATGTCGCCCGGTTCGAGCGTCATGAAGCGCGACACGTAGCTGACGATCTGCGCCACCGTGAAGATCATGCTCGACGTGTTCCCGCTCTGCATGCGCTTGCCGTTCAGTTCCAGGTACAGGTCGAGGTCTTGCACGTCGAAGATCTCGTCGCGCGTGACCAGGAACGGGCCCACCGGGCCGAAGGTGTCGCAACCCTTGCCCTTGTCCCACTGCGATCCCATCTCGAACTGGAAGGCGCGTTCGGAGACGTCATTGACGACGCAATAACCGGCCACGTACTTGAGCGCTTCGGCTTCGTCCACGTACTGCGCGCGGGTGCCGATCACCACCCCGAGTTCGACTTCCCAGTCGGTCTTTTTGGAGCCCTTGGGCAGCTGGATCGGATCGTCCGGGCCGTTCAGCGAGCTGATTGCCTTGGTGAAGAACACCGGCTCGCTCGGCACCGCGGAACCGGTTTCGGCCGCATGGTCGGCGTAGTTCATGCCGATGCCGATGAATTTGCCGACGCCCTTGAGCGGCACGCCCAGGCGCGGATTGCCGCGCACGATCGGCAGGGTCTTGACCTCGAGCTTTGCCAGTTTGCGCAGCGCCTTGTCGCCTAACTGCGCGGCGTCGATATCGTCGATGATCCCGGACAGGTCGCGCAGGCGGCCCTCTTCGTCGAACAGGCCCGGCTTCTCTTTGCCCGGACGGCCATAGCGCACCAATCTCATACTTGTTCCCCGATAGTGAAATGTGAATACGAAACCGGCGATGATACCAAGGATCGCGCGCGCGATCGGCTTACTGGCTCAGGAGATAGGCGCTGATGTCGAGCGCATCGCGCTCGCTCACGCCCAGCGTCGGCATCGCATTGCCCGGATCGATCGCCTGCGGATCGCGGATGAAGCGCACCAGGTTGGCCTGCGTGTTGGGGGCCTTGCCGGCGATGTAGCGGCGCTTGTCGAGGTCATCGAGTGGGCGGCCCACATACACCTTCGAGCCGGCCACGCCCGGCACGCTGTGGCAGGAGTGGCAGGCGTACTGGGTCAGCGCGATCTTGCCGCGCTGCGGGTCACCCTGCACGCCGGGTGCTGGCCGGGTCGGCCCGCAGCCGGCCAGCAGCGCCAGCGCGGCCAACAGGGTCGCCTGATGCAGCCGGATCATGATTCGTCCTCCTGCGCGCTGGCGCGCGCCGATTCCACCACCGCCGCCGGCACCGATGTGGTGTCGGCCCCTGGCGCCGTCATGCGCTTGAAATCCTGCACCGTCATGGCCGGCATCGCCGACACAAAGGCCACGGTGGCCCAGATGTCGCTGTCGCTCAGGTGGTATTCCCAGGACGGCATGCCGCTCATCTTGATGCCATGGCGCGTGATCCAGTACAGCTCGCGGGTCCGCCAGTTGGTGTCGGCGTCGACCAGGGGGCCCGGCACCGGCTGCATGCTCATGCCGGGCGTCGACGGCGCCGTGCCCGGCCCGCCGTGGCACTGGACGCAGTTGGCGGCGTACACCGTGGCGCCGCGCAGGATCTGTTCGGGTGCACCCAGCGCCGGCACCTGGACATCGCGCGCATGATTCTCAACCGAATATTGCATGCCTTCGGTGAACACCGTATAGATCAGCGGGTAGTGCGATTCGGTCGCGCTGATGTCATAAAAGCCGCCGCGCAAGACGATCAGGCCGCCGATGGCGCCGACAGCGCCGGCTCCCAGCAGGGTCAGCACCATGGTCTTGACGATAAGTCGTGCGCGATTGGATAACATAGCCTGGGGTGTTCAGTTGAAAAAATGACATTTTATTTACTGTATTATAAAGGCACGGCATTTTTACTATTTCTCAAACGTGCGCAACCTTTATTGTCAATACGGCGGATTTAGAACGCTTTTACGTGCAGTAGCCGCGCTGGCGTGCACGATCCTGACCAGCGCCTGCCACCAGAGCGACGCCAGCACCGAAGCCACCCGCGTGGCTGGCGGCGACCCTGAACGTGGCCGCCTGCTGACGCAGCAATACCAGTGCGCCGCCTGCCATTTCATCCCCAATGTGCAGGGCGCGAATGGCGACGCCGGTCCTTCGCTCGAATACATGGGACGCCTGAGCTACATCGCCGGCAGCATCCCGAACCAGCCCGACAACATGATCCGCTTCCTGAAAAATCCGCCGGCCGAAAAACCCGGCACCCTGATGCCGGCGCTCGGCATTTCCGATGAAGAGGCGCGCCACATGGCGGCCTATATGTACACGCTGCGATGACGACGGCGATCAGCGAGCTGCAATCGGTCTTGCACCCGGCCGGCGCCGACGCCGCCATCATTCACCAGTTCTCGTGGGTGCTGTTCGTCGGCGGCGCGATCATTTTCGTGGCCGTGATGGCGCTGCTGGCCTTGGGCATGCGGCGCCAGGCGCGTCCGGTGCGCCCTGGCCTGTGGATCTTCGGCGCCGGCATCGCCTTCCCGGTGGTGGTGCTTACCGCCCTGCTCACCTGGAGCACCTGGCGCAGCGCCGAACTGGCGCCGCAGACCTCGCACAAGGCGCTCACCATTTCGGTCACCGGCAAGATGTGGTGGTGGGAAGTGCGCTACCGCGATCCGGCCAGCGGCCGCGAGATCGTCAGCGCCAACGAAATCCATATCCCGGTCGGCGAATCGGTGTATCTCGGCCTGACGGCGTCGGACGTGATCCACAGCCTGTGGGTGCCGTCGCTGGCCGGCAAACGCGACATGATTCCGGGCCGCGTGACGGGCTTGACCCTGCGCGCCGACAAACCTGGCGTGTACCGCGGCCAGTGCGCCGAGTACTGCGGCGAGCAGCATGCGCGCATGGCGTTCCACGTGATCGCGCTGCCGCGTCCCGAGTTCGACGCCTGGCTGGCGCGCCAGGCCGCGCCGGCCGTTGCGGCCGACACCACGGTGCTGCAGCGCGGCCGCGACGCGTTCCTGGCGCAGAGCTGCCAGGCGTGCCACACCATCCGCGGCGTGACCGACACCGGCAACAACTTGCAGCAGCAGATCGCCGACATCGCGCGCCGCGGCCCCGACCTGACCCACGTCGGCAGCCGCCGCACGATCGGCGCCGGCACCCTCGACAATCACCGCGGCACGCTGGCCGGCTGGATCGCCGATCCGCAAGCCATCAAACCCGGCGTCTTCATGCCGCCATCGCACGACCTGGACGGCGAAACCCTGCGCGCACTTGCCACTTACCTCGAGCACCTGAAATGACAACGCGCGACGACGCACTCCCCAACCCGCTGCCCCGCCCTGCGCTTGAACTGACGCGCCTCGAAGAGGTGTGGCAAACCCCGCCCGGCTGGCGCTTCTTCAAGAGCGTCAACAACACCAATATCGGCCTGCTCTACATCGGCACCGCGATCCTGTTCTTCATCCTGGCCGGGATCCTGGCCCTGATCATGCGGGTGCAGCTGGCGGTGCCCGACAACGATCTGGTAGCCGCCGCCACCTACAACCAGATCTTCACGATGCACGGCACCGTGATGATGTTCCTGTTCGCGATTCCGATCGTCGAAGCGATCGCGGTCTATCTGCTGCCGAACATGCTGGGCGCGCGCGATCTGCCGTTCCCGCGCCTGTCGGCGTATGCCTTCTGGTGCTACGCCTTTGGCGGCCTGGCCTTCTTCTGCACCCTGTTCTGGGGCCTGGCGCCGGATGGCGGCTGGTTCATGTACCCGCCGCTGACCGGCATGAAGTATTCGCCCGGCCTGAACGCCGACTTCTGGCTGCTCGGCATCGGCTTCATCGAGATCTCGGCGATCGCCGGCGCGATCGAACTGATCGTCGGCATCCTGTTCACGCGCGCGCCCGGCATGACGCTGCGCCGCATGCCGGTGTATGCGTGGGCGATGCTGGTGGTGGGCGTGATGATCGTGATCGCCTTCCCGGCCGTGATCGCCGGCACGGCGCTGCTCGAACTCGAGCGCGCCTTCAACATGCCGATCTTCGACCCCGAGCGCGGCGGCGACCCGATCATCTGGCAGCACCTGTTCTGGTTCTTCGGCCACCCCGAGGTGTACATCATCTTCCTGCCGGCGGCCGGCATGATCTCGACCATGGTCCCGACCATTGCCCAGAACCGGCTGGTGGGACGGCGCACCATCGTGGTGGCGCTGGTCGGCGTGGGCATCTTCAGCTTTGGCCTGTGGGCGCACCATATGTTCACGTCCGGCCTGGGCACGCTCGAGATGACCTTGATCTCGGCGGCCAGCATGGCCGTCGCGATCCCCACCGGGATCCAGATTTTCGGCTGGATCGCCACGCTCTGGAGTGGACGCATCAGGATGAATGCGCCGACCCTGTTCATGCTCGGCTTCATGTTCATCTTCGTGCTCGGCGGCCTGACCGGCGTGATGGTGGCGGTGGTGCCGTTCGACTGGCAGGTGCACGACACCTATTTCATCGTCGCCCACCTGCACTATGTGCTCATTGGCGGCATGGTGTTCCCGGTGTTCGCGGCGATCTATTACTGGATCCCGCTGATCAACGGCAATACCCTGTCAGAGCGCTGGGCGCGGCCGATCTTCTGGCTGCTGTTCGGCGGCTTTAATATCAGCTTCTTCCCGATGCACATCACCGGCCTGTTCGGCATGCCGCGCCGGGTCTACACCTATTCGCACGAGATGGGCTGGGACTGGCTGAACATGATCTCGACCATCGGCGCGTTCCTGTTCGCGCTCGGCATCCTGGGCATGATCATCGACGCCGTGCGCACGCTACGCCGTCCGACCAAAGAGGTGGGCAACCCGTGGAACGCGGCCACGCTGGAGTGGCTGCCGTCAGAGGACTACGGCAACCGCAGCATCCCGATCATCACGTCCGACGATCCGCTGTGGGACCAGCCGACGCTGGCCAGGGAAGTCGCCGATGCGCGCCACTACCTGCCCAACAGCGCCACCGGCCGCCGCGAGACCATCGCCACCAGCCCGGCCAGCGCCAAGCCGGCGTACCTGATGATCCTGCCGGGCGACAGCTGGCTGACCGTGCTGGGCGCCTTCGGCACCGCCGGCTTCTTTTTGCTGCTGACCGTGAAAGCGATGCTGCTGGCGTTCATCTGCGGCGTCGTCGCGATCGGCTCGATCATCGCCTGGCTGTGGCAATCGGACCGCCCGGCGGCGCTGCGCGAAGTCGACATCGGCGGCGGCGTCACGCTGCCGGTGGGCGCAGTCGGCCCGGCCTCGCACTCGTGGTGGGGCACCTTCATCATGCTGGTCGTGATCGGCCTGATTTATTCGTCGTTCGCCTATGTGTACATCCACACCTCGATGCGGCTGCAGATCTGCCCGCCGCCGGGCGCATCGCTGCCCGATTCGATCTGGACCCTGCTCAATATCGGCCTGCTGCTGGCCGGCTCGGCGCTGGTGTGGTTCAGCGACCGGGTCAGGCACAGCCTCACGCCGTGGCTCCTGATCGCGGCGCTGGCCTGCACCACGGCCGCTTTCGGCGTCGACCTGCACGGCTGGCGCCTGGTGCACCTGGATGGCACCAGGGATGCGTGGAGCGCCTCGATCTCGATCCTGCTCGGCTTCCAGGGCGTGATGCTGTTCGTGCTGCTGCTGGCCGCGCCCTACCTGTGCGTGCGCGCCTGGCGCCGCATGATCAAGCCCGAGAACCGCGCCACGCGCGACAACATCGCGCTGATCTGGCACTACGTGACGCTGCAGGGCATCGCCGGGGTGCTGGTGGTGCGCGGCCTGCTGTTGGTGATGGAGTAAGGACATGAGCGACCATTTCCTGCGCCGCGCCGCCGGCGCTGCACTGCCCTTCCTGATCTGGGCCGCCCACTTCGGGTTCTGCTACATAGTGGCGTCAGCCCAGTGCACGCCGGGCGGCTGGCGCCCGGACGGGCCAAATCCGTATCTGCTGGGCGGGGTCACGGTGCTGGCGCTGGCGGCCTGCGCGTGGCTCGGTCTCGCCGCGCAAAAGCGCCTGCGCGCAGCAAAACGCAAGGAGTTCACCGATCACGTCGCGGCGGCGAGCGCCGTGCTGTCGTTCATTGCGATCATGTGGACCGGGATTCCGGTGCTGCTGGTGCGCGGCTGCGCCTGACCTGAACGATCAGGCGCTCACGCCCTCAGCGCGTGGCTGGCGTGATGCGCCAGATGACGTTGCCGACGTCGTCCGCCACCAGCACCGCGCCCTTCTTGTCGACCGCCACGCCCACCGGACGGCCATGCGCCTCGCCATCCTGGTTGACGAAGCCGCCCAGAAGTTCGACCGGCTTGCCGCTCGGCTTGCCGTCCTTGAACGGCACGAACACCACGTTGTAGCCCGACAGCGGCTTGCGGTTCCAGGAGCCGTGCTGGCCGATGATGGCGCCGTTCCTGTACTGGGCAGGCAGGAGCGAACCTTCGTAGAACGCCAGTCCCAGTGCCGCGACGTGGGCGCCGAGCGCGTAGTCGGGCGCGATCGCCTTGGCCACCAGGTCCGGGCGCGCCGGCTTGACGCGCGCGTCGACATGCTTGCCGTAGTAGCTGTACGGCCAGCCGTAGAAGCCGCCGTCCTGCACCGACGTCATGTAGTCGGGCACCAGGTCGCTGCCGATTTCATCGCGCTCGTTCACCACCGTCCACAGCGCCCCGCTGTGCGGGTTCCAGGCCAGGCCGTTCGGGTTGCGCAGGCCCGATGCAAACAGCCGACTTTTACCGCTGGCGATGTCGATCTCCAGGATGGCGGCGCGGTTTTGTTCGTTCTCGATCCCATTTTCGGCGACGTTGCTGTTCGAGCCGGCGGTAGCATACAACTTGCTGCCGTCCTTGCTGGCGATGATGTTCTTGGTCCAGTGATGGTTCAGCGGGCCGCCCGGCAGCGGCGCCAGCGGCTTGCCCTTGTGCGTGATTTCGGTGACGCCTTCCTGGTACGGGAAGCTGACCACGCCGTCGGTATTGGCCACGTACAGCGTGTTGCCCACCAGCGCCATGCCGAACGGCGAGTTCAGGTCTTTGAGGAACACGCTCTTGAATTCGGCCTCGCCGTCGCCGTCGGCGTCGCGCAGCAGCGAGATCCGGTTCGCGCTCGGCACGCCGGCGCCGGCCTTGGCCATCACCTTGCCCATCACGTAGCCGCGCACGCCGCCGCCTTCGCGCTTGGGCGCGTTCGATTCGGCCACCAGCACGTCGCCGTTGGGCAGCACATATACCCAGCGCGGATGGTCGAGCGCGGTGCCGAAGGCGTTCACCGCCAGCCCGGCGGCCGCGGTTGGCTTGGCGCCGGCCGGCCAGACCTTGGCCGGCGCGATGTTGACAGTCGGGATCAAGGTCTTGTTGGGTTCCTTGAGCATCGGCTGCGGGCCGACGTCGGCGCCGGGCTGCAGGGTCGACTTGTCGCCGCAGGCGGCCAGCAACAGGGCAGGAAGCACCAGAGAAGCGCCGATGCACAGGCGTGGAAGTTGATTGCGCATGGCAGTCCTCAAAATAGACGAATGCGCAATTTTATATTGACGAGAGATGTCGCCCCGTTCGTTAGGCGGCCACAGTCGCCGGCCTGCGGCGCCGCGCAAACAGCCACAATCCCGGCAGTTGCACCAGTACCAGCACGCCGAAGCCGGCACGGTACGCGTGCGCCGGCGCGTGGCCCAGCGCGTCGGCCGGCCACAAGCCCACCAGCAGCCCGAAGCCGGCCTGCACCAGGAAGGCGCCGATGAAGATCAACAGGTTCAGGAACGTGGCCGCGCGCCCGGTCAGTTCGCGCGGCATGGCCTGGGCCACGATCGCGTATTCGATGCCGGTGATGGTGCCCACCAGCGTAAACAGCACCGACAGGATCTGGAAGCTGGGCCGGTAGCCGATCACGAACGCGGCCTGCACCAGCACGAACACGGTGATGCCGGCCGCCGCCACATCGAGCGGCGGCATGCCGCGCCGCCCGGCCCACTCGGTCAGCGTGCCCACCGCGATGGCGCCGAACACCACCGCCGCCATGCCGAGATACAGCAGATAGGCCACGGCGTCGTCGGGAAAGCGCGCCACGTCGCTCAGCCAGCGCCCGATCCACAAGCCCTGGATGCCGAAGAACACGGCGTGCGGAATCAGCACCAGCGAGGCCACCGACCTGAACGCCGGTGCGCGCCAGACTTCGCGTAGCGCCGGCAGCAATGGGCCGCGGCTGGCGGCCGGGCCGTCGCTCTTCGGGTACAGCAGCGCGATCAACAGGCCGCTGCAGGCCACCAGCCCCGCCAGCAGGCAAAACAGGCCGCGCCAGTCGGTATACTCGAGCGCCGCGCGCACCGGCATGGTGGCGCTGGCCGCGCCCATGCCGCCGACTGCGATCAGGTAGCCGTGCACCGACGGCAGGCGATCCGGCGCGATCCAGGTCGATACCGCCTTCACCGCCGCCATGAAGCAGCCCCCCAGGCCGCAGCCCATGACGGCGCGCGCCAGCAGCAGCGACATGAAGCCCTCGCCACGCGCAAACAGCAGCGCGCCGAATGCGGCCACCAGCAGCATGCTCAGTTGCACCCGGCGCGGGCCGTAGCGATCGAGTGCGATACCGACCGGCAGCTGAACCAGTGCGAAGGCGAAGAAGAAGGCGCTGGTAAGAAGCCCGAGTTGGCCGGGCGTGAGCGCCAGCGCCCCGATCAGTTGCGAAGACAATACCGCGTTCACATTGCGCAGCAGTGAAGACAGATAGTGGCCAAGCGCGAATGGCAGGAACACATAGAAGAACACCGCCAAGCCGGACAGGCGCGGCATCGACAAGGGAGCCGGCGCCAGCACCGGGACGGCGGGTTGCATGGATCTACGCGGCGTCGGGTTGCACGACGGCGGCAGCGCCGTGCTGCCCGATTGGCACCAGCGGGATCACGCGCCCGCCAGGGCCGCGCAGCGGGCCGCCGTTCTCAAGCTCGAAGAAGAAGCGGTCGCGCCCGAACGCGGGCTTGAGGTGGTCGAGCCAGGTCGCCTCGGCGTCGTATTTGGCGAAGAACGGCCGCCGCACCCAGTCGGGATTACGGGCCTGCAGGAACTGCAGCGCGAACAGCTTCTCGCCATTGATGGTGACGACGCCGTCGATCACCACCTTGCCCGGAAAGGCGCTCATCGACGGGCCGCGCACGGTGCGCGACAGGCCCGACACCATCGAATAGGCTTCCTGGAAGATCTCGTGCGCACGCGCCAGCGGCAGCGCGAAGTAGTCGGCCGGGCCGGTGTCGCGCTCGACGAACATATAGTAGGGAATCGCGCCCAGGCGCACGCCGGTGGTCCACAGTTCGGCCCAGCTTTTCGGGTCTTCGTTGATGTGGCGGATCAGTGGGCCCTGCATGCGCAGCGTGGCGCCGGTGCCGACGATGCGCTTGACCGCCTGCTGGGCGATCGGATTACGCAGTTCGACCGCGTGGTTGTAGTGGCCCATGATGGCCAGGTTCTTGCCGCTGTCGACGACGCGCTCGAACAGGCGCAGCAAGTCGTCGCTGTCCTTGTCCGACACGAAGCGTTGCGGCCAGTAGGCCACCGACTTGGTGCCGATGCGGATGTTCTGGATGTGGGCCAGTTCCGGCACCAGCAGCGGCTCGAGGATCTCGGTCAGCGAGCGCGTATTCATGATCATCGGGTCGCCGCCGGTGATCAACACATCGGTGACCTGCGGCTGGGTTTTCAGGTACGCCACCAGCTCCGAGCATTCGCGCGCGTCGAACTTCATGTCTTCCATGCCGACGAACTGCGGCCAGCGGAAGCAGAAGGTGCAGTAGGCGTGGCAGGTCTGGCCGGCGCTGGGGAAGAACAGCACCGTTTCCTTGTACTTGTGCTGCAAGCCCCTGAGCGGCGCGTCGTTCACGCGCGGCACGTTGTGCGTCATCTGGCCGGCCGGGTGCGGATTCATGCGCATGCGAATGGCGTGCACCAGGCGCGCAGTGGCGGCGTCGTCCTTTTTATACAGCACCAGGTCGCGCAACTGCTCGTATTCGCGCGCCGGCAGCATGTCGCGGTGCGGGAAGGTCAGGCGGTAGATCGGATCATCCGGCACCCGGCTCCAGTCGATCAGCTCATCCATCACATACGCGTTGGTACGAAACGGCAGCACATGCGACACCACCTGCACCGCTTCTTGCAGCTCGGGCGTGAGCCAGTCCCATTGGCGCGCGTTGACGATCGTCTGTCGCGTGTAAGGCTTGAATTTCGAAGGTGTCGATGCGGTCGTGGTCACGTGGAATCTCCGAAGCGAAAGATGGACCGGCGGGAGAAAAGCATTGCCGGGAGGAACTCATCTTATTGTCGGAAACGGGTGCGCAGTTGCCGTTAATCAACTAGACAAGCGCACCGGGCCGAGTTAGCGCAAGGAAATACCAAGACGGGTCAAAAGCAGGTCATATCGACCCTGGCGCTTGCCGGCACTGCACTGTGTTCAAGGCCTGCGGTACGCCGGACGCGCCGCAAACTGCCGGCCGATCAACAGATCGCCTTCATAACTCAAATGATCCTGATCGCGATACATCAGACGTCCGTCAATCATGGCGTGACAATAACGTTCGTCGCACAAGGCACGGGACGCATCGAACCACTCGATTTGCGGGAATTCTTTCGCGAATCGCGCCAATACCTGGTTGTGCTGCGCAATCTGCGTGTCCCATTCTTCGCGCGTGATCGCGCATGGCAGCCGTGTGGCCGACGATGCGACGCCGGCGCGCTTGATGCACGACCGGGGATCGAAACCAAGAATCGGCACGTCGTTCATGAAGATCACGTGCTTGCCGGCACCGAGGAAGCGGCGGAAGGTTTCACGCGCTGCTTTGATGGCGAACGCGCCATTCGGGCCGGTCTCGAAACGCAGGTGAGCCGAGAACACCACCGTTTTGGCCGATTTCATGTCCAGCGCCATCTCCAGCATCGCCTGGGTCGTCTTCTGGTACGGATGTTCGTTCGGATCGACGCCCCAGTATGGATGGCGCGTGGCCAGCATCAGCAGATTCTCGCCGATGCCATCGTAGTGTTTCATCAGTCCATAGAGCACGTGATAGGCATGACTGTCGCCCAGCAGCACGACGCTCGGGTCGCGCGCCGCGTCGGACATGACGCAGTATTCGTAGACCGACTCGAAGCCATAGCGCTTCTTGCAGGCGTCGGCGCGCGCCTTGTCTTCGAAAATAATCAGCGCCTGCTGGTTGGCCTGGCTGTCCTGGATCGGTTTGCGCGCCGGCAGGCCATCGTTCAGATAGATGTAGCCGCCGCCGCCGGCGCAGGCCAGCATCAGCGCGCACAAGGCGGCCACGCGGCGCGCTGGCGGGCCGGTTCGGAGCGGGCGCTCCAGCACCCGGTAGGTGAGCCAAGCCAGCAGGATCGCGAGCAGCAGCGCCCCCGCGCGAATCGCCGGCGCGGGTTCGCGCGACTCGACGATCCGGGCGAACGACAGCAGCGGCCAATGCCACAGATAGAGCGGATAGCTGATCAGGCCCACCCATACCAGCAGGCGATTGGACAGCACCACGCGGTTGAACCAGGCCTGCGGGCCGGCGCCGATCAGGAGCAGCGCCCCCACCGCGGGCAGCAGCGCCAGCCAACCGGGGAAGCGGTGCTCACGCGTGATCAGCGCCAGGCCCGCCGCCAGCAGGATCGCACCGGTCCAGGCCAGTGAGTTCGGGGCCAGGCGCAGACGCGGCATCAGGTGAAGCGATGCACCCGGGCGCGCGTGCAGACAGGCCAGGCCCGCGCCCAGCAGCAACTCCCAGGCGCGGCTGGCCGGCGAATAGAAAGTGGCGCTGGCATGCTGGGCGAGCCCGCCGACGTTGACGAGGAAGGACACGATCGCCAGCAGCGCAGCTACCAGCACCAGGTTGAGGCCCCGCTTCCAGGCCAGCAGCAACAGCACCGGCCACAGGATATAGAACTGCTCCTCGATCCCGAGCGACCATAGATGAAGCAACGGCTTGGTATCGGCCGCGGTATCGAAGTAGCCAACCTGGGCCCAATAGAACAGGTTGGCGGAGAAGCCGGCGCCGCCCACCACGTGCTTGCCCAACTGCGCGTACTCGTCGGGAAACAAGGCCAGCCACCCGAAGGCCAGGCACACGGCCAGCACCAGGATCAGGGCCGGAAAAATACGACGCACCCGGCGCGCGTAGAACGTGGCGAAACTGAAGACGCCTTGCTGCAATTCGCGCAGCACGATGCTCGAGATCAGGAAGCCGGAAATGACGAAGAACACGTCGACGCCGATGAAACCACCGCGCAGCCAGCCGGGAAAGGCGTGAAACAGCACCACCGACAGCACGGCAAGCGCGCGCAGGCCGTCGATGTCCGGGCGATAAGGAAGGTGCCCCAGCGCCGGCACGGAGCGCGCCTGCGGGTTATCGAAGAAGATCTGTCGTTCCAGTTTCATTGCGTTGCGCCCGGCAAATCGAACGATTCTAGCCGACCCCGGCGTTGGCGAATACTGCAAGGACACGCTTTATGCAAGGCGGATTGATACTGGCACGAAACAGTCTGATGCTACCGCCGATGATCGGGAGCAAATGACTCGGCTACGCAACGTTCTCGCCCTGCCTGCTGCGCGATTGCGCAACCGCAATCCTCGCCCTTATCACCCCGGTACATTTGCCAATGCACTTAGGCAATATTAGCCCCAGAAAACCAGCGAAAGGATCTGTCATGAAACTGCTGTTCACCACCGCCGCCCTGTGCCTGGGCCTGGCCGCAGGCGCCGCGCACGCCAATGAGCCGACCGAGAAAGACGCCATCGCGATGGCCGAACGCGGCGCGGCGCTGATCAAGTCCAAGGGCAAGGACGAGATGATGAAACTCATCAATGCCAAGCATCCCGACTACGTGCAGGGCGCACTGTACGTCGACCTGCGCGACATCAAGACCGGCATCGTGCTGGCGCACCCGTACAACCCGTCGATCGTCGGCAAGGACCTGACTGATGTGCCGGATGCGAACGGCAAGAAGTACCGGCGCGAGATCATCGAGCTCGCCGCCGCCAAGGGCAAAGGTTGGGTCGACTATCAGTACAAGAATCCGACCACCGGCAAGATCGAGCCGAAGACCACCTACATCCTGCGGGTCGAGGACGTGGTGCTGGAGGCGGGGATCTACAAGAAATGATGCGGCCTTGACGTCGAGCGCGCTCGACTCGACTCGCAGGACCTTGGGCCCCCGCCTGCGCGGGGGTAAATTTTTTTAGGCGCGCCGCAACAAGTTGACGCCCGCGGCAGCGCATCGATTGGAGTCACCCATGCTGAACAAACTGCGGATCGGCCAGAAGCTGTTGCTGGCCCCGGGACTGGTGCTGGTCCTGTTGACCATGCTCTCTGCGGCCGCCTGGTACGGCATGGTGCGCCAGAACGCCTCATTGGAAAACATCGTGCAGGTGCGCGCCGCGCGGCTGCAGGCGGTGGCCGACATCGCCGGCGAGGCGCGCTTCGCGCACGCCAACATCTATCAGTTGCTGGCCTGGGTCAACGGCAGCTTCGCCCAGAACCGGCTGACCGCCCTGAGCGCCGATATCCAGCGCAAGCACGCCGCCGTGGCCGACAAGCTCGATGCGCTGGCCAAGGTGGCCGACGGCGCCGAACGCACCCCGATCGAGGCCTCGCTGGGCGCCCTCACGCGCTACCGCAAGGCGGTTGGCGAAACCATCGAAATGGCCTCGGTCGACCAGTCGATCGCCACCAACTCGATGCAGAAAGCCGAACAGCAGTTCGTCACGCTCGACGCCGAACTGGCGCGCCTGGCGACGCTGGAAAAGACGCTCAGCGTCAATGCGCACGGCGCCGCAAAAAGCGAGTTCCGCACCCTTGGCTGGACCATGGCCGGCCTGGTGCTGCTGTCGATCGGATTGTCGCTGACGGTGACGATGCTGGTGCGGCGCGCCATGCTCGGCTCGATCCGCGCGATCGCCCGGACGGTGGCCGAACTGGCCGACGGCCGGCTCGACGCGCCACCCAACAACGCCCTCGGACGCGATGAAATCGCCGACACCGCGCGCGCCCTCGATCACACCATCGCGCGCCTGAACGCGGCCCTGCACAGCGTGATGGATTCGGTGCGCTCGATCGACACCGCATCGCAGGAAATCGCCAGCGGCAACCTGGACCTGTCGTCGCGCACCGAACTGCAGGCCGGCTCGCTCGAGCAGACCGCCAGCACCATGGAAACGCTGACCACGGCGGTCAAGGACAACGCCGACAACGCCCGTCAGGCGTCCAGCCTGGCGGCCGAAGCGGCGCAACTGGCGGCGCGCGGCGGCCAGGCGGTCGAGCGCGCGGTGACGACGATGGAATCGATCCAGGCCAGCTCGCGCAAGATCGTCGAGATCATCGGCGTCATCGACGGCATCTCGTTCCAGACCAATATCCTGGCGCTGAACGCGGCGGTGGAAGCGGCGCGCGCCGGCGAACAGGGGCGCGGCTTCGCGGTGGTGGCGGCCGAAGTGCGCACCCTGGCGCAGCGCTCGGCGGCGGCGGCGAAAGAGATCAAGGCCCTGATCGCCGACTCGGTGACCATCATCGAAAATGGCAATGCCTCGGTCAGCGAGGCCGGCGCCAGCATGGGCGACATCGTCTCGTCGGTGCGCCAGGTGAACGACATCATCGGCCGCATCAGCGTCGCCAGCACCGAGCAGGCCGACGGCATCGCCGAAGTCAATCGCGCGGTGGGACAGATGGACAGCATGACGCAGCAGAACGCGGCGCTGGTCGAACAGGCGGCAGCTGCGGCGGCCAGCCTGCACGATCAGACCGTGAATCTGGCGCGCGCGGTGGCGATCTTCAAGGTGGGGCCGGCCGACGCCAATCCGGCGCCGGCAGCGCAGGAAGCACAGCAGGATGCCGGGTTCCATGGCGTCGACGAGCGCCGTGTCAACGGCAGCGCGATGCGCCATGGCGCGCTGCCTGCGCCGCCGGCCGCCCCGGCGCGGCGCCGGGCTTGATGTTTCGGATCAGCGAAACGGCCGACTGACGAAGCGCGACCCGGCCAGGCCGAAGCGCCACGCCACATCGACCGCCTTCGAGATGCCGATGCGCGGCCCGGCCACGATCTCGATCCCGGCCGGCGCCGCCAGCAGCTCGAACGGCGCCGCCGCCAGCGCCATCCCGTTGTGCCCGCGCGTGACGCCGAGCGCCTGGCACAACTTGCCCGGCCCGGAACACAGCAGCCGTTCGTCCTCGGCATCGCGCCGCATGCGCATGACGTCAAGCCCCGCCACCGGCTCGAGTGCGCGCAGCAAGACCCCGGCCCCGTGCCCCGCTTCGCGGCACACGAAATTGAGGCACCAGTGAATGCCGTACGAGCGGTACACGTAGGCATGCGCCGGCGGGCCGAACATCGACGCATTGCGCTCGGTCGGCCCGGAATACGCGTGCGAAGCCGGATCTTCGCGGTCATACGCCTCGGTCTCGACGATGCGCCCGCCGACGCCGTCGACCAGCACCACGACCCCGATCAGCTGCTGCGCCACCAGTTCGGCCGGCGCCGAAAAATCGATTCCTGCAATTGTTGAAAGTGCCATGGAACGATTTTAGCGCGGACCACATCGCGCTGGCGTCTTGGTGAAATCGACACACCAATTGCCTGAAAATGTAATTGCCTTGCTGCAATATGAACTTGACTGGGGTATAGTGGGCACTGTTGTTCTCCCAAGCATTCCCACACCATCCCCATGAATACCGTCGCCGCGCCCGTCCAGCAGATCGACCAGGTCGAAGCCCTGATCAAGTCGATCCGCATTCCGCCTCGGCCCAGCCTGCTGGCCGACCTGCAGCGCGAGCTGGCGGCCGAAGATCCGTCGCCCGACGCCATCGGCCGCATCGTGGCGAGCGACGTCGGCATGTCGGGCGCCCTGCTCAAGCTGGCCAATTCGGCCGTCTACGGCGGCCGCCGCAAGGCCAAGTCGATCGAGCAGGCGATCCTGTTCCTGGGCATTAACCAGGTCGCGGCCCTGATGACCGGGCTGCTGGCGCGCCAGGCGATTCCGGTCAACAGCGCGGCGCTGGCCAGCTTCTGGGACATCTCGACCCGGCGCGCGCATGCGATGGTGTTCCTGTCGCGCCGCCTGCGCATGGGCGAGCCGGACGTGGCGCATACCTTCGGCCTGTTCTGCGACACCGGCGTGCCGCTCCTGATGGACCGCTTCAAGGATTATGGCGCCACCTACGCCGCGGCCTCGCTCGAAGCCGACCGCCCGTTCACGGCGCTCGAGGACGAACGCCACCAGACCAGCCACGCCGCGGTCGGCTGCCTGCTGGCGCGCAACTGGGGCCTGTCCGACCATGTCGGCTGGGCGATCCTGCACCACCACGATTTCTCGGTGCTCGACGACGCCGCGACGCCATCTGGCGTACGCTCGCTGGTGGCGCTGTCGGTGTTGGCCGACAACGCCATCTGCCGCTACCAGGGCCATGCCGAGTCGCTCGAATGGAACAAGGGCGGCGCCGCCGCCTGCGCCCACCTGGGCCTGGCGGACGAGGAAACGGCCGAGCTGCTCGATGAACTGCTGGAAGCGTTCCACGAAGACTGAGTGCTTCGATATCACTGCAGTGCAGCCGACAGGTTCATGAAACGATCAGAACCTGGCGCGATGGCGTGCCCGGCGTAGACTAGAATAAGGGCCGTCCATGCCATCGACAGCGTTATGACCGCCCCCGACCTGCCCTTTCGCGCCACCACCATCGAAGCCTGCGCCTGGCTCGAACAGCAAACCGGGTCGCCCTGGCACCTGGCGCGCCTGCTCGAGCATGCATTGACACCCTATGTCTGGCTCGATTACGACCCGGCCTTCCCCGAGCTGTTCGGCGATGCCAATGGTGGCTATGCGGCGCCGATCTTTTACAGGGACGATATAGCGCGTCTTGCGGCCGGCAGCGAAGACGTATTGATCACCCTTACCAAAGATGCCTACAAGGTCGTCGCACGGTTGCCCGAGCCGGGTTTTCACCGGCCGCTCGACGCGTTGCGCTTTCAGAAGAAAGACCTGCAACAGCTGGCCGCACTATTGGCGCGCGCTGTGCAGCCAGGCGCCGACGCCACGCCGCCCGCGACGGCGCAAGCCGCCGAATCGCGCTTCGGCATCGGCAAGGAGCAAGTGCTGGCAGCATTTGCGGCGCACGCCAGAATGGACCTCGACAAGGCGCTCGACGGGGCGATTGGCATCTTTGGCGACGACGGCGCGCGGGTCAAGGCCAGCGCCCGCAAATCAAAGCGCAACGCAGTGTGGAATCCAGTGACGCTGGCCCTGGGGCTCAACGATGTCTACCGCGTGCCGCTCGGGCCCCTCAAGCGCGCCTTCAAGACGCACGACTTCTTGCTCGACTGGGAAGATGACTGGGACCAGTCGCTGCGCCTGCTCGGGAAGTGAACCTTTCGATTCGCCTGGACGCCACCCATTCCTCGGCCGTCCGGCACAAAGCGGTTTGCGCGAACTCGTCATGTCGCAAGGCCGGACTGGATTCATCGCTCTGTATAGTGATGAACAGCATTACGATGCCATCATGGTGCTCGCTATACGGCATCGAGGCGAAGCGGGATTTTGCGAATCGCTTTCCAGGCAAATGAGCCGTTTCCAGATGCCGAGCTTTTGCTCGAACGTCATCGTCATATGCGCCGGTGAACTCGATGGCAGCACCACGCTGCGGTAACCGGCAGCGTCGAACTGCGGCGCGAACTTGCCAGAGGCCTGGCCGTTGAAGCCGACCGTCTCGAGTAGCGGGCACAGGATGCGCAGGCGTTCAAAATCGTTGGCGGCCGGGTTGCGGATGGCCGAATCGAGGCTGCCTTCGCGCTCGCATTCACCCAAGACATCCCACAGCCCGACGCCGTGCGCCAGCAGGCGTGGCAGCCGCTGTGCGTATGGCAGCGCCGCCAGGTCCTCACTCAGCACGGCCGAGATCAGGCGCCAGAACCCGTTACGCGGGTGGGCGTAATACTGGCCGGCCTTCAGTGAAGCAGCGCCAGGAAAACTGCCCAGCACCAGAATGCGCACACCGGCATCGAGCACCGGCGCCAGGCCGCTGAGCGTGGGAGAGATAAGCGTCGACATGCGGGTATTGTAGCGGCGCGCCGCGCATGGCACCCGCCGCCCAATGCAACGGACTGCAACCGAACTTATTTCATCCAGACCGCGTAGTTGGCGCCCGACGTCTGCAGCGTCCAGCCGGTGCCGGTCGGGGCCCAGCTATTCGGCCCGATCTTCATCGCCAGCTGGCGCGTGTTGCCGGTAATCGTGGCCGCATACAGGCCCTGCACCGCCTGCTGGATCACCACCGGCGACGACGAATGCACGCCGGCCGCGCGGCGCGCCGCCATCAGCGCCGCGATCGGCGTCTTCAGGTTCCAGTTGTAGATGTGCGGGTAGTACACGGTCGGGATGCCCGGGTGACTGAGCACGTAGGCGTAACCCTGCATCACCGCGCCGCATGGCACCGACCAGTGATTCTGGCCGTTGCCGCAACTCTCGGAGGGGCCGGTGTCGTGATTGTCGACGAAGGTCACCGACATCGCCGGCCACCAGCCGATGGTGCCGGCCGGCTTGCCCGCCGCATCCTTCAGGCGCCAGTAATTGCCGTTGGCGAGGGCGTCGTTGAGCAGGCCCTTGCTGGTGAAGTCGAACGCGCCGCAGCTGTTGCCGGTGCCGTTGATCCAGTTCATGATCTGCTGGCGGTGGCCGTCGACGTTGTTCAGGTCGAGGTTGTCCCACAGCTCGCCGACGCAGAACTCGGCGCCGAAGGCGTTGGCGTACTTGCCGGCATAGCTGGCGCCGAAGCCGCGCACGTAGTCCATGCGCATGCCGCTGAAGCCCACCGGTTTCAAGGTGAAGTTGAGCCAGTTGATGATGCCGTTCTGGACTTCGCCGACATTCGTGTGGTCCAGGTCGCGACCGCCGCCGAATTCGATGCCGGTATCGGCGTTACCGAGCCCGCAGTTGCAGTCGTCGCCCGGCGTGATCGTGTGCAGCGTCCAGTTGGGATTGGTGAAATCGGACCAGCCGGTAGTACCGACCCGGTGGTTCACCACCACATCGGCCACGGCCTTGATGCCGTTGTTGGTAAAGGCGCGCACCACATTGGTCAGCTCGGCCGAGCTGCCATAGGCTGAATTGAGGTTGTTGAGCTGACGCGGCAGGTAGCCCTGCGAGGCAGCCGAATCCGACGCCGGCGGTAGCCAGACGTGGGTGAAGCCCATGCCCTTCAGGTCGCCCACATTGCCGAGCAAGACGTTGTACCACTTCGGGTTATACCCCGACGAATTCCAGTGGAAGCCTTGCAGCAAGACTGCCTGGCTGTTGCCGGCCTGGGCCGGCGGGGTCGCGGCGCTGGCTCCCAGGCTGAGGCCCAGGGCGCCGAGTGCAAGCATGACGCTGATGCTTGATTTCATTTTTTGTCTCCTCCGTTGGTATTGCAGATTGGTGTCGATTCCTTCAAAGAGCATTTTTCGGATAACGCATACTGCCGGTATTGCAGCGACGTGAATAACGTAACTTGACTACCAGTGCGCGGATAACTTGGCACCGCTACGCCTCACCAGCCCAATAAAGTTTGTTCCTGGCTCATCCACGTGTCAATCAAAATTCGTCAAGCAAGTGTAGTTTTGCTACGTCAAAAAAAAGCGGCGGAACGCTGGTGCGCTCCGCCGCAAAGGGCAAGCGGCTTGCCCGTGGGGGAAGAAGTGTCGGGTCGACCGACTAGCGCTGCGCCACCGCCGCCGCGCCCTGCTGCGCGCTGTCCCAGCCACCGCCGAGCGCCCGGATCAGCGCCACCGTGGTCATGGCGCGGTCGCCGCGCAGCTGCACCGCCGTGCGTTCGACCGTGGCCAGGTTGCGCTGGGCGTCGAGCAGTTCGAGGTAGCTTGAACGGCCGGCGTCGTACAGTTTCTGCGCCAGGTCAGCCGAGCGCCGCGCCGATACCAGCGCCGATTCGATCTGCTCGGACTGGCCGGCCAGCACGCGCAAGCCGGCCAGGCTGTCTTCGACTTCGGCAAATGCCACCAGCACGCTCTGGCGATAGGCGCCGACCGATTCTTCCAGCACCGCTTCGCTGCGCACCACGTTGTTGCGGTTGCGGCCACCGTCGATGATCGGCATCGAGGCCAGCGCGCCCAGCACCCATGAACGGCTGCTCCAGCGGAACACGTCCGAGAAGGCGCCGCCGATGCCGCCGCCATCGGCGCTGATCAACAGCGACGGGAACATGGCGCCGCGCGCCACGCCGATGCGCGCGTTGGACGCTTCCATCGCGCGCTGGGCGGCGACGATATCGGGACGGCGCTCGAGCAGGTTCGATGGCAGCCCGGCGGGAATCGCCGGCAGCACACTGGCGGCCAGCAGCGGATTGGCGCCGGCGACAAAGTCGGACGCAGGCTTACCCAGCAAGACCGCCAGTGCATGCTCGCTGTTGGCGCGCTGGCGCTGCAGCCCGATCGCCTCGGCGCGCGCCGTGGCCAGCTCGGTTCTGGCGCGCGAAAGGTCGAATTCGCCGATGTCGCCCAGGTCGAAGCGGCGCTGGGTCACGCCCACGCTTTCTTCACGCAGGCGCACGGTCTGCGCCACGGTGTCGAGTTCGGCGTCGAGTGCGCGCAGCCTGAAGTAGGTCTGCGCCACGTCGGCCTGGAGTGCCAGCAGCACCGAGCGCAGGTTGGCCTCGGAGGTGGCGGCGTCGCCGCGCGCCGCCGCCACGCCGGCCGCCACCCGGCCGAACAGGTCGACTTCGTAGCTGGCGCTCAGGCGCGCACTGTAGCTGGTGCGGGCCTCGGTCGAGGCGCCCGGCGCCAGGTTCGATTCGAGCGGCGACAGGCGCGCGCGCTGGGCGCCGACGCCGATCCCCACCTGCGGAACGCGGTCGGCTTCGGCGATGCCGGCGATGGCGCGCGCCTGGCGCACGCGGCTCGCGGCCACTGCCAGGTTGGCGTTGTTGGCGCTGGCCTCTTCGACCAGCGCGGTCAGCGCCGCGTCGTTAAAGGCCAGCCACCACTGCCCGCGCGGCTGCTGCTCGGCCGGTTGCGCCGGCTGCCAGCGCGCGCCGTCGACGCCCTGCACCGGCGTCGCCAGCGCTTGCCGTTCGCGAAACGCGTCCGGCGTATCGATATACGGCTGCCGGAATTCAGGCGTGGCGCAAGCGCTCAGCAGCAAGGCCGCCAGCAGCGGGGCCACGCCCCGTGCAATCATGTTGTTCATCTCAATGCACTCCTTCGGTCGTGTGCGGCGCGGCGACTGCATGCGCCGGTTTTTCGAATCGCTTGGCCAGGGTGCGCAGCAGCACGTAGAACAGCGGGGTCAGGAACAGGCCGAAGAAGGTCACGCCCAGCATGCCCGCAAACACGGCGATGCCAATCGCGTGGCGCATCTCGGAACCGGCGCCGCTTGAAAACACCAGCGGCACCACGCCGGCGATAAAGGCGATCGACGTCATCAGGATCGGACGCAGGCGCAGGCGGCTCGCTTCCAGTGCCGCGTCGACCACGCTGCGGCCATGGTGTTCGAGTTCGCGCGCAAATTCCACGATCAGGATCGCGTTCTTCGAGGCCAATCCCACCAGCACGAACAGGGCGATCTGGGTGAACACATTGTTGTCGCCACCGGTGAGTTTCACGCCGATCAGCGCGCACAGGATCGACATCGGCACGATCAGGATCACCGACAGCGGCAGGGTCCAGCTTTCGTACTGCGCCGCCAGCACCAGGAACACCAGCAGCACGCACAGCGGGAACACATAGATCATGGTGTTACCGGCCAGGATGTCCTGGTAGGTCAGCTCGGTCCACTCGTACGACACGCCCTTGGGCAGCGTCTCGGCGGCGATTTTCTCCATGATGGCCTGAGCCTGGCCGGACGAAATGCCCGGCGCCGGGCCGCCATTCATTTCGGCGGCGACGTAGCCGTTGTAGCGCTGCACGCGGTCTGGCCCATAGGTGTCCTTCACCCGCATCAGGGACGACAGCGGGATCATCTCGCCGCTGCTGCTGCGCACCTTGAGTTGCTCGATCTGCTCGCGCTGCGAACGGAACGGCGCATCGGCCTGCACCCGTACCTGATAGGTGCGGCCGAACTGGTTGAAGTCGTTCACGTACATCGAACCGAGGTTGATCTGCAAGGTCTGGTTGATGGTCGCCAGCGGAACGCCCAGCTGCTTGGCCTTGACGCGGTCGATATCGGCAAACAGCTGCGGCACGTTGATCTGGAAGCCCGAGAACACGCCCGCCAGTTCCGGCGTCTGCGCGGCGCGCGCCTGCAATGCCTGCACGCCTTTGTACAACTCGTCGTAGCCGACGTTGCCACGGTCCTCGATCATCATCTTGAAGCCGCCGGTGGTGCCAAGGCCGTTCACCGGTGGTGGCGAGAGCACCATCACGAACGCGTCTTCGACCGATCCCATGCGCTTGTTGATTTCGGCGGCGATGCCGTCGGCGCTGGTCTCCTTGGTGGTGCGCTCGCTGAACGGCTTGAGGCCGACGAACACGATGCCGGCGTTCGGCGCATTGGTAAAACCGTTGATCGACAGGCCCGGGAACGCGATCGACGAATCCACGCCCGGGATTTCCTTGGCGATGGCCGACATCTTGCGGATCACGGCGTCGGTGCGGTCGAGCGAGGCGGCGTCCGGTAGTTGGGCAAAGCCGATCAGGTAAGCCTTATCTTGCTGCGGCACGAAGCCCGGCGGCACCGCCTTGAACATGAAGATCGCGGCCACGCCCAGCGCCAGGTAGACGCCGATGGCGGCGCTCTTGCGGCGCAAGACCGTCTTGACGCCGCCTTCGTACTTCTCGGACGAGCGGCCGAAGAAGCGGTTGAAGCTGGCGAAGAAGCGCCCGAACACCGAATCGATCATGCGCGTCAGGCGGTCTTTCGGTGCGCCATGCGGCTGCAGCAGCGCGGCCGACAGGGCCGGGGCCAGGGTCAGCGAGGCGAAGGCCGAGATCACGGTCGAAATCGCAATGGTGAGCGCGAACTGGCGGTAGAACTGGCCAGTGAGGCCGGCGACAAAGGCGATCGGCACGAACACGGCGCACAGCACCAGGGCGATCGCGATGATCGGGCCCGAGACTTCCTTCATGGCCTGGATCGTCGCTTCACGCGGCATCAGGCCATCGGCGATATT
>Ga0308160_10001236_pt1 | contig 37695 bp, 36 predicted proteins | sample PhyFR1_FD_201036 | JGI IMG/M metagenome (GOLD analysis project Ga0308160, IMG submission 201036) | Phyllosphere microbial communities from UC Gill Tract Community Farm, Albany, California, United States - DLSLF.R1 | ecosystem: Host-associated > Plants > Phyllosphere > Unclassified | place: USA... | reverse complement strand
GGCGTCCGTCGGACATCACCTCGGCCACGACGGCCACCACCTTCGAGGTGCCGATGTCGAGGCCGACGATCAGGTTTTTCGCGTCTTTTGTCATTGCTCGCCTGCTTTAGATATGCTTGGTTGTTTTATTGGTTGTTTTTTTCTTCACGGTCGGCTTCACCGGTTTTGTCGCATCAAGCGGCACCGTAAGTGCCGCCGACGACAAGGCGAGGCCGTTCGGGTAACGCATGTCGATCGTGTCGATGCGGCCTTCCTGCAGCCTTGCCACCAGCTGCGGATAGACCCCGACCAGGCGCTGCACGCGCGCCTTGACGCCATTCTTGTCCTGCTCGCGGCCGAGCTCCACGCTCATGCCGTTGTCCAGCTTGACCGTCCACGCGTAGCGCGAGGACAGCATCAATTCCTGCGGCACCAGCTTCACCGGCGCGAACCAGGCGCGCAATTCGGCGAAGCGCGCCAGCACTTCCTTCTCGCTGCCGGCCGGTCCCGTGAACGCCGGCAGCACATGGTCGTCGTCGGCCTCGGCCAGGTTGGCGGTGAACACATCGCCCTTCACCGACAGCAGGCGGCCTTCGCCCCAGGTACCGAGGGCCTCGTGTTCCTCGACCTCGACGATCAGCTGGTTCGGCCACTCGCGGCGCACCGTGGCGCGCCGCACCCAGGGCACGGCCTCGAAGGTCGTGCGCACCTGGTCCAGGTCGGTGGTGAAGAAGTTCCCGCGGATCTTCCCCAGCACGCTATTGCGCACGGTGAGTTCGTTCACGTGGCGCAGGTCGATGCCGTACAGGCTCTCGATCTTCACCGCGCCCAACGTGAACATCGGCCGCTGGCTCAGCCACCAGACGCCGCTTGCGACACCCGCGAGCAGCGTCGCCGCCAGCAGCGTGCTGGCGGTGGCGTTCAGGGCGCGTACGTCATGCCACATCGTCTTAGCCTTGTGCCTTCACCATCTTGCAGCGCGCCGAACGCAGGATCTCGACGCACAGCTCTTCGTAGCCGATGCCCACCGCACGCGCCGCCATCGGCACCAGCGAGTGGCCGGTCATGCCGGGCGAGGTATTCACCTCCAGCAGGAACGGACGCATGTCGCTCTCGCGCACCAGCACGTCGACCCGGCCCCAGCCTTCGCAGCCCAGCGCGCGGTAGGCGGCCACTGCATGCTGCTGGATTTCCTCGGTCAATGCCGCCGGCAGGTCCGCCGGACAGTGGTACTGGGTGTCGTCGGTGAAGTACTTGTTCTGGTAGTCGTAGTTGCCGGCCGGGGCCACGATCTCGACGATCGGCAGCGCGCGCGCATCCTTGCCCGAGCCGAGCACGGCGACCGTGAACTCGCGGCCGGTGACGAATTCCTCGGCCAGGATCACTTCGTCGAAGCCGGCGGCCAGGGCCACGGCGGCTTCGAATTGTTCCGCCTGTTCCACCTTGGTGATGCCGATGGTCGAGCCTTCGAGCGGCGGCTTGACGATCAGCGGCAGGCCGAGTTCGGCCACCACGGCGTCGAGGTCGTCGCCCGGCTTCACGCTCGCGTAGCGCGGGGTCGGGATGCCTTTCGAGAGCCAGATGATCTTGGTGGTGATCTTGTCCATGCCGACGCTGGATGCCATCACGCCGCTACCGGTGTAGGGAATGCCGAGCTGCTCGAGGGCGCCTTGCAGGCTGCCGTCTTCGCCGTAGCGGCCGTGCAGCGCGATGAAGACGCAGTCGAAGTTCTCGGCGGCCAGTTCGGCCAGCGAACGCTCGGCCGGATCGAAGCCATGGGCGTCGATGCCGCGGCTTGTCAAGGCCTGCAGCACGCCGGTGCCGGACATGATGGACACGTCGCGCTCGGCCGAACGGCCGCCGTACAGGACGCCGACCTTGCCGAAGTTGGTCAGGATGTTGGCAGATGCGTTCGTGCTCACGAAGCCACCTTTTGCGAAGTAGTGAGTTGATGCGGAATACCGCTGATCGAGCCCGCGCCCATGGTCAGCACGACGTCGCCGTCGCGTGCGACCTGGCGGATCGCGTCGGGCATGTCGGCGATCGTTTCCACGAAAATCGGTTCGGCCTTGCCGCCGGCGCGCAATGCGCGCGCCAGGGCGCGGCCATCGGCGGCCACGATCGGCGCCTCGCCGGCCGGATACACCTCGGCCAGCAGCAGCACGTCGGGCGTCGACAGCACCTTGACGAAGTCCTCGAACAAGTCGCGCGTGCGGCTGTAGCGGTGCGGCTGGAAGGCCAGCACCAGGCGCCGGCCCGGGTAGGCGGCGCGCGCGGCGGCCAGCGTGACCTCGGTTTCCACCGGGTGGTGGCCGAAATCGTCGACCAGGGTGAAGCTGCCGCCGTTGTCCAGGGCGACTTCACCGTAGCGGGTGAAGCGGCGGCCGACGCCGCGGAATTCCAGCAAGCCTTGCGCGGTGGCGTCGTCGTCGATGCCGATCTCGCGCGCAATCGCAATCGCCGAGCAGGCGTTCAGCACGTTGTGCATGCCCGGCTGGTTCAGCACGAACTTGGTGTCCGGGTAGCCGTCCTGGCGCACGGTGAAGTGCATGTGCACGCCGTCGGCATGGGCGTCGAGCGCGCGCACTTGCGCGTCTTCCGAGAAGCCGTAAGTGGTCACGGGCTTGGTCACCTGCGGCAGGATGGCGCGCACGTGGCGGTCGTCGATGCACAGCATCACGCGGCCGTAGAACGGCAGGCGGTGGGTGAAGTTCACGAACGCCGCCTTCAATTTCTCGAAGTCGTGCTCGTAGGTTTCCATGTGGTCGGCGTCGATGTTGGTGATCACCTCGATCATCGGTGTCAAGTTCAGGAAGGAAGCGTCCGATTCGTCGGCCTCGGCCACGATGTAGTCGCCGGTGCCGAGTTTCGCATTCGCGCCGGCCGCGGTCAGGCGCCCGCCGATGACGAAAGTCGGGTCCAGGCCGCCCTGGGCCAGGACGGATGCGACCAGGCTCGTGGTGGTGGTCTTGCCATGGGTGCCGGCAATCGCGATGCCGCGCTTCAGGCGCATCAGTTCGCCCAGCATGATGGCGCGCGGCACCACCGGAATCTGGGCGGCGCGTGCGGCCACCACTTCCGGATTGGCTTCGTTGACGGCGGTCGAGGTCACGACCGCGTCGGCGCCCATCATGTTCTCGGCCGCGTGGCCGAGGTAGACGCGCGCGCCCAGGTCTTTCAAACGCTGGGCGGCCGGGTTGTTCGACAGGTCGGAGCCCGACACTTTATAGCCGAGGTTGAGCAGCACCTCGGCGATGCCGCTCATGCCGCTGCCGCCGATGCCTACAAAGTGGATGTGCTTGATCTTGTGCTTCATCTTTTATTTCTTGTTGTTTGCGAGTTGTTCGAGTACTGCCGCGATGGCGTCGTTGGCGTCGCGCTTGCCCACCGCCTGCGCCGCCTCGGCCATGGCCAGGCATTGCGCACGCGTGGTGTTCATCAAGAGCTGGGCCACGCGTTCGCTTGATAATTCTCCCTGCGGCAAGTGGATCGCCGCCCCCTGCTTGTCCATCCACACCGCGTTGTCGCGCTGGTGGCTGGTGGTGCTGGCAACGAAGGGCACCAGCACGCTGGCCACGCCGGCCGCCGTCAGTTCCGACACGGTGATCGCGCCGGCGCGGCAGATCACCAGGTCCGCTTCGGCGTAGGCGGTGGCCATGTCGTCGATGAAGTCGACCACGTTCGCCTGCACTTCGGCTGCTGCATAGGCCGCGCGCAAGGCGTCGATGTTCTTCTTGCCCGACTGGTGGGTGACGATCGGACGCACATTCGCGTCGATGCGCGCCAGCGCGGCCGGCACGCTGTCGTTCAATACTTTCGCGCCCAGGCTGCCGCCGACCACCAGCACGCGCAGCGGGCCGCTGCGGCCGGCGAAACGTGCGGCCGGCGCCGGCAAATCGAGGATGGCCTGGCGCACCGGGTTGCCGGTGACGACTGCCTTGCCGGCCGCCGCGCCGAAATCGGCCGGGAAGCCGAACAGCACGCGCGCGGCCAGCGGGGCCAGGGTCTTGTTCGACAACAGCAGCGCGGCGTCGGCGTTCACCAGGGCCAGCGGAATGCCGCGCGTGCGCGCCATCATCCCGCCCGGTACGGTGACATAACCGCCCATGCCCAGCACCACGTCGGGCTTGCGCTGTTTCAAAACGCGCAGGCAGGTGGCGAAGGCGGCCGCCATCTTGAAGGCGCCCTTCACCGTATGGCCCAGGCCCTTGCCGCGCAGGCCGGCGAAGTCGATGCTGTCCATGGCGATGCCGTGGCGCGGCACGAACTCGTTTTCCATGCCGTGGGCGGTGCCGAGCCAGGTAACGGTCCAGCCGCGCTCGCGCATGGTCTGGGCGATGGCCACGCCGGGGAAGATGTGGCCGCCGGTGCCGGCGGCCATGATCATTAATTTTTTCATAGGCGTCCTCCACGCATCAGGACGCGGTTCTCGTAGTCGATGCGCAGCAGGATGGCCAGGCCCACGCAGTTGATCAGCACACCCGAGCCGCCATAGCTCATCAGCGGCAGGGTCAGGCCCTTGGTCGGCAGCAGGCCCAGGTTCACGCCCATGTTGATGAAGGTCTGCACGCCGATCCAGATGCCGATGCCCTTCGCGGCCAGGCCGGCGAAGAACTGGTCGAGGGCGATGGCCTGGCGGCCGATGTCGAAGGCGCGCTTGACCAGCCAGTAGAACAGGCCCAGCACCACCAGCACGCCGACCAGCCCCAGCTCTTCGCCGATCACGGCCATGATGAAGTCGGTGTGCGCTTCCGGCAGGTAGTGCAGCTTCTCGACGCTGTTGCCCAGGCCAACGCCGGCGATCTCGCCGCGGCCGAAGGCGATCAGCGAGTGGGTCAGCTGGTAGGCCTTGTCGAGCGCATAGTCGGCGCGCCACGGGTCCCAGTAGGCGAACATGCGCTCGCGGCGGAACGGCGACAGCGCGATGATCGAGGCGAACACCACGATCAGGACCGAGCCGATGCCGCCGAACCAGATCATGTTGAAGCCGCCCAGGAACAGCGTGCCCATGGCGATGCAGACGATCACGCCAAAGGCGCCGAGGTCGGGCTCGAGCAGGAGCAGCAGGCCGACGATGCCGACCGCAAAGGCCATCGGCAGGAAGCCCTTGGTCAGCTTGTGCATGAACTGCTGCTTGCGCACGGTGAAGTCGGCGGCGTACAGCACCACGGCGATCTTCATCATCTCGGACGGCTGCAGGTTGAAGACCTTCAGCGACAGCCAGCGCCGCGCGCCGTTGACCGACACGCCGACACCCGGGATCAGGACCAGGATCAACAACAACAGGGTGCCGACGAACATGATCGGCGCCAGGCGCTGCCAGATGGCGACGGGAATGCGGAAGGCGAACCAGGCCGCGGCGATCGACACCGCGATGAAGCCGGCCTGGCGGTACAGGAAGTATTCGTGGCGGCCTTCGAGGTAGGCGAACTTGGGCGAATCCGGCAGCGCGATCGAGGCCGAATACACCATCACCATCCCGAGCAGCATCAGGAGCAGCGTGACCCAGACCAGGGGCTGGTCGTAGTCCATCATCTTCGACGGCCGCGCGCGCTCGGCGATGGCCGCTTCGCTGCTGGAACCCGAGAACTTGAAGGGGATCTGGAACGCCATCAGAGCTCCACTCCCCGGTCCAGCGCAATGTCGCGCACGGTGTCGACGAACACCTGGGCGCGGTGCGCATAATTGGTGAACATGTCGAGGCTGGCGCAGGCCGGCGACAGCAGCACGCTGTCGTTCGCGCGCGCCAGGCCGGCCGCGCGGCGCGTGGCCTGCGGCAAATCGTTCATGTCGAAGCAAGGCACGCCGGAGGGCTCGATGGCGGCCTTGATGGCGGCGGCGTCCTTGCCGATCAGGAGCACGGCGCGCACATAGCGCGACACCGGCTCGGCCAGCGGCGCGAAGTCCTGGCCCTTGCCGTCGCCGCCGGCGATCAGCACGATCTGCTGGCCGGCGCCGGCAAAGGCTTTACCGAGACCCTGCAGCGCGGCGACGGTGGCGCCGACGTTCGTGCCCTTGCTGTCGTCGTAGAAGTCGACGCCCTCGATGTGGGCGACCAGTTCCACGCGGTGCGGCTCGCCCGCGTACTCGCGCAGGCCGTGCAGCAGCGGCGCCAGCGGCAGGCCGGCGGCGCGGCACAGGGCCAGCGCGGCCAGCGCGTTCGAGGCATTGTGCAGGCCGCGGATCTTCAGGGCGTCGGCCGGCATCAGGCGGTTCACTGTGACCTCGACCGGTTCGGCGACTTCACCCTTCTTGAGTTTCTTCTCGCTCGCCTCGCCGGCGACGGCGGTGGCCAGCCACAGCACGCCGCGCTCGTTGACCAGGCCCATGGCGTTCGCGGCATCCGGTTCGCTGGTGCCGAAGGTGACGAACGGCGCCTCGGGTGCGGTCATGCGCATCACGGTGGCGTCGTCGCGGTTCAGCACGCGGATGGTGTCGGCGCCGAAGATGCGGGCTTTATCGGCCGCATACGCATCCATGTCGCCATGCCAGTCGAGGTGGTCCTGGGTGATGTTCAGGACCGTGGCCGCATCGGCGTTCAGGCTGAAGGTGGTGTGCAGCTGGAAGCTCGACAGCTCGAGCACCCAGGCTTGCGGCAGCTTGTCTTCCGCCAGCGCTTCGCGCAGCACGTCCAGCGCGGCCGGGCTGATGTTGCCGGCCACGCGGGTCTCGAAGCCGGCGCGGCGGCACAGCAAACCGGTCAGGCTGGTGACCGTGGTCTTGCCGTTGGTGCCGGTGATGGCGATGACCTTCGGGCGGTAGCCCTGCTCTTCCTTCAGCGCGGCCAGCGCCTGGGCGAACAGCTCGATCTCGCCCCACAGCGGAATGGCTTGCGCCGTTGCTGCCGGGGTAATCTCGGCCAGCTCGCGGTTCGGCGCCAGGCCGGGGCTGATGGCGACGAAGGCCACGCCGTCGAGCAGGTTCGCGTCGAAGTCGCCGGCCACGAACTCGGCTTCCGGCACGGCGTCGCGCAAGGCCGGCAGGCGTGCCGGCTCGGCGCGCGTGTCGGCCACGCGCACGCGCGCGCCGCAGCGCGCCAGCCATTGCGCCATCGCGAGCCCGGATTCGCCGAGCCCGAGTACCAGTGCGAGTTTGCCGTTATAGTTCATGGATCAGCGCAGTTTCAGCGAAGTTTCAGAGTAGAAAGACCGATCAGGACCAGGATCATGGTCACGATCCAGAAGCGGACCACGACCTTGGTCTCCTTCCAGCCCTTTTGTTCGAAGTGGTGGTGCAGCGGCGCCATCAGGAACACGCGGCGCCCGGCGCCGTAGCGCTTCTTGGTGTACTTGAACCAGCTCACCTGGATGATCACCGACAGGGTCTCGGCCACGAACACGCCGCCCATGATGAACAGCACGATCTCCTGGCGCACGACGACGGCGATGGTGCCGAGCGCCCCGCCCAGCGCCAGCGCGCCGACGTCGCCCATGAACATCTGGGCCGGGTGCGCGTTAAACCAGAGGAAGGCCAGGCCCGCGCCGGCCATCGCGCCGCAGAAGATCAAGAGTTCGCCGGCGCCGGCGATGTGCGGGATGAACAGGTATTTCGAATAGGTCACGTTACCGGTCAGGTAGGCGATCAGGCCGAGGGCGCCGCCCACCATCACGGTCGGCATGATGGCCAGGCCATCGAGGCCGTCGGTGAAATTCACCGCGTTCGAGGTGCCGACGATCACGCAATAGGTGAGCGCGATGAAGCCCCACACGCCCAACGGATAGCTGATGGTCTTGAAGAAGGGGACGATCAAATCGGCCTTCGGCGGCAAGTCCATCGAGAAGCCCGAAGCCACCCAGGCCCAGAACAGCTGGCCGACTTCCCAGGGATTGCGCGCCGAGACCGAGAACGCGAGATACAGCGAAGCGGCGATGCCGATCAGCGACATCCAGAAGTATTTTTCGCCGGAGCGCATGCCTTCCGGGTCCTGGTAGACCACCTTGCGGTAGTCGTCGACCCAGCCGATGGCGCCGAAGCCGAGGGTCACCACCAGCACCGGCCAGATCAGGCGGTTCGACAAGTCGCACCACAGCAAGGTCGAGATGGCGATGGAAATGAGGATCAGCACGCCGCCCATGGTCGGGGTGCCGTGTTTCTTCAGGTGGGTCTGGGGACCCTGGGTGCGCACCGCCTGGCCGACCTTCAGTTCGGTCAGCTTGCGGATCACGGCCGGGCCGGTGAACAAACCGAGCGCGATCGCCGTGATCGCGGCCGACACCGCACGGAAGGTGATGAAGTTAAAAATGCGCATCGGACCGATATAGTCCTGCAGGTATTGTGCAAGCCAGAGAAGCATAGTGTTAGTGGGCGTCCTTGCCAGTGTTTGTTGAACCAATCAGGTGATCGACCACGCGTTCCATCTTCATGAAGCGCGAGCCCTTCACCAACACAGTTGCATCAGAATTGCCGCCCAGTTGCTCGTCCAGTGCTGCCAATAATGCGTCGAACTGCTCGTAGTGCCGTGCTCCCGACGCCACCAGGTGGCGCGACAGCGCGCCCGTCGCCAGCACGCGGTCGATGCCGCGTGCCTGCGCGTAGGCGCCGATCTCTTCGGTGAATTCCTTGCCCTGGGCGCCGACTTCGCCCATGTCGCCGATGACCAGGAAACGCGGCGCCGGATAGGCGGCCAGCACGTCGATCGCGGCGCGCATCGAATCCGGGTTGGCGTTGTAGCTGTCGTCGATGACCAGTGCGCCGCTGCGCGCCTGCTTGCGCTGCAAGCGGCCGCCGACCGGCGCGAAGCTTTCCAGGCCGCGCACGATGGTGTCGCCATCGATGCCGGCCGCCAGCGCGCAGGCAAACGCGGCCAGGGCGTTGCGCACATTGTGCTCGCCGGCGGCTGCCAGTGTTACCGCGAACGCGCCGCCAGGGGTGGTCACTTTCAAATTGTTACCGAAGCCGCTGGCGGTGTAGCTGGCGCGCACGTCGCAGGCATCGCTCAAGCCGAAGCTCAGGCTGCGGCAGTGGGCGGCCAGGCCCTGCCAGAGCGGCGTATAGGTGTCGTCGCCCGGATACACGGCCACGCCGTCCGCTGGCAGCGCCGTGAACACCGAGCCGTTTTCCAGCGCCACCGCTTCCACGGTGTGCATGAATTCCTGATGCTCGCGCTGGGCGTTGTTCACCAGGGCGACGGTCGGCTGGGCGATGGCGGCCAGGCGGCCGATCTCGCCGGGGTGGTTCATGCCGAGTTCGACGACCGCCGCACGGTGCGCCGCCTGCAAACGCATCAGGGTCAGCGGCACGCCGATCTCGTTGTTCAGGTTTCCTTGCGTGGCCAGGCGTTCGTCCGCGCCAAAGGCGGCGGCCAAAATCGACGCGATCATTTCCTTGACCGTGGTCTTGCCGTTGCTGCCGGTGACGCCAATCAGCGGGATCGCGTAGTCGCGGCGCCAGCTGTTGGCGATCTGGCCCAGGGCCGCCAGGGTGTCGGGCACCACGATGGCCGGCAGGGTCCAGCCCTGCGGCAGGCGCTCGGCCACCACGGCGGCCACGCCGCGTGCGGCGACCCCCTCCAGGAAATCGTGGGCGTCGAAACTCTCGCCGCGCAAGGCGACGAACAGCGCGCCGGCGGCTGCCGTGCGGCTGTCGGTCGACACGCCCTCGAAGGCGGCGTCAGTCGTGAGCTGGGCGCCGGGCATCGATGCGATCAGTTGTGCGAGCGTACCGCGCATGCTTAGTGCGTCCTCATCATGGTGAGCCGCGCGCTCAGGGCCAGCGCGGCGTGGTCGGCGTCGGAGAACGGCAGCTTCTTGCCCTTGATCTCCTGGTAGGGTTCGTGGCCCTTCCCGGCCAGCAGGATCACGTCCTGTTTATGCGCGTGCTTGACGGCCGAGAGGATGGCGGCGGCGCGGTCCTCGATGGCCTGGTGCTGCGCGCCGGCGTCCATGCCCGCCACGACCTGGGCGATGATGGCGCCCGGGTCTTCGCTGCGCGGGTTGTCGCTGGTGACGATGGCGTGGTCGGCCATCTGCGCGATCGCGCCCATTTGCGGGCGCTTGCCCGGGTCGCGGTCGCCGCCGCAGCCGAACACGCACCACAGCGCGCCGCCACGCTCGGTGGACACCTGGCGCAGCGCGGCCAGGGTTTTTTCCAATGCGTCCGGCGTGTGGGCGTAATCGATCACGACCAGCGGCGCATCCTGGCCGCCGACCTGCTGCATGCGGCCCGGCGCCGGGCGCAGGGATTCGATGGCCTCGACCGCGCGTTTCAGCTCCACGCCTTTCGCCAGCAGCGCGCCCAGTACGGCCAGCGCATTGCTGATGTTGAAGTGGCCGACCAGCTGAGTCTTCACAGGCAGGCTGGCACCCTGCGCCTCGAGCTGGAATTCGGCGCCGGCCGGGCGCGCGCGCTTGTTCGACGCGCGCAGGATCGCCACGCCTTCGATGGCCGGCTGTTCGGCTTCACCCTTGAGCGTGTAGCCGGTGACGGCCAGGCCCGGATTGGTGGCGCGCAGCCCGGCCACCAGGCGCTGGCCGGCCGGGTCGTCGAGGTTCACGACGGCCGTCTTCAGCTCGGGCCAGGCGAACAGCTTGGCCTTGGCCGCCTCGTAGTTTTCCATGTCGCCGTGGTAGTCGAGGTGGTCGCGCGTCAGGTTGGTGAAGACCGCGACGTCGAAGTGCATGCCGGCGGTACGGCCCTGCTCCAGGCCGATCGACGAGACTTCGATCGCCAGCGAACGGGCGCCGGCTTCGCGCACCTTGGCCAGGCGGCTGGCGAGCAGCACGGCGTCGGGCGTGGTGTAGCCGGTGACCTGGAATTCCGGTTCGGCCGTGCCCTTGTACATGGCCACGCCCAGGGTGCCGATGACGGCGGCGGTCTCGCCCAGCGTCGCAAAGGCTTGGCCCAGCCAGACCGCGCACGAGGTCTTGCCGTTGGTGCCGGTGACGCCGACGGTGAACATGTCGGCGTCGGGCTGGCCGAAGACGGCGTGGGCGATGGTGCCGGCCTGCGGCTTCAGGTCGGGCACGGCCAGGTGCGGCACGCTCAAGGCGGCGTCCCAGTCGAAGCCGTTTGGGTCGTAGACCACGGCAGCGGCGCCGGCCTCGATGGCGGCGCGGATGTAGTCGCGGCCGTCGCCCGCATCGCCCGGGTAGGCGAAGAAGACGTCGCCGGGCACTACCTGGCGCGAGTCGGAAACGAGTTTGCCGCCCGGTGCGGCGGCAACGATCCACTGGCAGATTTCGCGATGCGCCTTCATAGGCTCTCCTCTTCGGGCTCGTCGGGGATGATGATGTCGGTGACCGAGGAATCGGGCGGCACGTTGGCGGCGCGCAGCGCGTTCGCGGCGAGGTCCGCCGCGGTTGGCGCGGCGACGCTGCCGCCGGTGCGCAGCGCGCCCCGCGGGTTGTCGACCATGACCGCGATGATGAAGCGCGGCTTGGACATCGGCGCGATGCCGACGAAGTAACCGATGTTGTCGGTGCGCGAGTAATGGCCGTTGACGATCTTCTCGGCGGTGCCGGTCTTGCCGCCCACGCGGTAGCCCGGCACCTGGGCCTTGGAGGCCGTGCCTTCCGGGCCGACCACGGATTCGAGCATGGTGCGCACCTGGGCCGCGGTTTGCGGCGAGATGACTTGCTGGCCGACCGGCTTTTCGTTCACCTTCACGAACGAGAGCGGAATGATGTCGCCGTTGCGGGCGAAGATCATGTACGAGCGCGCCATCTGCAGCAGCGACACCGACAGGCCGTGGCCGAAGGCCATGTTCGCGTATTCGATCGGGCGCCAGGATTTCCAGGGACGCACGCGGCCGGCGGTTGGGCCGGGGAAGCCGAAGCGCGGCGCCTGGCCGTAACCGAGCTTGGTGTACATCTCCCACATTTCCTGGGCCGGGATCAGCTGCGAGATCTTCACCACGCCGATGTTCGAGGACTTCTGGATGATGCCGCCCACGGTGCGCACGCCGTAGTTGTGGGTGTCGCGGATGGTCTTGCCGGTGACGACCATGCGCCCCGGCGAGGTATCGAACACCGTGTTCGGGGTGATGCGCTTGGTTTCCAGGCCGAGCGCCACGGTCACCGGCTTGATCGTCGAGCCGGGCTCGAAGGTGTCGGTGATGACGCGGTTGCGCAGCTGGGCGCCGGTCAGGTGGCGGCGGTCGTTCGGGTTGTAGCTTGGGTAGTTGGCCATGGCCAGCACTTCGCCGGTCTGCACGTCGAGCACCACGGCGCCGCCGGCCTGGGCGTTGAATTTCTCGACCGCGTTCTTCACGCTGTTGTAGGCGATGTATTGCAGTTTGCTGTCGACCGACAGCACCAGGTCCTTGCCGTCGTGCGGCTCGCGCGACAGGCCCAGGTCTTCGACGATGCGGCCCAGGCGGTCCTTGATCACGCGGCGGCTGCCGGTGGCGCCGACCAGCGACTTCTGCTGGGCCAGCTCCATGCCTTCCTGGCCCACGTCTTCGACGTTGGTGAAGCCGACCACGTGGGTCATGACTTCGCCCTGCGGGTAGTAGCGCTTGTATTCCTTGCGGGTGTCGATGCCGCCGATCTTCAGCTTCTCGATCTGGGCGACCACGTCCATCTCGACCTGGCGCTTCAGGTAGACGAAGGTGCGGTCGGAGTCGAGCTTCTTGCGCAAATCGGCTTCGGGCATGTCGAGCAGGCGCGCCAGCGCCGTGATCTTTTCCGGCGGCGACTGCAGCACGTCCTCGGGAATGGCCCAGACGGCGCGCACCGGCAGCGACGAGGCCAGCACTTCGCCGTTGCGGTCCATGATCTTGCCGCGCGTGGCCGGCAGCTCGAGGGTACGCTCATAGCGGCTCTTGCCCTGCTTTTGCAGGAACTCGTCGTCGATCATCTGGCGATACACGGCGGCGCCGGCCAGGGTGGCGAAGCCGGCGAACAGGGCGAACAGCATCACGCGCGAGCGCCAGTCGGGCAGGCGCACGGCCAGCACCGGGCTCTTCGAGAAGGCCATGCCTTTCGAGGCGGCCACGCGGCCGGTGGTGAAGGGCTTGTCGCGCTTCATCGCGCGCCCTCCGTCAGGTACTGGGTGCGGGCCGGGGTCAGCGGGGTCATGTTCAATTCGGTGCGCGCGATCTGTTCGATGCGCTCGTTCTTGCCAAGGGTGGACTGGTCGAGCTGGAGCTGCGACCAGTCGATGTCGAGCTGGCGCGACTGGCCCTGCAGGCGCTCGAGCTCGATGAACAAATGGCGCGCCTCATAGCGCGCGTTCACCAGCGTCAGGCCGCAGGCGATCAGGCCGGAGGCCAGCACGACGTTGAGCTTGTTGCTCATCGGGCGCTGCCCTTCGCCACATCGACCAGGCGCTCGGCCACGCGCAGCACCGCCGAACGGGCGCGCGGGTTGGCGTCCACTTCCGCGTCGCTCGGCTTGGTCTTGGCTATCAGTTTCATCAGCGGCTGCGGCAAATCGACGGCGCGGATCGGCAGGCGGCGATCGGGCTGGGCCACCTTGGCTTTGCTGGCCAGGAACTGCTTGACGATGCGGTCTTCCAGCGAGTGGAAGCTGATCACCGACATGCGCGCGCCCGGCGCCAGGAGATCGTAGGCGGCGCTCAGTCCGGCCTCGAGGTCCTCAAGCTCTTGATTGATGAAAATCCGGATAGCCTGAAAGCTGCGGGTTGCCGGATCCTTGCCTTTTTCCCGAGTCTTGACCGCGTCTGCCACGATTGCGGCAAGCTGGCGTGTGCTTGAAATTGGCTCGACTGCCCGGCGAGCAACAATCGCCTTTGCAATCTGAAAAGCAAACCGTTCTTCCCCATAATCGCGTATGACCTTTTCCAAATGTTGTTCGGTGGCGCTGGCAATCCATTCGGCGGCGGAAATGCCGCGCGTGGTGTCCATGCGCATGTCGAGCGGGCCGTCGTTGCGGAAGCTGAAGCCGCGGCCGGCGTCGTCGACCTGGGGCGACGAGATGCCGAGGTCGAGCAGGATGCCGTCGACCTTGCTGATGCCGCGTGCGCGCAGGGCCTCGCCCATGGTGGCGAAACTGTCGTGGACGATGCTGAAACGCGGGTCCGTGATCTGTTCGGCGGTGGCGATCGCCATCGGGTCTTTATCGAAGGCGATCAGGCGGCCGTTCGCGCCCAGGCGCGACAGCAGCAGGCGGCTGTGGCCGCCGCGCCCAAACGTGCCGTCTATATAGATGCCTTCGCTGCGCTTGCCCTCGTCGAGGTCAAGCGCATCGATTGCTTCGTCAAGCAGTACGGTGCGATGCTGCAGTGCTGGCACCGTATCGGGTGTAATCATCGGTGCCTCAGAAAGAGAAATTGGAAAGGACATCCGGCATGCCGCCGGCAACCGCCTCGGCCTCGTCCGCGGCCAGCTTGGCGGCGTCCCAGATTTCGAAGTGGGTGCCCATGCCGAGCATCATCACTTCCTTTTCCAGCCCGACCGCGCCGCGCAGTTCGGGGGAAATCAGGATGCGGCCGGCGCTGTCGACCTCGACATCGCAGGCGTTACCGAGGAAAATGCGCTGCCACGCGCGCGCCGACATCGGCCAGGCGGCGATCTGGTCGCGGTGGGTTTCCCAGACGGGACGGGGGAACAGCAGCAGGCAACCGTGCGGGTGGCGGGTGAGGGTCAGGCGGCCTTCGCACTGAAGCGCGAGGGCGTCACGGTGCTTTGCCGGTATTGACATCCGGCCTTTCGCATCGAGATTGATCGCTGACGCGCCTTGAAACACGTAGGTACCTAGTTTGGAGAGTTATCAGTTTAGTTGTTTTGCGCGCTGGGAGCCCGGAATTTCTCCCACAAAACTGCACTTTTTCACACCGTTTCCCACTTTAGAGGAAGCGTTGTTACTGGTCAAGCGAATTCCGTTAGGAAATTTTCATTTTTTGCCAATGAAACCAAGGACTTAGCGTACTTCGCTCAAGCGAACTCAAAACAGAATCTCCCGATAAATGAAGCACTTAGCTAAAACAGTGAAAGTGCTACCTCATCTAGACAAGCTGTCTTTACGTTTGATCTAGCTCAAATAACAGGCGATATTTACCCCACCCTGCACAACAATATGGGCGCACGCGACCGTGGCGTCGAAATTGCGAAGAACAGGCCGGCGCGGTAGGATTTGCGCAGAGGAGGAGCGCCGCCGTGAGCATCACCCTTGCCCGTACCCGCCCCGTGTATGACCTCGTCGAGGTGCAGGATGCGCTCGCGCGCAGCCGCGGGCGCTCGCCGGAGCTCGACGCCTTCTACGAGCGCATGCTGGAAACCGGCCCCGAGCGCTTCATCACCACGCCCTCCTCCCTCGACGCCCTCGACCCGCTGCGCGCGGAATGCCCGAACTTCCACGAAGTGCTGGACGACCTGGGGCGCACCCTGCGCCTGGCCCACGCCGGCAACCGCGGCGTCAACCTGATGCCGATCCTGCTGTTGGGCGGACCGGGTGTCGGCAAGACCCATTTCGCACGGCGGCTGGCGCGCGCCATGGGCACCGAGTTCGAGCTGATCGGCATGAATGCGCTGTCGGCCGGCTTCGTCATCACCGGCAGCTCGGCCAGCTGGCGCGGCGCCAAGTGCGGCAAGGTGGCCGAGCGCCTGGTGCGCGGGCAGTTCGCCAATCCGGTGGTCGTGCTCGACGAGGTGGAAAAGGCGAATGGGTCCTCGCAGTCCGATCCGCTGGCGGCCCTCTACCAGTTGCTGGAGCCGGAGACGGCCCAGGTTTTCCGCGACGAATTCATCGACGTCGAGATCGACGCCAGCCAGATCTGCTGGGTGCTGACGGCCAACTCCACCGACGGGATACCGGCGCCGCTGCTGAACCGGATGGCGGTGTACGAGGTGCCGGCGCCGACGCGCGAGCAGGCGGCCGGAATTGCACGGCGCATGCTGGCGGCGCTGGTGCTGGAGCTGAACCTGGCGGGCTTCGACGAGGGCCTGGGCGATGCGGTGCTCGCTAAGCTGGCCCCGGTGGCGCCGCGCGAACTGCGCAAGACCCTGCTCGATTGCCTGGGCTATGCGGTGGCCGAAGGGCGCAGCCGCATCGAGGCCAGCGATGTGCGCCTGCGGGCGGCGCCGGGCAAGGGGCGGATCGGGTTTTAACTGCCGCTGTCGCGCAAGCCGGCGGCCAGCAGCCACGTCGTTTCGTTCGGAAACAGCACCCAGATGCGCTGCCAGGCATTGCGCGCCGCGCCGCCGAGCGCATTCACGAATTCGCTGGGCGACACCTTGCGCCCTTCGAACACGATATCGTCGCCCTCGACAGCCGCGTGGAAGCTCTTGCCCTGGTAGAGCGTGCGCAGCAGCGTGCCCGAAGGCAGGAACACATGCTTCCATTGGTAGCCATTGACTGCACGCCGTCCGGAATGCGACGCAGGCTGCCCTGCCTGCAGCGCCAGCCAATGCGCGATCGCCGTTTCCGCCAGCAGTGCAATGTCGCGCCGGTCTCCACTGCGTTCGCGATAAGCACACAAATCGCTGAATACCCGGACGGGTACTGGGACGTCGATGGCGTGCTGCCTGATGGGGTTTTTCATGAAGCCCTCCTTGGACACTGTTTACGGGTAAACGACACTGAAGCAGACTAGAACGCACTATTCATGCAGATGAGAAAGCTAAAACGCGCTAATTCGGACAAGACTTTGGCCAGCCAAAATCGAGAGCCGACTAGAACCAGCTATTTGTTAGACCTCATCAAGACAAATAGTTTGGAATAGTTGGATTTTGTCTGCGCTAGGGTTAACCCGGCCGGTCTCGGCGCGCCGTCGGGAAAACCCTCCCCCACCGAGGCCCAGGCGGCATGTTTCGCGCCCGGGCATTAGAATGGAAGCAACCGTATCAACCAGAGAGCCTTCATGACCGACTACGCCTTCACGCCGCCCGCCGCGCCTTCGCTTGCCATCTTCGGCAGCAGCGCCCGCTTCCCGATCCGCCGCGTGTTCTGCGTCGGCCGCAACTACGCCGCCCACGCACGCGAAATGGGCAGCGATCCGAACCGCGAGCCGCCCTTCTTCTTCACCAAGCCGGCCGACGCGGTGGTGCCGGCCGAGGGCGCGCTGCCCTACCCGCCGGCCACGGGAGACCTGCACCACGAGATCGAGCTGGTGGTGGCCCTGCGCAGCGGCGGCGCCGACATTCCGGCGGACGAGGCATTGGCGAAAGTCTGGGGTTATGGCGTGGGCCTGGACCTGACCCGGCGCGACCTGCAAGCCGCGGCCAAGGAAAACGGCCGGCCCTGGGACATGGCGAAGGGCTTCGACGCATCCGCCCCGTGCTCGCCGCTGCGCCCGGTGAGCAGCTTCGGCCATCCATCGGAAGACGCCTGCATCCGCATTTCAGTGAACGGCACGGTGCGCCAGGAAGGCACGCTCGACGAGATGATCTGGCCGATCGCCGACATCATCGCCCACCTGTCGCGCCTGGTAACGCTGGCGCCGGGCGATTTGATCTTCACGGGCACGCCATCGGGCGTGGGCGCCCTGGTGCCGGGCGACCGCGTGCATGGCGAGATCGCCGGGGTCGACGAATTCGACCTGGAAGTGGTGGAGAAGTAAGCGATCAGCCCGGCGCCGGACGGCGGGCGCGCAGCGCCGCAAGGAACTGCTCCGGCTGCTCCACGCTCAGCAGCAGCGCCGGCCCCACCTTGGCCGGCAGGTAGACCACCCGGCTGCGGTCGGTGAGCACGGCAAACACCAGCCCCTCGCCGGCGGCCTTGAATCGCCCCGCCGAGTAGCCCGGCATGCCGATGCCGTTGCGGCGCGTGCCGAGCTTGGCTTCCGGGATGGCGCCATAGCTGCCGATGCGCGCCGCGCCCAAATCAAAATCCGACAAGGCCCGGTCGTGCTCGTAGAAATGGGCGGCGCGCAGCAGGATCTTGCCGCCCTCGACGCGCAGTGCGTTGTCGTGCACCGAATACGCCAGCGTCATCGTAAAAGGCAGGATCAGCAGCGCCGTCATCAGGATGTTCTTGGTGCAGACGGCCAGGCCGTCGCGCCGGATCACCAGCAGCGGCGCGGCGCAGGCCAGCACCGCGATCGCCGCCATGGTCCAGAACACGCCGTTGCCCACGGGGGCGATTGCAAACTCCATCCTCTCGCTTCCTCCACTCAGTGCTCGGCCCAGGCCTTGGCGTGATTGACCGCCCTGGCCCAGCGCGCCATCAATTCCTGGCGCCGCTCGAAAGGCATGCCCGGCTCGAAACGGCGTTCGGCGCGCCACAGCGAAGCGATTTCCTCGCGCGAGCTCCAGAAGCCCTGGGCCAGCCCGGCAAGATAGGCCGCGCCAAGTGCCGTGGTTTCGGTAACGGCCGGGCGCACCACCGGCACGCCGAGCAAGTCGGCCTGGAATTGCATCAATAAATCGTTGCGCGCGGCGCCGCCGTCGGCGCGCACTTCGGTGACCGGGCAGGCGGCGTCCTTCTGCATCGCATCGAGCAATTCCGCGCTCTGGTAAGCAATGGCCTCGACCGCGGCGCGCGCGATGTGGGCGGCGGTGGTTCCGCGCGTCATGCCGACGATGGTGCCGCGCGCATACGGGTCCCAGTGCGGCGCGCCGAGGCCGACAAAGGCCGGCACCAGCATCACCCCGCCGCTGTCGGTGACCGACATCGCCAGCGGCTCGACGTCCTTCGAATCCTTGATGATGCCGAGACCGTCGCGCAGCCATTGCACGGTGGCGCCGCCCATGAAGACGCTGCCTTCGAGCAGGTAGTCGGTGCGGCCGTCGATCTTCCAGCCGATGGTCGCCAGCAAGCGATTGCGCGACACCGGCGCCATGTAGCCGGCGTGCATCAGCATGAAGCAGCCGGTGCCATAGGTATTCTTGACCATGCCCTTGGCGTAGCAGGCCTGGCCGAAGGTGGCGGCCTGCTGGTCGCCGGCGATGCCGGCCACCGGGATCGCGCGCCCGAACCATTCCTCTTTCGCCAGCCCCACTTCGCCGGCGCTGCGCACGACTTCCGGCAACATGGACTCGGGGATGTTGAACAGCGCCAGCAGCGCCGGGTCCCAGCGCATCGTGTGGATGTTGTAGAGCATGGTGCGCGAGGCATTGCTCACATCGGTGACATGGCGCCCGCAGAGCTTGTAGGCAAGCCAGCTGTCGACCGTGCCGAAGCACAGCTCGCCGCGCTCGGCGCGTTCGCGCGCGCCGGGTACGTTATCGAGCAGCCATTGCAGCTTGGTTGCGGAAAAATAGGCGTCGAGTTCGAGGCCAGTGCTGCGTTGGATTAATCGTGCGTGGCCTTCGGCGCGCAGGCGGTCGCAGGCGCCGGCGGTGCGGCGGTCTTGCCAGACGATGGCGCGGGCAATCGGTTCGCCGGTAATGCGGTCCCAGACCACGGTGCTTTCGCGCTGGTTGGCGATGCCGATGGCGGCCACTTGCGCAGCGCTGATGCCGGCGTCGCGCATGACCCGGCGCGCGCAGGCGAGCTGGCTGCTCCAGATGTCGAGCGCGTCGTGCTCGACCCATCCGGGCTGGGGGAAATGCTGGGGAAATTCCTGCTGGGCGCAGGCGAGGACCTGGCCCTGGCGGTCGAACAGGATGGCGCGGGAACTGGTCGTTCCCTGGTCGAGCGCCAGGATGTATTGCGGCATCGATCCTCCGCGCAAAATTCAGTGTAAAGCAGGCCGATAGGCCGGATTCTGTTGGTTGGTCTCCCCGAAAGGACTCCCACCACGACAATCATTCCTCTAGGCGCCGAATTACTCCGGCGCTCAAGCTTCCTACCCGCACGCTCCGCGAGCAACATCAACGCGTGCCTATTTGGAATTGCTCCGAGTGGAGGTTACCGCGTTTCACCGTAACTAAATACGCTCGTCTCTGTGGCCCTATTCCTCGCCTTATACCTTGCGGCTTTCAGCGGACGGCCGTTAACCGTCACCCTGCTCTATGGAGTCCGGACCTTCCTCCCGCCAGCGCCTTGCGGCGCCAGCCAGCGACTGTCTGGCCTGCTTCACGGGCATCATTGTAACCGATGGGGGTGAGTGAGGACTAGTCGGCGTGCTTTGGCATACAAGAAGCGCCATGCGCACCGCCCCTACATTTCTTGGGCAATCCCCGTCGTCCATGCCGTTTGCATACGAAAGATTGCCAGCCCAACATTTCTGAAAATCGGTGTCGCCATTTGAAAAGCCCATCTTTTGCCGCTGGCATAGAATATTTCGATGCCCGGCAAGCCGCGGCCAAACCACGCGGCCAAACCAACAAGGACCACAGAGACATGACGCACCCTTCCCGCACCGGCGGCCAGATCCTGGTCGACGCGCTCCACGTCCACGGCGTCGATACCGCCTTCGGCGTTCCCGGCGAAAGCTACCTCGACGTGCTCGACGCGCTGCACGATTCCAGCATCCGCTTCGTCATCAACCGCCAGGAAGGGGGCGCGGCGTTCATGGCCGAGGCCTACGGCAAGCTGACCGGCAAGCCCGGCATCTGTTTCGTCACGCGCGGCCCGGGCGCCACCAACGCCTCGATCGGCGTGCACACGGCGTATCAAGATTCCACGCCCATGATTTTGTTCATCGGCCAGGTCGGCAACGACTTCGTCGACCGCGAAGCCTTCCAGGAAATCGACTACCGCCGCATGTACGGCGAAATGGCGAAATGGGTGGCCCAGATCGACCGCGCCGACCGCATTCCCGAATACATCGCGCGCGCCTTCCAGGTGGCCACCAGCGGCCGTCCGGGCCCGGTGGTGCTGGCCCTGCCCGAAGACATGCTGGTGGCCAAGGCCGAAGTGGCCGACACCCGCCGCTACCAGCCGGTACAGGCCGCGCCCTCGCAAGGCCAGATAGCCACGCTGCGCGCCATGCTGGCCGAAGCCCGGAAACCCATCGTGCTGCTGGGCGGCGGCAGCTGGAACGCGCAAGCCTGCGCCGACCTGGCCACGTTTGCCGAAGCGAACGCGCTGCCGGTCGGCTGCACCTTCCGCTTCCAGGATTTGCTCGACAACGCGCACCCGAACTACGCGGGCGATGTCGGCATCGGCATCAACCCGAAGCTGGCCGCGCGCGTGAAAGAGGCCGACCTGGTCATCGCCATCGGCCCGCGCCTGGGCGAGATGACCACCGGCGGCTACACCCTGCTCGATTCGCCGGTGCCGAAGCAGCGCCTGGTCCACATCCACAACGACCCCGAGGAACTGGGCAGCGTTTACCAGGCCGAGCTGATGATCGCCTCCGGCGCGCCGCAAGCCTGCGCCATGCTGGCGGCGATGGAACCGGTCGACAGCAGCGCCTGGCGCCACACGGTGCAGGAAGCGCGGGCCGACCTGGCCGCTTGGCAGGCGCAGCCGCCGATCTTCCAGGATGGCCAGGCCCCGCTCGACTTGTGGCAGGTGGTGCAGGACCTGCAGGCCGCCCTGCCGGCCGACACGATTATCACCAACGGCGCCGGCAACTACGCCTCCTGGGCGCACCGCTTCTGGCGCTACGGCGGCATGCGCACCCAGCTGGCGCCGACGAATGGCGCCATGGGTTACGCCGTGCCCTCGGGCGTGGCGGCGAAGATCGTCGATCCACAGCGCACCGTGGTCACCTTTGCCGGCGACGGCGAATTCATGATGACCGGCCAGGAACTGGCCACCGCCGTGCAGTACGGCGCCGGCGTGATCATCCTGGTCTTCAACAACAGCATGTTCGGCACCATCCGCATGCACCAGGAAAAAACCTATCCAGGCCGCGTGTCCGGCACCACGCTGCACAATCCGGACTTCGCGGCGCTGGCGCAGGCCTATGGCGGCCATGGCGAAGTCGTCGAATGCACGCAAGACTTCGCACCGGCCCTGGCGCGCGCCCTCGAGCATGCGAACGGCAAGCATCTGCCGGCGCTGATCGAGCTGCGCTACGACGGCAATTTGATCACGCCGAACGCGACGCTGGAAAGCATGCGCAAGGCGGCCACGGCGGCGAAAGGCTGAGCGACGCCATGACCACTGCGCCCGAACTGGTAATGTGCATTCCCGGCCCCTGGGCCAGCCGCGAGGAACTGGTACAGGAAATCTCGGCTTGCGACGCGGGCTATGTGTACGCCGGCCACCTGCTGCTGGAAATCGAGACCGGCTTCACCTGCGAAGTGATGTTCGAAGGCGCCGATCCGGCCGTGTCGGCGGCGTTCAAAGCGGTTGGCCCGCACTGGGCGCAGTCCGAGGCGATGGCGGACGTGGAGGGCCATGCCTCGGTTGTCTACCTGGCCGGCAAGGGCGGCGCGCGCGAGGCGGCCGAGGCGATGATGCGCGCGGCCGCGGCGCTGATCGATGCCGGCGGCCTGGGCGTGAAGGTGGACAGCACCGGCATCGCCCACGGCCCGGCCTACTGGACCGAACTGTGCGAGCAGCTGCACCTGCAGACGGCGCACCGGGCGCTGGTGGTGTATATCGCGGGCGGCGAGCTGTACTCCTGCGGCATGCACAACTTCGGCTTGCCGGAAGCAATCGTCACGCCGCTCGACGGCGACATGGGAGCGGCGGCCGACCTGCTGCGCACCTTTACCCACTACCTGTTCGCGCAGACGCCGGTGCTGGAAGAAGGGCACACCTTTTCGGTGAGCGAAGGCGCGCCGGTGTACCGCGTGCGCAGCGTGCCGGCCATGGATTACGGGCCGGATTCGCTGTTCAACAATCCGTATGGGGCGTGGCGGCTGGAGCCGGAGGTGTTGCAGACGGCGGAGAAGAAGGCGGGATGGTGGAGCAGGTTGCGGCACTAGCGCATTGGGTTCCGAACAGCGCGGCATATAGGCCCGCAACCGTTTCGATCTTCTGGAACTGCGCAACGGGAACAACCCGTACATCAGGTCTTTCCTTCTTGATTCCTTGGGCATTACCTTTGACGTGCAATGCGACCTTGAAGCCCGCCAGCGCCGGCAAGGCCTCGCCAGCGGCCCCACCGAAGAACAGGTAGGGGCCGAGCTGCATGGTATCGGCATCGAAGCGCATCCAGATCACGCATCCCGACGGCTTTTTGCCGAGGCCGAGATGCACCCGCTGGGTCGAGGTCGTCGCTTTTGTCGACGATGTCTTCAACTGAACATGCCGCGTTACGCCATTCGCTTCCAGCACGATGTCGTGCCCTGAGCGGTCGATGGCCGGCTGCGACACCTCCAGCGTGGCGCCGTGATGGAACCAGGAATACTTCAGAAGTTCGCCAACCAGCAAATACTCCAGCATTTTCTCGCGGTAGACCGAGTGAAGAAAATGGGCAGACATTCAATAAGCTTCCCAAAAAATTTCCGATTCGCCATACTATCCCAGTAAGAAGGTCCCGTTGATCGTTTACTGCGGAGAAAGCGAATCGCGCCATGGCTGAATCACAGAAAGCATCCGACCGCGTTGCGGTGCTTGTCGATTGCGATAACACCTCACCCGACATCCTCGAATATGCGCTGCGTATGTGCGCCCAGTTCGGCCACGTGGTGGTGCGCCAGGGATATGGCAACCACACGACCCTGGCGAACAAATGGCAGGATGCCCTGGTGCGACTGGCTTTTACGCCCTGCCTGCAGTTTCAATACGCGGCGGGAAAGAATACGTCCGATATCGCGCTGGCCCTCGATGCGCTGGAATTGATGTTCGACCGCCGCGTGGACACGTTTTGTATCGTGACCAGCGATTCGGATTTTGCTTATCTCTGCCGCAAGCTGCGCGGGCGCGGCGCGACCGTCTGCATTGTCGGCGAGGAAAAAACGCCGGCCGCGCTGCGTAATGCCAGCGACCAGTTCTTCGAATATTCGCCACCGGCTTCGGAGCAGGCCAAAACCGAACCGGCCAAGAAAGTGCGCCGGCGTCCGCGCGCACTCATTGCGGCCGTTGCCCTGCTCGGTGCCGATACGGCCGAAGGTTGGATTCGGCTTGCGGCCCTCGGCCAGTACATGCGCCGCACCGATCCCGGCTTTTCGCCGCAATTGTGCGGGTACTCGGGATTGAACGAAATGGTGGCAACCTACCCGGATCTCGACACCCGCTTCGATAGCGGAACCCATTGGGTGCGGCCGAAGAGCCGTAACGAAGAATTGAAGAGCGATGTTGCGGCGGTCGTAGCCTGAGCATCAGTACATGGAATCCAGCTCATGGAAAGCGATTTCGTCACTTCCGTTCCCTACCTTCACACGGAACGACTCCTGCTGCGCGAATATCGACGGGAAGACTTCGACGCATTCGCGGCACATTGCGCCGATCCCGTCAGCGCGGCCCACCTGGTCCCGGCTGATCGCCCTGCCGCATGGCGCATCTTCTGTTCGCAAGCAGGATTATGGCTCCTGCATGGCGCCGGATGGTGGGCTGTCGAGGAAAAGGATACGGGTCGACTCGTCGGCAATGTCGGCGCGTTCTTCCGCGAGGAATCGGCTGTGATGGAGCTTGGCTGGAATACCTACCGTGCCTTTTGGGGTCAAGGATTCGCGAACGAAGCGGCGGCGGCGGTCTTGAATGATGCGCTCGAGATCCGACGCGAACCGAAAGTCCGGGCGCTCATCGCTTCGGCCAATACATCCTCGCTGCGCGTCGCCCAGCGCCTTGGCCTGACCCATGAAACAGAAACCGAGATATACGGCAAGGCGGTCGGCGTATACACGCGTGAGCGGGGAAGCCCGGTCGTTTAGGCCGACAGGACTGCGGCCCCGGTACACGGCCTGGACTTGCGTATTCGTCATTACTGTGCTCTGGTAGAATACTGCGATCCTATTCGTCGTGCCGGCGCGTGATGCCGGCATGTGCATGCAGTTGCTCCCACCACATACCCATGTTTAGTTTCTTCAAGAGAAAAAAAGCCGAAGCAGAAACCCCGGCGCCGGTCGAGCCTGTCGTGAAAGCGCCGGCACCCGCGCCAGCACCAGCCGCCCCTGCCCCCGCCCCGGTCGCCGTGCCTGCACCGGCCCCGATCCCGAGCCCCGAACCCGCCTTCCTCATCGAGGAAACCGCCGAGCGCCCGACCACCGCCGCCGAGCAAAAGAAATCCTGGATGACGCGCCTGAAGGCCGGCCTGTCCAAGACCTCGAACAATCTCTCGCTGCTGTTCGTCGGCGCCCGCATCGACGAAGACCTGTACGAGGAACTCGAATCCGCCCTCTTGATGTCCGACGCCGGCATGGACGCCACCGAGCACCTCTTGACCAGCCTGCGCCGCAAGGTCAAGGAAGACAAGCTGCTCGACGCCGCCGCCGTGAAGGCCGCGCTGAAAGTGCTGATGATCGACATGCTGCAGCCGCTGCAAAAGCCGCTGGAGCTGGGCCGCCACGCGCCGCTGGTGATGATGATCGCGGGCGTGAACGGCGCCGGCAAGACCACCACCATCGGTAAACTCGCCAAGCACATGCAGCGCTTCGAGCACTCGGTGCTGCTGGCTGCGGGCGACACTTTCCGCGCCGCCGCGCGCGAGCAGCTGATGGTCTGGGGCCAGCGCAACAACGTCACCGTGATCTCGCAGCAATCGGGCGACCCGGCGGCCATCGCCTTCGATGCGGTGCAGTCGGGCAAGGCGCGCGGCGTCGATGTGGTGATGGTCGACACCGCCGGCCGCCTGCCGACCCAGCTGCACCTGATGGAAGAACTCAAGAAAATCAAGCGCGTGATCGGCAAGGGCGCCGATGGCGCGCCGCACGAGACCCTGCTGGTCATCGACGGCAACACCGGCCAGAACGCGCTGGCGCAAGTGAAGGCCTTCGACGACGCCCTGCAGCTGACCGGCCTGGTGATTACCAAGCTGGACGGCACCGCGAAAGGCGGCGTGCTGGCGGCGATTGCGCGTACGCGTCCGGTGCCGGTGTACTTCATCGGCGTCGGCGAAAAGCTCGACGATTTGCAGCCGTTCAATGCCGAAGAATTCGTCGAAGCACTGCTGGGCTAAGGAACAAGACAAACGAACCAATGATCGAATTCCACTCCGTATCCAAGAAATACTCCGCCGATGCGACCGCCCTGCGCGACGTGTCGTTGAACATCGGCAAGGGCGAACTGGTGTATCTTGCCGGCCCGTCCGGCGCCGGCAAGTCGACCCTGATGAAAATGGTGGCCGCCATCGAGCGCCCCAGCAGCGGACGCGTGATCGTGTTCGGGCAAGACATCGGCAAGATCCGCAAGGCGGGCATCCCTTTCCTGCGCCGTAACCTGGGCCTGATCTTCCAGCACCAGCGGCTGCTGAACGACCGGAATATCCTGGCCAACACCATGCTGCCGTTGCTGGTCACCGGCGCGCCCAAGGCCCAGGCCGAGCAGCGCGCCCGCGCCGCCCTCGACAAGGTCGGCCTGCTGGAACGCGCCAAGGCGCATCCGCTGGAATTGTCCGGCGGCGAGCAGCAGCGCGTGGCCATCGCGCGCGCCATCGTCAATCGCCCGCAGATCATCCTGGCCGACGAGCCGACCGCGAACCTCGACCGCGTGGCGGCCGACAAGGTGCTCGATGCCTTGCGCGCCTTCCACTCGGTTGGCGTGACTTGCCTGATCTCGACCCACGACGAGCAGGTGCTCGACGGCGCAGCGCGCGTGATCCGCCTGGAGCATGGGCAACTGGTGTCGAGCGGCGATTCCCCGCCCCCCGCTAGCGGCGAGTTCAGCATCGATGCGGGAGGTGCGGCATGAGTCCCTGGCTCCGCCAACACCGCTTTGCGCTCGGCGCGGCGCTGTCCACCGTGCGCAAGGCGCCGGGCAGTTTCCTGTTCAACGTATTGGTCGTTGCCGTGGCGCTGGCGCTGCCGTTTGCCGGCATCACCCTGCTCGACAATGTGCGGCCGATGTCAGAGCAGTTGTCGGTCGATCCGGAAGTCAGCCTGTTCGTGAAGAACGAGGCCACGCGCGAAGAAGCGCAGGCGCTCGGCCCGCAGCTGCGCCAGATCCTCGACGACCCGCAAGCCAGCATCACCTTCATTCCGCGCGAAAAGGCGCTCGACGATTTGAAGGCGCGCAGCGGCTTGGCCGACGCCCTCGACACGCTGGGCGACAATCCCCTGCCCGATAGTTATGTGATGAAATTGTCCGGCTCGGCCAGCGCGGCGGACGCCTCGCGCATCGATGCCGTGGTCGAGCAGCTGCACCAGTTGCCGCACGTCGACACCGTGCAGGTGGACTCGGCCTGGGTCAAGCGCCTGGCCGCCCTGCTGGGCGTGCTGCGCCTGGTGCTGCTGTTGCTGGCGGTCACGCTGGGCGTGGTGGTGATTGCGGTGGTGTTCAATACCATCCGCTTGCAGGTGCTGACCCAGCGCGATGAAATTGCCGTCTCGAAGCTGCTGGGTGCGACCGACAACTTCATCCACCGGCCCTTCTATTACACCGGCGCCCTGCTCGGCCTGTGCGCCGGCGCGGTGGCCCTCGGCGGCGTGGCCCTGGCCTTGCAGCCGCTGAATGCGGCCATTGCCGAGTTCGCGCGGCTATATGCGTCGGAATTCCAGCTGGCGCCGCTGAGTACACCGGAAGTAGGCGGCTTGCTGGCCATCAGTGCCGCCCTGGGCCTGATCGGCGCCATGCTGTCGGTGCAGCGTCACCTGGCGCGCCTGCGCTGACAGCCATCATCTCCCGGACAGCGTGCCGCTGCATTCTGTCCGGGCGGAATCACCCTCTTCGTTTTCAAGTCCCCTGCTTGTCCGTCTACTTCCATCGCTGAAGTAGGACGTTGCCTCGCCCGTGGCCGAACGCGGTGCTTTGTGAGGCAACTAACAGAAACCCGCTTCGCCGCGCCTTTACGCTGTGCTTCAAGGTCACACGCATTCATCACACTTTTGCGCTAGCTTAATAGCGAAGCAAGGATTCGCTCTACAGTAGACCGAGCGCAAATCAATGCTTTTTAGCAATACTTTAGCCAGACTTAAACCACCCTGCCATTCCGAGGGGGTCGCTAGCACTCCCCACCGGAGAGTGCTAAACTGTAGCTCAAGTGAATGGTAAATGGGTTCGCTTGCATCCGGATTCAAGTCCGAAAAAATCACGCGGCGGGGTTGTCCCGCAGCTGAGATGCAGCAGAAATTACTCTACGAGGAAAAGATAATGTCCGCACAATCCGCATTGGTTCCGACCACCAGCAGCCGTGCCCTGGGACTTGGCTTCACCGGCAATCTCGGTAACATCGACGCGTATATTTCCGCGGTGAACCGTCTGCCAATGCTGACCCATGAGGAAGAAGTATCGCTGGCGAAGCGGCTGCGCGAGGCAAACGATCTCGACGCCGCCCAAAAGCTGGTCTTGTCCCACCTGCGCCTGGTGGTGTCGATCGCGCGTGGTTACCTGGGCTACGGCCTGCCGCACGCCGACCTGATCCAGGAAGGCAACATCGGCCTGATGAAGGCCGTGAAGCGCTTCGACCCGAACCAGGGCGTACGCCTGGTGTCGTACGCGATGCACTGGATCAAGGCCGAGATGCACGAATACATCCTGAAGAACTGGCGCCTGGTGAAGGTCGCCACGACCAAGGCCCAGCGCAAATTGTTCTTCAACCTGCGCAGCAACAAGGTGGGCCTGGACGCGATGACGCCGACCCAGGTCGACGAGCTGGCCAAGATGCTGGACGTCAAGCGCGAGGAAGTCATCGAGATGGAAACCCGCCTCTCGGGCCGCGACATCGCCCTGGAAGCGCCGACCGACGACGAAGACGACAAGTTCTCGCCGATCGCCTACCTGTCGTCGGACCAGCAGGAACCGACCAAGGTGCTGGAAGCCGAGCAGGTGACGCGCCTGCAGTCCGAAGGCCTGGAAACGGCGCTCGGCAAGCTCGACCCGCGTTCGCGCCGCATCGTCGAAGCGCGCTGGCTGGCGAACGACGATGGTTCGGGTGCGACGCTGCACACGCTGGCCGAAGAGTTCGGCGTGTCGGCCGAGCGGATTCGCCAGATCGAATCGGCGGCGTTGAAGAAAATGAAGGGTGCGCTGGCGGCGTACGTGTAAGCCAGCAGCAGCCTCGTTGTAAAAACGGCGGTTCCTTCGGGGCCGCCGTTTTTTATTGGCGTTGCATTCATCGATAACGATGGCATTGGCGCCGATTTCGTAGGGTGGACACAGGTGTCCACCCTACAATCCCTCACTGTTCGCAAAAAAAAGCGGCGGCCCCATTCCTGGAACCGCCGCTAAAACCTGGCCGCAAAGTCACCCACGGCCAGCCCGACACGGGGCTCTCGCCCCGTCCTGTGATCGATCAGTTCAGATCAGTAGATCGCCTTGCCCGATGCATCCTTCAGGTTGGCCTTCCACGAATCCTGCACCAGCTTGACGACCGATGCCGGCATCGGCACGTAGTCCAGCTCGGCGGCAGCGGCGGCGCCGTTCTTGTAGGCGTAGTCGAAGAACTTCACGACCTCTTTACCCTTGGTGGCGTCGGCCTGGGCCTTGTGCATCAGGATGTACGACACGCCGGTGATCGGCCAGCTGTTCTTGCCGGCGGCGTCGGTCAGGATGACGGCGAAGCCAGGGGTCTTGGTCCATTCGGCGCTCGATGCGGCGGCCTTGAAGTTCTCGTCATCCGGCTGCAGGAACTGGCCGTCCTTGTTCTTCAGCTGGGTGTGCGACAGCTTGTTTTTCTTGGCGTAGGCCCACTCGACGTAGCCGATCGAACCCTTGATACGCTGCACGTTGGCGGCGACGCCTTCGTTGCCCTTGCCGCCCACGCCGACCGCCCATTTCACGGCGGTGTTGGCGCCGATTTTTTGCTGGAATTCCGGGCTGGTCTTCGACAGGAAGTCGGTGAACAGGAAGGAGGTGCCCGAGCTGTCCGCGCGGTGCACGACGGTGATGTCGGTGTCCGGCAGTTTCACGCCTGGGTTCAGGGCGGTGATTTCAGGGGCGTTCCACTTGGTGATCTTGCCCAGGTAGATGTCGGCCACGACCGGGCCGGTCAGCTTCAGCTGGCCCGGGGCCACGCCGTCGACGTTGACCACGGTAACCACGCCGCCCATGATGGCCGGGAACTGCATCAGGCCTTCGGCGTCCAGTTCAGCCGCTTTCAGGGGCATGTCCGAGGCGCCGAAGTCGACGGTCTTGGCCTTGATCTGCTTGATACCTGCGCCCGAGCCGACCGACTGGTAGTTCAGGCCGGTGCCGGTGGCTGCCTTGTACGACTCGGCCCACTTGGCGTAGATCGGGTACGGGAAGGTTGCGCCTGCGCCGGTCACGTCGGCTGCGAAGGCCGACGACATCACCATTGCGGCAGCAGCGCCAGCGATCATCGTTTTGAACATGTGATTGATTTTCATATTGTCGTAACTCGGGGTTGGTTAAGTGACGAGCGCAGTCTAGCCAGCGAATATGACGGCTGTATGACGCGGATGAGCTGGCTCAAATAACGACGGTTTTGCTTTTTTGATATAGTCAGGCGATCGACCCGACCGGATACCCGATGCGCCATCTGTTCGCCCTGTCCTTCATCTGTATCGCCCTGGTTGCCTGTGCCGCGCCGGCCCCGCAAGCGCCCACGGCGCCGCTGGCCTTGACGCTGGAACCCGGTGCCAGCGCCGCAGTGGTCTCCGGCCTCACGCTGCGTTTCGACGCCGCCGAGGACAGCCGCTGCCCGTCCGGCGTGCAATGCGTGTGGGCCGGCAGGCTGGACTGCCGCTTCAGCCTGCTGCGCAAGGGCGCCGTCGTGGAAAGCTTCACCCTGGCGCCGGGCGATGGCGGCCACGCGCTGGCCAGCCTCGGCGGCGCGCGCATCGTGCTCGACGCCACTACCCTGCCCGCGCCAGCCACGCCCGGCGCGACGCCCAACCACCGCCTCACGGTGCAGGTCCTGCCGCCGTGAGGCCCTTTCTCCTTCATCCATGACCAAGAACGCCACTGCCCTGGCCTGCGGCCTGACCCTGTCCATCATCCTGCACGCCCCTTTCGCCCTGGCGAAGACGCCGGTTGCCACCGGCAGCGGCGGCGCCGTCGCTACCATCAGCGAACAGGCGTCCGGGTCGGCGCTCGCCATCCTGAATAAAGGCGGGAACGCGGTCGATGCCGCCGTGGCCGCCGCGGCCACGCTGGGCGTGACCGACCCGTTCAGCTGCGGCATCGGCGGCGGCGGCTTCATGGTGATCTACCTGGCCAAGGACAAGCGCGTGATCACCATCGACCACCGCGAAACGGCCCCAAGCGCCTTTACCCCGGCCGTATTCCTGGAAAACGGCAAGGAGATCGACTTCGAAACCGCGGTGGCCAGCGGCGCATCGGTAGGCGTGCCGGGCACGGTGCGCGGCTGGCATGAGGCGCTGGAGCGCTACGGCACGATGGGGTTCAAGCAGGTGCTGGCGCCGGCCATCGCCGTGGCCGACAAGGGCTTTACGGTAAATGACACTTTCTCTCATTTGACACGCGAAAATGAAAGAAAATTCCAGCAATTTTCCAGCACCAGCGCGCTCTACCTGAGAAACGGCAAGGCGGTCACGTCCGGCACCCAGCTACGTAATCCCGACATGGCCAAGGCCTACCGCGAAATCGCCGCGCGCGGCTATAAAGCCTTTTATGCGGGGCCGATGGCGCGCGCCATCGTCGACGCCGTGAACCGGCCGCCGCTGTCTGCCAACGCCAAGGTCCGCGCCGGCAGCATGACCCTGGCCGACCTCGCCAACTACGAGGCCCGCATCCGCCAGCCAATCGTCAGCAGCTACCGCGGCTACCAGGTTTACGGCATGCCGTTGCCGAGCAGCGGCGGCATCGCCGTGGCCGAGGCGCTGAACATCCTCGAAGGCTACGATTTGAAAACGCTGCCGCGCGCCCAGGCCGAGCACCTGTACCTGGAAGCGAGCCGCCTCGCCTTTGCCGACCGCAATGCCTACCTGGCCGATCCGGAATACGTGGATGCGCCGGTAACCGGGCTGCTGTCGAAGGACTTCGCGGCGCAGCGGCGCGCGCTGATCGACACCAAACGCGCGGCGGCGGACGTCGCGGCGGGCGACCCCTACCGCTTCCAGGACGACCCGAGCATTCCACTACGCCCGGCGGCGCGCCCGCTGCAAAGGGAAAACGCCCACACCACCCACCTGACGGTGTCGGACAAGGAAGGCAATGTGGTGTCCTACACCTTCACCATCGAATCCTGGGGCGGCAGCGGCATTGTGGTGCCGGGTTATGGCTTCCTGCTGAATAACGAGATGACCGACTTCGACTTTTCCGGCCCGCGCCCGAACGTACCCGAAGCCGGCAAGCGTCCGCGCAGCAGCATGGCGCCGACCATCGTGCTGAAAGACGGCAAGCCCGCCTTTTCCATCGGCAGCCCGGGCGGCGCAACCATCATCACCACGGTACTGCAGACCATCGTGAATCACGTCGACTTCGGCATGCCGATGAACCAGGCGATCGATGCGCCGCGCCTGTCCGAGCGCAACGGCGCCGGCACCTCGGTCGAACCGGGCTTTGCCGGCAGCGCCCAGGCCAGGGCCTTGGAAAGCTTCGGCCACAAATGGGAAGCGCCGGCCGAGGAAATCGGCGCCGCGAACGCCATCGTGTTCAACCCCGACGGCACGGTGACGGCCGTTAGCGAAGGCAAGCGCCACGGCGTCGGGACGGCCTTGGTCCAGCGCCGCGGGCATTGACTACGCCAGGCGCCCCGCCGGGAAGGCATACGGCGCCGTCTGCGCGCGCTGGAACCCGCGTGCAATCAAGGCCGCGGTGAGCGCGATGCTGACCAGCGCCGCGCCCGCCGTGAACGGCAGGCCGGCGGCCCGTTCCAGCACCAGGCCCAGGCCCAGGCTGAGCGACACCGAGACGATCAAGCCCAGCAGCAAGCGCCAGCCCAGCAGCCCGCTGCGGTGCGCATGGTCGCGCAGCGCGGCGGCCACGAGCGGCAGCGTCAGGCAGCACAGGCAGGCCTGCATGAACAGGCTCGCGGCCGAGGCGCCGGTCATCACCCCCGCGCACAGCACCGCCCCCGCCAGCATCGCCCACTCCAGCAGCGCGGTGCGCAGCAGCGTGACGGCGACCTTGCGGTTGAAGGCCGGGGCGCCGGCCGGCAGCGGCGGCGCCAGGCGCAGCAAGGCCTGCTCGCCTGCCGTTTCCTTCAGGCGCACGTTGCGCTTCTCGGTATCGAACATCGCACCCAGCAGCAGGGGCGTGGCGAACATCCAGCCGATGTCCCTGGTCATCTGCACGGTCTCGGCGCTGGCGTAATGGCGCAGTACCAGTAGCGCCAGCGCGGCGAGCGCCAGGATCGTGGCGAGCGTGAGGGCGCGGTTGGTCCAGTGGTTGCGCGCGCCCAGCAGGTGCACCAGCAGGCGTGCGCTGTTGCGCGCCGCGCTGTCGCGCGCCAGCACCCAGCGGTAGAGCCCTGCATCGAACCGGCCTGGCTTGCGCTCCTTGAACTGGCCCTCGACCGAGGTGCGTTCGAGTTGCAGGGCCTGGGCTTCGCGGGCCGCGTAATGGCGCTCGCCGCCGTGCATGAACATGTGCTGCAGCGCGTAGGCGGCAAAGGCCAGCATCAGCAGGAAGGCGATCGCAAAGCCAGCGCCGCCCGCAAGGCTGTCGATCAAGGCCGGCGGGATCCTGCGGTTGAAGAAGAACACCGCGGCAAAGGCGACCTGCAGCCAGGAACCGGCCGGGTGGCCGCTCTGCCCCAGGCCATAGGCGGCCACCCAGGTGCCGGTGGCCAGCAAGACCAGCGCCGGGGCGAGCTGGGTATCGGCCGACATCAGCGTGGCGAAGCCGACGACGCACACCCATGCCAGCGCGGTCGATTCGATCAGGCGGCGGCGCAGGCGCGGCACCAGGCGCGCATTGATGGGCGAGTTCAGCTTGACCGCACCGGGCACGAAATACAGCATCCAGCCGAGCATCGCGCCGCCCACTGCCGTACGCAGCGCCATGCTGGCGGCCAGCAGCGCGTCATCCTTCTTCAGCATCACCAGGGCGCCGACGACGAGCGAGAAGAAGGCGGTCATGCCGAGTACGAACAAGTCGGCACGGGAGCGCGCACTGATCGCCATGCGCCAGACCAGCCAGTAGTCCTTCAGGGGCGTCTTCATTGGGTCACCTCGATGAACAGGTCTTCCAGGCTGAGCGGCTCGACGCGCACGCCGGCTTCCTTGCCCAGCGCGCCCAGGCCGGCGCCGCCGTGGGTGATCACGCTGACGGTGCCGTCGGGTGCGCGCTGGCGCCGCAGCTCGCCGGCCAGCGGCTGGTCGAGCAGTGCGGCCGGCCCCACGACGCGGCGTGCGCCTTCGAGCAGCTCGTCGAGGCGGCCTTGCAGGGCGATCTTGCCGTCTTTTAGAAAGGCGAGGTCCAGCGCCACCCGCTCCAGGTCGGACAGGATGTGGGTCGAGAACACCACCGTGGTGCCGCGCTCGATCACGCCGTCGATCAGCTCGCGCAGGAAATCGCGGCGGCCGACCGGGTCCAGCGCCGACACGGGTTCGTCGAGCACCAGCAGTTCCGGGTCATGGGCCAGGGCGCGGATGATGGATAAACGTTGCTGCTCGCCGCCCGAGAGCTTGCTGATCGGCTTGTTCTGCATGAGCTTGTCGAAGCCCCAGCGTTCCAGCAGGGCGTCGACCTTGGCCGCGTTCCAGCGCGGGTAGAAGGCCTGGAAGTAGCCCAGCATCTGGCGCGGCGTCATCCACTCGAAGAGGTCGGACTTCTGCGGCACGTAGCCGATGCGGGCGCGGGTGGCGTCGCCCAGCTGGCTTACATCCTCGCCGTAGATGCGCACCGATCCGGCGTCAAGTTCGCGCAGGCCGAGCAGGCATTCGAGCAGGGTCGACTTGCCGGCGCCGTTGCGGCCCAGCAGGCCGACAACCTGCCCCGGCATGATCTGCCAGTCGAGCCCGTTCAGGATGGTGGCGCTGCCGAAATGCTTGCTGATGGCGGCGCTCTGGATGATGGCTGTGCTCATGCTTGTTCCTTCAGGATCTGGGTGAAGAGGGAAAGGACGGTGTCGGGATCGAGTTCGAGCTGGCGCGCCTCCATGGCGGCGCGTTCCAGGGTGGGGCGCAGCAGTGCGGCGCGTTCGTGCGCGCTGCTTGCCGGGCCGCTGCGCGCGGCCACTTCCATGCCCAGGCCGCGCCGGCGCGCCAGCACGCCTTCCATCTCGAGCAGGCTGTAGGCTTTCGAGACGGTCATCGGGTTCAGGGCTAGGGCCTGCGCCACCTCGCGCACCGAGGGCAGGCCATCGCCCGGCGCCATCTGGCCGGCGGCGACCAGGCGTTTCACCTGGTCGACCAGTTGGCGGTAGATGGGCTCGGGGGAGCCGGTGGCGATGGAGAACAGGTGGGCGGCGTGGTTGGTCATGGTGTATAACTGTATTAGTTACTTAATACAGTAGACGTTAACCAAAAGCATGTCAACAAGATTTCGTAGGGTGGGCACCCCGTGCCCACGCGGTTGCAAGCCGGGCCGGCGGCTATGTTCAGGGAGGTGTCGCTCGCGGTGCATGCAAGGCCAGGCCAGGAAGGAGGCTGGCCGGGCTTGGGGTTGGGGGGCGAGAGGTCGCGGCCAACGCAGGAAGGGGGCGCACATAACCGCGTGGGCACGGGGTGCCCACCGTACGGATTAAGCAGCGTGTGCCCTCACCTACTTTTGCGGTTCAGGCAATAAAAAACCGGAGCCTCAGCCCCGGTCCGTGTATCACGCAATCCAGCGCAGATTACAGATTCGCCGTAATCGCCGGCATCAAATCATCAAACGTCCGGCCGCTGGCGTTCTCGCCGATCGCGTGCATCTTCCACTCACCGTTGTGACGGTACAGCTTGGCCATCACCTGCGCGGTGTGCGCGCCCTGCACCGACAAGTCGTAGCGCGCGACTTCCTTGTTGCCGTTGGCGTCGACCAGGCGGCAGTAGGCGTTCTGCACCTGCGAGAAGTTCTGGCCGGTGAAGCTGTTCACGGTGAACACGAGCGACTTCACGGTCGGAGGCACGGTGGACAGGTCGACGTTGATCTGCTCGTCGTCGCCATCGCCGGCGCCGGTGCGGTTGTCGCCGGTGTGGACAATGCTGCCATCCTTGCTTTTCAGCTGGCGGAACCAGACCACGTCGACCGGGCGGTTCGACTCGTCGAACATGACCACCGAGGCGTCGAGGTCGACGCTTTCGGTCTTGCTGCCAAAGCCGAGGAAGCCCTTGGTCTTGATGGCATCCCATCCCAGGCCCATGGTCACGCGGGTGAGTGCGCCGCCGCCTTCTTTCGAGAGCGAGATTTTCTGGCCTTTTTGCAGACTGACTGACATTGTATTGCTCCTTTGATTATTTTCCGGGGGTTTGCATCCAGGCCTTGAAGGCGGTGCGGTTACGCGAACACACGTAGACCTTGCCCTTGCCCGAAAAGCGCAGGACCATGCCCTCGCCGCTGGTCTGGCTGTTGATCAGGTTACCCAGGAAGCCGCCGCTGGTGCCGGTCGTGATCGAGATCTCGTAGCGCAGCGTGCTGTCCCAGCACACCACGTGCGAGTTGTCGATGATCGCATCCTTGCCCGGCTCCACGTCCAGCATCGACATCGAGCCGAAACCCGACACCACCACCTGGCCCTGGCCGCTCGTCTCGGTGACGAAGAAGCCGCCGCTGTTGGCGAACAGCGCGTTGCCCAGGCTCTGGGTACGCACCTTCAGGTCCACGCCCGAGGTGGCGGCGACAAAGGCGCCGTCGCTGATGATGTAGTTGTTCGGGCCGACATCGACGATCTGCATCGCGCCCGGCAGGGTCGGCGACAGCAGGCAGTCGCCGTCGCCGCGCGCGGCTTCGATGTGCTGCTGGAAGAAGGACTCGCCATTGGCGAAGGTGCGCATCAGCGCGCTGCCAAGCCCGCCCTTCATCTTGCCTTTCAGGTCGAGCGTCGATTCCATCATCACCATCGCGTCGGATTCGCAATAGATGGTCTCGCCCTTCCTCATCGACACGTGCAGGAAGGGATCGACATCCCCGGTCACGGTAAAAGTTGGCATTGCTAAGCTTCCTCTCAAGGTGCGGTCCCGGTCGTGGGACCGCGAACCTGAATTAAATTAAACGTTGACGCCGTAGTTCTTGGCGAGTGGCCCCAGGCCGCCCTGGAAGCCCTGGCCAATGGCGCGGAATTTCCAGTCGGCGCCGTTACGATACACCTCGCCGAAGATCATTGCTGCTTCGGTCGAGCCATCTTCCGACAAGTCGTAGCGGGCGATTTCCGCGTCGCCATTCGCGTTGACGCAGCGGATGAAGGCCTTGCCGACCATGCCGAAGTTCTGGCGGCGGGTCTCGGCGTCGTGGATGGTCACGGCCAGCACGATCTTGTCGACGTCGGCCGGGACCTTGGTCAGGTCGACGGACACGTATTCGTCGTCGCCGTCGCCGGCGCCGGTGGTGTTGTCGCCCGAGTGGACGACCGAGCCGTCGGCCGACTTCAGGTTGTTGTAGAAGATGAAGTCGGCATCCGAACGCACCTTGCCGCCGCTGTTGAGCATGAACACGGCGCCGTCGAGGTCGAAGCCGGCGCCATCGGTGGCGCGGGTATCCCAGCCGAGGCCGACCTTCAGGTTGGTCAGGCCAGGGGCTTCTTTCGACAGGTTGACGTTACCGCCTTTTTGCAGACTGATTGCCATGATGTGTTTCTCCTAGAGTTGAGGACTGCTTCTTGTGAACACCGGCGTTGTACGCGCAGCGAGCTGGTGTTCTGCCACTCGCCGGGCGGTTCTGTGCGGCGCTGCCGCGTTAATCTGTAATACTGTGCTGCCGGGATATGGTGGGTTCAAGAACCCACCCTACCGCCGGTCGTAGGGTGGGTTCTTGAACCCACCTGTACAACCTTTCCCTATCCAGACGGTGGCAACCGCCACCGTCCCCTCCTACAATCAAGCCAACTGCTTCGCTTCCGCCGCTTCCAGCGCGGCATGCTTCTTCTTGTACCGGATCGACGACCACAGCGAGGCAACAATGAAGGCCACACCCGTCAAACCGGTGATCAGCTCAG